>JDSG01000006.1_pt1 | contig 197172 bp, 291 predicted proteins | sample 199341 | NCBI WGS metagenome assembly JDSG01 (sample SAMN02584197, study PRJNA231836) | bioreactor metagenome | isolation source: continuous culture bioreactor short generation time transfer1 day 52 after... | place: Germany: Bremen | reverse complement strand
AGATTTCTTTATAAAGAACTGTAAGATATTTTAAGATAGATGTTCTCCCTGAGGGGGGGGCATTTTATATATGGGCGGATATGTCGGAATATTCCGATGACTGCTACGCCTTTGCCATGGAACTGCTGGAGAACGCCCATGTGGCAGTGACTCCCGGGGGGGTTGATTTCGGTGTGAACAACACTGAGAAGTATATCCGTTTTGCGTATACGAGAAATATAGATCATATGGCAGAAGGGATACGTCGCATAAAAGAATATCTCAAAAACAGGTGAAACTATGAACTATTGGCTGATGAAAGCAGAACCCGAAGCTTTCTCCATCGATGATTTGATAGCTTGTGAGAATTCCACTGATCACTGGGACGGTATCAGGAATTATCAGGCGAGAAACTTTATGCGTGACAGTATGAAAATCGGCGACAAGGTTTTGTTTTACCATTCAAATTGTGCCGAAGTGGGTGTTGTAGGTTTGGCTGAAATTGCTAGTGAGCCATATCCCGATTTTACGGCTTTTGATCCTTCGAGTAAGTATTATGATCCGAAATCCGACCCCCCCGATAATCCTAGGTGGGTTATGGTGGATCTCAGGTTCGTTGAAAAATTCGACAGGACAGTGACGCTGAAAGAGATAAAGCAGGTTGATGAGCTGGCAGGGATGAAGCTTGTTCAGAGAGGGATGAGGCTGTCTATCCAGCCTGTACAGGAACATGAGTATAATCTTATAGTCGCTATGGCGAAGGGTGTGTGATGAGAAGGAAAGAAAAGCTCATTCAGGAGATATCCGAGATAAACGATGTGATGAATCGCGGAGAAGTGATACGTGTCGCTATGACCGACGGCGATGTTCCGTATATGATTCCTATGAGCTATGGCTATACCGACGGCGTGATATATTTGCACTGCTCAAAAGAAGGGCGTAAGATTGATATGCTGAGAAAGAACCCGAATATATGGTTCGAAGTGACTGTTGACGGAGAGCTCATAATCATGGAGAACTCCTGCGGCTGGAGTTATGGTTTTAAATGTGTTATGGGGGGGAGCGGTGTGGCTGTTTTTGTAGAGGATATGGCAGAGAAATTCGTAGCACTGAACGCAATCATGGACACTATGGCAGTATGGACAACTCATTTCCGCAGAAGGCTGTGGAAGCCACTCAGATTATCCGCATAGACATAGAGAAGATGACGGGAAAAAAATCACCTGTGAAGTAGTTTTTGATCCTTAGTCGAAGTTTTCTACTATCTCTCAATCGAATTCTTTTTGGAAATTAAAACCGAAATCTAATGTTTCAGCTAACCATTTAATAGGTTTGTTGAAGATTCTCAAAAGACGCACAAACAAGTCACTCTGGGCGGAATGAAGAATCTGATACCATTGATAACTCACGGGTTTAGATCCTTCGGCTCAAACCTCAAAATGACAAAAATATTCTCTGAAACATAATTTCAACACGTCTTTTAAGTTCCCGAAATGTCCTAATTCCTCTTAATTATTGAGTCCATCCGGTCCATAAAAATATTCAACTAACTAAATTGACTCAATATGGCATTTTCTATTTGCGATTCGCGAATTAATATGATAGAGTGATTTTGTTGTTGAGATAGAGACTAGGAGATTAATCACTGCAAAAGCTATGGAGTCAGGATGCTTAAACCACAGGATGTAATGATAGTTCTTAAAATTGTCGCAATGCATCAGCGTGAGTGGAAGTATAGTGAAGCCGCTCTGGAGCTTTATATGAGTCCGTCGGAGGTTCATGCAGGGGGGGTTAAGCGATTAAAGAAGTGCTGCCTGTTAAATGAAATGACAATGGGGGGGTTCGGAACAGTGGAGACAAAACTCCACCTGCCGGATATTGCTAACATTAAAGAGTTCTTACAGCACGGTCTGAGATATGTGTTCCCGTCGGTTGTGACAGAGCCGGTGAGCGGGCTTCCCACTTCCTATGGGGGGGTTGTACATCTTTTTGAAGGCTATACTTCAAAGATGAGCTACATCCCTGTATGGGAACACAATGTCGGTGATTATATGGGGGGGGTTGGTGTCAAACCCCCCCTATATAAATCCGCTCCTAAGGCATGTATGGACGATTTTCATTTTTACGAGCTGATGGCATTGACTGAGGCATTGCGTACTAATGATGATCAGCTTCGTGAATTTGCGTGGAATAAAATGAATCTTATGCTGGGGGGGGTTTAATATGGCTAAAGAGAAGTATCCCGTAACACCTGCGATAAGAGAGCTCCGCAAAAATAAAGTGAGCTATGAACCGCATGTTTATGATTATGTTGAGAAGGGGGGGGTGCTGCTCACTCCGCAGAGGTGCTTGGGGGGGCAGACCTTAACCACGTTATCAAGACGATAATCCTTCAGGATGACAAGAATGAACCCTGTGTCGTATTGATGCACGGGGGGGATAAAGATATATCCACTAAAAATCTCGCCCGTGAGATAGGGGGGGTCAAGATGCTGAAACCATGTGACCCTGATTTTGCCAATAAACTTACAGGCTATCTTGTGGGCGGGACATCACCTTTCGGAACTAAGAAGAAGATGAAAACTTACATTGAGCAGACCATATCCGAGATTGACAATATATATATCAACGGCGGCAAAAGGGGGGGTTTTCTGGTGAAGATGAAATCGGCGGATCTGATAAATGTATTAAAACCGACACCTGTTAACGTAGCAATCGATAAATAACATTTTCCACTTAAGGTTTGCGGAAAATCAATCAATACGTATTAGTTATTCTTATTAGTCAGAAACTCATAGAGAAAAAAAATATATGTAATAAAGAAACTATCTTTGAATGTGCATATGAGGATTGTGTGGTTTTGTATATAAACATTATATTTTATTTTTTATCTTAATATTAAAAGCATCATTTACTGAGTCTTGATACACGAATACTGCTTTCAACCACCCTTCCCATGGAACTTGTGTTAACGTTCTTCCGCCGCATTTAGTATCGAAGCTGACTAGGTTAGAGGTGTCTCGTAGGCAATCAACGAACGATTTGATTAACCGTTTATGTGATTCCATAGTATCTTCATTATTGAAAATGTCTAAAACCCCCCCTGTGTATGCATTAAGTTCTTCAAATCCGTAAGGTACATTTACAACATAAGCTACTGTTCCGTTTACTTCTGCTCTCTTGATGTACTTAGTTGTTTCGAGATATCTTCTTATCATGTTTAAAGCTATCAGAATCGCTTCTTTTTTTTGCCAAGATTATATGTAGCTATTATGTTAATGATTTGAGTTTTTATATCTTCATCCATGTTGTTAATGTTAGATGTACTGTTATCGCGGAAACTCTCTTGGGGGGGGACTTCAACGTTAGTAGAAGTTGATTGTTGATTCTGTTCAATCTCTTTATTATGTACTGCAGTACAATTATCTTTCTCTTTTTGGGTATTATCAGGTGTTGCATTATTTGATGAACTTTTATTCATTTTGATTAAATATTGCAATCCGCTGTTTGCCTCTGTTGCTTCTGAGGTTTCTTGCTCGAACTCCGCTATTTCAAACTTGAGGTCACTGCGTACAACTTCAATACCTGGAAATAAGAACTTGTTTTTTACTACTATGAATTTTAAATTCCACGGTTCCTCATCAGGCCATTTAGCCAAACTTTAGCAGTAACATATGGCCGACCAGTTCCGGACATAACGATACATTTTGATCTTGATAATAAGCTAAGCAGATGAGCAGTTGTTGTTTTTACTTTATGGCGTTTTTTCATATGATTAATGATAAAGTTAACTGAATGGTCATATGCAATCAGTGAAACCGTGTCCTGTACAAGTATATGTATTAATGAGTCTTTTTTTTGATCCAGAATGCAGAGGTATTGACATTGTATCTATGAGCTCTTTTGTCGTGTCAAAAAAACACTCTATAAGTCTTAAGTGTTCATTATGTTTGTTTTCATCATCGACATAAAAAGGCATATTTATACTTTGTATATCAACTTCATTGAGTATCTCTTTTATAGTATCCCCCCCCGGGGGGGAGTACCCAAGGAATTGATCTATAAATTGTACCCAGTTAATAGCAGACAGGTACTGTCGGTCATTATAAGTTATTATGTCAAATAAGATGATAAGATTTCTGTTACTATGGGTATAACCTTTGGTATTCTTCCACGTAATTTTGGTGTCAGGATACTTTATTCTAAAATCCAATAAATTACCCAGCTCATTACTTAAAGTAGGGTCAAAAAAAATTCACTTGCATTTTCTGAATATGCCTCAATATCAAAAATCTTGTCAGCACTATGTATAAGGGAATTAAGTGCTACACGAAAAAAAAGATTCGATCTTTATTTATTACGTTTTTCTGACTATCAAGATGTCCTTTTGAGTTATACAATAACTCTATTTTCTTATGTTGCTTTGTCAGTGCATCAATTATCGCCTGAAACGTCTGTTTGATAAGGCCAAATTTGTCATTTTCATGATGGTACTCTGAAGCAGAAATGTCATAGACTTTCCTTATGTATCGTTTAAGCAATTCTATAAATAGAGTGTAGCTGCGATCTTGTTCTGATGGTAAAAGATTATCTATTTTGTTTATGAAATACTTATGCTCAACAAGGACTTTTTCGATAAGTATATTTACTTTTTGTTCATGTGCTGTTGATTTTTGATCTATATTTTTTTTGTATTATTGTTCTCAGCATAAATATCCCTTATTTACCTGCAAAAGCAGAAATAAGTTCCTTGAGTGTATTTCCTATATTTTCTAGGATTGTTGAGGGGGGGTCAAAACCTTTTATATTTGAAAGAAATATTTCCATATAACCATTTTTGTTAAGCCATATATATGCGCCTATTGTGACAAATATAAACATAATAGTTCTCATTAGATCATACTCCTATAGTTGTTAAGATATTCAGGGATAATTGATTATTATTCGCTACGCAAAAAAAATTTTGTAATGCGGGCTGTATGCCCGTATAAATATAAAAAGTGCTTTGTAGGGTATGTATGAAATCTTTATTTTACATTGCCATTTATACCATAAATCTCTTTGATTTTCTTGAATTAAGGTCATTACATATACTCCAGAGGTAGATTACGTGTAACATTGTACGAGAGAAACAATGAGATGCCTGCAAATGCATAAATTACGATATATGGGTTAAGAGCAATGGGTGAAAGGAGGTAACCGAGTCCACCGGCAAAAAAGGTTATGATGGATAGTCTTAAGGGTATATGGAATCCAAAAACACTCTTGATTTTAAAGGTCTCGACTCTTTTATAACTACAGATATAGCCTTCTGCTACTCCTAATGTCAGCCCAACAACACATAGAGGCAAGGCGTATATAAGTATAGTTCCTCGTATAATACCTAAGATAAATGGCAAACCGATAATATTCATAACCCCCCCATGAAAAAGTCGATTATTCTCATTCAACTTATTGTATATAAACTTTTTGAAGTTATTGATTGTTGTCTGAAGTTCAGACACATTTTCCACACCGGCAATTTCAATAAAATTATTTATTTCTGAATTTATAAGTATTTGTCCATAATCCTCATGTGTATTAAGATAATAACGTAAAAGCATCAGTTCAGCGCCTGCAACAAGTAGTAAAATTGTCCAGAATATAAAACGTCTATTTGAAACTTTATCAGCCATATTGCTCACCTGGAATTGAGTCGTTTAATACTTGTTTCATAAAGGAGTACTTGATTCTATCTCGAATTATAGGTAGCCTGAGTTTGTAAGGCTGTTCGCCTTGGGTGTACATAAATGCCTGTCCTATTGGCAAAGAGGTGATATAGCTCTTATCTACCAGAGGCATGTCTTTAGATATCCTTCTGACACCAGCACTTGTATTAAATGTTTCTCCGTTATCGGATATGTCAGGGTTATATGACATTGTATCCATACCGTCATATATTGATGTCTTTGGAAATAAATTTTCAAATAACTCTGCTATCGTTGGCTCGGGTATTCTCAAGCAGATTTTTGTGTTTGTATTCGCAAGGATTTGTCCAGCAACTTTTTCGTCGGCTACAGCTTCTATATCCTTCGAAGTTTGCATGCCTATTGTTATGCGTGCTCCAGCTCCACGGGATTTATTGAGCAGATCCACGTATCCGGAGAACATCACGTTGTAAAATTCATCTACAAAAATATTGATAGGAGTCTGATTTTTGTTTTCCTGAAATGAATAAATTGTGCCAAGGTAATATAATAAATCTTGTAGAGCCATTTTCCTACAAAACTAGCTAAGGATTGATCAATCATGCTTCCAAGATAAAAATAAACAACTTTTTTTTCTTATGAATAACTTTTTGCCAGCTGATATCAGTTGGTTTCTCATTTAGAAGTTCACCTATTTCGCCCGAAGTAAGAGAAGTAAATATTGGAACCAAGTTGGCTTTCAACTTATTGAGATGTTCATCACCATAACTCAGAATTATTTCTATATTTGTTATTGCTTCTCGGATACCAGGCGTTCTGTATTCTTCGTTTTTATCAATAGATTTAAGAAGTTGTAGGAGTTCTTGATGTAATTGTTTTAAATTGTGTAAGGAGTATTTGTGGATCTCTTTAAATGTAATAACTTTGTTCATAGCAAGAAGACCTTGGGTAACCGAGTTTATTAAGTTCCATGCGAAATCCCGATAAAAAGTGTTACCTTTATCATCTATCAAAGAACAAATTCTTGTTGCAATATCGCTGGACTTAGAAAAAGACTCAAGAGGATTATACGTTTGACTATACTTAGGGTGTGATAAAGAAAAAAAATTGAAAATCATCCTCTCTTCCGATTTTTTTACAAGTATCATATATCCTGTCAATAAGTTCAGCGTCACCTTTGGGGGGGTCGATAACAATCACAGGTTCATCCCTGATTATAGCTTGTGTTACCATACTTTCAATCAGCCTTGTTTTACCAGAACCTGTTCCTCCAATAATGGCTGTATGGAGTGAAAGTGAGCTTGCTGGCAGAGTTATAGATATCTCTTCTTTAACTCCGACACCGTGGATTGAGGGATTCCCTCCAGTGGCTCTTGTGTTGTAATACTTCTTAAGAGATCTCATCTTACTTAATTCAAAAAGCCTTTGAACATGCATGTTTTCCCAAACAAAGCCTTTACCAATAAAGACATTTTTTAAGTCAGGAGCTGCATTTTTTTTAAAGAATAAGTAAGTGGTTTTGAGAATGCCAACTGTTTCACAGCTGACATCCTGCCTATCATTCCAAGTAAGGTCTTCAAAGACAGTAATGCGACAACACCTATAAGAGCATATGTTATGTGCACAGGGATCAGTAATTTATCTCTTAATAGTATTACTCCTGCAAGCAATGCTGTTTCGATAAGAAACGGAATAACATAATAGTTCTTTGTAAACATTTACAGCCCTTTGTATTGCTATTGCAGCTCAGAGAGAATTATCTCTTTCACTAATTCTGGTTTATTGCCATTAACAGGGTGTCCATTAATGATAATGTATGGTGTCCCTCTTACGCCAATTTCTTTGGCCTCTTTTACATTCCTTTCAATCTTTTCGATTATTTGAGGGTTGTTGAGCTCAGTGTAAAAGGCTGGAATCTTTTCCTCTGGTAATTCGGAGTCGAAAAGCTGCATGATTTGCTCATAGTTTTTACCTGTTATATCTCTGTTATACATGTCGTATTTGTGACTGATATTTTTACCTGCTTCATAAATCTTTGCCAGAAGCATTGCATTTTTATGAAAAGGAAGAGGGTAGTGCTTATAGTAGGCAACAATGTTGGCACTGTGCTCTTCAAAAAAATGGTTGAAGTTCAACAGAGAGTGTTTGGCAATAGGGGGGGCACTCAAAGTCACTGAATACTATTATTTTGACTTTGGCTGTTTCTGGGTCACCGAAATATATTTCATCTATGTTTACTGGAATTTCTATTGTTTTAGAAATGGCCTCATAGTATTCAGTGATGTTTCTGCCTGTTTCAAGCTCCACAAAAGAGTTTGTAGCAAAACTGCCGTCTGAAACAAAACTGATCTGCTTACTTTGTCCACCAACTTTGTAGTCGAATAACAGGTAGCTAAAACCTGTTTCTCCTATTGGAATATCTTTGATAAGTTTTACTGAAGCACCTTCAGGTGCTTTTTTTTCATTATGAAATCTATTACTTTCTGAGAAGATAATGCTTTAGCATAACTCGGCAATGCGACCATTACCAACATTAACACCAGAGTGATATACACTGTTTTTTTTCATTATATACTGCCTCCTTTGGGTATGAATAAGACTACAAGAAGGAGAAATTAAAAAATGTGGTATTTTGGAAAACAGGATAAGAATCGATTTATATTGTTTAATTCAACGAAGTTGACGCAAGAGTTAATTATGTGAGCTTGTGATACACTGGTACTATCAAAAAACGCATAAGGAAATCTTGTTGACGAGAAAGTGTCAGCTTATGTAACTCTAGAAAACTAAAGTACCAATAAGATAACAAAAAAGATGTAGCGTTTCTTTAGGCTAATTAAGTCAACATTATTGTTTCCTTAAGGATATTGTCTTCTATATCTTGAACGTGTAGTTTGAAGACATCACACTCTTTTGCATAGTGCCTCCAATTGCTTCTAATCTCCATCATTTCATCAATGATATAATTTGGTTTTTTTTATACTCATAGAATTAGCAATGGCTAACAAATCAGCTCTTTCTATGTTTTCACGCTTACCGTTAATAGATAGTCGATGTTTAGATACCAATGGGCTATTAGGTCTATATGAGAAAGTCAGGTCATAGGCGGGGGGGGCTAGTTTCCATTGCCCAGATTCATCCATTAAATATGAGAAGTTTTTCGTATGATCATTTCTGTTGAGCATTATAACGTTAAATACCATTCTTCGGAATAGCTGCTCTGTTGCAAGGTAGGGGGGGAGTCTTAGCTGACGCATTATATTAAAAATATCTTCATACGAATACGTGCCAGGTCGATTATAATCATAATGCGCAAGACCGCAAAGCGTTTGTAAATGCAATTTAGAATTTTCAACTCTATCGAATCTTTTAGTCATAAAGTGTGCGTGATCGTCAATTCTAAACAATTGACATTCTGACATTTCAATTTGGCTGGCGATTGCCATTTTATGATATGCGTACTCAATTCTGCCAAGACCTTCAGGATCATTTTTAGAATTGATACCATCAAATTTCAACATCCAATGTTCATATCCTTTTGAAGTTTTAAATTGACCAGAAAGCATCTCGCCATTTGCTTTATTATATGCTATTACAGCCTTTGCTCTTGCTCTACCGGCAGATGTGTCAACACTGATAATATCTTCAAAGACAGTATTGAAGTGTGTTTTAGTAATCAATCTTCCACGCATTGCAATGATATCTGAAACCATCTCGGACATCTCTTCAATATCAACTATTTCAGCCTTTGTTTTAGTTTTGATTGCCGGAGAATATTCTAATGCACCGATTCCTCGATTTCCAGCATAGCATAATAGCTCTATGGGTGACATCTGTGATGGAGTTCTTCCTTGCTTCGCTAGCCATGTATTTATAAGAGTATTTCCAAATTTATCAGGCAGCGAGTCTGCTAGCATACCTGGTAAACCATAAAAGGTTTCTTTAGCTAAACCAGTAAACTCGTAAATAACATTTTCAGAATCAGAGAGGGGGGGCATTTTGATTGGTGAAACATCCAAGCCGCTTTTAATGAAATCCGGGTAGTATTCAAAAAGGGCCATATCTTTGTCAGTATCCCATGATACAGCTCCTAAATTACGGTTCCATATTTTTACTACAGCAACTTCTATCATTCTGATTCACTTTCATTCATGTGAGTCATCGGCTTATGCTTTTTTGATGCACGCTTGCGAACTTTACCTTTCATTTCAGCAAGCATTACCGGACTGATTTTTTTGTTCCGGTATAAAATTGTCCAAATGCTCTAATAAGCGTAATGCTCTTAAAATAGCAATTATGTTCTTTGTGTTAGCTGACTTTCCAGACTCTATATTTTGGATTGTACGGGACGTTATGCCGGACTGAAGGGATAAATCCTCAATAGTAATGTTTTTGTTGATTCTAGCCTTCTTCAGGCGTTTACCAAGCTCATTAAGTATGTTTTTATCTGTAGCACTATAAAAATTCATAATATATACTACTATAATAGAGCAATAAACGCAACAGGAAATTAGTTTCGTATAAACAGTAAAAACATGCATAATAAGAAAAATATTTCATATTATTTTGAGTTTACTGTTGTGTTTTAAGAAAAAGTGGTATATTATAAATATGGGTGGAATAAACCCAAGGAGAATATAAAATGTACAAGAAATTTAAATTTAACCGCTACTCAAACGAGTACCAAAAGCATAAGTATATATATTTTAATGACAAGATTAGATCTGTAGATATACCTAAAAGTAAACGTAAGAATTTTTTTGTTTAGACTGTTTGCCAATGCATTACTTATTCTTATACTTGCTTTCGTGGCTTATTTATGCATAAAACATACAATGACGTTTAATAATTATTAAAATTACTTAACAATCTTTTTAATCTCTTAGAGGCTTAATTTTGCTTTTTATCATAAGTACACATTTCTTTTAAAGGCACAATTCCCTCTATTTATTATAAGGGGGGGCAGTTCCTCTGCCATTCCATACAGGTTTAATATCTGGTTGAACACCACCCACTGTATTTGTGTTACTACTCGGTGTAGATTCAGAATCTCCAATTTTAGTAATATTATTTGCAAGCTCATCAACTTTTTGTTTCGTTAAGTTATCTATCTTTTCAAATGAACTATTTACAATACCATAATTAGAGCCAGCATTTTTGAACTTACTATAGATATTATCTGCTTCATTGGCCACAGCCTCACCAACATTATTGCCATTCTTAATTGCTTCATCACGAGCGTTATTAAGTTTTTCTTCTATAGCATAATTAATATCATTACTAGCATTGCTATATTTTTCTTTGAAATCTGCTCCAGCGTATCCATTAATATTAATACCAATAAATTCCATAGCCTTTGTAAGTAACCCTTTAGTTTTACCGTCGAAATTATTTGAATCGCCAGCAGTACGACCGACACCAATACCTCCACCAGCACTATAACTAGCATCTGTTGCCACAGCCTTTTTAACAAAAGAATCTAAGCTGTCACCCATATTCCTAGCTATTTGAGTATTTAAGTTTTCAGCTTCTTTGTCATTTTCTTGGTGTCTATTAACAATTGCACTAATTTCTTGTTTACCTCTATCAGATGATAGCATTTGTTCTACTGAATTTTTATTGAAGTTTACCCGATCGTGTGATTCGTTGTATCCATGTGAAATATTGGTATACTCAACACCTGATTGAACTTTTTTTTGATGAATCTTTTTCATATTTGTCATCATATACTATTTCAGAATTACCAGAAGTGGTCTTTCTCGTAACAAAATCACCTTTATCATCAAGTGCCCCCCCTTGGATAAGTTTTCCGTCTTCTGTTTTACTGACACTAGTTAATTTTTCATTACGCTTTTGGGCCGTCTGATCTCCTCCAAAATGGTTTGCTTTGACTTCGGAGGATTCTACATTGGCAACATTTTCAGCAGAGTTAGTATCTGATAGCCTATCTGTAGCATTTTCTCCTAATTGATCAAGTGTCTTTTTGTCAGTTTTATATTGAGCAGTTCCTATGTCACCTTGCACAGCTCCACGTTCTGTAGGAGAGCTAGTTTGGTTCATTCTCTCTGTTTTCGTCACACTCTCAGTAGAGATGTCGCCACCAGTGTTACCTAGGCGTTCAGGTGTGATTCCTTGTGCAATTTGTCTTTCTGATTTATATATTCCTGCTTGTTCATTATATGATTTATTCTCAGAAGACCGTTGTAAATATTGACTTGTACCTCCCATTGCATCAGCAGTTTTTTTTGTGTAGAAAGGGCATTTGAATGAGAGCTCATAGCCTGACTTTTAGCATTAGTGTTTTGGATATCAAATGAAGATTTCCCTGTAGCTTGAGATAGGTGATCCATTGCCATATTTGTTGCAACTCTATTCTGAAATCTTAACCCACTTTCTTCCATAGCATGTATTTGCATTGCTGACGCATCAAGACCGCTTTCATTCCATTGTTTAATTTGACTAGACACACCAACAGAGTCAGCAAGCCCTTGCATAGCTTGTGGATTAGCTAATGCTGCTGCTGACATACCTGCAGAGGCCATACCTCCGGCAAGAGCTCCTGAAGCCCAACGCCCACCATTAAGTACAACTGTTGCAAGAACAGGTACGCTCATCATAAGATAGCCGGCAACAGATATATATGTAGCGGTGTAATTGGACATTTGAACCAGGTTATCAATAGTAAAACCACCAGCAGATCCTGACACACCAGTTATAAAAGCAGTTTTCCATACTCCAGCCATTACAATGACATAATTAAGTATTGCTAGTATCGGATTCCAAAGCTGTATCCATATAAGGGATTGAAAGTAGTTGCCTACGAGTTTCACGCTATTAGGTAGTATGAACAAAAGAAGGACTATAGGCAGAACGGCAATCATAAGAACTTCCATAACATTTTTAAAGACAGGCATTATTTCACTACCGAATCGAGACATTATGTTACTTTGTTGCTTGAACTGTTCTATGCCGTATTCTGCGAGAAACTGGTAGTATTCTTCTGTGCTGTTGGCATATCCCTTGGCAAAGCCTCTCATAGATGTTTTAATTAGTGCAGTCTGTATCATTGAATCTCTCAGTGAGTAACTCATGTTAGTAAATCTTGCAACAGCTTCAACCATACCATCGGTAAGTTTAGCGAGTTTTGGTTCACTTGCTATATTATTAATAGTGTTTGTTACATCATTTTCAATTTGAGTTTTCAGATAAGTACCAAAATAATTTTTACATGTTGATGTAATACCGCTTATCGTTACAGGTACATCAAATGATGAGCGAAGCCCGTTTGGAAGTTCTTGGTCTTGTAGTAAATTTGTTTCTTGACCTAAAGTTTGTTTTTCACTCTCACTTAGTGCTGTATAGTCATATTTTAAACATTTATCGATAAATTCAATCAGCTTTCCTTCAAGCTCTTTATTACTTAATTCAAAGTTCTTAACAACCTCTAATGCTTTATAGCCTCCTGCAAAACCAACATTGGTGTAACTCAACGCTGATGATATATCATTGCTTACACCGTAGATTAACTGTGTCGTGGGGGGGACGGAATACGCTTGGTCGAAAGTATCAGTAATATAGTACCCAAAACTAGAGATCAGCTCACCTACATAAGCGTATCCATAAGGGACATCATCTACCACGTAGTCTTCTGACATCGTTACATCATGAACAACTACTGTATCTCTTTGCCAAAAAAAGAGCGACAGAATAAACAGACTTATTATTCCATATTTTGCAAAATCCCATCTCTTACCAAAGATACTTATGGCAGTTGCTATAGCGAAGCTCATTGTGAAAACAACCTCAACAGCATTGCCAAATGAGGAACTATTAAATATCATAGCTATCGCATTAAATGTTCCATGCATCATTGGTCCATTGCCGTATGTATAATATGTTGAATTTGTAAATCCAACAGCAGGTATAAATAATATTGCAAAAAGTATTAATATTCTTATCATTCTACATCCCCCCCGCAAGAAGTGTCATTAAGATTGTAGTAATCAAGTATATGGTCAGACCTGTAGTAAGGTTACATATAGCTTTGAGGTCATTATACTTACGAAGAAATAGGGCAGCACAAAGTGCCACCACAAATACTCCGAGGTATATGTATGGATTTTTAATTCTGCTAACCGCAGAAAATATTATTATGTCAAGGAAGCTATAAAGCCTATTAATGAGAGATAAGTATAAGCTGTTTTCAATACTTTGCCTTTATTCTCATATTTCTTTTTTGAAAACGAGAAATAGACCACTATAACTGCGATAGTCACAACTAAATGGATAAGTAATATCATTACAATACTCCTTATTTATTAGATACACTGCCGAGTGCATTAATAATGGATGATGATCTAAAATTAGCACGCTTGCCACTATAGGTATTTATAAAAGCCATTATATTACCTTGATATTGCATGAGTTCAGCAAACTCTTTACGCTTCTCAGCTAGGATCTTAGAAATACCACCGCTTGCTTGGTAGAAATTATCAAAGAAATAGTCTATCTGTATCGCAGTTTCAGATGGTACATCTTTTGCATCCATTAGACTTGCTTTATTATCATGAATAGCTCTATTTAAGTAATTAAGCAAAGCCTCTACGAACCAGTAACCGTAATATGTGCTCACCATTGCTATTTCATTATCAACAGATATACCAGCTTTAGCTTGACTTGCTAAATACATGATGAGTTCTGAGAAACCTGGCATTACTGGCACATTCAGATATTCTAATTGTGATAATGTCAGATAATCTCCGGAAGCAAGATTTTGGATCGCTTCTGTGATAGCTGTACTTGCTTTACCTGCGATACCGTCAACAGTAGTCTCAAGTCGAGTAAGGCTTGTACAAGTTGTGTTTATAATACCTAGGCTGGACATTTAGCGCCACATTCATAAATAGCAACATGGTTATCACCATTAACGAGAGCGTTTACAATTGCATCAGGTTCCAACTGCAGAGCTGCCGGATATGGTTTAAATTGTATTTTTACTTTTTCAGGGCTTGATGGAGTACAAGTGCCTCCGGCATCGCTTTCAGGATACCAAACGACAGTGCCAAATACTGCCATAATAAACTCTTTAACATCTTCGCTAAAGACTGTCGATACAGGGAGAGCGTCATATACAATATTGCCTCTGTTTGCTTTAGCAAAATCAGTAGGATTGTCGAATAATTTTGTCTGTGCCTCTACAGTTGATCCTGCAGACCCTGAAGCCACATCTTCTTCTGCTTTTCTATTATTATAAGCAGCTGCTATTTTGCCACCTAGAGATTTACCTATACTAGTACCTACCTGACACATATCTCCCTGGAGCATTTGTAGCCAACGTGTATATTTCTGTATTTTCTCCAGTACGCCTGATACAGTGGGCAATGAATAGGCAAGCCCTACCAAAAGACCCCCCCATGCAAGACTTGTACCGCCTTGTTGTAGTATCTTCTGTATCATATCAAGGTTGAGAACACTGATAAGACCAGCATTAAAATCAAGACCAGAGCATGATATTCTGGCATTTGGTAGTTGATATGTTACAAGAGGGGGGGGATATTGTTTTTCATCCTCATGCTTATAGAGCCACCAGAGAGGACACTCCTCCCGCCTGCCTGAAATGAACCAGGAGCAGATATATTAGACATCACTCCAATATCATCAAGAAATCCTTCTAGGTCTGAGTCAAGACCTGCGAAAGCTGTGGTGCTTGATGAAACAAATATCATCATAGCCATAAATATAGCTGTTATCTTAGTCTTCATCTAATACTCCTTGAGCTCCTTGGGAATCTTTAACCATCGCTTCTAACACTTGAGTATCCTCTGTCCTCCACAAATGCAGGAAGTCTTCTTCATTTATTATTTTTTCTTTCAGCAGAAATGCTTTAAGGTTCAATTCTATTTGGCTGGTTGGTGTATAACCTTTTGCGATAACCTGAATATTCTTAGATTTGTTGTTGTATGCTGCAATTGTGGGTACTGAAGTAATTTCGTATTTATGAAACAACTCAGGGACAACTCTTGTAGAGAAAGGTAGACCTTCTTTGGCATCTTGTGGTGAATACACAATACCTTTAATGATAAAGTTATATTGATTTGCAAATAACGAGAGAGGGCTTACTTGGGCTTCACAATATTCACAGTCGTTTTTATAGAAAAAGAAAATGGCCACATCTTGTGCAGCTTTACTGAAGACCTCTTGGTATGTTGCTTTCTTTTTACGACTCGCTATTGTCATAGCAAGAGGCTGTTCTGACATACCTTCAAGTCTATAGACTTTATCTCCATGGTTAAGATATGCGTTTCTTAAGCTTCGTGCGATTTGTTCATTATGTTTAAAGTATTTAGCTTGCCATGCGAGCCATTTGGTTGCATTTTCTTCGGTAGGATTCCTGAGCCACTCAGCAAGAACAGGCACACTCTTAGCTTCCTCAGTTAGAGGAAATTTGAAATTATCAACGGAAGTATTATAGGCCGGCTCTTCAACTGGAGCCTCTTCTTTGACCTCTTCAGAAGGCTTCTCTTCTGCCTCTGGAGTTGGAGATTCTGGTTTATTTACCTCTTTTGGCTTTTCAAGAGCTGGGTCCTTATACCAATTCCAGCCTTTTTCAGGGTCATTTATATAATCTTGGGCAATAACCCAATTTGTAAAAATTAAGCAGATGAGTACTGAAATTAATAACCTATGTGTCATTAAAACACCTCTTATTTGTTCTTATGAACATAAAAGAAATGTTACGCAAAGAATGTGGTATTTTATTTTGTTGATTATAGCTAATCCTCTGCTTAAATAAAGTAGACCGATTCTTTAAGGTGTATCTTAATGGCGAATTTCATGAGCCACTTTTGCAAGTAGTGTTTTGTCGTTTAGATCAACAGCATGAGTGGACATTTGTGAAACAAGGTATTCAAGGCTGCTATCACCGTATATGATCATCTCGTAATCACATTGAGTTGGAGTTGTGGAACATTTAGCATATACAAGAGCGGGCACCTGAACTACCTCAAGATCTCTGAAGAAAAATGGGTCAAGTCTGACTTCGACATTATCTATCTCAGCCTTGCTAACTTGCTTTTTAATGAATTGTTTCAGGTTTGCGGAATCCTCTCCGATAAACCCCCCCTGAAGGCAGCCGGTAAATTCTATCGAGTTTATTTTCTTTGCTGCCTTAAAAATATTCTTAAGGGTAACATCGGGTACGCTGTCTGAAAATAAATATATCAGTTGAGGGACTTTAGTAGGTCCTTCTTGAGCGTACTTTTCATTTAAGGCTTTCATATCAGAAACAACCTGATTCATATTGTACTGTATTTCCGGTGAAGGATAATTATAATTATCCTCTGCATAACCTTTAGGCATTGTGGAAGTCATTATCATCAGAAACATACTACAAACACAAAAAAACTCTCTTTATAATAAACAACATTCTCTCTTCCTCCATAAAACATGAACAAAGTCTTCAAAGCCAGGTGCTTTAGCAAAAACATCTATTGGTACTGGTATTGTGCCTATCTTGAAACCAAATCTGGTGACCGGACAGGCTGGCTGGAGCCAGTATTGAGATTTTATAAGCCTTGGGAATGGTACTGGGTTACAAATAGAAGCAGGTACACCTTCGCCTGCAATCGCCTCACTGATGCTTGTTGCCCATAAGAGAAAAGATGTGTGTAGTTTATCAAGCAATCTTGTTGCTATAAGTAACGAGCCTATTACATCATTTTTCTTATTTTCTTGTATATTTCCTGTTTGAGGAAATATACTGCCCCCCCAGCAACCTGCACACCAATAAAGAGGATTAAGCGGAACTTGAAAAGTAGATGCAGCACAATCTGCTAAACATGCAACTTGAGCTATTGGATTAGCGTACAAAAGCTTCTCTGGCTGTAGTAAATGCGAAAGTTCGTCATAGGTCCAAGTGGGGGGGTCCAATTCTGACATGTATCCGAAATCTATAGAAGTGGGGGGGTCAACTTGCATGCATAACACACTTGATAATATGTCGAGCACCCAAAAGATTGGATACCACACATAGTGGGTATTTATAGTACTGCCCGATTCTCCCTGTTGATTACCGACTTTATACAAACCTGAAAGTAATCCGATGTTAAGATTAAAAGTTGGGAAGAAAAAAGGTTTTTGAGTGGTTTCAATAAGTGAAATAGGTTCTGCATATCTTATTCTGAAACCAACTCTGGGCACTGGAGCACCGCATGCACAGATACCTAAAAACCTAAATTCTCTCACAAACATGCTCCAGTCTACATTGTATATTGGATTAAACCTAGGAACACATCCAGCTGCAGAAGCTTTGTATGGTGTGGCTGTAATGAGGGTCATAGCTATGAGTAACAGAGCGGTATATTTCTTTATTTTAGTCATTTTGTATCCTCTATTTTATACTCAATAACCTCTAAGACTTTTCCTTTTTGTTTCACAAGGGTAGGGGGGGTGCATTTTATCTGAAAACGATCAAGCATGAGTTGTGTGGATTTACCAGCGGGAGTCGAGATATTATTTCTTTTTACATTTTCATAAAAATGGCTTAGGTTGCCGGCAACAGCCATTGGTTGAGTCGGGCGTTTTTGTGCTTTTTGCAGAAATATTTCCACTTGTTCAAGGTTATCCACATCAAGGAAAAGAAAATCGAGCCTCATATTTCTATAATTAAGAGGATTGATCACCTTGCCTTTGCTGTGAATGATATTACCACTTGCATCCTTGATGTCATGTTCTAGTATAATGGTTAAATCTATTTCTCTCGTAGTATCTTCTTTACAGCTACTGAGGTCACTGTACTCAGTGACGATCAGCTTCTTTTCAATCATTTTGCGAACATCCTCTTGCTTAATGCCGTGGAATCCTCTGCTTTTTCTTTCACTTTGTTTATTAACCATTCATAAAAGTCATTCTCTAAAATAGGATATGTTTTGCCATGCACTCCAAGGTTTTCGAATGCGTGTGTATTAGTATTCAGCAATATGAATACGAGGAAAACTAATTGAAAAACTAATTGCATATTTATTCCTTTAAGAAAGTATAGCCTTTGGTGATGAGTTCATCTTTAAGAATGTCTGTGTAGTCATAAAATCCACCGGCAGGCATAGCTCCTTTTTCAAGAAGAATCACATTGTACTCGTCTTGGATAGCATTTACGATATGTTGCATAGTGTCGAGATAATCTTTGAATAAAGGGAGTTTACTGTCGACCCCCCCATTTTCGGGGGGGTTTACGTCTTGAAATGCCAGCATTTGGTATGCACGAATAAAAGAACTTGTGTCTATAGTTGCCACGTTTGCTCTGAAGTCTAGCTGAAAGTTTTTATTGTTATAGAAGCTTGTTACAGTATATGATATTACACACATCAAAATGAGTATTCCTGCGACAGCTAATACTATTGTTACTGAGTTGTTTTCTTTCTTCGCTGGATTTAAGCCGGCTCTTTTTTTTCTTTAACCATTGTTGTCTCCTTGATTATCCATATTAATTTTTAACTGGAATCAATTTTGTGGTATTTGTATGAAAATACAAAAATGAATACGGTGCTTGTTTTGGTAATTAGGATAATAAGCGATATGAAAGGATGATCGTTTTACAAAGATGAATTTGTAGAAATAAAAAAAAGCTATAGGGATAATCGATGCAATGGTGTTGGTCAGGCAGCACTCAGATGTCTATTTTAATGCTAATCAGAACATAATCACATCCAGATATGATTTGATTTTGTTTAGTAATAAAGAATATGAAATACCACATAAATAACAATTAAGGATGCGTAGCATATATCTAAGGAGATTATATATGCTGTATTCAATGAGAGAGACCTATCTTGAATCATGCAAACTCGTACTTGACTATTCAGGCTTGCAAATAATGAGATTAAAATTGTCAATGCTTTTTAGCGAACGAATTGTAACAAATCTAACGGTAGAAGACAAACAGTATGATGTATCTCCTATCGTCACAGGTCGAGTAAATGGTTATGAATGCTACCTTATATTAATTAATATAGCGATATGCCGCGAGTATGTCATAAACTCCGGCTCTTCAATGCTATTTATCAGCTCAGCAGGGTATAGTCTTAAATAACAGTTCCAGAACTACTACAGAAGTGATAAATGAGTATCTCCAGAAGGTATCGTCATTACAATATCTTAATGTGGATTCTGAGTATATCTTAAATAAAGGCAAACTGACGAAATGCATAGGCAACGAGGAGCACTACAACCAGAAATACGCACGATATGAGGTGGCATTTAATGCTTTATTTCAGCATTGTGTAGGACGAGAAATTCGGAGTGGATGCATTGATTACTTTGAAAGTAGTGTGTTTTGCAGCAAAAATAATATTTATATAGAATATATGAATATGGAATTAATATAATGAAGATTGGGTCACATAAAGCAATCACTGCATCTGTGGCAGTGTTTATGGGTGTGCCTGTCACTGGAATTGTTATTATGGTTATCGGTGGGATCCTTCCTGATATCATAGAAATGACCATAGCAATGCGTAACGATAAGTTGTTCAAAAAAATACATCGAACTATAAGCCATTGGTGGGTCCTTTGGCTATTGTTAGCAAGCTTTATTTATATTACGCCCATGCCAATTGTTTTCGGAGTTTATACTGGTGATGTTTTACTCTGGTGTTGTTATGGTTGCTTAATACATATTCTGCTTGACAGTCTTACTTTTGGAGGAGTCCCTCTTTTCAATCCTTTCAAGCAGTCTTTTGGATTTAGGTTTTTTTCCAACTGGTTCACCGGCAGAGTACATTATTGTTGCGTTGATTTCATCTGTGCTACTTTATACGGGTACTCAATCATGAAAGTAATTATTTTCTTTATAGGAATCATATTGTCAGTCAATACTATTGCCCAGGATATTGACAGTTGTGTACGGTATGCTTCAGAAAAATACAACATATCTCCTATTATTTTTTTACAGCATTATGAGAGTAGAGAGTCGAGGTGGAGAACCTTATGCAATAAATGTGTCAAAGAAAAGCTATTATCCTGATACATTTTCTGAGGCAATGAGAATTATTATTGAGAATAGTGATAAAAGATTTGATATAGGTGCTATGCAAATCAATAAATGGTGGTTTGAGAGATTTGGATATGACTATAAGTATGGTTTTGATCTTTGTTGGAATATTGATTTTGGAGGCTGGATATTAGCAAGTGAAATAAATCGTTATGGTTACACATGGGAAGCTATAGGGAATTATCATTCAAAAACAAAGAAATATCAAGAGAGGTACATTATCCTTATAGCAAAAGCGATGAAAGATTTAATGGAATAAACAAAAAAAAGTGACTGGAAATGCTCAAACGTTCAGCAAGCTTGGAGCAAAAACAGAGCTGAGTTTTATAGATTCGAGTATAAGAAACTGTTACTTTTTTGTCTGGTTATATTAACATGATTATGTAAATTATTGTTAAGTTAGATGTATCTTTGTGACATGATAATTCTTCCAATTACTGGATTATTTTTCCTATTGTCCAACTCTACTGTGATATCATCTATTAGTGGGTTATCTGTTTTTAATACTAAATACCTTTTAAATAGATTAAGTCTGCATATGAGTAGGTTTGATTTGTCATTTGCTGTTTCCGGGTCTTCTGCTCTGCAAAGATATATATCTTGCTGGTTGATACTAATATCTGAGAGGTTATCTCTCATGAAGTTTTCAACGAATACAATATCACCTTTATTGAGAAATGGTTGCATTGAATCGCTAACAACATTAAAACAGCACATTTCTTTATTATGATGCTCTGTATTACGCATAATATAGTAAGTATTCGATTCCGACGTCTGTATTGAAAAGAAGGGTGTGCTAGTGCAAGCAACAGTTTCAATATATGGAATTACAATAAAATTTTCGGGTTCTAATCCTCCCTATTTTTGAAGTTAATATGTTTTACAAAATCCTGTTTTGTAGCAGGGAAGAGGTCGGGGGGGTATAAAGCTTCATTAAGTGTAATTTCGCCGAAAAAAATATCCGACAGGAACTTTTAAGGTCTCTGCTATTAATTTAAGTACATCAAGTGGCGGATTCCTTAATTGTCCAATATATGAATTGATTGTTCCTTTTTTTTATACCGGTTTGTAATGATAAGTGACTCGATTTGATTTCTAGCCGCTCAAGAAGATTTTTGAGATATTCCCCCCCATATGGTTTCATAATTTCTTCTCCTTGTATTTTTGCATAATAAAATAAATTATTTTTGTATAAATATAAATTAGGTCTGCTTGACAAATACTACTATTTGTTGTAGTTTTGGATTGTGGCTACTAATTGTAGTAGTCTTGTTTGCCAATATTATATATATGGATCTGTTATTTATCGTATTTTCGCTTTGTTTAAAAACTCACTAATAGATTATAAAATATAGCCGTAAGTATACTGCAGATAGTGTGAAAAGGCAATTTTAATAGTAAAACGTTTTTTTATAGTTAAGTATGAGGAAATGCATGGCAAAGCTGAAGGAGATTGATAAGTTATTGTTAAATACTATTAACACTTTCTTGGACTCACAAGACTGGGAGTATATTCAGACTATTCCACACTGGAGTCTTGCATATACATGCAACATCCTTGGATGTTCTCATAACGACCTTTATCTTTTTATTTCACGTAAGAAAATCAATACAGTACAAATAGGAATCTATAAATATATAAGCCATGAGGATGTTAAAAAAAATTTATTCTTAATAAGCGTAAGATCACAGTTTAAGGTTTATGTATATACAAGCAATACAGACTGTCTGTCAAAATGACAAATTGTGTATTCAGATACGTTTTGTCATTTTGACAGGTGTGGTATAACATTAGTATTTTTTTTGAGGTAGATATGTACGATGTAGTAGAGCTAGATATCAATTGCCTAAGCAGTCATAAGGACAATGCTGCGTATTTTGATAACTTAACTGGAATTGAATTTGAAGAATTAAAACAAAGCATAAAAGAGAATGGAATTAATGAGCCGCTTACTGTAATGAAGAGTACTCCAAATAAATACACAATTCTTTCAGGTAATCAGAGATATCGTGCCGCTATTGACCTAGAGATGAAGTTTCTTCCGTGTATAATACGTCAATTTGAAGACCCGGAAAAAGTCGCAATTTTTATAGTAGAATGCAACGTTCGTAGAAGACATCTTTCCACTAGTCAGAAAGCTAAAGCTTTAGCAGAGCTTTATAAAAAAAACAAAAGGAAAGTGCAAAAGTGAGAGGATTAAGAAAGTGTCAGATGTTGCCAATACTGGCCAACTCGCAACACGAAGACTAATATCAATACACGAGAATCTTATTCCGGAGCTAAAAGCCATAGTCAAGGGTTTAAATTTAAAAGAAAAAGATCTTTATATTATTTCAGAGCTTTCCGAAGAAATTCAGTATGCAATGTATGAAAGCATGAAAAACATGGCTAAAGCCGATATCAAAACTGAAATAGACAGTCAGGTTGAGCAGATTAATGATTTAAAGCTTAGTAATAAGAAACTTATTAAAAGCAACCGTGACATGCATAGTAAACTGAACGACCTTAACATCAGAGGAGGTAAACCAAAGTCCTCTCAAGATAAAATGAAGCGAGAAATAGTGAAAGATGTGATAAAAATCAATACAAGTATCTTAGATCTCATTCGAAAGTGTAAAGAATCTGGAATTTCACTAAAATCTATAAGTCTTACCAGAGACTATGATCATATAGATTTATTATACACTTCAGGGTTGATAACACCACCCATGCCGATATTTACTCTTATAAGCAAAACCAAGATAGAAGACTTTATAGATAATAGCCAAGATCACAGTAAAACTGAGCAAATGATAGAAGAATTACTACTGAGATATCTTGATGCTTAGATATAATGATCTTGTCGCGAACTTATTCGAATCAGGGCTAAAGTACGAATTCGTTACTCAGATTACGGGTTTAACAATGAAGCATCTTAAAGATAACTATAAAGAGTGCCCTCAGAGAGAAATATTATATAAGGTTAAAACTGCAACGTTTAAAGCTGCAATCAAGCTATTGGAATATATGCCCATAGATAAGGTTTTTCTCAATTATAAATATTATGATGTGAATTTACTATACCAGGGGGGGCTTGTTCTGAGATATGGAGTAGTTATAGCTGTAGACACTGAAGACTTGTTAAACAAGGATATTATGACATTAGTGAAGCACGGTCTCAGTTTCAGAAATTGCAGCCTCTTGTTTGTTGAAAGTAACTTTGGTTTTATACCAGACCATTCAAGCATAAGAAGAAAGCTCATTAAAGCTGGGCTGTATAAAGATGAAATTAGTCTCATAAAAGAAAAAAGAAGTCTTAAAAAGAATGAGATTATATTATGCCATAAGATAATTAAGTTAAATGGATACAAATTAGATTTGTATGACTTCGTACAACTATATTTTAAATACTTTTATGACATAAAACCTAATGCAGTATTTAAAATTCTTTGTGAATCGGAAGAAAAAAATGATTAAAAAGTGTATCATTTGTGACAAGCATGTGGTCGTTGGTGAAGGAGAACGATATTGTAATAGTTGCCGATCAAAAGCTACTAAGAATGATTCGGATTATTATAGTTTTGCTTAAACTTATTTCAATGAGACTATATCATTGAACTTAGTATCACAAACAACGGATTTCCTTTGTACAGACCGGGTATATATATTAATAAACTCACATTTATTGTTCTTTTTGATAGGAATATAGTTGTTGTTGGAACAATTATCACAAACGACCAAAATCTCAATTGAATCTTTATCAATTCGAATTTGTGTAACCTCAACTACATGATTACAGTATTTGCATCTTATGTTGTCCACAGATAATCCTTAACCTTTGATAAGAACATTATAGGTCAGTTTATCCACACCGAATGTGTTTAAAGAATAAGTTATCTTTAAACACAAATACCACAAAAAAAACCTTCAGATAATAAATATGCTGATAATCAGAAAATATCCACAAGGAGAGAGTATATATGGACCTTGGATTAATAGACCATATTCAGATGCAGGAATATCTATACAACGGCACTGTATATATTGAAAGCAAACAGTACGTCATTGTGGAGAAAAATGGCTCTCGACCAGAAATAATAAATCCATTTAAAGCTGCAGGAATAGAAATTGCAGACACCGGTATTACTATAAGGCCAATAGAGTCAGAAGGCAAAAAAAGTTCCTGAAGAAAAAGACATTGATAACGCAGCCATGATAGAGGATTATCCTGCCGATCAAGATGTAATCAATATAGAAGACACAAATGTAATTCAAAAAAAATGGTGATGCCATAAAAGTTAACGAGCATACAAGTATTATTATCAATTCAGATTCTAACATGACGGAGCAAAACAATCATCCTATCGTTTTGTCACCTGAGGGCACCCCCCCTTACACAGTCCACTTTGGTTATAACAAGCACCAACTAACTGAAAATCAAAAGGCAGCCTTACAGAATTTCATTAAAAATCTCAGAGAACTCCTTGCAGAGAAACTGGAGCTCCACCTATTTATCGTTACAGGATATACAGATTCTAAAAATACTGAAGCATATAATTTTAAACTAGGTCAAAGGAGAGCTGAAGCAGTTGCAGAGATATTAACAGAGGCAGGAGCAAAAACCAGAGTTGTCTCAAAAGGCGAGTGCTGTCAGATGGAGACAAGTGAACTCTCACGAAGAGTTGAGATAGAAATAAAAAACCTGAAGTAGACAACAGGAATAAATTGCCATTTATGGCAGGAGGTAAGACTGATGAAGCAGAATAGGCATACGGTATATCAGTTTAATACGGAAAGGCTAAAATTAGTTGTTCTGATCATACTGGTAGGAGTCACGATAGTACATCCCGCAATGGCCGCCGATCCTTGGGAAAGTGCAAATACTACTTTTTCAGATTGGATGGATGGATCGCTTGGTGCTCTGCTGGCACTGATAGTCTTTATAGTCGGTATCGTTATTGCAATAGCGCAAAAGAGTCTGAATGTTCTCGGCTGGGCTATTGTTATGGCATTTGTGATCGGTGGAGCTGGTGGTATAGCAAGCTCTTTCTTCGATCTGGGACAAACAGCTTTCGGAACGAGTCCATAAGAAGCAGCAGTATAGGTGGAGGAGGGGGGGACTCTCCCCCCCTCTTTCTTCTTTGTAGCATGAATTAGGAGGTAGAAATTTATGTCAGATATTGACTATAGAGTACCCCCCCGTGACTTGGATGCTCTTCCAGTAGTTCTTTTCTGGGAAGTAGATGAGTTTGCCATGCTGGTTGTAAGCATGTTTGTTGGGATATTTACCAGACATGCATTTGTGATTATGTGCATTGCAGTTGTGTTTGTGTTTATCTATAAGCGTATGAAAAAGAAGAAACACAAAGGCTTTATACAGCATGTAGCATATAAAGTGGGTATAATGACTCCTAAAAATATCCCTCCGTACCATGTGAAAGAATTTACAGATTAGAGGAGTCGTGTACATATGTCAGTCGTAACACCTTGGAAAAAAAACTTCAGGAAAAAAAACGAAGCAATACTCAATGTTTCTCATAGGTTCTTTTGTGCTTAATATCATGCTCCTATTTTTGACAGCGTATATTAATTCACACAGAACAATAATAATACAGATACCTCCTGTCCCTCTCAAAGACACTATTGTCATAAGTAAAGGCGAGGCGAATAAAGCGTTTTTTTTGAGACTTGGGGGGGGAAGTATATCATAGCCATTGCAGGTACTTATTCTCCAGAAAGTATTGAGGATAGTAAGTACACACTGCTTCAAAGAGTGCATCCAGATAATTATTTTGAGCTGAGTAATGAACTGAGTGGACTGACAGAACATGTGAAAAAAAATAGAGTGAGACATGCATTTTACCCAAATTGGAATAAAGCCACCATGGAGATAAAAGGTTCACATGCCCGTTGGGTTGTCCCAGGTAAGGCAGTAAAGGAAGTTGGCTCAAGCAGGGAAGAGGAATCCATGAAGTATATTGTAAAGATGATGGCAGATGGTGTAGGTGGTTTTTATTTAATAGATATTGGAAAGAAGGAAGGGAAGTAATGAAAAAAAATATTTTTCATAATCGCGGTTTTGCTGGTTTTTACTCAGGGAGCATTTGCAAAGGACGTCTACGACATACGAGAATTAGCAGGAAACAATCGTTTTATAGAAGTGTCTTTAAGAGAGATGAATTATTTTAAGATGCCATATGCAATTAAAAGTATTAAATCGTCTAAGAAAGCAGTGATTAAGTATAAGCAGAATGAGAAGCAGTTTTTTTTGTGACTTTAACTAAAAATGAGCCTACAGAACTGTATATTATCCTGAGAGAAAGTTCTGAGGACGATCGAGTCGTTAGCGTAATACTTATACCAAAAAACATCCCAGCTGCCGCGGTGGAGATTATAGATCCCACTAAAAAGAATGAAAAGATCAGCCGGGCTGAAAAGTCTCTTCCTTATGAGATTGCAATCAGAAACATTATTCTTAGCGGTAAACAAAATGCCGGAGATTCAGGCTACACAAAAAAGACATTTGAAGACCAGTATATTGTTACAAAAACTAATCAGCTACTTTTGAGAAAACAATCGGAGCTTTCTGGGTATCTTTACAAACTCGAAATATGGGAAGTAACAAACAATACCCAAGAAACTCTCATGATAGAAGAGACAGATTTCTATGTTTATGGTATGCGAGCTATTTCTCTGGATGATCACCAGTTAACACCTGAGAGTAATACAAAGCTTTATATAGTCTATCCGACAGGAGGCTAAATTAATGTTAAAGAAATATTTTCAAAAACCAGACAAAGATGGCATAACAACCGACGATGAGTTATAAGCCGAAAAAAAACTTGTAATGATTATTAGTATCATACTGTTTATTGCAGCTGTTTTCGGTATCTCATATTACAGCTTTGTCCAGAAGCAGAAAAAAAGCTTTTGCAAGAAGCAAGGTGCAAAGACCAGATGCACTTTTAACTGAAAAAGATAAGAGAGCCGACTGGATGAGTAGTATAGAGAATGAGCAGAGCCAGGTGAAAGAAGACAATAAAAAGCTTGCAAATACAGTTACCGAACTCACGCAAACAGTTGCAGACCTCAAGGCATATATTTCTAAAGTAGAGCAAAACAGCGGTGTCAGTGAAGATAAGATTAAAGAGATCCTCCAACATAGTTATAATCAGCCAAAACCTGATGAGGTTACAAATATACCAGTGGAGCAACCTTCACAAGCGGACAGGAATAAAAAAAAGTCTGTAGATTTGGCGAATATTGCGGATATCGATCTGCTCCCCCCCCACCCCCCCCTAAAAGTGATAATAAAGACTATAATAGTCTATATACAAACAATGCTATTAATCGGAAAAAAAAGTCAGCTCTTCATCCACAGCTAAAAAAAAGAAAAGTTGAATGTAGAGGAAGAAATTCCACAAATATACGATTATGAACCTGAGCCACTCCTTCCTGATGAGATGACAGACAAACTGGCATCATTTAATATCCCATCCGGCTCTTTTGTTAAGGGTGTACTTCTTGTCGGTGTGGATGCACCAACTATGCAAGCTGGTGAGTCCAATCCATTGCCTGTATTCATCAATCTGAATGATGATGTAGTGCTCCCAAATCGATATAGAAGCGATCTTATAGACTGTATAGCAATTGGCTCGGCCCGTGGAGATATTTCTTCTGAGAGAGTATATATAAGGCTTGTCAGTATGTCATGTGTCGAGACAGCCACAAAGAAGAGAGTAGTTGATACATCAGTCACCGGATGGATTTTTGGTGAAGATGGTAAAACAGGGCTGAGAGGTAGACTTGTTTCCAAGCAAGGTGCTCTTTTGGCAAAAGTTCTTCTAGCAGGATTTGCTGAAGGGATCGCTAATGCTTTTAATAATGCTGCATCTGACATATCAACAACTCCGGAAGGATCAGTTGCTACGATAGATCCTGATAAAACTCTAGAGGTTGCTGGTTATTCAGGTGTTGGAAATGCGGCAGGTAAACTTGCTGAATTCTATATGGACATGGCGGAAGCGATGTTTCCAATCATTGAAATAGGAGCAGGGCGCATAGTTACTATGGCCTTCAAAGATGGACAAGATTATCAGCTTGAAGAGAAATTAATCAAAGAACGCCCACTGGCAGGAGAGTGATAAGATGAAACAAGATAACTCAAATGTTGAATGTGGGCTGAACAGTTGGCATATCAGCCAAGTTCGATTTATGTGTTCATTCTTAGATTTATTCAGAGGCAGAAGTATAATTTTAAGTGAAACAAAGTGAGGGTATGGAGATGAAAAAACTAAGATATATGGCTCTTATGTTTATTGTAATGCTTATTATACCAGGGTGTACAAAAATGCTTAACCCGACAGGCAATAGTACTTTTTCCTGCCCTGATCCAGACAATGGCATCTGTGGTTCAGTAGATGACATCTATAACAATAGACAAGATATTGCCGGCTATCGCACAGAGAGAGAATTTCAGAGCCTGCCTGAGGTGGGTGACTTTGTTGAAAGAGAATGTGGGAACGACCTTATGATGGGTAATCTTGACGACTATGACGTATGTGTCAAAAACGCAAAAATAGCCTATAAGAAACGCCAGTCATATCTGCATAATAAAACAATATCTGATGCTCAGTTTCCTGTTTCTCAGCCAAGGCAATTTATGAAAGATGTTCTGAAAGCAAAAGAAGGGATCCCTTTGCGTCAGCCTGAAAATGTTTCGAGAATTTGGTTTGCTCCATATCAAAATGACATGGGAGACCTTGTATACTCGCATTTTGTTTATGTAATAGAAGATCGCTCAAAGTGGCTGTTTATACCAGAAGACAAAATTCAGACACTTAAGAACAAGGCAGTTCCTTTGAGTGACTTTACATCTAAGGTGAGATAATGGGAACAGCCATGAAGAACATTCAGGCGGTTCTGCAACGTAACAGAATTGCTGAACATCTCACTCCATTTGGATTTGATAATGGTGTTTATATCCTCCGCAGTGGCTTTGGTATACTATTAGAGTGTAACCCAGTCCCATATGCCGGAGCCACAGCAGCAAAAGCATTAGAGTCGCTATTTACGGCACCTCGCTACTCTGATGACTGGTATCTTTCAATGATGATGTATGCATCACCGGATATCGACAGTGTTGTTGATGAGTATTATGATAGAAAAGCTAACAACAATACAAATATAGACGATTTTGCCGTCAGAGAAATATTTAGCCAACGGAAAGATTTTTACAAAAAGCATACAAAACAACCGCTTTTTGATACTTTCGATCTGAGAGTGAGAGATTTTCGATTATTTTTTTTCCATAATAATTCCTTTTAAAGAGACAAGCAAAGAAAAGGTTGATGTAGACAAAGAGATTCTGAATGTTGTTAAAACAATGAACTCATATATGGGAACGCTTCAGGGAGCTGGTTTTTTTTCCAAGGGTTTGTAAACCGGAAGAGTATATCCGATTGATGCGAGAGTTACTAAATAGGGAAACTCCGGAGAATGTCTCATATAATCCAAGCAAAGAGCTCAGAGAACACTTTGTTAATCCGAACACTAAATTTGCCGTTCAGGAAAACGGAGATATTTATATAAACAACAAACCACACCGAGTCTATTCAGTAAAGGATTATCCGCCTGAAGTAGCTCTTTTTGATTTTGGAGAACTCATGGGTTCATTTACCGACAATATGAAGCAGATACCCACACCATTTGCAATTTGTATGAACATGAAACTTCCAAATGTTCTCAAACAAAAAGAAAGATTTACGATGAAGTCGCACTGGACTACTCAACAAGCAGACGGAAATCCTGTGGCTAAATACATGCCAGCCTTGTGGAAAAGATACAAAAATTTTCAAGTTGGCTTGGAAATGTATGATCAGGGAAAAGTACAGACTCCTATGCAACTCAGTTTGTGGGTGCAAGGAGATGATGAACAGCATCTCGAATACCTTGGACAATTTTTGAGAACTTTGTGGATGCAAAAGAATTTTACTCTGAAAGAAGAGGGGGGGGACGAGACCGCTTTTCCTGCATTTCTATCCACTCTCCCTCTGCAGTACGATCATTTCTATGAGAATTTTCTTAAGAGATCGGAGCCTTTGTTTAGCTGTAATGCAGCAAACATGTCACCTATTACAAGTGACTGGAAAGGTAGCGGTTCACCATTTATGACCCTGGTTTCTAGGCGTGGGCAGCTCATGTCTTTTGATCCTTATACATCTAATGGTAACTACAATATATGTGTAGTAGCTGAGTCCGGTAAAGGTAAGTCTGTGTTTACAAACGAAATGGTTTGTTCGGTATTAGCAGAAGGGGGGGGTAAAGTCTTCATTATCGACATCGGGCGTTCTTATGAAAAGCTTTGTGAGCAGATCGGCGGCGAATTCATTGAATTTGATCCCAGCATAGTTATCAATCCATTTACAAAAATCAAAGTTGCCGAAGATGGAAATATTGAACCTGAGGAATATGAATTGCTAATTCCGCTTGCAGGTAACATGATCGGCATGAACTTTAAAGCGACACAAGACGAAAAAGATCCCAGTAAGAAGAGGCTTGCGGGGGGGTGTATTGAAAGAGCTATTGCTGTCACTTTTAAAGAGTTTAACCATGACACATGCTGGGGGGGCCACATAATCAATCAACTAAAAAAACAAGGAGATCAGCTTTCAATAGAGATATCGGAAGCTATGTATAAATTCTCTTTCGAAGGAAGTTATAGCAAATATGTAAATGGTACAGACACGTTTGAATACACAAAAGACCTTGTTTGTCTGGAATTGGATTCTTTGGAACAAAAAGAAGACCTTAAGAGCCTATTCCTTATGATGATGCTCTATCGCGTTTCTCAGGATATTTTTCTTGGTTACGATAGAAAAAAAATGGTTGTTCTTGATGAGGCATGGTCACTCATGAGGGATAATCTCACATCATCGTTTATTGAGAAGGCTTTTAGACGTTTCAGAAAACACTTTGCAGCAGCCTGTGTGATTACACAGACAATTATGGATTTTTTTTATCAATGACACTACTGAGGCAATTTTTAGTAACTCTGAGTGGAAAATACTCTTAGCTCAGAAGGTTGATGTTATTGAACGAGCGAAAAAAGAAAACAAACTTGCAATGCATGAATACTTCTTTGAACTTCTGAAAACCGTCCATACAGTGAAGGGTAAGTACTCTGAAATGATGATTTTAGGTGGGGGGGCAGTGGGTATCGGGCGGCTCATTCTAGACCGATATTCTTACTATATATATACTACAGATGCTGCAGACAAAAAGAGAATTAATGATATTCAAACACTACTAGGATGTGATGTGAAAGACGCCATCAGACATATTATTGCAGAAGAGGCTACAAATGCTAACATGCTTTAAAACCGAACAAATAATTAATCTTAATACATATGAGCTGACTGCTACAGATTTGTTATTTCACTCAAACATACCCAACAGCATTTTGTTTAACGATAAAGAAACACAGGTCGAAGTTGAACATTATATACTTCATCAGATTGATGAGCTTATAGCAGCAAATCAACTCAACCGAGATAAAACATATATCTTAAACATCAGCGTACATCTTTTTATGCACGATATATACTACAATCACCTTAAAAGGCTACCAGATTATATACTTTTCGATATTGACGCATTTGATCATCTTTCTAATCAACAAGTACTTGACAGACTTAAAATGTTTAATGGTCGTATTATTTTGGATGGTTTCGGGAAAGGAAATGCAAACTACAAAACCCTAGAATTCTTAAAGCCTAGAGGGGGGGTTAAGTTTGATAGGATTATGCTGTTATCAAACAATGAAACTATTCTTCAGTGTTTCGAGAGGGCAAGCAGCCTCTCAAAATTGGTTATATTTACAAAAATTGAAACTTTTGAAGAACTTGAAAGAGTGAAAAATATCGGTTTTGAACATGGACATGGCTACTACTTTCAAAGAAGAGTATCAGATGTTCAGAGTTGAATATTTTTATCGTTGTACTGAAGAGAAGTTGGATATTGTCGGCTGTGAAATGTTGACCAATAATCCCATCCCAAATGGCGTACTTTTTGCAGTACCAAATCCAAAGCAAGACTGGTTCTTGTTTCATAAGGCCGTTGCCACACATCGATATTATATACCTGCATTTTTAATGAAAAAAACCAGATTTTGGATGGACTGTTAATGCATCTCCTCGATCTATTATTGATAATATTGACGCATTTTCGGCTCTTAATGTCCCAAAAATGTATGTGGAGATAACTGAAAGCGAGAAGATTACTCAGGCAGAGATTAGGCAACTCAAACCCTTTAGTGGTACGTTGATAATAGATGATTTTGGCTGTGAAACTACGAATATCGGCCTAATACGTAGTCTTAAACCTTACGGAGTCAAACTTGACAGAGTTTTTTTGGGAGAGTACGCCGGAATTCCTTTCTGAACTCATTAAAGAACTCAAAAGGCATTCTACCATCATAATCGGAGAAAAAGTTGAATCAGAAGAAGAATACGAGCTCATTCGGTCCATAGGAATCGACATCATGCAAGGCTACTACATGTGCAATTATAAGGATCAAATACTCAAAAACCACAAAAATACTTCTTTTATGAATTTATAGTATTTCTAAGTAATAGTATGAGGCATCGAAAAAATAGAGTCATTAAAGTACCCATAAAGAGCTGTTTTGTTGAATATTGGCTACTAACGGGCAAAATTTCTATTGAATCAGATAATTGAAAGATTTTTTTTATTTTATTTCATAAGAAAGACATGATTGAGATTGAGAGAGACATGTAAGAATAGTATGGATGACAAAAGTAACTTTAGAGAAACTTAAAAGCCTGTAAATATATAAAATTGCAAGAAATCCTATATTACTAAATTGTATTTAAAAGTCATGAATATGTATCCATGGAGGAAAATCAAATGACTGTTAAAAAAAAGAAATTATGCTATAGAAATAGCAGAAAGAACCGGTGTAAGTCTCACGGATGTAAGGAAAGTACTTGCTGTACTTAAAGACAGCAAAAAGGTTTTTGATGATCTTATTAAGGATGTTGACGGATATTATTTGAAGGGTGTAAATCCTCCAGTAAGAGGATTTATTAACAATATAGACAGGCTTGATTTCAATCTTTCAAGGCTTATTGAGGCTCGTTTGCGTAACGAAGTAGAACCCGCAAAATTTGATGACATGATAAATTCAATCTCAGAGCTTGTTGGAAATACAAAAACATTGGCTCAGAAAATAAATTCACTCGCATACGAAAAGAAAAATAAGGATCAGGAATTTAGGCAAAAAGTCGCGGCAGAAGCGAAGAAAAAAAGTTTCATCAAATAAAGATGAATCGGATGATACGAAACAAGCTAGTTAAAGGTGACGTAATGAATGAGATAATCTCAGAAAGAATTGTTTACTGATTTCTTGGTGCTCAAGTTGTTGAAAGAATGTGTAAAATTGTAATCGTTTTTTTTGTTATATATGTACATTTGCTGTGTCGTGATTTGAATATGTTAAAGCATTTACTATTCCACTTATTGGCTAAAGTATCCTCGTTGCTGACTTGGATATAATAATAAACTTCGTGTCAACTATTGGTAGTAATTTGCTATTATGGGCTACTGATTGTATTCTTTGTCTTGCAAGCCTGGTAAATATGTGTTATACATTATTAAGTTGTTTGAAAAGCAAATATCGTTAATCCTCGGTGTGGGTACTGTATTTGTGGCATTATACAGCTTTACCAGCGGCAGAGGTAATTCGCCAATAAACCTTCTTTTATCTTTGAGATAAATGGTAAACAATAATTCAAAATTATCAAAATATATATTATAGCCCCCCCCTTTTTATGCAAATGTCTTGCAGTATTAATTAAAAAACCATTGCATTATATCCATTTTCATATAGTTGTTATATGCTGTATAGTGTTGCAGTATATTTGCATATAAAGGTTTTTGTCGTGATATAAACTTTTTATTAAGTAAAGATTGAGTAATTGATTTGTTATAACCTACTTGCTATGCAGGTCAGGTTGGATATAAGATCAATACTTTAATTCAAGCTTGAGTATTGTTTGTATTGTGGCGTTAGTGCAAAGTGAACTTGTAGTTCAGGTCATCATGGAGCACTTAAAAGAAGGGACTCTTTAATAAATATCTACAAAAGTTATCTTTTTGTGGGTTATAATAGTGAGTTTTATTCACACTATTTCATCAACGAGCTTAATGCTCAAATCAAGAAAATACCATATACCAAAAAAACCTAAAGAGAATTGCATTTCTTTAAAGCTATCTATATTTTTTTTATGTGGCAAATTAAAAAATATATGATTGGAGAGTCAGTATAATAATTAACAAATAATCTTTCCTGTACATAGGAAAAAATATTAAAGACAATGTGACATTTGCTATTGCCGATATTAGCAAAATCAAGATGTCATATATTTGGAGCAAAGCGTAAAACCATAGTAGCAAATATATCTTTAAAATCATGAAATATAATCCAACAGGGGGGGTTGAACTCTAGATTACTGAAAGAGGAATAGAAATGATTTTTTAACAAAGATATATTTATTTGATGGTGCTATCATAAAACTGCGACACTCGCGATAATGGTTCTTCAAGTTATAAGCTTTGGTCAGGCATTTAATAGAAAATAAGCGATAAAGAAGAATATGTTTCGTCAATATCATTTGTTTTAAGAGAAATGCACAATGACTCTGGCTTATATTGACAGTATAGATGAGAACGATATGCCGTTTTGGGTGTATGTAAAACAATAATTTCAACCCTGTGGGGGGGATATATATTCCCTACCATGGTATATCTCTCCACTTAATTAATGGAGAGTAAAATGAATTTAACAAAAAGAGAAATGGAGTTTATAATGAACCATAAGAAAGGCAATCCAGAGACATTAAAGCGATACAATGATATTGTAAAGCTTGTTTCAGGGGGGGATGATATAGGAAGTAACTTGCTTGAAATGCTTATTATCAACGCAACAGAGTATATGAAAGTCGTATGTCGTAATGATGTAATGATTAGTACTCAGCGTAATAGGCTGGAAGGTAAGGATTTCCGTGAGCTTATGCAAAATTTAGACTCCAGAAGAAAAATGGCACACGATGCGTTGATATCATCTCTATATGGACTTAACAGGTACTGCTTAAAGGAATATGCAGGAATATGCCCCCCCATTGGAGGCATTTACAGCTTAGATCCGCTTAGTATCCATGACCGTGTGGCTGTGGGAGACTGGGCTGGTAGCCTTGTTTACGAAATCTTTGTGCAAAGAGATAAGTAAGAGAATGAGATTATAAGCTTATTTTCGAAACCCTGCAGGGATGTTTTAATCTTCCCTATTGGTGTGAACTGTCGCTACATAGAGATAAGGCTCTTGTAACTGTATATACATAGGCAGGATAAATCCGGAGGTACTTAATAGAATCAATAACATATGTAAAAAAACAGGTTATAACACATTGAACACGAAAATTTAATTTAAAGAAGTACTGGTCGAAACCAGTATCTTAAAACCCTTGTGGGGGGGGATTTTTTTTCTCCTGCAAAGGGGGGGAAATATCCTCCACTCTGTGTGAATGGAGGCAGTCAAATGAAGATTGTTTTAGAAAAACTCCTTGATTTATTTAATCTCATCTTTACTGGTTTTGTGCTTGCGTACATGTTTAAACCAGAGTTTCAAACATATTTCCCTTACTTTTTATTCATGCTTATAACCGCATATTGCGTTGTTGCTATATGCATCTTTATCATGACGATTCTTGAGAGTAAGAGAAAGAATAAAAAAACGATGTAGATTGTGATAGGGCAAGTAGAGTTGAATAAACACTTTTCAATTGTCACGGAGCATTATTTGATATCCCATTTAGATGGATATATAGAGTATACAATCCGTGGTTATCGATGTTAGTTGCTGTTTGGCAGCGACGAAAAATATACCCTATGAGGAAGAACTTCCCTTATGGGGGGGAGTTCTCCTTTTAGGGTTATTTAGAAAACACTATGACAGATTGAGAGGAGAAAGACTATGGGCACAAAACAGCACTTTATATAGTATATCACAGAGAAAATTATTGGGCAGGCAGTGGGTGAGCTTAATGATTTCTGTAAGTACGATTATGTTTCGAATTATAATAAAGTGAGTGAAAAGAGAGGCAGAAGAAATAGCTGTATATTGCCTCATTGAAGACATTATATCTAAAATGTAATTACCAGTGTGTTGATAGACTTCAATGTCGAAAGTCATCCTGAGGTCGTTGAAGAGTTTGACACCCCCCCTATTGTGGAAGTACGCATTCTTAGGCAAGATTTTAGTTGTCGTTAATTGTATAGGACAGCTTCTTGCTTATTGATGAACTGATACAAACCGTACCCTTCAGACACAGAAATATGTTAAATTTTTGTAAATATAAATAACACTATCTTACAAAGGGGGGGACTCTTGCCTCCTTGTAAGATAAGATTCCTCTTACCTGTTTATTAGGTGGGCAACTTAAGAAATAGCAGTTATGGAGGATCTAAAATGGAATTCAGAGAAAAATTAGTAACAACAAGAGACAGAACAACAGCACTTTTACAAAATATCAAGGAGTATTTTGAACGAAAAACAATCTTTGATTTTAGTAAGGTGTATTGCAAAACCAAAGCAACTAAACCAGCGGAGACAATACTTGCTGAAGAACTTTGCAGAAAACATGAGGCTGTATTTGAAGTCTATAATTACACTAGGGAAAAGCAAACAGAATTCACAAGAGGCAGCTGTGGCATTGATTACGTAACACTTGTTACCAGAGTTAAGAGCTGTTTTTGCTTTAGTGTGGCATATAGCTATACTATGTGTTCTTAAGAGTGGTTTAAAATGTTAACCCTCAGAAGAGCATTTACAGTCTCTTTATTGCCGAGTTGTAACTATGATGCTTCGTTATACGTTTTCAGGCTCTTTAACAGAGGTGAACGTATCTTGTCAGCACTTGTTAATACTGGTGAAATCAAGTATGGCTTTAAAGGTGTATTTCACGGAGATGTTAACACGTCCCTGAAGTATTACCACAACAATTGGAAAAACCAAACCACTTAATGGGAGTCAACTCCCTTTGAGTGGGAGATTGTCTTCTTAGTATATAAGGAGTACAAAATGGTAAAAATAGAGTTCGACATTAATAAAATGAAACTTGCTAAAAAGGAGTTTACAATAGCAGTAGAACTGTTAAAGAATAGTAGCCCTATGGTTAGTGTATTTAAACATATCATATCGAAAATAGCTCATAAATGGAAATTCAGCTATGAGTTGGAATTCGTTTCTAAAGAAAGACTTATTATTCATATTTTCACTGAGCAGACGGCAGTTGCAGCTTTTCAGAATGATATGATCTGGTTAAAGCAGGAGCTTTCTGAGGTTCTGCTGGATGGTTGCAGCAACTTTGAGCTTTATGATGAGTCTGTAGGAAAGACCAACAATAAAGTGTGTCGTCAAAAGCTTTACATTCACAGCTATATATATGAATAAAAAACATGCGTAATTAGGTATCACAGTTTTGAGTATATTGTCAAAATTTGGGTTATCAAATAAAAGTACCAATTGAACAGTAGTGTTATTGTGAGACAGTATCAAGGCATAGCTATTATATGAGTATAAGTGCTCAGAAATTGTCCAAATACTAATACCACAATAATCTCATTTCTGTGGGAATCTGTTTAAGTAACAAGCTTTGAGAATTTTGAAGACTCAGACTACCAAGGTATGTGAGCAACGCACAAATGCCTTAAGATAGTAAAGGCTCATATTCCGATGAAATACTGTTTGACAGTAACATCAGAAGAAGAGAACTTATTTGATGTCAGATACAGTGGAGACATGTGCTGAGTGCATTAATGTCGGTGAAGCTGTTTATCATATGATAGTTCGAGTTAATAATAATCTAATCTTGTGAGACTAAGCAAGTTCTTGATATAAAATGTGGTGACCATTTTTTTTATTTGGTCAGTTTCTTCTATTTGTAGGTGGGTATCCCATAAAGTGTATTTATAGGTGTCGAAGGATTTAGTTTCTTCTGCTCATCTTTATGTGCATTTTGTGGGTTGCCCACCCGGTAAACAGATAGGGGGGGGACACATGAAAATGAATGATAAAAAAAAGATGTGGGCTTTGACAGCAAAGCTGGCAAGAACATTTCGTTGCAGTGTATCCAAATCTTAAAGGATACGTAAGCCAATACTTCTTTAGAGGTCATTGGATAGAGTCCCTGAGGTATAAAAAGCTCCTCTATCGGTTATGCCGGTATGAGGGGGGCTTTTTTTTTGTCGAAATCCAAAAATACCACATTTTCAATTTCATATTTCAGATAGTGTAAATAGTGAAATCTATTCAAAGGGATCACATGAAAATAATATGCTATCTAATTACTTTGGTAATAGTATTAAATTCTGTTGTCTTTGCTGGAGACTACTCTTCATATTTGCAAGAACTCAAAGGAGATGTGCAGCAATATAAGACACAAAGCAGTGTGGACAGTGTTAAAGATGTGGCACCACAATACGATGAAGATAAAGCAAATTATTTAGACTCTCAAGATAGTGATACAGCAAGTGAGTTTCTCCATTACGGCTCAACTATAAGTAACTCTTGCACAGTAACAATAAACGAGATTACAAAGACTGCTCATTGTGAGGATAAAATTGAATATGAATACTACGCAACACCTGTGAGTCAGAATAAAATTCTGATAAATATCAATTATGAAGCTGAAGATTTTATCAACGACAAGATTGTTTATTACTGTTCTGAAAACGATGTCATTTATGGAACTAATAGCGAATGTTCTGCAAATTGTACATATCAAACCTGTGACCCTACTTATTATCTTTCCGGCAATCAATGCTACAGTGCTCCTCAATGTAGTGTTGGGTACACGTATATTAACAGCCTTAATAAATGTCGCAAATATATTCCTAGATATTCGTGCTCTCTGGGTGGGAATTATAATACGCTTAACCAATGCAACAGTAATTGCTCGACTACTACACCAGCAAATTCTGTAATTTCGGGTTGTACAAAAAAATGATGCCACGCCAAACAATGTACCGGGGGGGTGGGGGGGTAATGTAAAAATAGAAATTATTAGTTGTAATACTTTAGGCGTAACAGTCAGGTTTCATTGGTATTTCGATTTTTTTTGGAATTACCATAATCCTATGACACTCCCATTTTTTTTAATAGTCCTGTTAAAATTCCGTCTAGCAAAACATATCTATACGTAGCCGCCGATGGTAAAATATATAGTTATAATAGCAATAACCCCCCCTCTGTAAAAACGTATACAGGTGATAGTGTTAGTATAAATTATCAATATGTTTGTCCATCTGGATATACGTTATCAGGTTCAACTTGCATAAAAACGGGTACATGTTCAAACACATCCTATTATGCCTATTCATCAGCTTCTTGTAATACAGGGGGGGGTGTATTAAATACCGGCTTAGATAAATGTGTAGATTCAACAAATACAAACTACACCTCTTGTGACCCGCAAACAGAATACTATGATGATGTGAGGTATAACGCAGCACTTGAATATGTCCTTTCACCTTCAAATTTTTCCCCCCCACTAATAGACTGCATTATGGGTTCTTTTTCATGCATTGATAATCGCAATACATGTGTCCAATATAATTCATCAGATAACTGTAATAGTTACCAGAATATCTGTTTTGAATATAGAAGAGACGGCTCATGTACTCGTGTAGAGGAACATATCTATACCGACTGCAGTTTTACCACAGCATCTGAGACTGTGGAGTAATCTATGAGAACAAAATACATTTTACTGTTAATAGCCTTATTGCAATGTAGCATTTCTATTGCGGGAGATTGGAGATGTATAGATGAAACAACAGTATGCAGTCACCGAGTAGATGACGAATGTATTGAGAGTGAAATTGTTTGTTTAAAGGCAACAAAAACTGCTACAGAGTACTCTCCTGGCTGTGATATGAGCAATATAATGAAAATGGTTAATCAAGAACATTGTGACGTTCAAGTAGTATGTAACGACCCGATTATAGTTTCAGGAACATGTGTACGCGGTTCGGGCTGTTATCCAGGGACCTATGTTGATACTTGTCCTGCAGGTTATGATGTTCGCTTTACTGGTAATAACCAAGAAGGTGCTTGTGCTGCATATGGTCAGACGGGCTCTATAACTCTTCAAGAATATGAGTACGGCCATTTTACTGGTGGAGCAGCTATGACGTTAGCTGGTGGAGAAGTCACATGTCAAACGTATTATGGTCCTAGAGAGAATTACGATTGCTCACAAAGACTATTAGCTGGAGAAAGACCTGAATATTGTTTTGTCGATGAATGTGCAGACTTAGCTGCAAACCCACGTTGCTCAAAAATTGATTCCCTTGGTACAACTGAAATTGGTGATGAAGGTACAATTCTTAACACAGATTGTGTTTGGATATTGGATCCTGTAAATGGAATGGTTTGCTCAACAGATTCAAATGCTGTGGCCGAAAATACTGACGATATCAGGCTATATGAAGTAAAAACAGAAGCATACAAATGTGAGGCTTCAGATGTAAGAAACTGTGAAAACAAAGAGTATATGATGGTTTGCCCCCCCGATGGGAGTGAAACACTTTGCCAGCTCCAGAAAACATGTACAGAAGAACAAACAGTTACTTACAGTGTCAATTATTCAAAAAAAATATCCAGGCCAACAGAAATTATAATCTTGTGCAATGCAATAGTACAGATGGTTCATGTAACACGTTTGCATCTAATCCAGCTTGTATACATATGTCAGATACAAATCTTGAAGTCAATGGGACATATAAAGTAATAAATGGATGGGATAGTAATGGTGGCAGTAAAAACTGTTACATTGAGTATGCCGGCGGTTGCCGTGAAGTAGGTCCAGATTCGTCTTCGTGGAGTGCCTGTGTGAACTATTTCGAGTCCAACGCCTTATCTTCTTTTAATGCAGTATTTCCTTACACAGTGTCTTCAATTAATAATCTTACCCGTATAGATTCCCTTGCGAATCTTTCTTCATGTTACGGGGGGGCCGGTGATGATTCATATGATCAATATGTAGAATTAGACGTTACTTACTTTGTTCCTCACAAACAGTATTACTGCTATACCGATTATGCATTAAATGTTCCTGCCAGCTGCTTGCTTAACGCCAGTGTTATGCCACTGTGTTTAGCCTGGGAAATTGATATTACAGATAATTCAAGAGCTCAATGCAAAAAAAACAAGAATATGAGGTTAATTGTACAGATGTTGTTAGTGAGCTTAGATGTGTTGATTACACGGAAGAAGTAATTTGCCAGGATCAGGATATTACTCTACCTAAAGTAGATCTTGAAAATGACATTATGACTGATTTTGGTCCTGCTCTCGGTATATTAGGCATCCTTGATGATATTAATTCTATCTGGAGTGGTGAGAAAGAAGAATGCTCATATGGTTTCTTCAACAACAGCATGAGTTTGTATTGTAATAATTGTACTGGCTCAGGGACTCTTTGTTTTAATAAAAAAACCCGGTCAGAAAGCAGCCTATGAAAAGGATAAAAAAAAGGGCTTTGTCATTATATAGAAACAGAATGTAGTAATAAAATAGACCTTGGCTTCGATACAGTATGTATTGAAAGAACTAAAAGATTTTGCTGTTACGATTCTAAGCTAACCAGAATACTTGTTGAACAAGCTTATCTTCAATTAGATAAAAATTTCAAAGATGGCTGTAACGGGCTTACTGTAGAGGATCTTAATAATCTTGATTGGTCTGCGATGGACCTTTCAGAACTTGAAGAAGAGCTGCAAAATAAAATCAACACCGAAGCAACTTACTATGAAAACACACTAAAAGATCAAATAAAAGGCTTCTATAGCGATTTCTCTGATCAAATGGATCAGACAGGTACGCATCCAGAAAAGGAATAGACCGAAAAAAAATACTAAATGCTTTTTGTGTATTTATTAAAATAGAGAATAACAAATAATTGGAGATGCAAATGGTACTGAATGTCCGAGAGCTCCCTAAAGTAAAGTTAAGGGGGGGAGTTACATTTTATTTCAAAGCTCCTAATGTAGAAGCTACAGATCCTGAAAGGCAAAGATGGAACATTTATTCTATCTCACATTACAGAAACAGACCAGTAATGGCCACAGTCGGAGTTAAATCCACAGACCCTGAGAAAGATGATTGCTGGGGGGGGCATCTGATAACACCTGAAAATACTGAAGCTCTCGGAGATACAGTCATGTTTTCAAAACATGAAACAAAGCTGCTCCTTGCGGCATCATTTATTAGATATGCCTCTTTAAAAGCATAGTATAGGAAGGGCATGTGTGTAATGACTTGTACTGACAAGACATACTCATTCTTGATCTCACGTTAATAGATAATTGTCTATTTGGCTCTTTCAAAGGTGGCAAACTGCATTTTGCAGAGTTTCGTATATATTTCAGATTTTTCTAGCAGTTCATTATGAGTCCCCCCCGTGGACTCTATCTTTCCACCATCCAGCACTACTATCATATCGGCATTAAGTATGGTTGATAACCTGTGTGCAATCACAAAACTTGTCCTCCCCCCCTGCATAAGGTTAGAGAGAGCCTTCTGGACTATACGTTCCGACTCTGTGTCTAAGGCACTTGTTGCCTCGTCTAAGATGAGTATAGGCGGATTGAGCAGGAGAGCTCTTGCGATAGTGAGTCGTTGCTTCTGACCGCCTGACAGCCTGTCTCCTCGTTCACCGATAACTGTGTCGAAACCGTCGGTTAGTTCTTCCACGAATTCCAGTGCATAGGCGGCATCGGCGGCCTGTTTTATCTTGTTTAGATCTTGCTCGCCCGTTCCATAGGCGATATTGTAGGCTATCGATTCGTTAAAAAGGAATGCTTCCTGAGATACTATTCCGATGTTTGTCCTGAGTGAATGTACTTTGAAGTCACGGATGTCCGTGTCGCCTATCTTTATAGACCCTCCCGTGACATCGTAGAAACGTGGTATCAGAGAAGCTATAGTGCTCTTCCCTGCACCGCTCGAACCTACGAGAGCCACCATCATCCCGGGGGGGCGGACGTCGAGAGTGAATCCGTTTAAAACTATGCCGTCGGTCTCATTGTAGGCGAATGTTACATTGTCAAAGCTGACGCTTTTACCATGAGCGTCACATTCAAGCTCTCCGTCATTGTCGAGTATGCTGTTGTGCAGGTCTAATACGTCAAAAATCCTCTCTGCGGAAGCGTTTGCCATCTGCATGGTGGAATTATAGTTGTTGATCTTTTTAAACGGGTCGAACATAAGCCCGAATGCAGTGACGAAAGAGAAGAAAGTCCCTGCCGTGGTTTCACCGTTTATAACCTTGAGTCCGCCGTAGAAAATGATTGCTGCCACCGCAAAGCCTGCTATTGTCTCCATCAGAGGTGAGCTGAGTGCAGAGACGAAGGATTGCTTGAGCCTGTATTTTACCTCTCTGGCATTTATGTGAAAGAAATTATTAATCTCTTTTGATTCATTGGCAAATGCTTTGACTACACGCACTCCTGAGAAGGTCTCCTGAAGAGCTGTCGCCATGTTTCCAACGTTTTCCTGTTGTTTTTTTTGCTGTATTTTTTTTACTTTTTTTCCCTGTTTTGTCTATGAGAAACACCATGAATGGCAGTGTTATAAATATTGTTGAACCAAGCTTAAGATCCTGATAAAGCACGACAGCTATCAGGAAGAATATAGAAAGGACACTCCTGAATATTTTAAGGGCGGCAGGTATCGCATTCTGAAGGTTGGTAACATCGTTTATGATGCGTGCATCATAGCACCTGTGTCGTTTTTGTCATAATAGCCCATAGGCAGGTGTATCATTTTGTGGTAGAGGTCTTTTCGTATATTCTGGACAGCGTGATGCCCTGCAAACTGGATAAAGTAAGACTGTATAAACCTTGCAGCTAACCTTATGCCGTATATGACGATTATTACGATGGGGGGGATCAGGCGGAGCATATCTTTGTTTTTGGCTATGAATATTTCATCCAGTATGTCTTTCACCAGATATGCAGTAGCTCCGTCCGTAGCCGAAACAACAGCGGATGCCAGAAGAGCCATCAGTATGAATAGCTTGTTATCTTTGAAGTATTTCCAGAGACGCTTAACATTTTTCATAGACTTTCTTATATCATTATTTTAAGTTTTTCCATAGCTTTTGATGAAATATGATAGTATAGATTATATAAACTTATTTGAAAGAGGCATGGTAATGATCAGTATTGAATATTGTATGATGTGAAACTATCATCCTAGAGCCGCAAGTCTTGCGGACAAAATAAAGAAGAGACTGAATCTGGATACTGAGCTTATAAAAAGCACAGGCGGTGTTTTTGAAGTGAAGCTTGGAGATAAATTGATCTATTCTAAAAAAAGAGATTGGTCAGTTTCCGGACGAAGATAAAGTTATCGCAGATATTAAAGCAGCATTATAGAGTTTCGGAAGCCATCTTAAACCATTTGAGAGCTTCCTTATTGTTTCTCTTGCAGCCCCCCCTGCCCATAGTGAGCATGTGTCCTAGATTATACATGGCTTCACCGTGCCCGTTTTCTGCCGCTTTACGATACCAGTAAACGGCATCTTCATCTGATTTCGGAGTCCCACGACCGCCTGCAAAAAGGAGTGCAAGCCTGTTTTGTGAAGGAGGGTGGTTTTGGTGTGCTCCTCGATAGAAATAGTCAAACGCTTTGCCTATATCCTTATCCCCCCCCATATGTCCGAAAAGATAATGGAGTCCCACCTTATACTGAGCTTCTGCCATCCCTGTATCTGCCGCTTCACGGTAGAAGACAAATGCTTTTTCGGGGGGCTTTGTGCCACATAAGTTCCGCTGCTGCAAAAACCTGCCAGTATAAATTTCGCCTCTGCAGACCCCCCCAGCTTTGCCGAGCGGAGATATAACTGTATGGCACGTTTTATGTCACGGTCAGTGCCTATACCATGCTCGTAAAGATGAGCCAGCATCGCACATGCTGTTGCATCGTCTAGATTTTTTTCCAAAACCTTAATAGCCTTTACAGGTTTATCGGCGTCTAAAAAAAATCTGCCGCATCAGCAAGCGTCTTTTTGCGAAATATACTCAGTATTTTCATGCAATAGTTAGTTTAAGTATGGCAGTGTCTCAAATTATTTAGTTAATCCAAAAGTGGGTACATAGTGACCTCTTATATTTTTATTATATTTTATATAATCGACAGCAATAATTCAATGCTTAAAAATTATTATGAGATTTATATGCAGCATAAATATCATTTATGTGTTTGGCCTGTGTATTTGCTCCCGTTATGCCATGAGGACTTAGGTTATAGGTTTCTTTCATTTTTAAAATAGACATTGCATGATTATATGCTTCATCTATGTATTTAGACTCTCCTTTTAATTGATATTGTACGAAATTATAATATGCTGCCGTATCTCTCATCGCGTTTATTCTTGCAGAATGTGGACTCTCAAGAGGATTTTCTTTTTTTATCAAATTCTTCTATCGTGTTTAAGAGTTGCTCAAATAATTTGTTAGCAATAATTTGATGTTCAGCATATTTTGCTTTGCATTCTTTTTCATCTTTTTTTTATTTAGGGGGGGGTTCGTTTTATCGTTTAATTTTTTATATAACATGTACACATTCTCGGTATAGTAATAGCAGATATTATTTATGGAATTATACGAGTATTTTTGTACTTCAAAAGGACTCAATTCGATAGTACTTTGTAACTCAGAACATAGATCATGAGCTTCAACGGCGTATGTTATGGCGTGGTTCAAAAATCTATCACCCAAATACCAATAGACATAGGCAATCCTTGATTTTAATAGATATATATTCTTAAATGAGGCATTAGAACATCTTTTTAAGTGATTTACAGCTTCATCGAACATAGACAAAGCATTTTCAATTTTATTCTGGTAATGGTATACCTCACCCAGTCTAAAAAAAAGAGCATATTTATACTGGTATTCGGGGGGGCAGGCTATTAATTCATTGTAGATTTTTTCTGCTTGTGTTAGGTTTGACTCACAAAAGTGTAAGAATGCTCCCTCCATCTTTATCCAATAAATTGTGTCAGGGTTCTCTTCTAACGTTGAGTTTGCTACAATAATCTCACGGTGCATTTCTTTGGCTTTAACAATCCATTTTTTTGGTAGATATAGATTCTGCTTACCCATGAATTCTCTATATTCTATAGCTTTATTTTTAACTATTTCATTAGCGAAGATGGCTTCAGAATTGCAGTTATCTTCATAGTTAAATATAAAGCTTGGAGAAGCGATTTTCGCAGATATTTCATATGCTTGATCCATAGAATCACGTTGTACTCGTAAATCAGATATTAACCCTTCGCACGCTTCTAGTTCTTCTGCAATAAATTTAAATCCACTTTGAATTAGTTGATCATCCCCCCCGACTCGTTTATAGTTTAATCTATGTTCAAGTTCTCCCCCCCATACATCTTGCAAGAGTGTTCTCAATTGTATTTCAACATTAAAAGACTCATTTTCCGCCAGAAAGTGAATTGACCTATAGCCTGTAGATTTCTTTTTTTCAATATATTTGTTTGTTAGCGATTTGAGGTTAAATGTCGTTTTATAGAGCTCTTTAAACTGCTCATTCATTTCATTACTAATATTGAAACTCTTTATTCTATTGAGTTTCAATTCGGACGCCTTAAGGAAATCCTCTATAATATATCTAAAAACTATTGATAGGTCTTTTTCAAATAGACATAAAACTCTAAGACCTAATAAATCTTCTATTTGTTCAAACTTTTCGCCTTTTTTCATTTTCAGATAGATACTTTTTGCTGATTTAGCACGTATTTTCGTCAGGTAAATAGGTACTTTACAGGAAAACATGTTATCTGATCGAAAGTTAGGTGTATTGTCTCTTGCGTTGATAATATGATTTTCCAGCGTATTCAACATCCCATTAATATTGATGATATTTGCTACACGCCATTGTTTGACTTCTTGTAATGTATGAAGGTTTTCTGTATTTTTATTCATGTAATAATTTTATGACAAATAAAAAAGAAAATCAACATTAACTGTTATTATACTAGCAAACTGTGTATTTTGAAATCTTTGATCCGTTTTGTCAGTGGATTTGATGTGGCTGAGTCCGCATGATTGAAATCCACGAACCTGTATTCCAGATGCTCATCACGCCCTTTGGGGGGGATTCCGAGGCGTTTGGTTTGGACTATCTTTTCAGGTCTGTAACCCACGTCTTCTATGTATAGCCGGTCATGAATGAAGTTTTTGCCGTCCCAGTCGGGCAGCTTAAGCCCTAGAGATTTGCAAAAAAAGAGTTTGCCCTGAGCAGAGCTTTTTATCGTCCCGTCTGCTTCCATCCCCCCCTGCTGGGTTGAGCTCGTGCATGATATCGAGTGCAGCCTCCGCTGATGACATCCGTGTATGCCATTCCGCCTTTCATGAGTACGGCGTTCCCTTCACCTTTACAGCTGACGTTGAAAGAGTCCTTCCCTCTGGCATAATACATATATATCGTTCCGGCAGACATAAAGAGTGGTTTGCGTTTCTCCGTGTAGCCAAGGGACGCATGACTCCCTTTGTCGGTCAGATAGTAGCATTCAGTCTCTATGATCATGGCGGATAGGATATGTTTGCCATGTCTTTTACGCATGACTTTGCCCAGTAAATCCATTGCCACTTCTTTAGCATCTCTGTCGAAAAAAATTGTTATCAAGCATAAAGCACCTTCGCTTTAATTTTATATTTTTTTAAGTGTAGAATGCCATATGGAAACAATTAAAATAATTCTAATCGGTTTACAATCTGTTCTGGTTCTGACTAACCTCTTTGGTATACCGGGCGGAATAGCGTCAGCTATAATCCTGTGATTATGTATTTCTCAGGTTATATAGGGACAAAGCTTCTCATCTCTGTGCTGTTTATTATAGCGGCAGGGGGGGAGATTGCTGAATTTTACGCCAGTTTTGTTATCGGTAAAAGGTATGGCGTGAGCAATAAAGGGTTATGGGCATCCATCATCTGTGCACTCGTGCTTGGTATACTGATGGCTCCAGTATTTTTTGGGGGGGTCGGTGCTGTGATAGGTACATTCCTTGGAGCGTATCTTGGAGCTCTGATATATGAGCTTTCATCGGGGGGGACTACTATGCCTCGTGCCAGAGAGAAAGCTAAGGGTGTTCTCTTCGGAAGATTTCTGGGTACTTTCGCCAAGGTTGGTGCAGGTTTCTTTGCCATATACGTTGAGATCGGTCATCTGTTTTAGTTGAGCCAGAAAGGTTGTCTCACCATCATGAAGATGAATATGTAGTTTGTCATACTGAGGTATTTACCGAAAGACCTGAACCAGTTGATTATCCAATATTATCAGATTCTTCGCTACGCTCAGAATTACGTATCTTTACGTATATTGGAAAGTCTTCTCTAAGTATGCTTGCAGGTGCAGACCTGCCTAGTTGCGGTCGAGAATGATAGCTGTGGATTCGTGCCCGAACCGTGTGGCGTAATCTTTGGCAGTGTTTCCCAGATTGTCTGTGGAGTTCTTATCTGCACCCATGCTTAGTAGTGCTATCACTATTCTGGAATAACCGTGTTCAGCGGCATACATCATTGCCGATCTGCCCAGATTATCTCTCAGATTGACCTCTGCGTTGTGCTGCATCATCAGATTAACTATCCCTTCGTGCCCGTATTTAGCCGCCAGCATGAGCGGTGTAACACCTTCTGCGTTCGGCTTATTTGGGTCAGCCCCCCCTCTTTCGAGCAGCATGGTAGTCACTTTTTCGCGTCTTTGTCTCGATGCGTTTGCGGTTGGGGGGGTGAATCCGTCTTCATTGGGGGGGATATCAGGGTCTGCACCGTTAATAAGAAGTGTATTGATAACGTCTGTCTGACCACGCATAACAGCAAGGTTGAGTGCTGTATTTCCGTAATCATCCTGAGTATTTATGTTTGCTCCGCTTCTGATGAGTTTTTTTTAACGACATCGGGGGGGTTTCCGGTCTGGGAGGCCTTAAGGAGAGCGTCACCTGTTTCTATATCTATATCGGGAGTTTTTTTATTATTTATGTCAGAGCCGAGGATATCTGTGTTCTTGCCAACAAGATCCTGTGTGGGCTTTGCCGCTTCACCTTCTATCTGTCTCTGCTCAGCTTTGGTTGTCCAGTCGGGGGGGTAAACAATCTGGATGAGTCTATCAACAATAACCGGGTTGTCGTTTCTGAAATCCACAAATAAGAATAAACCGACACTCATTATAAGAATAAGCATCAGGAGCAGTATTGTTTTACTCATTAATTACCTCTGAGAATAATGATACTAGAAAAATGTCTGATTGAAAAGTGTGTTAGGTAAAAATCACATAAAAAAAAGCCGACTCGGATGAGTCGGCTTTTTGATATAGAAAGTTACTTAATTATCTAGAAATCTCTGGTAATGAGTGTAACGCCTTTTGCAACGTTGTCGGATTCTTCACCGGAGAGAGTCTCTTTGTTCACAGGGAAGAAGAATTCTCTGTTCTCTTCTGTCTGAGCAACAAAGGACTTAGCTGTTATTATGTTTGCATGATAACGTGGGTTCACGTATACAGTGCAGGCTTTAGCAGCAGGTTTTGTGTATGTGTATGATGTGGTGTTCCACTCATTTGTTTTAGCCTTGGCTATAGTTCCGTCGACCTCTGAGTAGTCGATGGCAGGGAAGCCGTTTTTGCCGGCAACGTCACCATGGAATGTTTCAAAGGCACATGCAGTGATGCTCTGTCCGGCGAGTTCTCCGAGCATAGAAGCGATCTGTACGTGTGTCTTCTGAGAGCCTTTTATGTCTACGATCTTATCGAGAGCAACAAGGCGTCCGTCCATAGTTGTGAATGTTCCGACAGTTTCGAGAGCATCTTTAGCAGGGAGTATCACGTTTGCAGTGACGGCAGAACCTGTCTTGAAGATGTCGGCGGCTATATATGTTCCTGCTTTAGGGAATGCAGTCTCAAGCTTTGCAGAAACTTCGCAGTTAGGCTTAGCGTTGAAACCTGCATTGATAAGAAGCTTTATACCGCCTGATGTCAGGTCGGCAGTGAGTTTCTCTGCAGTATATCCGTTTCTTACAAATCCGTTTACCACAGCACCCATATAGTTAACCTGATCGTTCACTACGAAGACAGACTTAAGGATGTCTTTACCGATGAAGTCACAGAAAGCTAAAACAGCGTCGGCATCTGTGCCTGACTGGATGTACTCGTCACCGATGATGAGAGATACTTTTTTTAGCTTTTTTTGAGGTTAGCAGGTACATAAAGGTTAACGTCGTTTATAACTTCGATTACGTTGTGGTTCTTCTGGTTAACAGGTGCAGGAGCGTCCTGTTTCATAAGCTCGAGAGCACCTGCGAAATCGCCGTACTCAGCATGAAAGTTTTAGTAGTGAAGAGGTCGTATTCGTATTTTTTTAAGACCTGCAACATAAACTTTTGCATCGTTGTGGATGACAGCGTTCATTATTCTGTGCTTAACGCCGACAGCCTCTCTGCGGAGATCAGAACCGATAACAAAGATTACATCAGAGTCTTTGATATCATCAAGTGTTCCGATGTTTTCCAGAGTGCCGAATTTAGCAGAGTATTTGTCATAGAAAGAACCGAGAGCGATATCTGTATCACTTACAACTTTGTTAGAGCCGAAGCCTGCCATAAGTTTTTTTTGTAAGCTGCCATAGCTTCGTTAGTAAGTGTGCTTCCGGCAACGAGAGCAACCTCGTCAGCTTTAAGACCTGTCATTTTGTCTTTAAGCGTGGTTGCTATCTCATCCCAGCCAGTTTCAGTGAGGCTTCCGCCTGTGTTTACCTTCGGGTTGAGTGCTCTGTCGGCAGAATCGAGGTATCTGAATGCAAATCTGTCCTGAGCGGTTATCTGACCACTCCCTACAGCTTTTGCTCTGAGTATTTTTCCGTCTTTGATTCCGTATTCAACCTGACATCCGTCCGGAGAGAATACAGAGCTTGTCACTTTCTCTTCCAGATCCCATATACGTGCCGCATGATGGAACTGAGCGTCGAGGAGTGAACCTACAGGACATCTGTCGATACAAGTACCGCAGAAGTCACAGCCGAGAGTATCACCCTTAGCCGGAGTGACGTGGTTATAGAATCCTCTGTCTTCCATAGCTAGTGCAGAACAGCCTGTCATTTCGTGGCAGGATTTTATACACTTTTCGCAGAGTACGCAGAGGTTAGAGTTATATACGATTTTGTTCCACTTTACTACAGGCTCGGTCGGCTTGTTTGAGGAGACCATCTCCTCTTTCATTCCGAATTCGAAAGCCGTGTCCTGAAGCTCACACTCACCTGCCTTGTCACAAACAGGGCAGTCAAGAGGGTGTTTAATCAGGATAAAGTCGAGCATGTCTTTTCTGTTTTTCCAGATATGTTCGTTATCAGTCTCCACCTTCATGCCGTCTTTGGCATAGGTTGTGCAGGCGGCCTGAAGTCTTCCCGCTCCCTCTACCTGTACAAGACAGAGTCTGCAAGCACCCGTAGGAGTAACATCCTTGAGGTAACAGAGGGTTGGGATATGGATTCCGTTTCTTTCAGCAACATCAATGATAGAGTCGCCTTCGTTGAAAGAGTAGGAGTTGTTATTTATTATAATTTCTGCCATTTTTATCTACTCCACACGCCTGTTATTTAGAGCCAAGTGCAACCATAGCCATACGAACACACCTGAGACATCTGGTGGCTTCGTCATACGCCTGGTTCATTGTGTAAGGTTTTTCAACCTCTTCGTAGTTATCTTTTCTGGAATCTCCGTCCATCTTCTCCTGATGTACTCTGTGGATAGATGGGGGGGTTTCGAGTTCGCAGACTTTTTCTTTCTTATCGAAGACAGCACCTCTTGATGTTTCGAGTGCTCTTTGCAGAGTCTCTTCTTCAGTGAGGTAAGGCTCACCTTCGGTAAGGTATCTGTCTATCATTGTCGCCGCCCAGCGAGCAGCACCGATAGCCTTAACAACTGTCATAGGACCCCCCCACTCACAGTCACCTGCAGAGAATATCTGAGGGTCTGTGGTAACGTAAAGGTCGTCTTTAACTGCGAATGTGCTCCATTTAGTAACATCTATGCCGTCCTCTTCTTTAAGGAAGGAGAGGTCCGGATCCTGACCGATAGCAGGTATGATGAAATCACAGTCGATGATAAACTCTGAACCTTCGACAGGCTGAGGTCTTCTACGACCTGAATCATCAGGCTCACCGAGCTCCATACGAACAGCCTCACAGCCGACAACTTTGCCGTCTTCTGCGATAACTCTTGTAGGGTTACAGAGGAAGTGGAAATTAATACCTTCTTCGATAGCGTCTGCAATCTCGTAATCTTCCGCCGGCATCTCAGCACGTGAACGTCTATAGATGAGGTTTACGTCTGTAGCACCTTCTCTGAGGGCAACACGAACACAGTCGATAGCAGTGTTACCACCACCGACAACAACGATCTTTTTGCCTTTAACAGCTACGTCTTTACCGATAGCCTGTACATATAAGAAGTCGATACCACCAGGGTAAACGCCTTCGTAACCGTCTTTCTCACCTTCGATACCCATGGCCTTTGATCTCCATGCACCGAGAGTTATTAAAACAGCGTCGTAGTTCTTTTTCATGTATGCGAGGTCGATATCGTCATTCGGTCCGCCGAATTTGGTGTTGTACTGAATCTCTACACCAAGGGACTGGATGATCTCTGCTTCGTGACGAAGGATGTGTCTTGGCTCACGGAAGTCTGGGATACCCATCGCAACCATTCCGCCAGGTTCATCCAGCATCTCATATATTTTACAATCATAACCCATAAGAGCGAGGTAGTATGCACCGGTGAGACCTGCAGGTCCTGCACCGATTATACCGACAGACTTGCCCTTTGATTCCATCTTTGGTGGAAGCTGAGGGGGGGTTTTATTGTTGTAGTATTCGTAGTCAAAAGGTGTTCTCTTAAGAACCATAATGCTGACAGGATCTTCATCGACAAGTCCTCTACGGCAGTTCTCCTCACATGGGTGAGGGCAGACACGTCCGCATACGCCGGGGGGGAGAGGCATAGTTTTACGTATTGTAGCCAATGCATCAAGATGTCTGTGGTCTTTAAGTTCTTCGATGAATTCAGGAATAGGCACATTGGCAGGGCACCCTGCCGTGCAGGGGGGGGCTGTGATATGCTTGAAATACTCAGCGGCATCATCAGAAACCTGAGCCTTTACCTGATCTTTAAATTCTGTGAGGAATGCTTTAACAGGGACAGTTGAGGTTGGAGCAACTGTACATTTAGCAGAGTTGAAGATTGATTCGCACATGTCTACAGCTTTTGCTATTTCTTCGTCTGTGCATGCTCCGGAGCGTATCTTCATGAGCTGCTCAGCGAGGAGCTTAGTACCTACACGCCCGGGGGGGAAGCATCTTCCGCAGCAGCCATCACTACTGATCTCTTCCATATAGTTAGCGAGTGCAGCCAGCATGTCTACATTCTCGTCGTAGACCAAGAAACCATCCCAATTGATAAGGGCTTTGAGAGGTTTGTCTCTGTACTCGTCTGGGGGGGTTCTGAGCGGTGAATCTGACCACTCTTCCTTTGCTTTGCCTATGTTGTCTAGCTTGGTATCCTTATAGTACCCGTAGCAAACTTGTGCCATTACACACTCCACGGAAATTTATGTTTATGCAATTCTTATGCGTTCATACGGCAATGGTATACTGTATACAATTGCGTATAACACAATTCTAAATTCATGTCTATAACTTTATTGGACTTTAAAATGTGCCCGAAAAGGTATTAAATCACCAAAAAAAGCACTATTGTTTATACACTTTTGAGTTATAGAAAACAACCCAAAGGTGAACTTATGCTCTACATTTTTTAAGAAATATACTATTGTGTTTACGTGGGGGGGTACTACAATGTTTTATTATCTGTTTTAGAGGTGATTCAGTGAAATATTTTATATTTTTATCATTTTTTTATTCTCATGACGGCGTCGGTTTCCGCCGCGAAGCTCGACATCAATATCATATATGAAGCGTCGAGAATGAAGATCACCGAAACAATTTGCGGGGGGGTCACACCCGATCTGGAACAGGCATATATCGAGACAGAAGAAGGCTGTTTTTCGACTAAATACGAGCTGGAAGTTCCTATGTATGGCTTTACCTTCGAACCGAAAACATTGTCCGATGCGGACGAGACCAGATGTGCATACTATATATCTTTTTTTCGATTCCGCTTTCCCTAAGGCTGATCTGGTGAAAACCGAAGTCGTTAATAAAGAAGGGCTAGTGCGTGAGGTTCAAAACCTAGTACACGAAAGGACTTTTCAGGGGGGGATCGCTCTGCTAAAAAAAGGGGGGGAAAACCTTAGACTCTCATCAACAAAAGAACCTTCATATACAATAATATATATAATAGCCGCCGTGATAGTTGCTATAGGTGCATTTTTTATACTGAGGCGTAAATAATATGGGTATCTGTCTATTCACTGCAAACCATCTGGGGGGGGAGCTGCTTCTGGATGAACTGGACAGGAGAAACTTTTATCCCGATGTTGTCACTTATACAAGGGGGGGCTTTCAGAGGACATCACTGGCTAAAGATCTCGGAAGCCACCGAAAACAGTTCAATATGACATTTATCGCCGCAAACAGTGCCCTTACATGCGAGAATCTGCCGGATTTATCGGGTAAGACTATAGTTTGTGTGGATTGGACAAAAGACTTTTTTTAAAGGCGTTGATCGGGATGTGGTATTTGCTCACCCGTCGCTTTTGCCAGCTTATAGAGGGTATTCAGCCATAACAGAGCAATTTGTCCGTGGGGGGGTTGTTGTCAGCGGAGCTACTTTTTATCTGCAAGGGGGGGAGAGGGTGGACGCCGGTGATATCATCTCTTCCAGAAAGATCGGGATAGATTACGAGGATTATCCGTCTGATTTTCTGCATAAATATGCTTCCGTATGTGCGGATTTTATTGTCGAGCTGAACCGCAAAGGGCTTGTTGGCTATACTCCCGTGGCACAAGACGAGATTTCATCTTTTTATCTTCAGCGTAAGCGTGGGAAAGACTCGATAATAGATTTCAATCGTGATGCATTCAGCCTTTATAACCATGTCCGTGGTTATAGTCGACCCTTCTTTGGGGGGGCGTTTTTTATGCATAACGAACAAAAAGTGATTGTCTGGCGTGCCTCCACTGAGAAGTGGCAGGGGGGGGACTATGGTGAACCGGGGGGCAGGTGCTTGCCGTAAACGATGATGGTGTAGAAATCGCCTGCGGTAGCGGCTCTATTACTCTGACAGAGGTGGAGATTAACGGTAAGCTGTATCATGGTGATCAGATACCTTTAAGTTAAATATCTTATGGGGGGGCTTTTTGGCGTGCTATGGTTTTTGTCATCATGAGGAAAAGTTTACTTCGACGTAATGATCTATAGGCATGGCTTATCTGTTTGTTTAGGGTTAATCCTGTATATCTGGAGCTGAACCCGTTGATTGTCTGATATTATCAGATTCTTCGCTACGCTCAGAATGACGTGAGAAGGGTAAAAAAAAGGCGATCCGAAGACCGCCTTTTAATATGGTTTAGAATGTTTTAGTTTATCCTGATACAGACAGAACCAATTGTACCAGGTGTTGCTGAATAAGCTACAGCAGCTGCTCCTGGGTTTGCTGCAGCCCCCCCTCGGATGTCTCCTGTAGTACCAACTCCGTCATCAAATTGGGTATCAAATATTATTGCTTGATCAGCTCTGATTCCTAGCATACATAATACATTGAATCCCGTGAGCCCTCCGAAACCATTTTCGACAAGCATTGTTCCTCCTAACGCATGAGTAGGTAATGCAATTCCGGTACCGCCATCACTATAGAAGTTCTGATTTCTGATTTCATACCAGAAAACATCGTCTTCATTTCCGGTTTGAGTGCCGTCTCTACTTGTGGCGGGATCATTATTCTGAATTAAACCATCTCTGTCGCCAGCAGCGTTTGCTTGCAAATCACCTGGGACACCGTTAAATCTGTCAAAGTATGAGAAGTATGCAAATTCGACTTGCTGAAAATTCCTATATAGTTGTTTAATCCTTGCGTTTGTTACGAGCTCCTGACCTTTGATAACACCACCCAGAATCACCCCCCCGATGATAACCAAAACGATTGCTAGCTCGACAAGAGTAAAGCCTTTGCGGTTCATAATTACACCCTCCAATTTCAATAATAATTTCTATCCTGTCATATATTATCGGAGGATATGTATATAAATCAATATGTAAAATAATTTTATATGTAAGGAATACCAATAGTTGTAGTTTTTCTGACCTGTTTTATACTGCAAAAAAAAACGGTCGATTACAGTGATCGACCGTTAATACTGAATCCCATACAGGGTTTAAATCTTATGTAATTACACTAACCAAGATGTTTAAATCATCGGCTGATAAGTATGACGTCGATTTTATCAGCCAACACCTTAGAGATTTATTGAAGTTTGGGGGGGAGATCAGTCAGGGAATCCTGACTTGTTGCTTCTTTTCTGGCTTTGAATTGCGGATTTCCCCCCCGTCCTTCGCTTATAATAATAAGACTAAAACTGTCCGCAACAATATGTAAAGTTTATTTACAGGTTTTTGAATCAGCTCATAGTAATGTAGAAAGGATAAAAAAAAAGGCGATCCGCAGACCGCCCTTGTTAATTGGTTAGGTTTACAGTCCTAAGACCTGAAACATGTTATAAAATCCGTTCGGCTTATCCTTCATCCAGATAGCCGCTCTGATAGCACCCTTTGCGAACATGTCACGGGTGTGTGCTCTGTGGGTAATCTCTATGCGTTCTCCGTTAGTGCAGAACATAACCGTATGCTCGCCGACTATGTCTCCTGCTCTGAGTGTCTGCATTCCGATCTCTTTGTCGGTACGCTCGCCTATTATTCCGTGGCGAGAGAAGACACCATCCTTTTCAATGTCTCTGCCGAGGACATTTGCGATAACTTCGCCCATCTTCATGGCTGTTCCGCTCGGAGCGTCTTTCTTATGGCGGTGGTGGGATTCCACAATCTCTATATCCCAGTCCTCGCCGATAACTTCTGCTACCTTCTCAAGAACTTTGAAAGTGAGGTTTACCCCCCCGACACTCATGTTTGGTGAGAACAGGACGGGCATCTTTTTGGCAAGTTTTTCCAGCTCTTTTGTCTGGTCGGCTGTCATTCCAGTGCTTGCAATGATAGCAGGCACGCCTGCTTTTTCATATTTGCTCAGGTTCGCCATGGTGGCTTCCACGCCTGTGAAATCTATAAAGACATCTGCATCGGCGAAAGCCTTATCTATGTCGTCGGTGATCTCAACGCCTATCTTGCCGCAGCCTGCGACATCTCCTGCATCGTGACCGATGAAAGGACAAGCTGAGTATTCCAGTGCACCTGAAAGCTCACATCTGTCGTCTTCTTGTATAAGAGAGATGATACGGCGACCCATCCTTCCGGCAGCACCGACCATAGCTACTTTTACTTTGCTCATAGGATACCTACTCGCTCCATAACAGCCTTCATCTTAGCTGTTCCCTCTTTCGTCATTTCAACAAGTGGTAGTCTGACCTCAGGTCCGATAAGTCCCATCAGCTCAAGGGCTTTCTTCACAGGGACAGGGTTTGTCTCCATAAAGAATGCCTCAAATAGAGGGAGGAGCTTAAAGTGAAGTTTTTTTTGCTTTTTCAATATCTCCTGCAACAAAAGAGTCGTATAAGTCTGCAACTTCAGACGGACAAGCGTTTACTGATGCAGAAATTACCCCCCCGTTAGAACCGAGAGTCAAAAGAGGGTAGATGAGTGCATCTTCGCCTGCAAGCAGACCGAAATCATCAGGTGTGCCGTTGATAATGGCCGCCGCCTGATCCATAGAACCGCTTGCCTCTTTCACAGATACGATATTAGGTATCTGAGAAAGTCTTATAATAGTATCAGGGAGCATGTTGCATGCTGTTCTTCCCGGTACGTTGTACATTATTATTGGGATATCCACTCTCTCAGCGACATATTTATAGTGCTGATAAAGACCTTCCTGAGACGGCTTGTTATAATATGGAGTGATGAGTAGTGCACCGTCAGCACCTGCTTTTTTTAGCATGCTCAGTAAGGAAGAGTGTCTCATGTGTGGAGTTAGACCCCCCCGCACCTGCCACAACAGGCACGCGTTTATTTGTCTGATCTATACAAATGTCAATTACTTGACAGTGCTCTTCGTAAGTAAGTGTTGCCGACTCACCGGATGTACCGCAAGGCACTATCCCGTCAGTCCCTCTTTCGATCTGGTAGTCAACCAGATTTCTAAGTCTCTCCTCGTCTACCTTTCCGTCTTTGAAAGGTGTTACTACGGCTACGTAGCTTCCTTTAAACATCATAGTCTCCTCCATGTATCAAGCAGCTCAGGCTGCATAATCCCGTAACTAATACTGATAAGCTTCCTTAGTCAGTTCACCTTTATAAACCACTCTTGCTTCACCTTCAAGGTAAACTTTACCGTTTTCGACATAGACGGTTAGGAGCAGTCCGCTTGATGTCTTGCATGTCACAGGGCTTTGAGCGAGCCCCCCCTTGTCTATAGCAAAGATAGCTCCGGCAACACAGCCTGTGCCGCAAGCCATGGTTTCACCCTCTACGCCACGCTCGTACGTGCGTATGCGTAACATGCCGTCAGGCATTATCTGACAGATATTTACGTTAGTTCCTGCCGGAGAGAAATCGGCGTGGTATCTGATACCGCTTCCGTATTTCATAATGTCTATGTCCTCTATGCCGTCTGCAAACCAGACAACATGAGGTACGCCTGTGTTTATACTCGATATAGGGAGTTCTTCGCTGTCGAGGCTGAGCGTATAATCGGATTTTTTATCAAATGGCGGAGTGAGCTGAACTTTTACATCCACCCCCCCCTCTTTAACTTCTGCTTCGATAACGCCTGCAAGTGTGTCGAAGCTCATTTTATCTTCTGCTATGCCGTTCAGTTTTGCGAAGCGTCCTGCACATCTTGATGCATTTCCGCACATCTCCGCCTCTGAACCGTCGCAGTTGTAAAACCGCCATTTAAAATCCGTATCTCCGTCACTATTCTCAATGAGCACCAAACCGTCAGCACCTACAGATACGTTTCTGGCACACGCTTTGGTTATGAGTGTTTGCCTGTCTATCCCGTTGGCTTTGCCGTCACGGTTATCGATAAAGATGAAGTCGTTCCCTGCACCTGTCATTTTGTAAATGGTATGTTCATTTTTCCTCAGATATTCAGGAACCATCTCAGGTCCTGTTAAGTCGTTATAAATTTCTCTACGTCTTACTATATAATATGTATCTCCGTCCACCAGTATCTCAGGAACACGCGGACGGGAATTATAGTTAGATGCCATGGTCATGCCGTATGCCCCCCCAGCGGACATTACAGCGTATAGTCCATCTCTGTCGACATCAGGCAGGACTCTGTCTTTTGCAAGGAAGTCTGACGACTCGCAGATAGGTCCGACTATGTCCGCCGTGATGGTTCTGTCTATTACATCGACAGATTTCACCTCATGGTAAGAGTTATATAATGACGGTCTCGCCAGATCGTTCATAGCGGCGTCGACCACTTTAAAGTTCTTCTCTTCTGTCTCTTTTGTATAGAGGACTTTTGTTATCAGTGCCCCCCCTGCGTTGCCTGCAATATTTCTGCCGGGTTCAAAGATGAGGTCATGTCCTCACCCTTCAAAATCTCGCATAGTGCTGAGGCGTAGTCTGCATGTGACGGCGTTATCTCGTCTTTATATGAGATGCCGAGTCCACCGCCGAGGTCGAGATACTTTATGTTTATCTTCGCTTTACGCAGGTCTCTGATCAGATTGATAAGTATATCTGCGGCATCTCTGAAAGGTGTTACTTCCGTGAGCTGTGAGCCGATATGACAGTGAATTCCCACAACATCAATGCCTTTCAGAGAGTTGGCATAAATGTAGTCTTCCTTCGCTGTTTTAACGGGTACGCCGAATTTATTCTCTTTCAGACCAGTGGATATATAAGGGTGAGTCTTAGCGTCTACGTCAGGGTTGACACGTATGGCTATCCTCGCTTTTTTTTGTTGAGTTCCAGTGCACATTCATTCAGCAGGTCTATCTCCTGACGTGATTCCACATTGAACATGAGTATGTCGGATTTAATTGCAAATATTATCTCTTCACGGGTTTTGCCGACCCCCCCTGCGAATACTATTTTTGAATGATCCATCCTGCGGCTAAAGCCCTGTGCAGTTCACCGCCTGATACGATATCTGCCCCCCACAGCCTTCGGATGCCAGCAGTGACAGTATGCCGATGTTGCCGCATGCTTTCACGGCGAAGCAGATGATGCGGTCCATCTTATTGAATGCGTTATAGAATTTCTGGTACTGAGTTCGGAGTTCATCTGCACTATAGACATAGTAAGGTGTCCCGACCTCTTCAGCTATGGTTTTAAGAGAAACCCTTTCACAATACAGTTCGTTATTATTATATTCAAAACTACCCAAGGTTTACCCCCCCCTAAGAGTGTGTAAAATGCTTATCTTTTTTGTAGCACCGCATTGCTTTCATGTCAATTCGCCTATATTGAAAGGACATTTCGGTCTGATCGAAGTTAAAAAAAACACTAAAACTTGATTAATTTTATCACATCGGCAAGTGTTTCGCCCTTTGGTTTCAGGTAAAAAGTAACACTGCCGTACCATTCGGAAGTTTTGCCGTTTTTCGCATTAAACCAACGCCAGTCGTGTTTTTCGTCGATGATAAGAGCTGTCTTTTTGCCCATAGCCCCCCCTGCAAGATGAACCGTGTCGTTATCTGTGGTTATCAGCATATCGATATTTGCAATGGCTGATGCTTTTTCTTTTATGGTGGCATGTTCGTCTATATTATAAAGCTGAACTTTATCGTTGCCTGTTAGTGCGGAATCATCATCTATCCCTGCAATTCCGACTTTGATTCTGTCAGACTGCATAGAATCAGCCGGTGCAGAACCGTCAGCTCGGATATATCCTTCTGTGTTCGGGATAGTTTTCGCCCTTGCGTTCATCACAAGCCCAAGGCTGAAAAGCGGTGAGTGCTTGTCGAATGCATGGCAATCTTCGTCTGTAACCTGTACAAAGCTCGGCATATTTTCGCTGAGTAACTCCACCAGCTCAGACTGAACCTTGAAGACAACCTTAAAGGGCGAGAAGCGTTCAAGCTCTCTGACATATCTGGCAAACATGATAGTGTCACCTATGCTGTCGAAGATAAAATCCTCATTGTAAACATAGAGTATCTTTTCATCCTGACCTGTACCCCCCCGCCATAAAGTGTCTATGTCGCCTTTCATGATATCGTTGTATTTTAATCTTGATTCCAGCAGTTGAAAACCTTTCCTGAAATCTTTGTTACGCAGGCATATGAGAGCCAGATCAACCTTTTCTGCATGTAGATCAGGGTGGCCTGTCGTCAGTCTGCTCAGATATTTAGCAGCCGAGTTGTAATCCCCCCCTAGCTGGCTATACGCCATAGAAACAGTTTTAAGGGCTGTAGGGTTATCGGGAGATATTGCCAGTGCCGCCTGATAACATTCCACGGCATCGCTGAAATTCTCCTCTTCACGCATAAGGTTACCGCTGTTGATAAGGGCGGCCGTATTTCTCGGGTTTATCTCTAATGCATTGGCAAAACAGAGCTTAGAGTTGTCTATATCACCCAGTTGCCTGTATACTAGACCAAGGTTTGAATAGGCTTCGCCATACTGCGGGCGAAGTTCCACGGCGGAGCTCAGATGAAATTTTGCATGTTCAAGCTGACCTGCTTTTCTGTATAACTCGCCTATATTATTATGAAATTCTGGATTGTTCCTATCCAGCACTATCGCCTGTTTCATTGTTGCGATGGCTGAGTCCAGATCACCTCTGGATGCAAAGATGAGCCCCCCCAGATTATGCATAGCTTCAGAGTTATGCGGATCGACCTGTAATAAAGCGGAATAAACCTGCTCTGCCTGAGCTATTTCGCCTTTTTTGTGATAGGTTTTTGCGAGATTAAGTGCGTCTTTTGCGTTCATTTGTGCCATGTTTATCTCCGAGAAATGAATACGGGTAGGATAACATAGTAGGTCTGGATTTACAATTTACGATATTTGTCATTCTTCTGGAACGTATTTGTCGCACATATGTCATTGCGGGGGGGAGCTATAGCCGATGACTATCTATTCAAAAAGGAGGTTATCTCCTGCTCCGCGTGACTCGTTAGCTTCGGCAGATTATTTTTAACTGGTTCAGACATCTCCATATCCATTTGGATAGTAGCCGACTGGATACCGTAAAAGACTACTTCTTCAGGTCGCTGACCGATAAGCTCCGCCGTGAGAAGCATGTCCTTCATCCCCCCCATCTGGTGTGCAGAGAGCTTGTTTTCAAATGCTACGTCTATGTCGTCACCTTCAAGCTTCACTACCGTGCCGGGTTCCATGTCTATATCAATAGCGTCAACCAGAACCAGCCTGTCCGCCCACTCGATATATCCCAGCAGATCAAGCCCGAGTGTGCCGCCGTCTAAGACGAGCAGGTCATCCTGTATATTATTATATTTTTTTTGCAAGCTCCTGTGCAACATGTACACCTGCCGCATCGTCATTCATCACAAGGTTTCCTATCCCAAGCACTAATAGGTTCATATAGCCATCCTGATTCTTATTATAATAAAAGCCGGATGCGAACACCCGGCTTTATATAATTGTGTTGTTTCGGTAATAGCTGAGGGTTGCTCAACTAATTATTAAAGTACCTTAACCTTTGATCTGAGTACATTTTTCTCGTCGTAAACATGCACAGCACAAGCGAGACATGGGTCGAACGAGTGTATAGTTCTCAGGATTTCAACAGGTTTATCAGGGTCTGCAATAGGTGTTCCTATGAGTGACTGCTCATAAGGTCCGTGTACGTCCCCCCCTTTATCCATAGGTCCTGCGTTCCATGTTGACGGAACAACAGCCTGATAGTTTTTGATAGCTCCGTTTTCTATGACGATCCAGTGACCGAGAGCTCCACGTGGGGGGGCTTCGTGCCAGCCGTATCCTTTAGCATTTGCAGGCCATGACGCAGGTTCCCACTTCTCGTTTGCGTGGATAGCATAGTCGCCTGCTTTAATGTTGTTTGCGAGATCCATGATCCACTGGTCAACCTTTTTAACAGTGACGAGTGTTTCGATAGCTCTTGCCGCAGTACGTCCGAGGGTGGAGAAGAGAGCCGCAGGTCCTGCTCCGAGTTTACCCAGAACGAAATCTACAACAGGTTTAACATCCTTATGCCCTTTAGCGTAAGCAACAAGCATTCTTGCGAGCGGACCTACTTCCATCGGCTCACCGTCGTAACGAGGAGCTTTAACGAAAGTATAATCTTTCTCTACATCGAGAAAATCATACGGAGGCTGTGGACCTGTGTATTTTTTATCTGATGCACCGTCGAAAGGATGTCTGGCAGATTTATCCTCGTACCATGCGTGAGCACAGTCCTCAGCTATTTTGGACTGGTCAACACCCATTATGTTTGAAAGGTCACCGCCTTTAATGATACCTGACGGAAGCCACATATCATTCGGATAGCCCTTCTGAGTCTCAGGGAATTCACCGTAAGACATATAGTTTCTGTGCCCTGCACCAATGCCTGCCCAGTCAAGATAGAATGGAGCAACAGTGAGTACATCGGGTACATATACTTTTTCAACAAATTCTTTAGCGAGTTTGTTGTATTCGAGCATCATAGCTATCTTGTCTGCGTTGATAGCATTCTGGCTGTTCGGGTCGATAGGTATAGACATACCGCCCACAAGGAATGTCTGTGGGTGCGGGTTTTTAGAACCGAGAACAGCGTGGATTTTAATGATCTCCTTCTGAAGCTCAAGAGCCTGAAGGTAGTGTGCAGTCGCCATGAGGTTAGCCTCAGGCGGAAGTTTATATGCAGAGTGTCCCCCCCAGTAAGCATTAGCGAAAGGTCCAAGACGGCCTGTTTTAACGAATGCACCGAGTCTCTCCTGTACGCCTCTGAAATAGTCCTCTGAACTGTATTTCCAGTCGGAGACAGATTGCTGGAGAGCTGCTGTTTTTTTAGGGTCTGCACTGAGGGCACTTACGATGTCCACCCAGTCGAGTGCGTGGAGGTGATAGAAGTGTATCACGTGATCCTGCACATACTGAGAGCCCATTATTATATTTCTGATCAGTTCCGCATTGTACGGTATTTTTATGCCAAGGGCATTCTCGACAGAACGTATGGACGCTATGGAGTGAACTGTTGTACAGACACCGCAGAATCTCTGTGTGATGTACCATGCGTCACGAGGGTCACGCCCCCCCTGAAGTATCTTCTCGATACCACGGAACATAGTACCGCTCGACCATGCATCTACAATCTTGCCGTTTTCAACCTTGGCCTCAATTCTGAGGTGCCCCCCCTCAATACGGGTGATGGGGGGGTCTACTACTATCCTTTCAGCCATGTCTAACTCTCCCTATTTTCGTTATCAAGATGCTCACTCTCAACCTCGCCAATTACATTTCTGTTACGGAAGAGGTTAATGATACCGTGTACACCGAATACTGCCGCTGATACACCAAGAACTTTCAGACCGAGCTTAGTCGCTGTGGACTCAACACCGAATCCCGGAACGGCAGGAAGCCTGCGGTAGAATGGTGCCATGGTATCCATGAAGCCGGGCTCTGCACAGCCTACACAGCCGTGACCGGCCATTACAGGCCAGCTAAGTCCGTCATTAAAGCGGAGTGTAGGGCAGTTATGGAATGTTTCAGGACCTTTACAGCCCATTTTATACAGACACCAACCGAGTCGGTGACCTTCATCTCCCCCCCATTTTTCGACATACTGTCCTGCATCAAAGTGACCTCTGCGTTCGCAGTTGTCGTGGATACGTTTGCCGTATGCGAATTTAGGACGCAGATGTTTATCTACGGCCGGGAGAGAACCGAATACAAGATAATGCACGACAAGAGCCGTGAGGTTGTCACAGTTCATCGGGCAGCCGGGCAGGTTGATTACAGGAGTTCCGCTGACTATATCAGTCACACCCTTTGCCCCCCCTGTCGGGTTAGGATGTCCTGCAGGGATACCGCCGAAGCAGGAACAGTTACCGACAGATATGATAGCCGCTGCTCCCTCTGCCGCTTTTTTTGAGATGATTTACAGCGGTATCGCCTGCTATACAGCAATAAACGCCGTCATCATCCACAGGGATAGCACCCTCGACAATAAGAAGGTATTTCCCCCCCTTATTATGTTCCATTGAGAGGTGTTTTGCCTCCTCTGCAAGATGGCCTGAAGCAGCCATGATCACTTCTGAATAGTCAAGTGATATTACATCAAGTATAAGATCACCGACTTTTGGTCTGCCTGAGCGAAGGAGTGCTTCTGAATCACCGGAGCAGGACTGAAATTCAAGCCAGATAACCGGTGGTCTGTTGTCTTCGTTTTCGAGAGCTTCCGCAATCTGCGGTGCAATAGCAGGCGGGAGAGCGAGGGTAGCACTGAGAGCAGTGCAGTACTTCATGAAATCCCTTCTGCTAATGTCGTAGCTCTTGAGAATTTGTCTAAGGCTCATTCTAAAACCTCCACATTGAATCAGTCTCCAGTATAAAAAAAAGACTAATTTTGACTGTTATATTTCTCTCATCATTAGTTTAAAAACGTTATTATTTTTAAGTACTTGTGTATTTTTTTCAGCTAAACTGATTGTGCACACATGTTCTTTATTATTTTTAACAAAGATTTTCCGTAAACGCAACTCAATTTGCTGATGGCTTATTATACCGCAGTTGTTGATTTTTTTGCGTCAAAGGCTTATTATGTGTTTCGGAGTTGATATGAAAGCATACACAGATAGATATAAATACCTTTTCGGACCAGTCCCTTCCAGAAGGCTGGGCAGGTCGCTCGGGATAGATATTATCCCTCATAAAATATGCACTATGAACTGCATATACTGCGAAGTAGGGCGAACTACTAGTGTATTACAGAGCGTACACGCTACGCCGATGCTGATGAGATAATCGGCGAGTTTGCAAAGAATTATCCTGAACTGAAATCCGATCTGGATATAGTGACTGTCACAGGTGCAGGCGAACCGACGCTGAATCTTGATCTAGGCTATATTATCAGAGAGATAAAGAAGATATGCGAACACCCCCCCGTTGCCGTGCTTACGAACTCGTCACTAATAACAGATGTTGACGTCAGGTCAGAGCTGAAACTGGCTGATGTTGTTGTGCCGAGCATCGATGCTGCCACGGCTGAAGTATATAAGAAAGTATGTGCCCCCCCCAATAGATCACTGATTATAGAAGATATAAATGAAGCCCTCGTGGAGTTTTCCCATGAATTTAACGGGCGGCTGTTAATAGAAGTTTTGCTATGCGAAGGGGGGGTTAACAACAGTGAAGATGAGCTTTTGAAGATTGCGGATGTTATCAAGCGTTGCAGGTATGATCTTGTTCAGCTGAATACCGTCCACAGACCGCCTGCCTTTTCCAGAGCGAAAACTGTTTCAGAGAAGGGGGGGATGCTGGAGGTCGCACTCCTTTTTAAATCTCTTGGGATAAATGTTGAACCTGTCGGGAACTATATAAAGGAGCTTTCTCATGGTCAGCTCACCGCAGAGCAGCTAGTCAGACTTATATCCATGCGACCGTGCAGTGTTGCCGACATCGCAGGAGTATTTGGCGTTAATCAGCCAGAGGTTCAGAATATTCTGCAATCCTTAGCTAAGGATAGACTGCAGATATCTGAACACAATGGCGAAAAGTTTTATTTCTATGCTTAAAGAGAATCGGTAATGAGCTTCGCCGCATAGATAAGGTTTGTACTCCAGTTTTCCGACAGAGGATCGACAGCTATGACACTAGCACCTGTTTCGTGTGCAATGAGTTCTGCTGCTTTTTTAGAAAACTGCGGCTGTATAAATATTGTTTTCAGTTTCAGCTTTCGTGTAAGCTCGACAAACTCTTTAAGGTCGGACGGTTTAGGCTCTTTCCCTTCCAGCTCAACAGGTATCTGAAAAAAATCCGTACCTGTCTGCAAAATATCCCCCCCATGACGGATGAAACACCATAAAGTGTCTGTTCCCCCCCTCTTTTGAGACGATCTGCCTGATCTTTTTGTCAAGATCCAGCGTGTCGCTAGTGAATTTAGACAGGTTTTCATTATAGAATTTGCACCCTTCAGGGTCGATATCACATAAAGCTCCTGCTATATGCTGAGCCTGCTGTATGACGAGTATAGGGTCGAGCCAGATGTGCGGATCTTTGGTTACTTTCGGCTCATGGTCTTCCTCATGTTTATCATGATGGTGATCATCATGGTGATCTTCTTCGTCATGGTGTATATGCTTTTCTATGGGTCTTTTGGTGATCCCTTTATCCGTGTGGACGATATTTAGCTGTTTATTCATGGAAATGAATTTGGGCAACCATGTTTTTTTCGAATGGTGCTCCGACAGCAAAATATACATCGGTCTTTGCAAGGGCAGTCATCTGTTGGGGGGGGCGGGGGGGCTCGTATGTCGCAGGCTTGCACCCGGCATAACCATCACCTGCATAGTCACCCTGTCTTTGCCTATGGCATTTACAAAATATTTCTGAGGCAGAATACTCACATATACATTTACCTTGGCGTATGCATTCACTGAAAGCAGCATAATTACGGAGAGTAGAAGTATTAAGACACGCATTGTTCGCACCTTCCTTTAAGTACCATATCTATTGTTTTTATCTGTTTGTTCTTTGCCATGCTGAGGAATGAGGCACTCTCTTCAAAACCGAAAGGGTTCAGGCATTCCACATGTCCACAGCTTTCGCAATAAAAGTGAGCGTGGAGAGGATTATGCTCACACGCCTTTTCGTAATACACGGTATCTCCGTCGATATTGACGCTCTTGCGAGCCCTTTTTCCGTGAAGACTTTTAGTGCTCTGTAAACGGTAGCCAGATCGGTTGTTGTCTCTTTTGAAAGACGTTTGTGCAATTCATTTGCAGAAACAGGAGAGCCCGAATCCAACAGGATATCGAGCAGGCGGCTTCTGGCATCTGTCATTTTAGTTTTTGTCGTTTTGAGTAGTATCTCTGGTTTACATCTATCCATAGAGTTACTATATCTAAATGCAAATCGTTTGCAAGTGTTTTGTTGCAGTCAGCTGTTTTTTTATTGAATGCATATGATGAGAAGCCGCAATTTCCGACCAACGGGAGGTATTTGGATGGGGGGGGCATATTGAATTAGCTTATAATAAGCTGCAATGTGCAGACATTGTTGGCACGAGGCTTGCTTGTCAAGTATCTAAGGAGTGAGAGATGAAGAAATTATTTCCTATATTAATTTTGGCTGCGATGATTACAGGATGTGCCGGAGCATTGACTTCACCCGTGGAGAGTGTTGTCGCCCCCCCTGTTACAAAGCCGTTGGAATCCGCTGTCAGCAGTTCAGCAGGTTTTGTGGGTGATTCTGTTTCGATCTTTCTAAAGACATCAGGTTTTACTTATATACTCTTGGCTGCGGAGATGAATGCAAACGTATCATCACTGGTTATCGATAAGACTAAAGAAAAGATAGTGGATTATAAATCTCAGGTATCAAATAAGCTCACTAAAGGGAGCTTTTTCTTTGTTATCCCTCCGAAAATCTCCAACGGCGAAACTTTTGTTTACGACGAAGAGATGGGCAGAATGATAAGAAACTATCTGACGTTGGCTAAGTACGGTGTCCCCCCCGTATCTAATCCTGCCGACGCTGAATATATAGTGGTAACAAACGTGAGGGAATCACTGAGTAAGACATACGGTCTGAATTATTCAGAAATATCTCTCAGTATAGTGGATAAACTTGATATCCCTACATATGTGGCAAGTATCAGAGTGGAGAGCAAATCGGACAGGAACTTCTGGTATTACGCAACAAAGAGAGCTAAGCCTGTAAAGCAGCTCACTATGAAAGGGATGACTCATATAATGGCTAACGGCATGCCTGATGCACACGGCGATGTGGCGACACTTGTCAAATATGCACAGAAAGTAGTCGGCAAAGATACGAAGGAGAACTAGAATGTTAAACGGTTTATATACAGCAACCAGCGGTATGGCTATGCAGCAGAAGAGGATGGATATTATCGCTTCTAACCTTGCTAATATTAATACTGTCGGTCATAAGAAGGAATTGCCCGTCTTTTCAGAGTATATTCCTAACGCTACTGAACACCCGAATGACATTATCAGGGATAGTGAATACAACAAAATGATAAATTCCACTGTCCGTCTTCACGATATAAAGGTGAGTTTCGAGCAGGGGGGGCATCTTAAAGAGACAGGGCAGCAGCTTGACATGGCATTAGCCAAACCTAATGCGTTCTTTGCTATAGATACCCCCCCATTCGGTATCAGATTCACAAGGGACGGTTCGTTCACTGTTAACGATCAAAATCAACTGACAACCATGGAAGGCTACAATGTAGTTAGTAATATAAATACGGCTCAGCCCGTAAGAGTTCCGGAGGGTGCGGTTATCACAGAAGAGGGGGGGAATATCCTTGTGGACGGAGCACCGATCGGAGCTATAGATATCCTTGAGTTCGATGATACGACAAACCTTCAGAAGTCGGGTAAGAATCTATACATAGCGATAGATACTCTGCCTCAGGCAGCAGTAAACCCCCCCGGACTTATGACGGGGGGGTATCTTGAGGGGGGGAGCAACGTAAATCCTGTTGATGAGATGGTAAAAATGATAGAGGCTTCAAGAGGCTTTGAGGCTTATTCAAAAATAATAGCTAGTTTCGAAGAGATGAATTCCAAGGCCGCAAATGAAGTCGGCGCAGTGAGATAAGGAGCGGAAGATGTTTAGAACTTTATGGACAGCCGCCACAGGCATGACGACCCAGCAGACGAATATTGATACAATTGCAAACAACCTTGCAAACGTTAACAACGTTGGTTTTAAAAAGAGCAGAGCACACTTTGAAGACCTGATATATCAGGAGATCAAACCTGCAGGATCTATATCTGCGGCAGGATTGACACACCCTACAGGTATACAGGTGGGACTTGGATCGAAGGTTTCTTCTGTTGAAAAGGTGCATACGCAGGGTAACTTTCAATATACAGGCGTGAATCTGGATATAGCTATCGAAGGTGACGGCTATTTTCAGTTTCAGCTTCCTAACGGAGAAATCGCATATACCAGAGCAGGTTCGCTAAAGCTGGATAGTAACGGTAACCTGGTCAGTCCTAACGGATACTTGTTTGAGCCAAATATCACTGTACCTGAGGATGCATCAGAGATATCCTTTGGAGAGGACGGGACTGTGAGTGTTGTTTTGCCGGGTGAGGATCAGGCTCAGGAGATAGGTCAGGTTGAATTGTCCAGATTTATAAACCCTGCAGGTCTGAAATCCATAGGTAAGAATCTCTTCATGCCTACCGGTGCGAGCGGAGACCCTGTGACAGGGACACCCGGGCAGGATAGTTTCGGTTCTATCGCTCAGAACATACTTGAAATGTCCAACGTTAGTGTGGTAGATGAAATGGTGAATATGATCACAGGTCAGAGGGCTTACGAGATTAACTCGAAGGCTGTTCAGACAGGTGATGAAATGCTTCAGATAGTTAATAACCTTAAGAGGTAATAATGTATAAAAGCCTTGTACTTATAGTTATGTTGATCTCCTCTTTCATTAGTGCGAGAGCTTATGATGCGATAGTCATAGACTCAGAGTGCATTATGCTTGAGGACATCTTTCCTGAGATAGGTATAAAGGATGAGGTCTTTTGCGGACTGGGGGGGTACGGCGAAGAGAAAACCGTCAATCGGCAGATGGCTATGTATATTATAAATAAGCATAATATACAGGGGGGGGCAAGAGCAGGAGAAGTGACATTCAAGAGGCGTGGCACTCTGCTCACTGAGGATAAATTTAAAAGTGATATTCAGGACATATTATCCGTGATGTACGGCGATCTGGATATAGAGATAGGAACTATACGCATGGGGGGGCGTCCGTTTTATTATTCGGAATCCAAAGGGTATGATATCGATGTACCGAAGAATCGTTTCGGTAACGTGTCTATAGCTATTGATAATGGTATGAGAAAATTCAACTATACCGTTAACATGAAGGCCTATAAAGAGATTTACGTTTCTAAAAGCTCCATAAAGAAGGGGGGGAGCGGTGTTGAGAATCTCGTTGCTCTTGAGAGGTATGACCTGTCCAAAGTCCGCGGTGAACCTATCGACGATCCGGCAGGGTATATCGCATCGAGGAATATTTCTATTGGCAGACCTGTGACCACAGGCGATGTTATCAAAAGACCTGACGCTTTCGAAGGTTCTACCGTTGCGATAGTCTTTAATAACGGACAGCTAAATGTGACCACAGGGGGGGGCGAGCTTTTAGAGGATGCATACATCGGAAAAAAATGTCCGTGTCAAGAATACCGCAAGCGGCAAAATTGTCCGTGGAAAATACAGCAAAGGTCGTAAGGTTCTCGTAAATTCCAACTAGGGCTTGCATGTCAACCCCCCCTTCTCTCATTTTCTAATATTGGCACATTTCTTGTTATTACACTGGTAGATGAAAAAATTACCGGAGTAAAGACATGAAAGTCAGAGCCCTTTTAATGATAATAGCAGCAGCGGTTCTTTTTACAGGATGTGCCAAAAAAAACCGACATTTGATAATGATGCTCTTAAAAACAGCTATCAGAAAGAGCTGGAAGAGTATAAGAAACAACTTGCCGCAAGAAAGCCTTCACCGTCATTATGGATGGCAACAGGGGGGGCTAAAGGGAGTCTGTTTCTCGATTATAAAGGTCGTCATGTGGGCGATATCATAATTGTCGAGATAGTTGAAAAGCTTCAGCCACAAACTCAAATTCAACCGCAACATCAAAGTCGCAGTCGACAGAATCTACTCTGACAAACCTTATGGGGGGGCTTCCGCTCAATATGGGAGTCAATAACCTTCTGGGGGGGACGGGCAACCCTCTGAATATGGACAACGGACTTGAATCTTCTAATTCTTTTTCAGGCAGTGGGTCGAAGTCTAAAACCGATACAATCAAAGGTACAATCGCCGCAAGAGTGACAGAGGTTCTTCCGTCAGGAAACCTCGTTATCGAGGGGGGGCATAGAGAGATCATAGTAGACCACGAAAAGCAGACAATCACACTCAGCGGAATCGTTCGTCAGAAGGACGTGGATTCGGCTAACACTGTTAAATCAACATCCATTGCAGACGCAAAGATAGCATACAGCGGACAAGGCATGCTTACAGACTCAAACAAACCAGGCTGGCTGATGACACTACTCAGCTGGATCATGCCGTTCTAGGGGGGGGCTTGAAAATGAAAAGGACAGTATTAACACTACTCATTATTCTGATTGCAAATGTTTCTTTTGCGATGGTGAAGATAAGAGATATCTCCAACGTAGAAGGGATAAGAGACAACCAGTTGATAGGATACGGACTAATTGTAGGTCTTAATGGTACGGGAGACAAATCCGGTACAGATTTTACCGTTCAGTCCCTCGTGAATATGATGGAGCGTATGGGGGGGATAACAGTCACAAAGGACGCTGTGAGTGTTAAGACGTTGCTGCCGTTATGGTCACTGCAAAGCTTCCGCCATACTCCAAGATGGGGGGGACTATGGTTGATGTGGTTGTTTCATCTGTGGGGGGGGATGCGAAGAGTCTTGAGGGCGGAACGCTCCTTATGACTCCGCTTTCAGCTGCAAACGGTCAGGTTTACGCAGTTGCACAGGGACCTATATCTGTGGGCGGTATGAATGTATCCGCATCAGGTGCAGGGGGGGCTATAAAGAACCACCCGACAGTGGGGGGATGATTCCTAACGGGGGGGCAATTGTAGAGCAGGAGATCCCTTTTGAAATGGACGAGAGTGAAATAGTCCTCACCTTCAAGCAGAGAAACCTGACAGACCTTGTAAAAGCAAAAAAATGCAATTAACGAAAGGATAGGGCAGAACGTAGCGAAGATCACCTCACCTTCTACGCTGGAGGTAGGTGTTCCTGCTGAAGAGAGGGAGAACTTTTACGTTTATCTCGACTCGGTTCTGAACTCCCGGATAGAGCCTACTCACCTCGCAAGAGTTGTAGTGGACGAAAGGACAGGGACGATAGTTATGGGTGCTGATGTGAGACTCAACACTGTGGCAGTATCACACGGTAACCTTACCATAAGCATAAACTCAACCGTAGAGGTTGAAGAGCCTGACTTCCTCGGCGACGGCGGCGGTCAGACAGAAGAGACAGAGATCACTGTGGAAGAAGAGACAGCGAAGCTGATGATAGTACCTGAAGGGGGGGTGAGCATAAGCGACCTAGTGAAAGGGCTGAATGCAATAGGTGTAACACCGAGAGACCTGATCTCTATACTACAGGCGATAAAAGCTGCCGGAGCACTCCACGGCGAACTGCAGGTGATGTAATGTATACAGAAGCAATCAGCTCAGACCTGAACCATACAAGAAACGAGAGCAAAAGGCTCGAGAAAGCTTGTCAGGAATTCGAAGCCCTTTTTATGTCTAAGATGTTTGCATCCATGAGAGAAGCAACACAGGATGGCGGACTGATCAAAAAGAGCATGGGTGAAGAGATTTTCACTGAGATGATGGATACGGAGATAGCTAAGCAGTCTTCACAGGGTGAAGGGATGGGGGGGCTCTCCAAGATGCTGTTTGACTCTATGAGTCAGCATTTGCAGGGTGTTGATGGTAATAATTTCCCAAGCGGAAAAAAAACAACATGGGCTCTTCAAACCAATTCCTTGATTTACAAAGGAAAATGAATGGCACGAATGTTGCTTCTACTATAAATGAGAAACTATGAGAACAGGAAATAGGGAAAGAAAAGTATTTTAAACTGGAACAACTAGATAAAAACTGCTAAAGTTTTTTAGAACCTGTACGATTATCTAGATGTACCGGAGGCACTAAGATGAGAATTGACGATAAATTCAAATTTGATCTTAACAGACTGAACGACACGTCAGCCAAAAAGAAAGGGGGGGAGAAATCCGCTTCTTCAGGCTCAAGCGACAGTGCGAGCGGTGATCAAGTATCACTCTCCAGTGTAGCTAAAGATGTTGCCGGGATGAAAGAGGGCCTCAAAGGTGCACCGGAAATCAGAGTTGAGCTCGTTCAGGAGCTCAAGGTCAGAATCGAAAACGGTCAGTACAATGTTTCAGGCAGAGATGTGGCTGAAAAAAATCGTACAGACTGCGATTGACGACCTATTCTAAAATAACTTTTTCACACCTATTTAATACTTTATAACCTGTTTCTCATTACTGCCGAAATACTCGGAGGTATGAGATGGAAAGCGTTAAAGACTTAATCGAAATTCTAAAATCACAAGAGACCCTCTACATAGAGATGCGTGATATTCTCGAAGCAGAGAAAGAGTGTGTCGTTACATGGGATGCAGAGAAGACTGTCGACCTTGTAAAGAAGAAAGATACTCTTGCTTATAAAGAGAAGATCCTTGATGAGGCATTCAAAAACTGTCTGAAAAAAAATTGAGAAAGAGACAGGGGGGGTTGAAGATCTGAAAGTTCAAGACATAGCAGACTCTCATGCAGGTGAGGACTCTGAAGCTCTGCACGCAATACGCAACAGTCTGGTTGCCGTTATTCGTGACATCAGTGAGCTGAATATATCACTCAAAATATTATACAAAACAAATATCTCCCTGATAGACGGCGTTTTCAGCAGGCTTGGGATTGCAGGCACTAACAGCTATGGAATCAACAAGAGCTACTCACAGACCAAAACATCCACTATCAGCAGAACAGGATAATGTGGCAATTTTTGCCGGAGGCTTCATATGTCTAACTTAATGCATATTTTTTTTCGACGGGTGTATCCGGTCTATACGCATCACAAGCGGGGGGGATCGATGTCACCGGTCATAACATCGCAAACGTAAATACAGAAGGCTACTCAAGACAGAGGGTTACGCTTGATACCATGAACCTACCGTGAGAGGCAATGTTGTTTTCGGGCGTGGTGTAGATGTTGAAAATGTTGAAAGGATATACGACGACATATTAGCATCCACAATCAGGGCTGAGAGTTCTGATATGGAGTATTACGAGTCGATGCAGATGTCTCTCTCCAAAGTGAAAGTATATTTCAACGAACTTGAGGACGGTTCAGGACTCGGCGAATCCATGCAGGAGTATTTCGACGCATGGAGCGACCTCGCAAACACTGCACCTGACCAGTCCGACGAAGCTCTTATAAAAAGAGAGACACTTATCGAAAAAGCCTCGATCTTAGCGGATAAAATACAGAGCAGTTACAACGCACTGAAGAATATTCAGGAAGAGAGCAATGTTGTAATTATCGAATATACCGACGAGATAAACCAGATATCAGAAAGTATTGCATACCTTAATAAAAATATTGCCAAGGTTGAAGCCGGAGGGAATATTGCAAACGACTTTAGAGATCAGAGGCAGGTTCTTCTAAACAGACTGGCTGAGATTTCTAATATTACGATAAACGAGCGTACTTCAGGGCAGGTCGCCGTGTATATAAGCGGTAACGCCCTCGTTGACGAAGGTAAGGTATTTAAGCTGTCTGCTGAAAGAAGGTCTCAGGATGATCCTAATGTAGAAATATACTGGGGGGGGACTCAGGAGCAGGACAGAGATAAGGTAAACATTACCGAAGGTTTCAAAAGCGGCAGTATCGCAGGTGAGATGTATAACAGGGATGAACTCATAGTGGACTATATGGACACTCTCAACTCCCTCGCCACGACACTCATTCAGGAGACCAACCGTATCCACTCTGTGGGGGGGCAGGGTACAGAAAGACTGACACAGGTTTCATCATCTAACGGTGTGACAAACCCTACATATACATTTAACGAGCCGGCAGGAGCTCTTCCGCTCCCTGTTCATGCAGGAACACTGAGGATTGCTGTTTATAACGAGGCAGGGATTAAGGTGGATAACCTTGATATCCAGATAGACCCTGATATAGACAACATGAACTCCATTATTAATAAGATATCATCTGCAGACGGAAATCCTAACGGCGGAATGATACAGGCATCTGTAGCTATCAACAACTCCATTAAGATTACATCTGGTTCTGGGTACGATTTTACCTTTGCAGAGGATACTTCTAACTTTCTCGTACCTCAGGAACATACGGTTTCTTCGGCGGCAGCGATGCCACCAACATATCAGTATCCAATGTAATAAAAGATAACAGCAGTTTTATAGCCGCATCCAAAACCGGAGCTCCGGGTGATAACCAGAATGCATATAATATTGCTGACCTTAAAGGACAGAATCTTATCCTTGAGCAGAATATTACTATCGATGAATTCTACTCATTTTTCGTAGCGAAGGTGGGTAGCGATAAATCAAAAGCAGATGTTTATGTAGCTACAAAACAGCAGGCGATCAGTCAGCTCTCATTGAAACTGGAAGAGATCAAAGGTGTTTCGATGGATGAAGAGATGACTAACCTGATGAAGTTTCAAAGAGCATTTGAGGCCAGTTCAAGGTTTATAACAACAATTGATGAAATGCTTGCAACACTTGTAAACGGACTCGGAGCGTAGGGTAAGGGGGGGTTAATACTATGAGAATTACATATAATTTTATGACGATGAAGTATTTATACGGTGTAAATAATTCATTAAATACCCTCGTGAGAGCTAATGAGCAGGTTTATAAAGGGCGTAATCTCCTCAACCCTGAAGATGACCCTGTGAATTACCTTACAGCCTACAACATTCAGCGTTCAGTTGATGATGCCACCCAGTATAACAGAAATGCGAATAACGCACTGATATGGATAACAAACGAAGATAACGAACTGCAGAATGCATCTAAAATACTTTCAAGGGCAAAGGATGAACTTGCTATTCAGGGTATAAACGATTCTCAGGATGCAGACAGTAGAAAAGCCATTGCAGGTGAGGTTCTGAATATTTATCAGGAGATGATAGATATAGGTAACTCTCAGTATATGGACAGATATATATTCGGCGGATATGAGACGGAAGACATACCTTTCACATCAGGCGAGAGGATGGTTACATCCGTAATCTCAAACCTTAACGGAGCTGAGGCTTTCACTTCAAAACTTTACGGCGACATGCCTGACCTTAAAGAGGGCTCATATACTGTCAGAGCTACGGCAGTGAACGGTGTTGTTTATGTCAGTATGCTTGATTCTCAGAATAATAACGTGATCATAGACAGTAACGGAAGTGATGAGACAACAGAGAACGGAAACCTCACATCGGACATATTGACTACAAGTTTTGTCCCCCCCGGGCAGGTTATCAGCACAGGCAGGGGGGGGTGGGTATAAAGCTCCCTGAGGATATGCTGGACGGTCAGTCCCTTCAGATGTCATTTAACTACACACCCGGCGATGATGTAAGATTTGTCGGTGATGATGGTGAGATCCAGTCGAAAATAGGTGCTAATCAGGACGTAACACTGAACATATCAGGACAGGACATCTTTATGGAGACATACAGAACTGTTCTGGGAACTATGTCGAATACAATTAACGGTCTTCCTATATCTGAAACTACGCTCTTCTCCAGTATGGATGGGGGGGCAAATATTTCCCAGGCGGATTCAATAGTCTTTTCAGGTACTGACCACAACGGTTATAAGATTGGTATAGCGAGGGTTACAAGCCCTGAGAATGCAAAGCTGGACATGACTAATGCGACTATCGACCAGAGGACAATCACCCTGACATACGCAGGGAAGCAGTATGATATCGTTATGGATAAAAAAGGCTATGACGATATGGATGAAGTCATTTTCAATATAAACAGACACGTACAGAACCAAGGGCTGGGCGGTGAGATAACCGCTATAAATGACGGCGACAAGATCATGTTCATGACCACAAGGTCAGGTAACGGTGTTGAGCTTCAGGTGACGGGTTCTGAGTATAATACACTCGGTTTCAAAACTACGACAATAACATCAAGAGGTAAAGACACTACCTTTGAACTCGCTTATGATGATTACAGAGGTCCTGTGCAGACTGTGCATGACGACCTTGCTATATCATCTTCTGCCAGTGGAACAGTCCATACATACTATGTAAACGGCGAAGCTATTAACTTTTCAGTTGTGACAGGCGATACGCAGCAGGATATCGAAGATAAGATAAATGCCGAACTGGCGGCTGAAGGGATGGGATTTGATGTATATGCCAGAGTCGGTACAGGTACTAACTCGGATTATAAAGTAACATTTACACTAACTAACCAGAACTTTACAAAAGATTCTTTCCTCGCCACAAGGGATGATTCAGGTGTAGTAGGGTCGTATCAATACGACAACCCTAGAGGTACCGGATTCCCTATAGAGGACGAAAAGAGAGTAAGTGATATGCTCACCTTCATCGAGAACCTTTATGATAATGCCGTGGATGCTTCCATTGTCGACGGTAAGGTTCAGGTGCAGGATCTCAGAAGCGGAAAGAGTAAACTTACATTCAGTCTTGATGAGAAAAATACAGGCGTGGGCTATCCTATGCTTGATCCTAATATAATACTGACAGGTCGTTACTCAGGTTCAGCCCCCCTGATCAGTGGTCAGTCTCTGCTACTGTCGTTGCCAATGATGTGATTTTGAAAGTGACAGATGCTAAAGGGAATACAATTGTGGACAACAGCTCAAACCCTATCTCTAATTTATCATATAACGGAGAGGAGATTTATCTGGCTCAGGGTGTGAGTATAGTACTCGGTGAGATATCCGCTTCCACATCTTTTACAGTAAATATGACAGAGTTTTCCAACCTGAGCTTCGGTGATTTGAACGTTGTCGAAGAGGGGGGGGAGAATGTAGATGTCTTCCGCTCGCTTAAAAACCTTTATGAAGCACTGGATAAAAATATACCTGATTCCGGTATAGCAGCTCCGAGTGCGTGGATGGCAACAGATCTTAAATCCACTGCCGTTCCGTATTTTGACGGAGAATTCAGAGGTAATTATAACGACGAGCTCAAGTTTGAAGTGGAATACTATGGAAACAAATCTGAATTCTACATTCAGCAAGAGCAGTATTGGACATCTGAAACAGTTGAAAACTACGCTGATATAGACATAGATATTGATCTGATACTAAAGTCGGATCAGACAACTCCTGAAATAACAATAAAGAACTACAATATCTCTGCTGCATCTTATTCAGCAAACGGCACTGTTCTTATTGACAGTATCGTCAATCAGATAAACTCAGATTTTTCTCTCCAGCAGCTTGGAGTTCAGGCTTATAACGACGAGGGTAAACTCAGGGTTGATTCAGGTTCGGGAAATACTGAAATATCAATGCATTATAACACCACAGAGACAGCATTTGTCTTCGGTCAGGTGGACAGTCCGACAATAGGTAAGCAGCTTCCGCAGCTGACATTTACCGCTATTGCGACTCTGGATGTGAACTATCACGTACCGGGTACCGGCTGGGATACTTCTGTCGGTGTGACAGTCCCTGCAGGTAATTATGCGGATACCGCTGCATTGCTTAGTGTTATTAATTCTCAGCTTTCGAGTAACCTCCCCCCCGCAGGGCTTACAAACCCTGCTAACGGATTAACAACAAACTCTGTTGTGGCCGAAATGCATACCAACGGCACAATAATATTTAAGAATTACGGCACAGTGGACGATATAGTAGTATCTGGCGATGAACACGGAGCATTAGGGTTCTATCAACTCATCCCGGAAGATACAATCAAGTCGCCTTACAGGCCGACTTTGGATGTCAGTGAAAAGGACGTGGAGTCCAGAACACTTACATTCAACTATAATGACGGAGCGGATCAAACCGCCAGTATCGTTGTAGACAGAGAAAATTTTCAGTCCCTTGAGGACTTGATTACAAATATCAACACCCAGCTGACAAAAGCAGGGTTAGCAGATATTACCTGTATCAAGATAGGTGAGGATAAGATGGGGGGGTTCAAATTTAATGACCTCGCTATCAACTCACTACACGTTTCCGGAGACCACGAAGGTACTTTTGGTATAGAAAAGGGCGGAGATATCGCCAAGCTGAAAGTGACAGGGAGCAATGGAGACCTGATCAGCAACTACACTCTTGATACTGCAAATGAGCAGCATTATGTGGCAGACGGTGTTTATCACCATTATGACGCAGGTTATCTGTATGCCACAGACAGCTATACAGTGGCGGTCGGTTCAGGGATTTCATACGAACTGCCTGTGCTGAGCAAAGCAGAATCTCAGCTCCACGTTGCACTGACCACAGTGGGTAACAGGCAAAACAGAGCAGAATCGGCGATATCGTTTAATGAATCGCTTGTATCGATGAACGACAAGCTGAAGGCGGAATACACAGGCTCTACAACTGTCGATCAGGCGAGAGCTACTACAGATTTTCAGGTGGCACAGACGGTCTATCAGGCTGCTCTGAGCTCCACGGCAAAGATACTCCAGATAAGTCTTATGAACTATCTGTAGATATATAGGAGAGCAAAATGAGTGCTAACTCAGTAAAAAAAATGTGAGGAAACAATGGAAACCCGAAAAATTGTATCAGGCAAACTCGGGGGGGAGGTAGAATACCTGGAGACGGATGTTATAACACTATCCGCACCTATTCTTGGATTTCCTGATCTGAACGATTTTGTGCTTATTTCAAACGATAAGTCATACCCGTTCCTCTGGTTTCAGTCAGTTCAGGATGCAAATATCTGCTTCATACTGGTAGAACCGGATATATTCTTCCCTGATTATAGCCCCCCCGCTCTGAACAAGAGAGAGTCAAAGATATTAGGTGCAGAAGATGAAAAGGATATCAAACTTTTCGGAATAGTGGTCGTCCCTGATCAGCCAAAGAATGCCACAGTAAATCTGCGTGCTCCTATTGCTCTGAATATGGAGAAAAAGTTAGCTAAACAGGTCATATTGGAAGATGATAAGTGGCAGATTAAGTCGCCGCTCTTTCAAAATCAGGATTAAGGATGCTTGTATTATCAAGGAAGATAAACGAAAGCATAATGATCGGAGACGGGGGGGTCGAGATTAAGATTGTCGATGTCTCCGGACGAAGCGTAAAGATAGGTATTGACGCTCCCAAGGATGTGAGCGTCCACCGTAAAGAAGTCTATGAAGCTATCCTGAATGAGAATATCGAAGCTACGAAGAAAGAGAATATTGTCTCATTCATAGATTTCTTTAAACAACAGAAGAAAGATTAATCTCTGATCTGAGATTCCATATCTTTTGTAAATTATCTTAAAACATCACAAGAATATAGCTTTTTCAATTTTCGTGTGTATATTTAATTAATACCTGCTGAAAGGAGAGATATGTGCGTTTATTAGTTATTGTTTTGACACTGTTTCTGTCTGCGAATGTATGGGCAAAACCGCCTACCGATCAGCAGCTTGATAAATTCTTTGAGCTTTCAGGTGTGGGGGGGCAGAGCTATGATTCCACCATATCATCTATATATGTCCCTTTGGTGAAGATGATGCAGACGAATATAATAAAGATGAAGGATAAGGATAGAGCTAAGGCTGACAGAGTGAGCGACAAGATAGTAAGTTCCTTTAACTGGGACAATATGAAACCGAAGATTTACTCTTTTTATAAACAGAACTATTCAGCTAAAGAGATATCTGAATATATAGAGGCGATGAGCAGCCCGAAATATCTGATGATGAGAAAAAAACAGAATGAACTCTCCCCCCCTGCATACGACAAGATGATGCAGTCTCTGACAATACAGACACTGTTGCAGATAGCCATCGAGGTCGAGCTTGAGGAGAAGTTTAAGAAATAACTATATTTTTTATTGGAGATGTAAATGAAGAAATTGATACCTTTGATTATTGTTCTAGGGATTCTTGTAACCACAATTCTGGCAGTGATACCTGATTATCAGAATAGCCAGAGACCTTTCAACAAGCTGTCCAGCTTTGCAAAATCGAAAGGGTTTGCCGTGGGTGTTTTGTTGGCAGACGACAGCTCGAAGGCTTCCAGTGCCACTGAGATTCTCAAGGTAGAGCAGATACTTAAAAAGAGGATACATGTTAAATATTATGAAGGTAAAGAGGCTATGCAGCTTTCGGCTGAGGTTCAGCTCAGAAGACCCGGGTTTATCGTTATGGACGGTGACGGAAATATGGCAAGCAAGGCGGAAGGTCCTATGGATGCCAATAAGCTCACCTCGCTAATGACTAATCTGCATACTCACTAAGCAGGATATATCACAGGGGGGGCAATATCTGTTGCCCCCCCTTCTTTAATAGTTTTATTTCGCGTGGTCGGAAAGATTTTTTTTGCTTTACTCTCTTTCTTCTTTTTAAAACCGCCCTCTTTGGTTTTCTTCTCCAGCTCAAGATCGTCCACAATTTTACGGAAGTCTATTTCATTTTCTCGCATGGATGCAAAGCAGGCGACAATAACCGCAATTGCGTTCGGAACTTGCCCTTTTTTCTTGTAGGACTGAATATTTTTGTCACTCACTTTTATCAGTTCGCAAAATTTCGGCAGACTCATTTCTATATCAAGCAGGTATTTTTTTAAACTCGATGAATGTCATGTTTTCACCCAAAGTATTAAAGAATTATCACATGTGCGTCTCTTGCAGGATATGCAAGGGCAGGGCTGTGATTTGTCGTCTTACAATATTACTTAAGAAACTTTAATAATCAAGTAGTTATATTATATTACCAATCTCTGTTGACGAGGAGGGTGAATATATGTTTTAATACTATATTATATTACTTTTAGCAAGAAAAAGTGCCGAAAGTGATTGGCCAAATAAATATTATCAGGAGGCTCTCATGTCAAAGAAAAAAAGATAAGAAGAAAGATAGCAAGAAAAAGGACAAAAAGAAGAAGGACAAGAAAAAGTCTAAGAAGAAGTAAATAACTTATTCATGCCGCATGGTTCTCACTGTGCGGCATGAATTTTATAAACAGAACATCCTGATATTTTATTATTTTTATATTACAGCGGTTGACACTTAAGTTGGTTTGGTGAATGTATAACGCAATACATGAAACATCTCTATACCACTTTCTGTATGTATAGACGTCATTAGACTACTTGCTCTCGCTGAGATAGCATTAATACTCAATTGCACTCATAATGCCCTATTCAAATTAAATATATTATAGTTTAACGATATTTTATGTGTCGCCAAATATCTAATGATATGGCTTTAGCTTCTTCTTATCTTGTGTAAAATTTGAATTATTGTATGCTTATATATTAAACAATGTATTGAGGTTAATATGAGATTATATAAGACGCTAGTTTGTATTATGGTAATATCTTCTTTCATTTTTTTCATGTGGAGGTAATGGTGATAGTTCTAGTTATGGATCATCTTCGATATTAGTCAAAACGGGAGTTACTGAGTCGTATATCGATTATGATGATGGGTATTATCAAGTCGGTGTCGAACCTGATTTTATTAGAGATGATATATTAGAAATAGTTAAAGATAACCTTAATGGACTTGTCTGGCAAGATGATGAATCAGTCAGTATAAATACCTATACATGGGCAGAAGCAAAAACATATTGTGATAATCTTGAATTCGCTGATTATGCAGATTGGCGTTTGCCTGATATGGATGAACTAGAGTCAATGATTGATTACGGGCAATTCGATACTTATTCTGCTTTCAAATTTAATAATGGCTCTTGGTCGGCAACATTAGTCAATGGTAGTAGTGCATGGGTTTTTGCCTTAAGAAATGATAATGTAATGGCTCAATTTCTTCAATTAGCATCAATTGGTGACACTATTACGGCTATTGAAGATATGAAAAATGTTAGATGTGTGAGAGGCCAGCAAAAACTTAAAAGTTTTAATAAAAGTAGCTCTGGGGGGGTGGTTGTTGATAATAGCACAGGTTTAGCTTGGCAAAACAGCTCCGGTGCTTTAGCAATGAATCTATCGTTTTCTGATGCTGTAGATTATTGTAATAATCTCTCCATAGACGGTTATGGTAATTGGCGACTACCAAATATACGAGAGTTACGCAGTATTTATGACTATAGCAGCTTGAGTTTTTACCCAATTTTTACAATTGGAGAAAATGAAACATATTGGACATCAACTCCTCTTGCAGACCAGAATGATAGTACGAAATATATTACTTATATATTAAGTGGGTCTAATATGAGCGGGATGCCTTTCTCAGTAACAGGAACAGACTATAATCTTGATGGTGACTATGACCATTTTGAGATTAACTCAAGCACTCTTCATTCAGAACTGCAGTTGAATTCAGAAGTTTTTTTAAGTGCATTTTCAACCAGGACTTTAGGTGAGTTGACTATTTTTGATACAGCATCTCTTGAATACCCATCTGTTATGTGTGTAAGAGAGTATTAATTATCGTTTATCCGGCAGTAGGTAAATCATATTAGAATATGTTTCAGACAAAATAGTATAATAGGTAGCCTATTACACTGATAACCTGCTAAGTAAACTTAAGGTGTGGCTAGTAAAACTGAAAGAAATTTAAGCTGTGTGTATTAATGGTGCCTAAAAAAAACTCTTTCCTGTCATGATTAATCTTTTTCAATATAGGGGGGGATGTTCATCACTGTTTCAGGCGGAGTGTCTTTTCTAGTTTGTAAAGCAGTAGCCTTAAAACAATAATATATATATATTTTTAATGTAGATTGTTGTATTGGGGGGGACATTTAGTTTATTAATTGATTTTAAATTATGAGTCTTATGCCTAAATAACTACCTATACAGTAAGTTTTCACAAAAAAAGGCTCTGTGTTTCCACAAAGCCTTTCTCTTTATATGGCGGTGCAGGGAATTGAACCCCCCCGGACACTACGGATATGAGCCGTATGCTCTAACCAACTGAGCTACACCGCCATCACGATAGGGATAATGATATACCCTATCTTTTTTTTGCTAGTCAACAAAAAACTTATTCAGCAGGAACAAATTCACCGTTTTTTTATTTCTGCAATGATGAATGAATCTTTTGAGAGACCTGTGTGATCTTCAGATGACATATTGAATTCACCCGCAGTCCCCCCCATAAAGCCTTTAACATTCTGGAGCTCACCTGCCAGCTTCACTTTGTCGTTACCTGATTTAGCTACGGCAGCCTGAAAAAGTCCAAAAGCGTCATAAGCGTGTCCGCCGAACACGGAGACCGCACTCTTGAAATTTGACTCGTAATCGTTCTTATACTTCATGAGCATAGTTTTGAATCTGTCTGAGTCCGGGAGTTTATCGGCAACGATAAGCCTTCCTGCGGTGAGCTTGATGCCGTTAGCGGCGTCCCCCCCTGCGAGATCTATGAACTTTTTAGATGCAATCCCCCCTGAGTCATGAAGATATCTTTCATGCCGAGTGCCTGAGCGTTTCTGGCAACGATGGCAGGAGCTGCACCGGCAGCCCAGCATATTACTGCGTCAGGATTTTTAGCTTTAATTTTAGAAAGCTGTGATGTCATGTCTTTATCTGTATCCATGAATTTTTCGTCAGATATTATATTTATTCCGAACCTCTCAGCATTCTCAAGAGCCGCTGCCCTACCTGTAGCACCATATCCGCTCTGAGCAGAGATGAGAGCAACATTTGTTTTGCCTTGGGATTTGAGATAGTCAAACAGCTTCTCAGCCACATGAATATCCGATTGAGGTGTCTTATATACATAAGGAGTTATAGGTGTTACAACCTTTGCACTTGCCGCACATGCGATGAGAGGCACCTGATACTTGACTGCAAGGTCTTTGATAGCGAGGGCACAGCCTGTACGGCTAGGTCCTATGACAGCGATAACTCTGTCTTTGGTCGCAAGACGCTTGAAGTAAGATATGGCTCTGTCTTCACGCCCTTGAGTGTCGTATACGAATAGTTTGATCTTTTCGCCGTTAATACCGCCTGCAGCGTTAACCTGATCTACCAGCATCTCTGTGGTGAGCTTTTCAGGATTACCCAGGAAGCTGGCAGGACCCGTAACTGCGAATAGTCCGCCAAGTCTGATTTCTGCGAACGCTGTAGCAGAAAGGCACAGCATAAGCATAACAATTGTAAGTTTTCTCATTTCCAACCCCCCCGTATCTTTTCTAGTTTCGTTTTCATAGTCAAATACTGTTTTACACTAATAGATCGGATTTTAAAAGTTAAATTCTGAAATTTTTCAATATGAATGTACATCATAGTTTCTATGGTGAATTATTTTATCAAGTAATAGCAGATAGTTAAATTGCAAAGTTATACTGTCTTGAGTGTGAAAAGTACAGTTTAATTGAACTCGGTTAAAAAATATGAAACAAAAAAGGCAGGAACTGTGAAGAACCTGCCTTTAGGAAGTAGTGAAAAAGATAAGATCAGTTCAGAGGCATAAACTGCCCGTCTTTGATCTCCAGCATAATGGCGGCTTCCTTCGAAAGCCCGTTATGATCGTCTTTTGTAATGTTGAATTCACCTGCCGTTCCGAGTACCCCCCCTTTCAGTTCCTGAAGCTCTTGTGCGAGCTTTGTCCTGTCGTTGCCTGATTTCATGAATGCGGCTTTGAAGAGTGCGAATGCATCGTAAGCATGTCCGCCGAAAGATGATACTTTACCGCCGAATGCTGACTCGAAGTCGTTCTTGTATTTCATTAATAATGCTTTGTATTTGTCATTATCAGGCAGTTTGTCCGCTACGACTATACGGCCGGCGGCAAGCTTAATGCCGTTGGCGCTTCGCCTGCAAGACCTATGAATTTTTGTGAAGCGACCCCCCCGTGAGTCATGTATAGGTTGTCAATCCCCCCCAGCTGAGCTGCGTTTCTGGCAACTATCGCAGGAGATCCTCCGGCTGCCCAGCATAGGACTGCGTCAGGTTTTTTTTCTCTTTTATAGTAGATAATTGCACGGTGACATCCTTATCTTTATCCATGTACTTTTCGTCTGCTACGATCTCTATGCCGAATTTCTCTGCTGTAGCCATTGCCGCCTCGCGACCTGTAGCACCAAAGCCGTTCTGCACGGATATAAGCCCCCCCACTGTCTTCATCCCTTTTGATGCCATATAACTGAAGAGTCTCTCCGCTATATGTGTGTCCGACTGCGGAGTTTTGTATATATAAAGTTCAGATGGTGTTACGATTTTAGCACTGGCGGCGCAGGATATGAGCGGTATCTTGAAGCCTGTAACACGGGTTTTGATAGCCAGTGATTCACCGGTGGTGGAAGGACCGATAATAGCGAGAACATTGTCCTTCTGAGCGAGCCTGTTTACGTAGTTGATGGCTCTGTCTTCACGCCCCCCCTGCGTGTCATAGACGAAGAGTTTCACCTTTTCGCCGTTGATGCCCCCCCCTGCGGCATTAACCTGATCAACAAGCATTTCGAGTGTCTGTTTCTCAGGATTCCCCCCCAGAAAGCTTGCTCCGCCTGTTACGGCAAAAAGAGCACCGAGTCTGATCTCAGCAAAGGCAGTGAATGCGACACTTAAAGCCATTGTTATTAATAGTAATTTTCTCATAAAACCTCCAAGTAACATCTAATTTTGTAATCTATGTGTCCAAAATTTAAGCCATGTTGAAAAAAATTCACTGCGATTAAACTCAGTTAAGTAATATTGAATTATATATGACATCTTTTTTTTAAATTAAGGAAATAGAAAATTTGCCGATTTAACCAATAAGGTGAAAAAAAATGGATTTGACTACGCATTTAATTGAAACCGGAACTCAGATGAGTGCCGCCAAAACTTCTTATGAAGCGAGTATAAAAGTTGCACGTAAAGCTCTGGATGTTCAGGAACAGACAGGACAAAACGTACTGAAGCTTTTGGAATCGGGCGATGTTAATAAGGCTCAGGCAGGTGCTGCGACAGGTTCAAATATCGACTTTTACGCCTGATTTGTCTTTTCGCACTTCAAATATGTCTATAACGGCTTAATTACGGTGGCTACGGCAAGTGCCGCTATCCCTTCACCACGCCCCCCCGTAAATCCCATTTTTTCTGTGGTTGTAGCTTTTATCGTGATGTCTTCATAGGGGGGGATATGGAGTATGTCTGATAGAGTTGTCCGCATTTTGTCGATGTGAGGTGACATCTTCGGTCGCTGGGCGATAATCTCGGCATCTATGGATGAAATCTCGAAACCGGTCTCTTCGATAAGCTTAAGAGCGTCTCTGAGAAGCACTTTGGAATCTATATTCTTGTATGCCTGATCCGTGTCGGGGGGGAAGATGTTCCCGATGTCCTTCCCCCCCAGCGTAGGACCTGCAAGGGCATCGATAATAGCATGAATCAGAACGTCGGCATCCGAATGACCGTCGAGCCCTATATCAGACTCTATTTTGATTCCGCCGATATATAGTTCTCTGCCGCCCTTAAATCTGTGTGCGTCAAAGCCTATCCCTGTTTTTACTTTCATCACTCCCTCCGATTGCGGCAAATTCAGATCATGTAGAATTAAAAAATAATCTCATTTATAATAAATATACAGGAAAATATGAAGAAAAAAATTACTATCGCTGTTAATTCTATTTTTTTTATTGTCAGCCCCCCCATGGGTGAAGGTGGTCTCAGCCGATGAAAGACCGTCCAAAGTTACCATCAGCTATATCGAGCATATCCCTCCGTTCTGGTTCAGGGATACGGATGGAAATCTTCAGGGGGGGATAGGTCCGGACTACTGGCGTTTGTGGGGGGGGAAGAAACTCGGGATTGAAGTCGAGTTTAAACTTAGAAATTGGCAGGCATCCCTTGACGCAGTGCTGTATGGGCATGCTGATTTTCATTCAGGTATGGTGCAGAGTGAAGAGCGGAAGAAAATCTTTGATTTCGCAAGCAAACCTATGGTGACTACCGAAGAGTTTATATTTGTTCGGACAGATCTGGATGTTTCCGTGCCGTCACAGCTGGGCAAAATCCCTGTATGGACAGATGGAGGGATATCAAAGGGTATCCTTCAGGATAAATTTCCGGATATGGTTCTGCTGGATGCCGACGGCTATGAAACCATAAATAAGATGATAGAGAAGAGATCGGCGGATGCATTTGTGATGGATTTTGACATTGCGGCATTTAGTCTGGCAAAGCTGAATGCATCGGGAAAGTATAAAAAGATATACTCGGTTTTTAAACAGCCCTTATATACAGGTGTCAAAAAAAAGGCAACTATAAGATGCTGAGCTTGATAGATTCAGGTAAAGAGATGATCAGCTCTCAGGAGTTTGAGGATATATATAAAAAAAATATGTGTCCACCAGAGTTAAATACCCCCCCGACTGGCTGAGAGATTATATGATTACTTTCTCAGCAGGACTGTTTGTGTTTTTCCTGATGGTATATTCTCTGGTCACACGCCGACAGGTGAGTAAAAAGACCGAAGAGCTTAAAAAAAACCCTTTCAGAAGAGCACAAACTCAGGCTGGAAAAGGAACATCTTTTGATACAGCAGGGCAGAATGGCACAGCTCGGCGAGATGGTGAACTCCATGACACATCAGTGGAAGCAACCACTCAATATTATAAGCATTGTTGCCGACGAGCTCTCAGATGCCGCCTCGGATCAGGAGATCGACAGAGAAAAAGTCGCAGAGAATGCAAAGATCATTATTGATCAGGTCGCTTTTATGTCCAGAACAATGGACGACTTCTCGGGGGGGTTTACAAGCCCAAAAGACCGTATCAAAGAGTTTTATATATGCGAAGCTTGCAGTGATGCCCTCAGGTTGGTGGAGCATACTATAAATTATAATCACGTGAATGTGCATGTATCCTGCGGTGAAAGGATACCTGTGACAGGCTCTAAGAATGATCTTATCCATGTTCTGATAAATCTTATAACAAACTCGATAGATGCCTTTAGCAGTAGAAAGATAGAAAACCCTGAGATCAGGATATGTGCCGAGAAGTGTAATGATAAAAAATGTGAGATCGTATATAGAGACAATGCAGGGGGGGGTTGAGAGGGATCACGGTCGAGGAGATATTTGAGCCGTATCTATCTACAAAACCAAAGGAATCAGGCACAGGTATAGGCTTGTACCTTGCCAGAAATATACTGAAAAAGTCCTTCAAGGGGGGGAATATAAGTGCAGAAAATGTTGATAATGGAGTAACTTTTTATATTGAAATAAAAGCGTGAGGCATTATACAGTAATCATCAAAGATTTAAGGAAGGTAATATGGAAATTCCTATTCTAGCTGATATAACTGTAATATTTGCTACAGCTGCGGTTTCTCTGGCAATCTGTTCACGTCTTAATGTCCCTGAGATTCTCGGATATCTTATTACCGGTGTACTTCTCGGTCCTAACGGGCTTTCTATTATACATGCGATACACGAAGTCGAGATGATGGCGGAGATAGGGGGGGTTGTACTGCTTCTGTTTGCTGTCGGTCTGGAGTTCTCATTATCACATCTTTTGTCGCTTAAGCGTCCTGCTCTTTTAGGTGGTGGAGTTCAGGTCACCGTGACAGCTCTTATCGCAGGTGTGGCGGTCTATCTGGCGGCAGGGCATAACGTAAAGCTGGCTATCGTTGCAGGTATGATGGCGTCACTTTCCTCCACAGCTATAGTTCTTAAGGTACTGGCAGGTCGGGGGGGGAGACGGACAGCCCGCACGGACGGCTTTCAACGGCTGTTTTGATATTTCAGGATATCGCCGTAATCCCTATGATGCTTGCCATCCTGTTCTCGCAGGGAGCGGTGGGAATGTCTATGCCGAACTGGGTATGACAGGGCTTAAGGCGGTTCTCATAGTTACTGCGGTCTTTATAGGGGGGCTAGAACACTTGTCCCGAAGGTACTCTTTTATGTTGCGGCATCGAAAAACCGTGAGCTTTTTTTTACTTGTAGTGGTTCTCGCCGGGCTTGGTACAGCCTCTCTTACTCATAAGGCAGGCTTGTCGCTGGCACTCGGTGCATTCCTTGCAGGTATTATGGTGAGTGAATCAGGCTATGGTCAGCAGGCACTTAGCAGTGTTATCCCTTTCAAAGATATATTCACGGGCTTCTTCTTTGTCTCTATAGGTATGTTGATAGATTTTCAGGTTTATGCCGAGTACCCTGTGATGATTACAGCGGCGGCTCTGGCTATTTTGTTTGGTAAATCAATAATATCCGCATTTTCGATACTTATTCTGAAATATCCGCTGAAAACTGCCATTGTCACAGGTCTGGCATTGGGGGGGCAGGTGGGTGAATTCTCATTCATTATGGCAAAGACGGGCGTTTCAGCAGGAGTGCTCACAAACGAGCATTATAAATTTGCCGTGGCGGTGATCGTTCTGACCATGGCTGCTGCTCCATTCGCCATCAGATACGGTGAGAGGATAGCATTACAGATAATAAAACTGCCGTTTTCAGACAAGATGAAATCGGGGGGGGCACAGAATATCTTTACTCGACCCAAAAAGACTTTCTCCGACCATATCATAATAGTAGGCTACGGGCTTGCAGGCAGACAGCTGGCGGCATCTTGCAGAAAGGACGGGATAGATTTCATCGCAATAGAGATGAACCCCCCCGACACTGTTAAGAAGGAGCATCTGAAAGGGACTGACATCATGTATGGGGGGGACGCCTCATCTTTAGAGGTGCTGGAGCATGCCCACCTTGCGACTGCCAGAGCGATAGCCGTGACCGTGCCTGATCCGGTAGCTGTGAGAAAGATTGTCGAAACAGCAAGAACAGAGCATCCGTATATACATATCGTCGCCAGAACAAGATACGCTCTTGAGCTTGGACCATTGAAAAAACTGGGGGGGCGAATGCCGTTATCTCTGAGGAGATAGAATCAGCCAATAAGATGGTTGAGGATGTTATGGGCAGATATGAAGAGAATGGCGTGGATACAAAATCCACTGTCCTTCCGGGTGTGGAGACAAAGCGGATCACCGTACCAGTCGGTGCGAAGATAGCAGGAAAGAGTCTCAGGGCACTCGATCTGCGTTACAGGCACGGCGTGACAGTCCTTTCTGTCACACGCGGAGCTAAGACGACATCAAACCCTAAGTGTGATTTCACTATTATGGAACTGGACGAGCTGCTTGTTATGGGTGACAAGAAGGATATTAATAAGCTGGGAAGCATACTCAAATCTAAATGAGCCTGAAAAATCTTTTCTGGCGAAATGCAGATTTGCCGTATATTGAGGTAAGGAAAACCACCGAAAGCTCCGAACCGTACAAAGCACATATCCATGACAGTTACTTATCCATATGTGTTGTGGAAAGCGGAAGAACCGTCATGACCCATCAGGGGGGGGAGAGAATATCCTTTCCGAAGGGATGGTTGTTGTCATTAACCCGGGGGGGGAGGTTCACAGCTGTGAGCCTATAGACGGTGAAGCCTGCTCATACTGGATGATTCATCTCGATATCGACTGGTGTTTCAATATACAGAAAGAGATGTTTGGCGATCTGGATTCATACCTTAAGTTAAATATTTATTCCATTGATAAAACTGAGATATTCGACAGTTTTTGTAATATATTGCGAAACCTGCATGATGCAGACAGCCGTGAAGAGATTGAGGCAGAACTGACGGAAACTATCTCTGTATTATTTGGTAATTACTGTGAAAAGGAACAGGTAGATATTTCCAACGTGATAGTAAGGGAAGCTGCCGAGTACCTTACAATGAATATGTTTGAGACTATCTCATTGGACAGTCTGGCTGATAGATTCCGCCAGAATAGATTTCACCTGCTTCGATCCTTTAAATCTGTTTACGGTGTGCCGCCGATGGCTTTTCAGATGAACTTACGGATTGAGCATGCAAAAGGGATGCTCAGACACGGGGGGGTCTCTATAGCCGATGTGGCACAGGAAACGGGTTTTACCGATCAGTCCCATTTTCATCGTATTTTCAAAAAGTATGTTGCCGCCACCCCCCCCGGCGAATATATAAAATAAATTAGTCAATAAAGTACAATCCACATTGAAGGATGCCGTCCATATTAATCCATATTACGGAGGTGGGCATGGCAGAATTTATCATGGTGGCAACGGCACATTTTTTGGCACTCCTCAGCCCGGGACCAGATTTTTTTATCATAGTGACTCTTGCTCTGCGGAACGGTTCAGGCAGAGCGGTATTGACATGCTTAGGGATAGCTGTGGCAAATGGTGTTTATATTGTTTTGGCAATAATAGGTTTTTCCATTGTGCGTGAGCATCCGTGGCTGATCACCCTGATGAAAATAAGCGGAGCTGTTTTTCTGTGCTATATAGGCATAATGCTGGTGAGGTCGTCACGGCGGACGCTGTTTCATGCCGACGTGGAGACCGGCTCAGTGGATTCAGCACGGAAATTATTTATGTCAGGGTTTATGTCTGCAATACTGAATCCGAAAAACCCTCTGTTTTATATGACACTCTATTCAGTTTTTATCAGTACATCTGCAACTATACAAATACAGGCTGCCTACGGGTTGTGGATGTTCGGCTTGGTGTTTTTGTGGGATGTTTTCATTGCTTATTCCATAGGCAACAGGTTCGTAAGAGAGATGCTGAGCAGATACACCCACCGTATTGAACAGGCAGCAGGTTTGGTTATTATCGGGCTTGGGCTGTCCATAGGTATTAGTTAAAAGTTCTTTTGTGAATTATTTTTCAATATATTAAAAATCTTTGCAAGGTGATGTATTTATAAGTGGCACTGGTTATAAACTTCTTGTAATATGGCAAAATGAACGAGATACAAGTTGTGATAGTCTTCTTCGCTTTTCTTTTTGCAGGCAGTCTTTTTTTACTCGGCTAAGAGGAAGAATGAATCTCTGTTCAGTTTCATTGTTAATCTTGAGCTGGAATACATTCTTGTAGGTATTGTTCTGTTTATCATAGCAGGTCCAAGCTCTATCCCTGCCGCAACAATGAACGGTATCCTTCATCTTTTGCTTGCTTTTATGGGGGGGCTTGCACTCGGTACTCATTTCAGCTTTCGTCTTTTGAAAGAAGTGCCTGTCAGATTTTATGGGATCAGCCTTACGATATATATTGCACTCATACCGTTCCTGTATTTTATACTGAAATGGATGAACTGCGGAAGCCCTATGATGATGGCTATAGCTCTGAATACCCTTATGCCGTATTCCCTTAATTTATCTATGAAGCTGTTTAAAGTTTCAAAAGATAAGGTCTTTGTTTCGAACCTTATGGCTTCGTTGTTTCCGCTGATAACCTTAGTCGCTTACTCTATTGCCGCAGGAGTTGTGGATTACAGACCTGTGGATTTTACTAAATCTATCCTGTGGGGGGGTCTCATCCTCGGAGCTGTATTTCTGCACTACGGAAAAGCAAAATCTAAAAAGAGTATCCATAATTTAAGTATCCTCTTTGTTGTGCTGATATCAGGTATAGCCATGTATTACTACATTTCCCCCCCTCTGGTTTTGGGCTTTTTGATAGGTTTTACCAAGTCGGATACGAAATACGGCAACATGTTTCAGAGCATGTCCATCAGCTTTGAGCGGATACTTTATATCTTTTTTTATGTGGCACTCGGGGGGGTTATGCTCGGCTATGGATACGATTTTGAACCTGTATCGTTCATTGCTGCCGGAGCTATTTACGCCTCTTTTGTATTGGTCAGGTTTGTTTTGGCAAAGCCGCTTATTAATTGGGTAATGCCGACCAAGAATGAAGCTGTCTGTCTTATATCTACAGGTATACTACCTGCCGTGCTTTTGCTGGATTATGGGACGAGGCACGGGTATCTGGGTATTTCCAAGCTGTTTATGCCGCTCTTTTTACTGCACGTGGCGACAGAGATAACAACTTATTTTATGATGAAGAATGAAAGAAAAATTAATTGATATACTGTCTTTGACAGCAGGAATTACATTATTATATTTTATGCAGAAAGGGGGGGGCGTGAGCGATCTGGACGAATCCCTCTTTATGATATTCGGAATGGCTCTGTTCCTCGCTTTCGTGGCCGGAAGACTGCTCGGCAGTTTCGGTCTGCCTTCTATCACCAGCTTCCTGCTTATGGGGGGGATTATTCTAGGTCCTTATGTTATGAACGTCTTCACCAAGGATATGATAGCTGATCTGCGATTTATTGACGACGTGGCACTCAGTATTATTGCAATGACCGCAGGTGGTGAGATAAATTTCAGAAATAGTCGAATATCTCTGGCTAAGGCAGGGGGGGTATTTGTCGTTGTGCAGATCATTGTCGTATTTGCCATTGTTTTTGGTGCGTTGATGCTCTTTAAAGGATTTTTTTCCTCAGGGGGGGATTTTCGTAACTATGGCAAGTTTGGTTTTCATGAGTGTGATAGCAAATGCCAAATCACCCGCCACTACCGTCGCTGTTATCATAGAGAGTGAAGCGAAAGGGAAGATGACTGACTATGTCCTAACAAGTGCCATATTGAAGGACATCATTATCATTATTATGTTTGCTTTCGTCCTGTCCATATACAGTGCAAAAGGGGGGGATGTGTCAGTGGGTGCTGTCATTATGGAGGAAGGGCTTTCCATGCTGGCGGGTTTTGTGCTCAGCCTGATCGTTATCCTTTATAAGAAGTATGTAAAAGCTAATCAGGGTGTTTTTATAATACTCTTTACAATAGTAATGACATGGCTCGCCAGAGGTATGCACCTCAATCCGCTGCTGGTCTTCCTGTTCACAGGTATAGGGGGGGTTAATAACTTCTCTAAATTCGGACATTCACTCGTGCAGGTTGTCGAGGACAACTCGGGTATTATATATCTCATATTCTTTTTTTATCGCCGGAACAGTTGTTGACCTCCCTGCGTTGAAGATCATGTGGATAGCCGCCATAGGCATCGTCATTCTGAGAACTTTTGCAACCTTTGTTGGTTGTGCAGTTGGAGGGCATATTATAAAAGAGGATGCGAGTATTAAGTATTATTCGTTTCTGGGCTTTCTGGGGGGGCAGGCAGGTGTCAGTATCGGGTTTGCAAAGATTATCGGGGGGGCTAATTTCGAGGGGGGGTGGGGGGGGTACAGTTTCAGACGCTCATTCTTGCAACTGTTGCTATCAACCAGATAATCGGACCTATAGGCTTCAAGTGGGCACTGAAAAAAAGTCGGAGAGGCAAAGTAAGCAAGGTTAGCACCTTGGGGGGGCATACTTCGAGATGATAAGCTGTGCTGCCTTGTCAGTCACCTCCTGCTGGTCGGCTGATAGCTCTTTACAAAAAAAATAAAAATAGCAATATCGTAATCAATCAAGAATAATCAGAAATATTATAATAAACGAGGTATAGAGCATGATAATACGCGGCGACCTGCTAGAACAGCAAACTATGGAAAAACCGAGGGGGGGCGGAGAAGGGAAAGCGATCAGAATGGCATATGATGCCGCCTGCGGTTTCAAAGGTGAGGTGACAAACTTCGCTATGATGCAGCTTGAGGCAGGGAGCTCTATAGGTTATCACAAGCACGAAGGCGACATGGAGCTTTACCTTATGCTCGACGGCGTTGCAAAAACCAACGATAATGGAACAGAAGACATCCTAAATCCAGGTGACATGCTGGTGACTAAAGACGGAGAGAGCCATAATCTGATTAATGACACACTCAACCCTGTTACTTTTCTGGCTGTTATAATCAAGCATTCATGAAGTGTGTTTTGGGTGGGATCAAAACTTATTTTAAGTTAAGAGCTTTTAAAATAAGTTTTGTATTTCATCCTTGCGATATGTAGAGAAGTCAATGCTCGATTCTGTGTTGACTTCACGTTTGATTGTTTGTTCAGGATCAGATACCGAGTTTAGTTTTGACCCTTTGTCATGTCCATATTCTTCTTTATTGTCAGGGTTATAGTCTGACAATATGTTTTTGTCGATGTTTTTAAGTGATATTACTTCTGCCATTTGATCTGCCTTTTTTTTATCTTAATTGTATTCTCTGTTTATATTTCGGTTAAAAACCTTAAATCTTTATTATCTATAATTAATTATATAGCAAAATGCCAAAAAAAAGCAACAGTTGCGTAAAAATATGTCCCTTGGGATTTATAAAAATAACTTCTTGGTAGCGTATTGTCAAGTTTATTCTTTTACTGTATATTGTCTGAAAAATGTAAAAGGGTTGTTCATGCAAGATACCGATAACTTATATAAATACAATAATAGTCGTTCTATGGTTTATGTGGCTACTCAAGATTTATTAGATAAATTTAAAATTATTTCAGACGAATGTAAAAGCATAGAAAATGCACTACATGCTCTGCTTTTTAATGTTATGGAGAATATAACAGAAGAACATATACTGGGTTTTCATACGGATATTCCGGGATGGGAATTATTTACTCCAAAGGACAAAGACTTATTTTATTCTCTGCAGCATATTGTAAATATAAAAAAAATATCAGAAGAGTCAGCAATTCAGTTTCAAAATAATTATATCTCTTTTTTTTGAATTTAGAAGAACTTAGAGAGCGTAGCGGTTTTGACTGGAATAAACTGCATAAACAAGAATACGATCTATTAGCTAAACGTGATTGCTTAATTGGTTTAGCTGGACATCTTGCAGGTAGACTGAACGATATACAGTATAAGCTGCTCCAAAATAGGGAGCAAAGCCCAACTGTTATACCTTTGCATAGCATTATCCGCAGATATAATCTTGGGTCAATAGCTAATTTCTTTTCTAATTATACTAGACTCTTAAGAAATCAGGTGAGGGTCTATTTTGAACAGATTTATAAAAGGATAGATAAAAAAAATACCAAATAGTCTTTCAAGTATTATTGAACAGCACTTAGAAAGAATATCTATTACACATCTTTGGGTTCAGTCGATTACAAGTATGTTTGAGGAGACTGTTGTTGATTTAAAAAAATGACAACGATGAAAAGGCTAAACAAAGAAACTTATTTATAATTAAGACTTCTTTCTGGTTTTTGGAGAAACCGGCTTACTTGCCATTAATTGCCCATGAGGTGGCACATAAAGTAATTAATAATGTAAAATATCAGGATTGGGAAGAGTTTGAGCATAAACGATTTGACGAGTATGTAATAATAGAGAACCAGAAGAAAGAACTGAAGAAAAAAAGGATCAGACCAAAAACTATTTTATAAGCGTATCTCAAATATTATACTGGAAAATGAATATGATCCTTTTGCAATCGCAAAATTCGAAATCAAAAAAAACTCTGCTAACATTCAGTTTTACAGAAAGCCCGGGGGGGACTTTTAAAGGTATGTAGAATCTGACTATCTTATAGAGTCATTTAAGAAGCTTGGCGTTGATGTACCTAAAAACCTGCAAAAAGGTAAAAAAAACAAGGTTGAACCATTATCAGAGACAATATTTGGCCACTATCACAAAATTACAGGGTGATGATTATTTTAAAAATCTAACTGTTCGGTATAATCTGAAGGGGGGGCAGAATTTGGTTAATCATGCAGAAGAAGTTGCGACTGAGGTAATTGCCGATGTTTTGGCAACTATGATTTCTGGCCCGTCATATTTGTTTGCACTTTTTTTACAGTTAGTTGCACACGAAACGAGACATATTGTAAATAGCGATTTGTCTTACAAGAGATGTTCCACTGTTGATCATAAAACTTATCCTTACCAGTCAATTGCCCCCCCTTGGGCATCCAGGCTTAAAACTGTGATAGCAGTTTGCAATGCATTTAATTATCCGGACGATTCGTTAGAACGCGAAATGATCAATAGTGTTGACTCTGTTGTGGATCGTCATGTGGATTATCTTAACAACTGCTTTTATAATAAAGATATTCAGGACAATACATCAGCTCATCTGAAATTCGAGAAGGATATTACTTATATATGTGTGGAAACAGTCAAAAATACTGTATTGAAGATATTCAATAAACCATTTGATTGTCATAGGTTGAAAGTAGAAGATAATACTATTGCACTATTAAGAAAAGTCATTGTAAATTATAGAGAAAGTTTATTAAATAACTGCCATTGTCATTCGGAAGACCCTCAATGTAAAGAAATTGATAATTGCAGAGATGACATCAATTCCAATGTCTCAAGCTTGTCTCTTAGTAATATTACTGACATTGCCTGGCAGTCTATGCTTAGTATGGTCAAAAGTAATCACTTTTGTACCCATATCGCTACCGATTTTAAATATAGAAGTGCTACATATCCCTCAGGAAAAAGGTTGTTTTTGCTTGCAATGGAAGAGTTCAACTATAGAGAAGATGTAATGCGTGAAATTGTATTACATATCCCTAAAGAAAAACGAGAGAATAGAAAAAAAACTAGATGGATATGACAAGTTTTGGCTGCAATTAAGTAAAGGAGCTTTTTTCAAAGAAGCTGAAGAGAATTATCGCGTAAGGAATAAATTGGATACCGCTTATTTGATAGCAATTAATCGAGCTAGGTCTTACTACTCATTAACTGATGAAGAAACAGGTGAGCTATTATGGAAAGCTTATGGTAAGAGATTTAATCTTAAGCATGACAAAAAAAGAAGATATAGTCCGTGTAAAAGGTATGACACCGAGTATAGTTAAATCTTTCGTCTTTGACAGAATATTTCAAAAAGGAGATGATATAGGGGGGGTTAACTTGTGCACATTGTCATTTTTGAGTAATGCAAGGGTCAAAGATGAGTATGGCAATTTGTCTAATGCGAGATGCTCCAAAGCAGAATAAATGAATTGGAGAACGAGTTAAAGGGGGGGCATACTGTGCCTGTAGCAAAAGATAAAATTATTGCCGGTACAATGTTCGGACCGTATCATTATTTTGTTTTGCAGAATAATTATTTAATGAATAACACTCAGGCAAGCTTACATCTTGCAGATAAAGATAATTTTAAATACTTATCTAGGTCTAAACTCCTTTTGGAAGTGAAGTTGTTTAATGGGAATGTTAAAGACAAAAAGTATACTTCATTTATTCGTTTAAAAATGAAATCAAGAGGCATGTTGATTAGGTTATTGTATGATATTGGTAATAATAAAGAAAAGTGGTATGCAGAAGATTCAGATCGTTTCTACATTTCATCAGGTTGGGAAGATATCGTTATCTTTGCTAGCGTGATACGCCTCAGAGTGTTTTAATGTTTCAGGAAAAATTGTTAAATAATCATGCAGACTATGATTATTTTAGTCAGATAGAGTCATACCCTTTACGTAATTTTTACTATAAAGGGGGGCTTGGAATAACGACACTTTGCCTCAGTGTAATAGTGACAAAATGTCCTTTGTGACAAATATAAAATTTAATCATATGATTTTTAATGGCACCCATAAAATCAATAAATTACTTATAAGCATTAGAAACAGTATCAGAAATGATGAGTTGCTAAAGGAAAAAGAACCATATTTTACTGCTAGTCAGATCAATGGAAGGTATGACTATAGGATATATTGGGAAGGGGGGGTATCTTGTATAAGAACTATGGATTACATTATTTCAAATTATTTTGAAAAGGATAATGATAGTTGCTCGGAAGAGATAAAACTAAAAGATATTATTTCGAATATATACACAGATGTTGTGTATGAAAATGATATTCTACATGAGTTTGAAAATGGGGGGGATTATACATAAAAATGAATTGCTTATCATATTCTATTATGATAATGATTCTGAGCTTAGATAAAAAAAACTAATTTCATAAGAGGATAAAAATGGAAAGAACTTTCGCAATCATCAAACCTGACGCTACTGCTGCCGGTAATGCCGGAGCAATACTTACAAGAATCGAAAAAGAAGGCTTTAAAGTTATTGGACTTAAGAAGATTCACCTTTCAAAGAAAGAGGCTGAAGGCTTTTATGCAGTACACGCTGAGAGACCATTTTACGGCGAACTCACAGACTTCATGTGCTCAGGACCTTGTATCGTTATGATACTTGAGAAAGATGGAGCTATCAAAGCATGGAGAGACCTTATGGGTGCTACTAACCCTGCTGACGCTGCTGAAGGAACACTCCGTAAAGAATTCGGTGCAAGCATCGATAACAACGCTACACACGGTTCTGACGCTCCTGATACTGCTGCTTACGAGATGGCATTCTTCTTTAGCGAGCTCGAACTGGTCTAATAAACAAGATAGTCACTGCGAGGCGGGTTCACCCCCCCGATGCGGCAGTCTGATACATTGATTTCGTTAATAGTATCTTAAATATTGCCTTACTTTGTTCGCAATGACGTTTTTATGTGTTAAATTAATAGGGGGGGGCTTTGCCCCCCCCTTTTGGTGTTTTTAGCCGGATGAGCTTATCATCACTTTTATGCTGGGAGTAAACAATGAACTATATCAGTACAAGAGGACAAACAGAGAAGGTTTCTTTCAAAGATGCCGTTATGATGGGGGGGCTTGCGGAAGACGGGGGGGGATTGCTCCTGCCTGAATCGGTGCCGTCAGTTGCAGATAGGCTAGATGAACTCAGCAGTCTGAGCTATAAAGAGCTCGCTTATGAGATTATCCGTCTGTTCGCCGCCGACATCCCTGAAAATGACCTTAAACTTCTGATCAACAACAGCTATTCCACCTTTGAAACCTCAGAGGTCGCCCCCCCTGTCATAAAGAAGGGGGGGAATGTTTATATTCAGGAACTCTTTCACGGACCTACATTTGCATTCAAAGATGTGGCTCTGCAGCTGCTTGGCAATCTGTTTGAGTACATCCTGAAAGAGCGTGGTGAACAGCTCAATATTATCGGAGCAACCTCAGGTGATACGGGTTCTGCGGCTATCTACGGTGTGCGTGGGAAGGAAAATATTAATATTTTTATCCTCCATCCGAAAGGGCGTGTCAGCCGTGTTCAGGAGATGCAGATGACTTCCGTCACGGATTCAAACGTCTATAATCTGGCGATAAACGGAACATTCGATGATGCTCAGAATATAGTGAAAGCGATATTCGGCGACATAGATTATAAAAAGAAATATAAGCTAGGTGCGGTTAATTCTATAAACTGGGCGAGAGTTCTGGCTCAGATAGTATACTATTTTTACGGCTACTTTCAGGCTCAGAAACATGGGGGGCGGAGAATATCCGTTTTATCGTTCCGACAGGTAATTTCGGTAATATCTTCGCAGGCTATTTCGCTAAGCAGATGGGACTACCTATGGATAAGATCGTTCTTGCTACCAACGAGAATAATATCTTGTCCAGATTTATAAAAGATGCCGACTACAGCACAAAGAAAGTTGTGCAGACATACAGCCCGAGTATGGATATACAGATTGCTTCCAACTTTGAAAGATATCTGTATTTCTTATACGGCAAAGATTTTGAGATGCTCCGCAAAAAGATGCATGAGCTTAAAGATACAGGCAAAATCAGTTTCAGCAGTGCAGAGATGGAGAAGGTCAGAGCAGAATTTTCGACCTATTCGGCTTCCAATAAGCAGACAGAAAATACTATCCAGACATTCTACAGAGATAACGGCTATGTCCTCGACCCGCATACAGCGTGCGGTGTTGCGGGTGCTCAATATCTGGCGGATGCGACTATATATGTCTTTCCACGGCACACCCTGCCAAGTTCCCTGAGGTGGTTGAGAAGGCGACGGGCAAACCGCCTGTTAAGCCTGAGGGGGGGATAGCAAAGCTCGAGACTCTCGATAAAAAGTGTGCAGATATTGAAAATGACCTGAATGCAGTGAAGGCTTACGTAGCAGATAATGTCTGATATACGAACTTCTATTCTGGATTACGATTTTGAGCTTCCTGATGAGCATATCGCTCAGCATCCTGCCGAAAAACGGGGGGGTGAGTCGAGGCTGCTTGTCATCGAAGACGGTTTCACCGACAAATCGTTTAACGATATAGTCGATATGATAGATTCCGATTCATTCCTTGTTGTTAACAGTACAAAGGTGATGAAGGCGAGAATGTATGGTAAAAAACCCTCAGGCGGCAAGGTCGAGATACTTGTCCTCGAAAAAACAGGGGGGGATAATACTTGTACAGCCATTACGAAAGGGAAGGTCAGGCAGGGGGGACTAAGGTCGAGGTAAACGGCTATAGGGCTCTTGTGACAGAGATACTTGCTGACGGTTCGAGGATTATTCAGTTTGATGATAATCTGAGCGAGGTGATGGAGAGGTGTGGTCACATGCCGCTTCCGCCATATATAGACAGAGCAGATACTGAGTCGGATGCCGAGAGGTATCAGACGATCTATTCCAAGGATGAAGGCTCTGTGGCAGCACCCACGGCAGGTCTACATTTTACCCCCCCTGAAATATTCGACAGGCTGAAAGAGAAGGGTGTTGAGATACTGGAGATCACCCTTAATATCGGGATCGGGACTTTCAGACCAGTGAAGGTGGACTATCTGGAAGACCATGATATGCACACTGAGAAGTATTACATTTCAAGTGATACAGCCGAGCGGATCAATCAGCTTAAAGCTGAGGGTAAAAAACTGGTAGCGGTGGGGGGGACTACGGCAGTTCGCACACTTGAATCGGCAGCCATTGACGGGCAGGTTCAGGCGGATACGGCGAGACAAACCTCTTTATTAAACCCGGCTACAGCTTTAAGATAATAGATTCATTGATAACTAACTTTCATCTGCCGAAGTCGACACTCTTTGTATTGGTGAGTCAGCTTGCAGGCAGGCAAAAGATGCTTGATGCATACGAACATGCGAAGAATAAAGGTTATAAATTTTTCAGCTACGGCGATGCGACTTATATAAAATAAAGATACTGTTTCAGGAGAAAATAAAATCAGTTCTAAGTTTAAATTCACATTAGAAAAGACGGACGGCAGAGCGAGGGCAGGTGTCATAGAGACCCCCCCTCACGGCAAGATCGAGACACCGATTTTTATGCCTGTCGGTACTGTAGGGTCAGTAAAGACTATATCCCCCCCCAGAGAATTAGAAGAGGACATAGGTGCTCAGATAATCCTTGGGAATACATATCATTTGCATATTCGCCCGGGTGACGATGTGGTGGCGAAGCACGGCGGTCTGGCGAAATTCAACTCATGGAACAGACCGACACTGACAGATTCCGGCGGTTATCAGGTTTTCTCTCTGGCAGAGATGAATAAGATAACAGAGGACGGGGGGGTACATTTCCGCTCTCATCTGGATGGTCGGAAACTCTTTTTGTCACCTGAGACATCCATTGAAATACAGCAGAATATCGGTGCTGATATTATGATGGCATTTGACGAGTGTGTCAGCCTTCCGGCAGAGAAGCAGTACGTTGCCGATTCTGTGGAAAGGACTTTCCGCTGGGCTCAGCGTAGTTTCGATGCGAGAACAAACGATGATCAGGCTCTCTTTGGTATCATTCAAGGGGGGGGCGGAGAAGGATCTGCGTGAATTGTCCGCAAAGCAGATAACATCTATACCTTTTGACGGATATGCCATAGGCGGCCTAAGTGTCGGGGGGGAAGAGATACCCGTAATGTATGACATCACAAGCCATACGACTCAGTTTATGCCCGAGGACAAGCCAAGATACCTGATGGGGGGGGTCGGTACACCGCAGGATCTGCTGAACTGTATCAGCTATGGTGTGGATATGTTTGACTGTGTTATGCCGACTAGAAACGCACGAAACGGGCTGCTTTTCACCTCAAAAGGGAAGCTGCATATCAAACGTAAAGAATGGCAACTATCTGATGAACCTGTAGATTCCAAGTGCGGGTGCTACACTTGTAAAAATTTTTCCAGAGGCTATCTGCGTCACCTTTTCAAAGCGGGTGAGCTTCTCGGAATGCGTCTTAACAGTCTTCACAACCTACATTTCTATCTTTCTCTTGTAAAAAAAATGCGAGAAATGCTATAAATTTAGGGGGGGTTTATAATACTTATATGAAAGAAACGCTCGAAGAAATGAGCTCAGGAGGAGAATAAATGTTTAATAGTATAGCTTACGCAGCAGATGGTGGTGCAGCCTCAAGTCCTATCGCACCTTTTATCCCACTTATCCTTATATTTGCGATTTTTTACTTTTTGCTTATCAGACCACAGCAGAAGAAACAGAAAGAGCATACAGCAATGCTGAACTCAATTGCTGCCGGAGACGAGATTCTGACTACCGGAGGAATGTTTGGTAAGGTTATCAAAGTTATCGACAATGCATACATAGTCGAAATCGCTAACGGTGTTACTATCAAGCTTGTTAAAAACGGGATCGCTCAGAAAGTAGTAGCAGGTGCTACCACTGAGGAGAAAAAGTAAACATGAATCTCAAACTCCGTTGGGCTTTTATTGCAATAATAATAGCCTGGGCCCTTTTCTCCATGTTTCCGCTGAACGAGAAGCTCAAGCTTGGTCTTGACCTTCAGGGCGGAATGCATGTTGTGCTGGGAGTTGATACAGATGCGGCTGTCGAAGCCAAGGTCGAAAGTATTGCCAACCAGCTGAGAAAAGAACTAGCCACTGAAAAAATTGATTTTTCCTATGTTCAAAAGACTGATAAATCCAGCGTGTCCATAGCTCTCAAAACACCTGAGGCTTTTGAAAAAGCTAAGGAACTTATAGCTGAGAACTACCCTTCATTGCAGGATATCAGTATCTCAAAAGAGAATATGCTGTCTTATATGCTTGAGAAACAAGCCGCAGACAGAGTCCGCCAATATGCTGTTGACCAGTCTCTTGAGGTTGTAAGAAACCGTATTGACGAATTTGGCGTTTCAGAGCCGGTCATTCAGAGACAGGGCGAAAAACAGGTTGTTGTTCAGCTTCCGGGTGTCACAGACCCTGACAGAGCCATAAACCTTATAGGTAAAACAGCACAGCTTAAGTTTTATATCGTCGACGATAACGTAAGTGCGTCTGAGATAGAGAGCGGTAACATCCCTTTTGATGATGTTATCCTTTATCAGAAACAGACAGACCCTATTACCGGACAGACCACAGGCCGTACACCTTTTGTTCTGAAAAAGGACGCAGTCCTCACGGGTGATTATCTTGTGGATGCAGAGGTTAGTATCTCTTCCACATATAACCAGCCTATAGTTCAGTTCAGAATGGATGCCGCAGGCAGTAAACTGTTCGAGGAGATCACAGGCGACAACATAGGTAACCGTATGGCTATCGTGCTTGACGACAATGTGTATTCCGCACCCGTTATAAAATCACGTATCCCGGGCGGATCTGCTTATATTGACGGTATGGACTCAATGCAGGAGGCGAAAGATCTCGCTATCGTTCTTCGTGCAGGTTCACTCCCTGCTCCCGTTTCCATCGAGGAGAACAGGACGGTTGGACCATCACTTGGACAGGACTCTATTAACAGCGGTCTCAAGGCAGCTTTGATAGGTCTTCTGCTCATTGTTGTCTTTATGCTTGTATATTACCGTGTTGCCGGAATTATAGCTAATATAGCTCTTGCCACTAACTTCATACTCATCTTGGGCGTTATGAGCCAGTTTGAGGCTACACTGACACTGCCGGGTATAGCAGGTATCATCCTGACTATCGGTATGTCTGTGGACGCGAACGTTCTTATCTTTGAGCGTGTACGTGAAGAGATCAGGATGGGGGGGCGTACCCCCCCGATGAACGCACTTGAGTATGGTTACGAAAAAGCATTTTCCACCATTATGGATGCGAACATAACAACGATAATCGCGGCTATTGTACTCTTCCAGTTTGGTACAGGTCCTATTAAGGGATTTGCTATCACTCTGTCGATAGGTATTCTGGCTTCGTTATTTACAGCTATTTTTGTTACTAAGGCTGTCTTCTGGACAATCCTTCGCAGCAAAGATGTAGAAAAACTAAGTATCTAGGTCGAGGTAAAACAGATGTTTGAGTTGATAAAACAAGGAACAAAATTTGATTTTATGTCCAAGACCAAGATATTTTTTTTATAGTATCGGGTCTATTGGTTCTGCTTAGCCTCGGCACAGTCGCTACGAAAGGGTTTAACTTCGGTATCGACTTCGCCGGAGGTACTATCATTCAGGTGAAATTTGAAAAAGCACCTAATGTTGATGAAATCAGAGCTACTTTGGACAAATTGGCGATAGGTGAGATAGTTATTCAGAACTTCGGTTCTGCCGAAGAGGTTCTTGTCCGTGTGGAAAAGACCGAAAAGGATCTTAACGCCGTTGCTAATACAATAAAAACAAGTATGGCAGATGCCATGCCTGATAATAAATTCATCGTCGAAAGAGTTGAGCAGGTTGGACCGCAGGTTGGTTCAGACCTTAAGAACAAGGCGACTTATGCTGTTATCTATGCACTTATAGGTGTTCTGATATACGTGGCTTTCCGCTTCCAGCTTATGTTTGCGGTGGGTGCTGTGCTCGCTATTTTCCACGACGTTATTCTTACGCTCGGTATATTCAGCATAACAGGTAAGGAGATTTCCCTTACTATTATCGCTGCCGTGCTCACCATCGTGGGTTACTCTCTGAATGACACTATTGTTGTTTTCGACAGAATCCGTGAAAATATGAAAGAAGATAAGACAGATATGAATTTCAAAGACCTTATTAACAAGTCTTTGAATGAGACACTCAGCCGTACCGTGCTGACATCCGTTACAACACTCCTTGCAGTCGGTTCTCTCTACCTTTTTGGCGGAGCGGTTATCAACGGGTTTGCTTTTGCACTCCTTATCGGTGTTGTGATAGGTACATACTCATCTATCGGTATCGCGTCAGCTTTCGTTTATATGCTTCAGAAGCAGAGAGCCAAAAAAACAAGCTTAGCGTTTGAGGATTGTTTTAAGTTGACACAATATACAACCTAGTCGGTTGCCACTTATTGTCGGCTGATTAAGGTTACAGATTAAATAAAAGGTCTATTCAGAAATGAGTAGACCTTTTTTTATGTACATTTATTTACAATATATTTAATTGAGCATATGGTATATTCGATTTCACAGTATGATTATTTATGATAAAATTTACGGTGATAAATAATAAAAAGAGTGGTTGGAAGGGATGATGAAAATAATAAAAAGCGTGATTACACTTTTGTTCTTATTGGGTGTTGTTCAGGGTTCTTTCGCTAAATCTATCGACGCTATTGAAACAGTCCTTTTAAAAAAAGGTACAGAGCCTAGAAGGCTGTTGAGGATGGAACTTGCCAAAGGGCAGGAAGAAAAAATATCGTTATTTGCTACTAACGTAACGAGATTGAGGATCCCTGATTATAATAATATTAACAAATATATGATGATAAAAACGAAAACAACCGGTAACAGTGTGGTTAAGGAGGTAATCAATAACAGCTCATATCGGATGAGTGAAAAGATAATAGATATGGAGTTGTTGGATTATAAAAATCTTGACCCAAATAAAGCGAAAAACGATCTGCAATTATTGTTAAGTGCTAATAAAGCTCCCGTTGTATACACTCTGAAATCAAATGGAAAAAGAATTCAAACGGATGAAAAATCCAACAAAAACAAAAGTACGGTGACGCCAGAGTTGAATAGGACTCAGCAGTTATCAGAATTGATTGAAAATGCATTTAGTTTACCAAACGAACCAGTCGGTGTTGGGGGGGGAAAGTGGGTAGTTAGAACAAAAGTACCGATTTATCCCAAGATAGATGCCTCTATAGATAAGGTATGTAAAGTTATAAGATTCTTAGAAAACGGCGTGAAGTATGACTGTACTGTCAAAGGTACTGCCCCCCCACAAGGCGAAATATTGAGCAATACTATCAAAGGTGCTGAAGTAAAGTCAATGTTGGATTCTTATAAGATTACGGGTGTATCAGAGGTAGTTTTATACTTCGATAAAATTCACTCACAGTTCGAAACAGATATAAAAACAGAAATTGTTACTGTTAATAAAATACCAACTGGTGGAAATGAATCTAAGTTTTTAAAAATGTATATAACTAATGAAGTACATTTAGAAAATCATTAATAGTTTTTACAGCTTAGGACTGCCAGAAGATAGTTTCGCTGTCGTCTATGAGTGTGCTCAGGGTGGAATTGTCCAGAGCAGGTATGCAGGTTCTGTCGACGCATTTGCCGGGTTCGAGTACACTGTCTTCGACAAAAACAGGTAAGTCCATCCTGAGAGCGATGGAAACAGCGTCCGAAGGTCGGCAGTCGATCTGTTTTTCAACCTTATTGCAGTTAACGTAAACGCTGGCTTTATAGATGCCGTCTTCGTATCTGTCCACGACGACTCTGTCAAGGTTGACGTCATCTATAAAGTCAATGATGCCCGATATGAAATCGTATGTCATAGGTCTTGGTGATTTGATTTTGTTAAGGATACAGTAGATAGATTCAGCCTCGAATGCTCCGATATATACAGGGATGAGATAGTGACCGCACAGAGTTTCTAAAACAAGCACGTATCTCGCACTTAATGGTTCTTTTATTACGCATTTTACCGAAGTCTCAATCATTGCAAACCAGCCTCCCGATATACCTTCTGACTAGATACAAGATAACGTTGTTATCTATTAGTGCAATAGGAAATCTGCTTATTTGAAGCTTCCTGCAATAATGTCCAGTTCTTTTGCTGTGAGAGGTCCGACAACTATGTCAAACAGTTTGCCGTCAGGCTTGTAAATGATTGATGTAGGTATAGTTCCTATGTTCATTTCTGAGCCGAGCGAACCGTCTGCATGATAAACAGGGTAGGTTACTTTGAATTCGTCTATGAATTTAACTGCATCTTTTACTTTTTTATCCACAGAAAGTCCCACAATAACGAATCCGTTGTCTTTATGTTTTTCATAAGCTGCAACGAAATCGGGTGTTTCCCCCCCTCTGCACGGCGGACACCAGGATGCGAAAAAGTTTACGATGAGGGTTTTACCCTTGTATTCTTCTTTGAGCTTCTCTATGAAACCTGCAGACACGGTCTCAAGCTGAGCGGAAGCATCTGAGGTTGATTCTGCCGAAGGTTTACTGTCTCCGCAGGATATAGCCATTATCATTATAAAAATTGCGATTATTAGTCTTTTCATTTTAATCCTTCTCCCAAAAATAAGTCGGTACATTCTATTTAAATGGACATATGTTTTCAATAGATATTATAGATAAGAGTAAATTTTCTCATCAAATTGACATAAATCTATATTTAATATCTTAACAGCGTCGTTACAGTCGCATACATTCCCTTCTGTCAGCATGATGAACTGGTCACGTGTTATAGGGAACCAGTCTGTCTTGCCGAACAGAGATATTCCGGCACTGACGGCAAATTCAGGGACGGGCATCAGCAGATGATTTCGTCCTATAGCTTTGCTCACCATCTTTAATACTTCTTTATAGGTATAGACATTCTTGCCGCACAGAGGATAGATCATCCCTGTGGTCTTTTCATTGTCGATAGCCCGAACGAAGCATTCGGCAACCTCGTCCACATAAATAGCTGCATGGGGGGGTATGAACCGTCGCCGAAATAAGAGAAAACAGGTGTTTTCTTCATAAATGATACAAGCATATTTATAAAAGAATCAGATGGACCGTAGACCAGTGACGGGCGGAAGATAGTAAATTTCAATCCGCTAGCCTTAACTATGTCTTCTGCTTTCTGTTTTGTTATATGGTAGTTGCTCACGGCATCCTGTCTTGTGCCGTTTGCGGACATGTGTATGTATCTGCCGATACCTTTTTCCACGGCCGCCTCAACTATATTTTTGGTGGCGATCGTATGCATATTTTCAAAGGTTATGCCTCTGCTTGGGAATTCACGTATGATCCCCCCCACCAGATGTATAACGGCATAAACACCGTCCAGAGCTTTCAGTAGTGAATCTTTATCAAGGATATCGCCATGGACTATCTCACATGTATGCCGGAGTTTGTCCTCACTCCCCCCCTGCCTGACAAGTGCTACAGGTGCATAATCGTTGTTGAGTAGTGAGCTAATTACTGCGTTCCCTATAAAGCCTGTTGCTCCGGTTACTAATACCCTTTTCATGACTGCCCCCCCTTATTTAGATTACATGTTCACGCTTAAAGCTGAAAAAGCCTTTCGTACTGACTATAATATGATCTGCTAAAGTAATATCAAGTGATGTGAGTGCATTGGCAAGCTTATCCGTGAGAGAGATATCCTCATCAGATGGTGTCAGCTTACCTGACGGGTGGTTGTGTGCGACAATGACAAAGGTTGCCTTGAGTGCTATGGCGTGTTCTGCTATCTCTCTGGGGGGGTATACCGCCATACGATCCACAGTCCCTTTAGAGATGGTTTCGAATCCGAGCAGCTTTTTATTCACATCCAAAAAGAGGGCAACAAACTGCTCTTTTTCGTCGTAGCCTATTTTGAATTTGAGGAATGCGTATGCTTTTTCAGGTTTTTCTATTATAATGGAGTCTCTTTCAAGCTCTTCATATCCGGCTCTGGCATAAAATTCACGCAGAGCACCAAAGAACAGCTTTGCCTCTTCACCCAGCCCTTTCACCTTGGCAGGGTCGAAACCGAGTATAGAGCTCATGCCGCCTGCTTTTTCTAGAAGCTCTTTGGCGTGCGGTTTTACGTCGCGTCCACGCAAGACATAACCGAGCAGCAGCTCCACTACCTCATAGTCGTATAGCGATTCGGGTTCTTTGCGGAATCGTTTCTTAAGTCTGTCTCTGTGTCCGTGATAATGCTCTTTCATAATGATTAAATATACCAGTGCATTTCCATAGTGTAAATATAGTAAATGCTTGTGGAGCATCTTATATACAGCTTGCATTTTATACAGATTTAAATATTATCAAAAGAGTATCTAGGAGGATAGAATATGTTCGGACTGGGAATGTCAGAAATAATCCTGATTTTGGCCGTAGCACTTATCGTTATAGGTCCTAAGAAGCTGCCTGAGGTGGCTAAAGGGGGGGTCGGTAAGGGTTATGCTGAATTTAAAAATATATGAACGATTTTAAAGACGCAGTGAATGTTGATATAGATACTGAGCCGGCAAAGAAGAAATCGACAACCAAGGCACAGGATATCTATGACGAACACTACAAAGATGTGACGGCTGACGAACCTGCAAAGGTGAAATCAGAGGATAAAGAAAATGCCTAACGAGAAGGATATTGGTGTAGAGAAGGCACTTCCGCTCACGACGCATCTTGAAGAACTCCGCAAAATCCTCATAAGAGTGTTTGCTATAGTCCTTGTAGTTTTCTGTTTTGTTTATTGGAAGAGCTATATCTTCATGGATTTTATAACTGCTCCGATAATCCCTATTATGCCGGAGAAATCCAGCATGGCGATATTGAAGCTGACAGAGGGTTTTTTCACAGAGCTTAAGCTCTCGGCTCTTGTTGCGGTATTTTTCAGTATGCCGTTTATATTTCATCAGTTATGGACTTTTGTTGCTCCCGGGCTGTACGCTCAGGAGAAAAAAAATATGTAGTCTCTTTTGTTATTATGTCGTCGCTCCTCTTCTTTTTGGGTGCGAGCTTCGCATATTATGTCGTTTTCCCTTTCGGTTTCAAATTCTTCCTCGGTTATGCCGAGGGGGGGTATGTGACAGCCAACCTGTCTATACAATGGTATCTCAGTTTTGTTACCCGGCTTATTATGGCTTTCGGCTTGGTTTTCGAGATGCCTGTATTTGTGCTCTTCTTATCCAAGATGGGGGGGATTATCTCGGCTGAGATGATGCGTAAGCACAGACGCTATGCTTATTTCGGTATAGTCGTCTTCTCTGCGGTTCTAACACCACCAGATGTATTTACTCAGCTTATGATGTCAGGACCTATGGTTTTACTTTATGAATTCAGTGTGATTGTGGCTAAAGTGTTTGGCCGCAAACGTGAGATAAACGAAGAAGACGTCTATGAATGACATGAAAGATAAATTCGGCAGGGAGATTAAATATCTTCGTGTTTCGGTTACTGACAGATGTAATTTCCGCTGTAAATACTGCATGCCTCACGACGGTGTGAAGCATATAGACCACGACAATATCCTTACATATGAAGAGCTGATTTTCGCCATCGATGTTTTCGGCGAAATAGGTGTTCAGAAGGTGCGTGTGACCGGCGGCGAGCCTCTCGTCCGCAAGGATATCAGCTCGTTTCTGTCGAATATAGGTAAGATAGAAAGCATCGAAGAGGTTACTCTCACGACCAATGGTGCTCTGCTCGAAAAATTCACCGATGATATTAAAAAAGCAGGTATACAGCGTATAAACGTAAGTCTTGATTCACTCAAAGAGGGGGGGCGTTTCTGTGAGATCACAGGCGGCTTCAATCTTGAAAAAATCATAGACGGGATAAAGCATGCACAACGCTCAGGGATAGGACCTATAAAAACAAATATGGTGGCTATCAGAGGCTTTAACGATGATGAGATACTCGATTTCTGCGAATTTTCAGCTAAAAACAAGATAATTACCCGCTTTATCGAGTTCATGCCTGTGGGCAACTTTAGCAAGTGGAAAGAAGAGAATATTATCTACGGTAAAGAGATACTTGAGATTATTAAATCAAAATATGAAGTGAAGGAAGTGAAGAAACCTAAGCTCGGCGGTCCTGCTCAGAACTATGAGCTGTCCAACGGTGCTATGATTGGTATTATCACTCCTATTTCTAACCACTTCTGCCACGAGTGTGATAAGCTCCGCCTCACGGCAGACGGAAAACTTCGCCCATGTCTCCTCTCAGACAGTGAAATAGACCTAACTGAGGCTATAAGAAAAGGGGGGGATAGAGAAGGGCTGAAAAAAAGCCATCAAAGAAGGGCTGAACATTAAAGAAAAAGAGCATAAAGTGCTCTCGGAGAAGCGGGATGACGGATATAAACGAACCATGTCAAAAATCGGCGGCTAATCTTAATATAAAATATGGTGAGGGGGGGGCTGTTAATCTTGAGCTTGCCAAACCTGCAGACATTATTGATGTAGATATCGACAAAACTCCATTAACAGACGATCAGATATTTGGCATACTGGAAGATGATGCCGTATACAGCTATGGTCTGAACGAGATTATAGAGGATGCTGATAACATCCTGATAGTGCTGCCTGATTCCACCAGAAAATCAGGTGCTGAACGTATCCTGCCAAAGCTTGTATCCGATATCGAAAAACAGGGAAAATCATTTCACTTTATCATTGCGGTGGGGGGGACACACAGACCTGCCACAACTGATGAGCTGAAAAAGATAATGACATCTGAAATATACGAAAAACACAGTGATAATATAATAGTCCATGATTCGGACAATTATGACGAACACGATTTTTACGGAAAGACGAAACGCAAAACCACGATACTTATAAATAAAGCGTACCGTGCCCACGATACTATCATTACTATAGGTTCGGTCAGCTATCATTATTTCGCAGGTTATGGCGGCGGCAGGAAGCTATTGTCCCCCCCGGGCTTGCATCCAAAAAAAACTATCATGGCAAACCATAAGCTTGCACTCGATGTCATGACCAGACAACGCCACGAAAAAGCTGTAACGGGCAACCTTAAGCATAACCCTGTGCATGATGACCTTGTGGAGAGTATTATGCTGGCACGTGCTACTCATACTTTTTTTGCGGTCAATACTCTTTTAGATAATGGCGGACAGATAATAGATATGACTTGCGGCGATTTGTTTATGTCTCACCTGAAAGCGGCGGAAATGCTTGATGAGCTGTCGGAAGTGAATGCATCGAAAAAAATATGATCTTGCATTCCTTTCTGCAGGCGGTTTTCCTAAAGATATAAATATGGTGCAGGCTCAGAAGTCGCTGGATAGGATTATTCCTCTGTTGGCAGACGGGGGGGCTAAGGTCGTCTTCTTTGCGGAATGCAGAGACGGCTACGGGAACTCGTTTTTTTAAAGATTTTTTTTGATAAAGCCACTTCAGAAGAGATGCTGAATGAACTGCTTGATGATTATCAGATAAACCGTCAGACGGCTTACAATCTGAAGTCTAAGCTGGAGAGGTTTGATGTGTATTTATATTCCGATTTCTCAGAGGCTGACTGCACCAGAATGGGTTTTAAAAAGCTGGATAGTATAGACGAGGCTGTAGCTATGTCAAATGATGCTGAAAATATCGCCTTCATCCCACATGCTTATAATATTCTGCCCAGATAAAAGACTGTTATCTGGCGAGTAAGAATTATACTTTAGTTGGTTTATTTGCATAAGAGTGAAATTCAGCACCAGAGATAAGATTGATAAGATAGTGAATGAACCGGCTCCTTTTTAATGCTGTGTTTTAGTGAAACACTTACGAAGATTGTTTATAAGAATCCTTAAACTTTAAAGGGGGGGTTGTGTTGTGCCACCTTTTAAACGCACGGAAGAAAGAGTTTGATTCTTTAAAACCAAGCATAAAGCTGATCTCCGTTATGGAATAGCACTCACTGTTCAAATATTCTATGGCAAGCTCTGACTTGACCTTGTCCAGTAAGTTTCGGAAACAAGTGCCTTCATTGTTAAGGCGTCTCTCGAAAGATCTTTTACTCAGGGCTAACTCTCTTGAGATACGATTTGCAGAAACATCGCCTGAGGCTAGTATTCTTCTAATAATCTTGTCTGTAATTGAAGCGATACTTCTCGTCTCTTTTATACGCCTGTCTACTTCTTTGTCGACGGATTCAGCGATAAATTTGCTGTGAGTAATGATAGGAGTGGATGTTGCTTCAGCGTGAAATACGAGCATGCTTTTTGGACCAATCTCTATTTTACAGCCTAGTTCTTTTTCTATTTTCTCTTTGTAAGTGATATCTGAGGTTAGCACGATACGCTTAGGAGTTATGTCTTTTAGCGTATAATTACGGCATGATTTCACCATCCAAAGATAAGATGTAATCTCAAAAAAACCGTTAATAGGAAAGCTGGGGGGGTGACTTTGATACACGCTTAATGAGACAGTATGTGCATCAGAACTGGCCTCGTAAACTAAGGGTATCATAGCACTTTTTATTGTTGCGACCCTCTCTATACCATCTTTGATAGTTGCACTGGCCAAGAAACCGATATGTGCAATACCCGCCGGAGATTTGACATACCCCCCCTCTGCCATTTTAATGTGAAAGTCATCTTTGTTGTATTTTTGAAGCATAGTCCCAAAGGTTGTGGCGAGTTGTTCTGCTGTTAAAGTCAATTTGGAAATACATTTGTTGCCCAGGCTTATGCCTGACTCACGCAGAACCTCGTTAATATCTACATCCAAAATTCTGCAACACGTCTCAATGTCGCTTCCGGTTTGATATTTTTTATCGTCCATCAAAACTGCTCCTGTGGCTACAATTTGAACACAACTCTGTTTCTTCCATTTCTTTTAGCTTCATAAAGAGCGTCATCAGCTCTCTTTATGAGTGCTTCTTTCGTGTCACCCATCTTATATGTACTCACTCCAAAGCTTGCAGTTTTACTGCCGACCTTGCAAAAGCTGTGTTTCTCCATCTTTAGTCTAAAATTTTCAATCATTGTCATGCCGCCTTGCATATTTGTCTCTGGCAGGATGACTAAAAATTCTTCACCGCCCCCCCACCTTCCAATGTGGTCCGTTGCCCGTATGTTGGCTTTTCCTAACTCTGCTATCTCTATAAGAACCTCATCCCCCCCCACCAGATGCCCATAAGTGTCATTTATCTGTTTAAAAAAATCAACATCAAGGATACATATAGTCATGCATATACTGTACCTTTTACACCTGTTAATTTCAGCCTCTAATAGAGTATCAATTTTCATTCTATTGTGCAGACCTGTCAGTTTATCTATTGTCGCAAGTTTCTCAATCTCTTTTTTGGCTTCCTCAAGAGCATGATTGGCATTTGCTATCTTTCTGTTCCAGTATACGAATACAGTTATAATGAACAGCGATATAGCCAATACCTTGTAAGCGACTGAGTAATCGACAACTTTTATCCTCTCAATCTTGTTTGTTGCCCACTTTTTGTATATTTCGTCCATCTTGGATTCCGGTATTGAGGATATAGCTTTTTGAAATATACTGTTTAACTGCGGCTCGTCATTTCGGGTAGCCATGCGGAACTCACACTGTTTATCCATCTTTCCCGAAATTGCCAAAGTATCTATATAGTGTCTTTGTATTTCATAGTTGAGTACCAGTGAATTATCTAAATAGCCGAAAACTTCACCCGTCTCAACTTTCCTCAATCCTTGCCTGATATCCTCTACTCCAACAAGTTTTATAGTTGGGTAATCATTTATTAGCATATTATAAAATATGCACTCCTTACTCACCGCAAGTTTTTTTTATCCAGGATATCTTCAATATTATTTATAAACGGCATATTTTTCTGCGTGGCAATTACTATCGGAGCACTTATATATGTTGATGTAAAATTCATATTTTCGTTAATGCTTAATGTTATAGGAGCTAGCGGGAGTATATCGCATTCTTTGTTTTTTGCATATTTCAGTGTTTCACTCCAGCTACTTGTCGGTATGAGTTTTATCGGTATGTTCAGTTTTTCTTCAATGATATCCAAAACCTCTGCTGACATGCCTATATGCTTGCCGTTTTCTATCTTTCCAGAGGCAGTCTGTTGGGGGGGTCGACGCAGGCTTTGATAACCTTTTTATTGTTTAAATATCGGCTTTGTTTTTCAGTGAGAAGTTCTTTGCCCAGGATTGTCAAATAATAAAGAGTGATAGTGCCGATTTTCTGATTGTTTTTGATTATGTCAGTGGATTCGTGCCTTGCTGATAGGTTCAAAGTTTCAGGGAAATCAGTATTTAGCTCAAATACAGGAATATCATCCTTTTTATAGTATATAACGGCAACTTTATCTATTAGTGAGTCGTAAACCCTTATAGCTTCAACTTCGGGGGGGTGAGCACTTAAAAACTGATCGAGCAGCTCAATAACGTTTTTATTGTAAACGTTATATAGTGGGGGGGTCGCTATAGTCGAGGCAAGATTTTCAACTGCACCATGTTCTGCAAAAGCAGCCTTAGTTAGTAATATGCAGAGGAGTAGTGTTTTTATTAGTTTCATCGCAGACTTTCACTCATAACTCTGTCTATAATCTTATTAATCACTCCACTTTCAATTTTTTTTCTGAAGGACTTCATCAAACTTGTTTAACAGGTCTTTCTTGTTTAGTTTCTTTGCGAATGCGATATAGTTCGGGTCTATTGTTAAGGGCTTCGGAAGTATGGAGAATTGTTCATATTTTAAGTATTTGTTTTCTTTGCATATCTTCATTAGTGCGTATTTGCCGGGGGGGCCTAAAATTGCAGCATCTATCCTGCCGTCCAAGACCATAGCCAGTCTTTGCTCTCTACTGTCATCGGTTTCAACAGGAATGAAATACTCTTTTGCTTCCTCGAAAATTTCACCGAAACTGCAACCTCTGCAATAGCCTATCTTTTTGCCTCTGAGGTCTTTAATTGAATCAAATCGGAACTCTTTACCTTTTTTGGTGATGATTACTAAAGTGTCATTGAAAAGCGGTATTTTATTGAAATCGAAAAGTTTATCTCTTGCGTTTGTGAAGGATATGCCTGTGATGCCGCCTATGCCGTTTAATGCCATCTTGTAAGACCTTGCCCAGGGGGGGAATGTATTAAACTCAAATTTTACATCAATTTCTTTCTCGACTTCTTTTATGACTTCAACGAGTATCCCTTTTTGAACACCGTCTCGTGTCTGCCAGATTTTCGGAGGTTTATACTCATTGCCAAAGATAGTCACAACTTCACCTGCGAAGAGTATGTCGGCACTTGAAAATAGAAACAGAAAACCAAAAATATCGATCTCATTTTATGCTCCATCGCGATTTGCTTTAAAATAGCACAAGATGCCGGAATGAGTATGATGTGACGATTGGTTGGCGAGAAAAGATAGTAATTTGGCGAATAAGGTTAGTTTTTATTGTGGCTCTGCACTTATGACAATACAAAAAAAACACCAAAAAAAAGCTAACTCTTTAATAGATTTGCCGAAGATGCTCAATAGATACACAGATACGTCATCCTGAGCTTGAGCCGAAGGATCTAAACCCATGGATTCTTTAATAGTATTAGATTCTTCACTTCGTTCAGAATTACTTTTTTGTCTTTTGAAAATCTGTTTTTGCGAGGCACACAGCACACCTCGAAGAAAAGCCGCCTTGTTCGTTGATGCAGACATCATGTCTGCTTTTCCTCGCCGTCTTGTAAGATCTTAATAATCTTCACTTAAGCACTTAGTAATAATGAAATTATAATATTTGCTAACGAGCAAATACATGTTTAATGTTCATCATAAGATGCAGTTACTTAATCTATTGGCAGTTTTGAGGAGAATTGGACTAGATTCAATTTAGAACAAAAAAATGTTCTGAATTGATAATGTAAACGACTGTATTTGACAAGTCGAGTAAAGCATTTTTAAATAAATAAAAATAGTTATTGCTATTATAAGTGATAAGGTTATTGTTACTATAGTAAATAAGTTACTTAAGTAAGTCTTTAAGCTGTTGCTAAATTTCATTAAATTTCGAATCATAATAGGCAGTTTACTAAGCCTAACTATTGATACCTTTCAATATACGCCACATAAATTTGTTCTAAGTCATGCTTCTGTAAGACTAGACACCTATTTCAACTATTTTGTACTAATTTCCGATTCCGAACTCTACCGTATCAGTTTTCATAAAAGATGTATGAAGCATAATATGGATAATTATGCAGGCAACTGTAAGCTTCCTTGTCTATTAGACATTCCATAATTAGAGTTTTTCTGGCAAAAGACAACAGGTAGGAGGCTCGTTTTGAAGAAGAAAGTAGATTAGGAAATAACTGTTTTTTTTCCAGTGGATCTTTTCCAGAGAGCTTAATTTTTCTTAAACATAAAGTTAACATGTAAATATCTATTATTAGAGGTGGATCATTTCGTAGTTATCTGAGGAGTAATAGTGAAGTCTGATAAATATATTGAAATAGTCACATCTCCCATATGTGGATTAAATCTGATGCCACAGAAGACACTTGAGTTATTAAGAGAAGTTCTTGTTAATCATTACAGAAAAGTAAGAATTTCGATTATTCAAGAAGAAAATGACCTAATGAAACTTATAGAAAACAGTCCAGATATAGTAATTTCTGGAATCAAATGTTTAGGCTTTGATTCAGCATCGATAAAGCGGGATTCCAATAATAAAATTTGGTTTTCTGAATATCTTGATCAGAACGGGATTAAATATTTAGGTTCTTCAAGGAAGGCTCTTGAGTCAGAATATAAAAAGAGTTCCGCTAAGGATATACTAAGAAGAAAGGGATTGAAGACTGCAGACTATTTTATAGCTCTTCCTGATCAATTCAATTCGAGTGAAATAGAACTTGAGTATCCGCTCTTTATAAAACCATTATATGAGGGTGATTCAAGGGGGGGAGTTGATGAAAAATCCTTAGTTTATGATTTTGAAAGTTATGAAGAGAAGGTTCGTGATGTATACGATAATCAAGGCACACCATCCATAGTAGAAAAATATCTTTGTGGAAAAGAGTACACTGTTGCAGTAATCGAAAATCAATATAAAAAAACTTCAAGTATACCCTATAGAGCTTCTTGCTCAAAAGAACTGTCAAGGGCTAAGAATATTAGGCTATACAGATAAAATTGAAGATAAAGAACGTGCTATATCTATTGATGAAGAGAGCACCAGAGGCTGATATCAAACTTTGCTTTGGATTGCTTTAACGGATTAGGGGGGGCAAAAGGATATGGAAGAATTGATATCAGAATGGATGAATTTGAGCGGCCAAATTTTCTTGAGGCAAATCTAATACCTGGACTAGGGCTTGGCTATTTCTACAGATGCTACATGATCAATGGTGGAGATAGTTATGAGCGGATGATTCTTGATTTAGTTGAGACTTGTCTGTCGGAATAAATAACTTAACTCTTTGCGATATAGTTAGTCGCTATACAGCTAACAATACTATTATGCAGATATGTATAATCCATAAACTGAATCGCCGTAATGAATTATAATATTTACTAATGAGTAAATACATATTCATTGCTCATCATAGGATGTAATTACTGAATTTTTTGATGGTTTTGAGCAGAATTAGACGAGATTCAATTCAGAACAATAAATGGTCTAAATTGATTTCCAGAGTAGCTCCTTTTAATATATTAAAAGGCTTTATCTTTTTTTTGAGAATAAGCCTATTTTTAGGAATAATTCTAGTATTTGCAAGTACCTTGAAAAGATTAATATCCGTTGATATAGTTATTTTAAGATTACGTATGAGAGAATATGGTTGTATGTTAGCCTTCTTGGAGTATTTGTTGGTAGTTAGGAATATAATAAGATAGAGAATATGGAAAATAATAATATTAGCAGGCATGAAGTTTGTAAAAAGTTGCAGGCCGCAACGTGTTCAATATGTGTTGAACTTGATGGAGAAATTATCAGTAAAGGTTCTGGTTGGTCTGTCAACCCAGATGGAATCGTTTGTACAGCTGCACATGTCTTGACTGGGAGAGTTCCCTTAAGGATAGAAGACATTGAAGACCTTAATATGAAATATTGGGTTAAATTTATGGGATTTCCAGAGTATGAGTGTAAAGTTGCATTGCCTCTTATCATGGTGAAAGGAGAAATTTTCCAAAGTGAATTAATTCTTGATATTGCTACGTTAGTGCCTAAATCTAAAATTACGTTTCAATTACCTTTCCTAACAACGCTATTGGAAGCACCAACTCTAGGCGACATTGTGTATTTTGCTGGATTTTCTGATGAGATTGAATTGCCTTTTTTAGGAGGAAAATTATCCAATAAACTAATTGGTGTAGATGACTTCCAAAAGCAATTTAATCGAAATGGCAATGTTGATATGGTTAATATCATGATAAAGCAGGGAATCGTTGGAAATATAAGGCAGTTTGTATTCGGCAGTTCTGAGCAGAACTCAGAGATGAAGGGGGGGGAAATATTTTATATTGATAATGCTATGCATTCTGGAGCAAGTGGGGGGGGACCTGTGGTTAATGAGTCAGGGAAGGTAATAGGGCTTATAACAAAAAGAGCTGTTACTAAAGTTTCGAAGCCTGAAGATAACCTCTTAAATCTAGCGGTTCCTTCAGGTTCAACTGAGTGTCTAACATTAAAACCATTAAATGTATTACCACGAAAAAAATGTATAGATAGGCAAACTGAAACTTTTTATAATACCCTGTTTTTACTTAATCTTTGACCAATTCTAGCAACAAATCTCAATCAAAAATGTACCACTAGTGTACCACAAAAAAAAGACCAGTGCTTTTAAATATAATTGTTACTATTAATGATTTAATGTGTTGTTTGACGGCGGAATCCTTTTCTGCGGTGCACGTCGTGTTCTTCTTGTAAAGCCGCCTTGTTCGTTGATGCAGACAGCATGTCTACTTTTCCTCGGAGACTTGGCACTCACAAGTTTCGATTCCTGAGACAAGATGTCAAAAAAAAGCCCACCAAAAAGGTGAGCTGTTTTTTTTAAAATGGTGCCCAAGGGCGGAATCGAACCACCGACACGAGGATTTTCAGTCCTCTGCTCTACCGACTGAGCTACTTGGGCTTACACTCTTATAAAAAGTGAGGTCTAAAAATATAGAAAAACCTCTCGGTTGTCAACATATAATTGATAAGTTTCTCAAAAAGATTTAGCACCTCTTTCATAACCCTTAATTCCTGCTGAAAAAGAGATTCTTCTCCGTCTCAAACTGCACGAAGTATTATAATGTACGTCCCACAGCGTGTGCGATAGGACGCATCATACCCATAAGCTCTAAGAACTGTGTAGGCGTAAGTGACTGTGCTCCATCCGACCAGGCTTTTTCAGGCTCAGGGTGAACCTCAATGATGAGACCGTCAGCACCGACAGCAACGGCAGCCTTCGAAAGTGGTCCGACATACTGCCAGTGACCTGCCGCGTGGCTAGGGTCTATCATGATAGGCAGGTGGGATTTCGCTTTGATAACAGGGACGGCACTGATGTCCAGAGTGTTTCTTGTGGCTGTTTCAAACGTACGCAGTCCACGCTCACAAAGGATAACATTTTTGTTCCCCCCCTCAGAGAGGATATACTCGGACGCTGTGAGGTACTCTTCTATGGTTGTGGACATACCCCCCCTTTTGAGCAGGACAGGTTTATCTGTTTTGCCAAGCTCAGACAGCAGAGCGAAGTTCTGCACGTTTCTCGCACCCACCTGAAACATATCTGCGTATTTGTATACCATATCAACGTATTTCGGGTTTGTTACCTCTGTCACCACAGGCAGACCTGTGACCTCCCTTGCTTTTGCAAGAATTTTGAGACCGTCCTCTTCAAGCCCTTGGAAAGAGTATGGGGGGGATGTACGTGGCTTGAAAGCTCCGCCGCGAAGCATCTTTGCCCCCCCTGCCGCTTTTACAAGCTCAGCAGTTTTGATAACACTCTCTTCACTCTCCACAGAACAAGGTCCTGCAATCACGGGGGGGATGTTTTCACCGCCGAATTTGACTCCGCAAACATCTATTATGCTCGGTTCCGGTTTAACCTCTTTGCTGGCGAGTTTATACGGCTTGCTGATGGGGGGGACGATATTATCAACGCCGGGCATGTCGCCTATGACGTTCATCTTGTCTCTTTGCCCTGCTATCCCAACGAGTCCGATAACATTACGCTCTTTACCCTCGATGATGTGCGGACTGAAGCCGAGATCATCTGCTGTTTTGATAACATGGTCAAGCTGTTCTTTTGTTGCTCCGATCTTCATTACTACAATCATTGATTTCTCCTTGTGATACTTATACTTATTTCAAATTCAATCGTGTTCATTTTCTGTCGGCGATTTTGCCGCAAACAAAAAAAAGCCGCAGAAGCTTCAAATGAAACCGCTGCGGCCTTATAATTTTACCAAGCTGATAAAAGCAGACTCAGACGGTTACACCTCCAGTGTTAAAAAAAAGAAGTAAAAAAAAGTAACCAAAAAAAGTTCTGTCCGTATCTATTTTTATCATTCATAAAAGTTTAAATATACTATATCGAGTATAGTGTCAATAAATATTATTGAGGTTACGAAAAAAAGATAAAAACCTTGCACGTTTTTTTTCCTTCAATATAAAAAATAAGTAGCGTTATTATGTATAAGGGGGGGGAGTGAGGTGAGCTTTACGTATAAATATCTTGATTTTGCCGAATCACTTTACTCGGCACTTATAGATGATTCGTTTTATAAGACCATGGAAAAGAGTATTACGGTGGGTGATCAAAGGGAGGGTATGCTGAAATACTTCGATTACTCAATGATTGAGGCGGAGATTTTCGGCAGATTCCATTCCCCCCCCGAGGGTCACAGGTACGGGGGGGTTTCGGTATGGTCAAAACCTATCCCGAAAGAGCTGGAAGAGCGGCGGGGGGGCATGCTGAAAAAAAATCATTTATTAAAGAATATCTTGGCGAAAAGAGCCTCGAAGTTTATAGTGATATAGTAGAGTTTATGTCGAAAGAATCGGAAAACCTTATAAGCAAAGACGCATGGTATTTGTCCATAGTCGGCATTGCACCTCAGTTTCAAGGTGCCGGGCTCGGTGTAGAGCTTGTTAAGAGTGTCTTGAATGATACCGATGTGCACAATATACCTACTTATCTGGAGACATTTACTCGGCGGAATATGAGCTTTTATGAACGTCTTGGCTATAAAGACGTAGGAACATTTATAGAGCCTGTGACAAATGCGGAGTATTGGATAATGCTCAGAGATCCCCCCCAGTGACAATAAATGTTTTATAAAGTGCAATAATTTCCGATAGATTAATATAAAGACGGAATAGTGAAGGTAGTTAAATGGATAAATACATAGCAGATATATTTGATGAGATGAAAGAGACGCAAAACAGATTTATAGCTGAGTCGGCTCCTGTGCTGATAGCCATATCCACAGAGATAGCCCAGTGCTTCATTAACGGCGGTAAGCTGATGATATTCGGCAACGGCGGTTCTGCCTCGGATGCTCAGCATTTGGCTGCGGAGTTTGTCAACAGGTTTAAGATGGAGCGTCCGCCGCTCCCTGCCATAGCCCTCACCACCGATACATCTATCCTTACCTCGATAGGTAATGATTATGAGTTCAACGATATATTTTTGAAGCAGGTGAGTGCCCTCGGTAACGAGAACGACATAGTATGGGGGGGGATATCCACAAGCGGTAACTCCGAAAATGTCGTAAGAGCTCTCCGTGAGGCCGCCAGAAGCGATATGAAGATAATAGGCTTTACCGGTCGTGACGGCGGAAAGATGAAAGGGCTTTGCGATATGCTGTTTCAGTCCCCCCCTTCAGAGAATACGGCAAGAATACAAGAGATTCACATTGCAGCCGCACACATAATCTGTCAGTTGGTGGACGAGATAATGTTCGGACGCTTTGCAAGCTGATAAATGTCTTTATTAAGTAATCTATGGGGGGGTTCTTCCTCGACGTGGCATTTTCTGAATAACAGACCCAAAGGACGAGTAAGTATTGTTGTCGCTGCCAATAAGCGTGAATATGAACTTGTTCTGCAAGAGGCTCAGTTCTTCTTTTCAAAGGTGAAGATACTCCCATTCCCTGAATATACTCAAGACCCGTACGAAGAGGCTCGTGTTCTGCCGGAGGTTTTCGCAAAGAGGCTTCCACCCTTGATGCTCTCCTGCATAATGAAGGGAATGCAATACTCGTAACAACCCCCCCGTACGGTCTGCTCAAGTCACTCCCTCCCAAAGACGTTTTTAAATCCGCATCCGCAAATATAGAGATAGGCTCACTCTTTGACAGGGAAGAGCTGGAATACATATTGGCATATTCGGGTTATGTCCATGTGGAGATGGTAGAAGGGGGGGCGGGAGAGTACGCTTTCAGAGGTGATACATTAGAGGTTTTCCCTGCCGACAGTGAGCATCCATGCCTTATAGAGTTTTTTGACGACGAGGTGGAACGCATCTCATATGTGGACATAAGGACACGTAAAACACTTGAGGCGGCAAAGAGCGTGAAACTTCTGCCTGCATCTGAGGCTCTTTTTGATCTGGACGACATCAAGAAGAATATTATAGATACGGATACTTTAGACAAGATTGAAATGTATGGAAAATACGCAGCTGTCACTGGTTGACCCCCCCTGCCGTGCATAATATGGAAACCCTTATCGACTATGTCGGTGAGAGTTACAATTTTCTTTTTTTTAATGAAGACTACAGATCATTGTTTTCGGATTTTAGGGTTTTAATAGACGATAAAAAGCCTGACTCTGATGAGAGCTATTGGGGGGGGAACAATTTTTTTTAGCCCCCCCTATAAAGCTGTTATTCCATATGATTCCTGAAACTGTGAATGTTTTTGCTGATATAGTTACAGCGGATTCAGAGCAGCAAAACTATCGAAGCAGTGCAATGCTGCTGGCAGGAAAGAAGGGGGGGAATCTGTATCAATCCATGGCGGCGGCTATGGAGGTTATCAAGAAGTTCACGACCGAAGGATATCGGGTTATATGTTCTATAGAGAGTGACAGGCTTGGAAAGCTTTTCACTGAGTTTTCAAAAGATTACGGCTATATACCTGCGAAGATTGAAAAGTATGCCGAAGTAGATAAGGCCGGTCTTTATCTGCATACGGAGAAGTTCCGCGGCGGCTTTGCAGACGATAAGCATCTGCTTGCGGTGATAACAGACGAGGATATTTTCGGCACTGCGAAGAAACGTCCGAAGCGTGGCAAAAAAAAGAGCTGTATTCAACGACCATCTCAGACCTTGAGGCAGGTGACTATGTAGTCCATGTGGATTATGGTATAGGGCTGTACCTCGGGTTGGTTCATCAGAATATCGGTGGGGGGGTTGAAGGGGGGGATTTCATCCAGCTTGAATATGATAATAAAGAGTATCTGTATGTCCCCCCTTATCATCCATAGGCAGATACAGAAATATATAGGCTCGGAGGGGGGGGCGAAACCAAGAGTAAGCTCGCTTCAAACCCAGACATGGAAGAAGGTCAAGGCACAGGCGAAAGCCAGAGCCAAAAAGATAGCCATGGATCTTTTGAAGCTTTATGCTCAGCGTAAGGTGGAAAAAGGGTTCTCCTTCACTGACGATGGTCATGTGCTGGAGGATTTTGAACAGAGATTTGAGTATGACGAGACTGAAGATCAGTTAGCCGCCATACATGATGTATACAGAGATATGGAATCCAGTCTCCCGATGGAGAGACTGGTCTGCGGAGATGTCGGTTTCGGTAAGACAGAGGTTGCCATGCGTGCTGCCTGCAAAGCTGTGGCAGGTGGTAAACAGGTGGCTATACTTGTCCCTACCACTGTTCTCGCACGTCAGCACTATCTGACATTCTTTGAGCGGTTCAAAGAACTGCCTGTGACCGTTGATTATGTCAGCAGATTCAGATCAGCCAAAGACACAAGGGATATTCTGGCAAAACTTGCAAAAGGCGAGCTGGATATACTTATCGGTACACATAAAATGCTTGCAAAAGAGGTTGAGTTCGCCGATCTCGGGCTGCTTGTTATCGATGAGGAGCAGAGATTCGGTGTCAGCCATAAAGAGAAGATAAAGGCGATGCGTAGCAATGTCGATGTCCTTTACCTTTCCGCTACTCCTATCCCCCCCAGAACTTTGCAGCTTTCACTGTCGGGTATCAGAGATATCTCGACAATAGATACACCTCCAATGGACAGACTGCCTGTGATTACCAAGGTAATCAAACGTGATCAGGAGATAAGAAACGCAATCCAGAGAGAGCTTGAGCGTGGCGGTCAGGTTTATTTTCTGCATAACAGAATAGAAGATATTGCCACCGTGGCTGCAGGTGTAAGAAGTATGCTCCCCCCCGGTGCTAATATTGCCGTAGCTCACGGTCAGATGACCAGCTCAGCACTTGAGAAGATTTTGATGGAGTTTTATTCAGGTAAGACAGACGTACTTATCAGCACGGCTATCATAGAGAACGGGATAGATATCTCGAACGCAAATACGATTATAGTGAATAATGCCGCTCAGCTTGGGCTGGCTCAGATATATCAACTGAAGGGGGGGCGTGTGGGTCGTTCCACCAGAAGGGGGGGTTACTGCTATCTTGTGGTGGAGCAGTTTAATGCTCTGTCTGAGGTTGCCCAGAAGAGACTTAAGATAATTCAGCAGTTGTCTGATCTGGGTAGCGGAGTGAAGATAGCGTTTTATGATCTACAGATAAGAGGTGCAGGCGACCTGCTTGGTGCTGATCAGTCTGGCTTTATGGTAAAGGTAGGCTACGAACTGTTTATCGCCATGATAGATGAGGCTGTGAAGGATTTAAAAGGGATCACAAGCATATCCGCCGATACAGAGGTGATCACTGCTATTCCTCATTATATCCCTGCTGATTATATAGAGGATACAAAGGTAAGACTGGATTACTACCGCAAGTTCTCCGAAACAGAAGATATGCAGGGGGGGGTGCAGGAACTCCTTTACGAGCTTTCGGATAACTATGGCGACCTGAAAGACGAGATAGAGAACCTCGGTCGGATAATGCTTATCAAAAAGCTGGCAGGCTTTGCCAATATGGAAAAGATATATCTGTATTCGAATAAAGCCAAAATGGTTATCACCAAAGGGACACCAATCAATCCCCCCCAGAGAGTTATGGAATCCATAGCGAAGGTGGGGGGGGCAGGGTCGAAGTTCGATAACGAGTTTACCCTTTCGCTCTATTTTGAAAATAATAAAAATGTGCTTGATCAGACGATCAATTTTATAAATGAACTGATAAGAGTCCCCCCCACTGTCTGAATCTTTAATTAAGTTGAATGATATTTGATGTGGTGACAAATAAGACTATTGCAAAAACAGACGTGTTTAATGTAATGTAAGTGGTTATGAAAAAAAAGCGAAGAATACACTGATAATTTTAATGATAAGCATCTTTGTCCTCTCATGTTTTCCAAAAAAGAACGAAGAGAGTACAGGTCCTACCCCCCCCGAAGAGATAGCGAATACTTTCGTGATCATAAACGGTGAAAGGATATCCAAAGCCGAATATAAGGCTTTCATATCTCACTCCAGCTCTGTTATGGATACTGAAACACGCAGCAATAAAGATGTCGTCGAGGCTCTGCAGAAGGATTTCATAGAGCATAGAATGCTGCTGCAAAAAGCTGTCCAGTCGGGGGGGATTGTGGTTGACGAGGAGCAGTTTAAAGAGATAGTCGAATCGTTTCAGACCATCAAAGGGCAGAAGATGCTGAGTGAGTTTGAAAAACAGCTTAATCTCGATTTCGTTGCTCTTCAGCAACTGCTTCGCCAGCGTATCATAATAGGCAAGTTTCTTGAAAAGATCGCAGGCACCGACATATCCATCAGCGAAGAAGAGCTGAAAGTCTTTTATGAAGAGAAAAAGAGTGAGCTGGAGACAGATATCACAGCTCATATACAGCACATTGTATGTTACGAAGAGAAAGCAGCACAGAACGCTCTCTCTCTGATTAAGCAAGGGATACCGTTTTCCGAGGTGGCAGAGAAGTTTACCGTTGCACCGGAGAAGGAGAACGGGGGGGGAGACCTTGGTTTTATTAAAATAAATAATTATCCTGAAATCTTTAAAGAAGCTCTCACCCTTAAAAAAGGGCAGGTGAGCGGGATTGTGAAATCCGAATACGGGTATCACATCTTTAAGCTGATAGAAGTGCAGAAGAGTCCAAGCGTCAGCTTTGATACTTTAAAGAGAAAACTTTATGCAGAACTATACGGGCTAAAGCAGGAAAATAAAGTAAGGGAATATATTGATGACTTGTATAAAAAATCTGAAATTACTTATCCTGATCATTCTGGTAACAATAGCATCAAGTAGCGTAAATGCCGAGATAATCAACAAGGTATACGCTGTTGTCGGTGACAAAATCATTACGCAGTACGAACTGGAATCTCTCAACCCGAAGAGACTGCAGATGATATATGAAAAGTATTACGGCGAAGAGCGTAAAGAGATGCTGGATAAGTATTATCTGAGTGCCCTTGACCTGCTTATAAACAACTATGTCATAGAGCAGGCGGCGGCCAGAGAGGGTGTGCGTGTGTCCAGCAGAGAGATATCAGGTGCGATAGACGACATCATGAAGAAGAACAATGTCGATGAGGAGAAGCTAAAAGAACTCCTTGCCGCATCTAATCAGACACTTGAACAATACAAGTGGCAGATAAAGATAGATATACTTAAAGCCAGACTCATGTCTACTGTTTTCATGCCTAAGATCATCATCACAGACGACGACATAGACGAATATATAATGAATAACTCTGAGGCACTTGATCTCTCCGATATGTATGAACTGAGGATCATGACTGTCGATAACGATGCAGAGCTTAAAGAGGCCATGGCAGACTTCGAAAAGAATGGTTCTTTCCGTGATACGGCTATGAAATATTCCAAATCAGGTAATGCCGACAGCGGCGGTTACCTCGGCTGGATCGAACTCTCTTTCCTCGATGCTGAAATAAGAGACGTGATATCAGGCATAAAAAAGGGGGGGATAGCCAAACCTATCAAAGGTGATTCAGGCTATAGAGTTTTCTTTGTGGAAGGTTTTAAAAATAAGAGTGACGTTGACGATGACAAAAGAAATAAGATAGTCGCTTCCATGCAGGAAAAACAGTCGGTGGAAATATTTGCAAACTGGCTGGCAGAAAAAAAAGAAAGAGATACTTATCCAGAAAAAATATGAGAATTGATAAACTGCTGAAAGTTCTGATGCTGATAAAGCGTCGCACCGTAGCCAATGAGATGGCCGATGAAGGTTTGTGATGATAAATGGACGTAAGTCCAAACCCAGCACGAAAGTCAAGGCAGGTGACGTTTTAGAGCTTGATATGTGGAATTATTATAAAAAGATAGAGGTACTGATCCTCCCTGAGCGTGGTAGTGTGCCTAAGAAAGATATAGACAAATATGTCAAAGTCCTTGAGTACCGCACCAAAGAGACCTAGCGGTCGGCTTTATTAAAGTTGATTTTCTATATTCGTATGACATAAAAAGCCCATCACGTGATGGGCTTTGTTTATTTAGTTTCAAAATCTTAAGGCGACCGACGGAAACCTTTAATAGGGTAACACAGCCTATCTTCTCGAAGCACTTTTAGCCGTGCTGTGAGAGTTCGGTGAGAACGCCGTTCACACTCTTAGGGTGTACAAAAGCGACCTTCATTCCGTGTGCTCCGTCCATCGGTGTTTCATTGAGGAGTTTCATCCCGTCAGCCTTGAGTATATCCAGAGATTTCTGCACATCTTCGACCCTGTAAGCTATGTGGTGTATCCCTTCCCCCCCTTTCTTCTCCAGGAATTTAGCTATCGGGCTTTCATCCGAGGTAGGTTCAAGAAGCTCGATATTGGACTCCCCCCCGACCTTTATGAATGCCACCTTAACTTTTTGGCTCTCCACCTCTTCGTAGTGGTATGGCTCAGCACCCATTGTTTTATAAAAAGCTGTTGCTTCGTCCAGATTTCTAACTGCGATTCCTATGTGATCAATCTTTTCTAACATATTTTTCTCCTTAAACGCATCAGCCCCCCCCAACGAAAGGCATTTGCGTGATAGTTCAAGTAATTTTCTTTTAATAAGCCTGAAGGTGCTAACCTTCTATTTTATAAGTTTGTTAAGCAGCTGACTGACAACGCCGGGGGGGTTTGCCTTCCCTTTGGAGGCACGCATTATCTGCCCCCCCATAAAGAAGCCTTGAAGCTTTTTGTCGCCTGCACGGAATCTTTCTGTTTCGTCAGGGTTTGCATCGATTATCTGCTGAACTATTGCCTCCAGCTCGCCTGCATCGGAGTTCTGAGCCATCCCTTTCTCTTCGACTATTTCGCTGGGTTTCTTCCCTGACGTGATCACTTCCTCGAAGAGTTTTTTGGAGATGTTGCCGCTGATAGTCCCTGCGTCCAGAAGTTTAACTATCTCTGCCAGATTTTCGGGTGATATCCCCCCCGCCTCGTCTATGCCGCACTGTTTGTCATTTGCGTGACGCATCAGTTCAGACATAATAAGGTTGCTAATCCCTTTCGGGTTGTTATGAGTTTTAAGTGCTGTTTCAAAGAATTCCGCATAGCTCTTTTCTGCCGTCAGAACGTCTGCATCGTATTTTGGAAGAGCATAGTCGTTGATAAATCTCTTCTTTCGGGAATCAGGCAGTTCAGGCATATTCTCTTTGATATTTTCGATGAATGAATCTTCCAGAACTAATGGAACAAGGTCAGGGTCCGGGAAATATCTGTAGTCGTGTGCGTCCTCTTTCCCCCCCCTCATGGATGCAGTCACCCCCCCTGTGTCGGCATTGAAGAGGCGGGTCTCCTGAACGATTGTCCCCCCCCTTCATCGAGTATTTTAGCCTGACGCTTCTCTTCATATTTAGCTGCTCTTTCAACACTTTTAAAAGAGTTTACGTTTTTGATCTCTGCCCTTGTACCGAACTTCTCCTGACCGACAGGTCTTAGGGAGATGTTAACGTCGCATCTCATAGAGCCTTCTTCCATATTGCAGTCAGAAACCTCTACGTATTTCATTATTGATCTCAGCTTCTGAACATAGGCTTTCGCTTCTTCGGCAGAACGGATGTCCGGCTCAGAAACTATCTCCATAAGCGGTGTTCCTGCACGGTTAAGATCGACTCCGCTGCCGTCACTTTCGTGCATAAGCTTCCCTGCATCCTCTTCAATATGGATTCGGGTCACGCCGATACGTTTTTCTGTACCGTCCTCAAGTTCGATATCTATATACCGTTTTCGCATATAGGGAGCTCGAACTGAGTTATCTGATATGCTTTCGGCAGGTCAGGGTAAAAATAGTTCTTACGTGCGAAAATCGATTTCTCCTGATTTCACAGTTGAGTGCCAAGCCGGCCTTAACAGTGAACTCTATGATCTGCTCATTCATGACGGGGGGGAGTACACCCGGCATACCGAGACAGACCGGACATACGTTCGTGTTCGGGTCTGAGCCGAACTTGTTGGAACAGTTGCAGAAAATCTTTGTATTGGTTGCCATCTGTACGTGGACTTCTAGTCCTATTACTGGTTCATATTTCATGGTGAGTACCTATATTTTTAGTTTTTCGGGGGGGATTCTGCTGAACTCTGTCGCCTGCTCGAATGCGTGTGCAAGGTTCAGTATGCGCCCTTCATCAAAATAGTTACCCATAAGCTGCACGCCGATAGGCATCCCGTCAGTGTCGAATCCGCAAGGGACAGAGAGTCCGCATCCGCCAAAAAGGTTGAGAGATAGGGTGTATATGTCGCTCAGGTACATCTGGAGCGGATCTTGCGTTTTTGTGCCTGCCTTAAAGGCTGTTGTTGGCGAAGTGGGGGGGGAGATGATAGCATCCACTTTTTTTTGTATGCTTCCACAAAGTCCTGCTTGATGAGTGTTCTCACCTTCTGAGCTTTGAGATAATATGCATCGTAGTATCCTGCGGAGAGGACATAAGTTCCCAGCATGATACGTCTTTTTACTTCTTCTCCAAAACCTTCCGTTCTGGAGTTGAAATACATCTCACGCAGGTTGTCAGCTTCGGCTCTTCGACCGTATCGGACACCGTCATAGCGTCCGAGGTTGCTGGATGCCTCGGCAGTGGCAAGGATGTAATATGTTGCCAGTGCATAGTCCGTATGGGGGGGCAGGCTAATATCCACAAGCTCGCATCCCAGCTTTTCGTATTGTTTCACTGCGTTGTCTACAGCGATTTTTACGTCAGGTGCGAGTCCATCGGCAAAATACTCTTTAGGTACGCCGATTCTGATACCTTTCACATCTCCGGTGAGGTCTTTTGTATAGTCCTTCTGCTCTACGTTGGCAGAGGTTGAATCTTTGGGATCGTATTTACCTATGACAGAGAGGATTGCCGCAGCGTCATATGCAGATTTTGCAACAGGTCCTATCTGGTCCAGTGATGAAGCAAATGCGACAAGCCCAAAACGTGAGACACGTCCGTATGTCGGCTTCATTCCGACCACTCCGCAGAGTGATGCAGGCTGACGGATAGAGCCGCCGGTGTCGCTGCCGAGTGTGACAGGTGCAAGCCCTGCTGCAACAGCCGCCGCAGATCCGCCTGATGAACCCCCCCCGGGACTTTCTCTGTATCCCACGGATTACGGGTCTTTTTGAAGGCTGCATTTTCATTGGATGAACCCATGGCGAACTCGTCCATCGAGAGCTTTCCGAGGTTGATAAAGCCTGACTGCTCCAGCAGATCGACCGCTGTTCCTACGAATGGGGGGGGCTTAAAACCCTCCAGAAACTTCGAACTGCATGTAGTGGGCATCCCTTTTGTTATCAGAAGGTCTTTCAACGCAACGGGTATCCCTGCGAACTGAGGCAGTTTCTCACCCTTTGCTCTCTTGTCGTCTATATCTTTTGCCTGATTGGCAGCATTTTCGTTCACATAGTTGAAGGCTTGTATCTCGCCGTCGTACTTTTGTATCCTATCCAGATAAAACTGGGTCAGCTCAGCAGATGAGAACTCTTTGGAAGCGAGTCCGTTTGCGAGCTCCAGTATGTTTTTATTTAATATACTCATGATTATTCTATTACCTTTGGTACTTTAAAGTGTGCATTTCCTGATGCAGGTGCGTTTGCCAGAGCTTCCTCATTGCTGAGCGAAGGCTCAGGTGTGTCTGCCCTTGTTACAGTGCATATATCCAGTGTGTGTGATGTAGACTCTACATCGTCGGTGTTCAGCTCATTGAGCTTTTCCATGTAGCCTAGTATGCTGTTAAGATCGTTTTTGATTTTTTTCTGCCCCCCCCTGGTCGTCAAACTTAAGTCTGGCGAGGGTGGCTATGTGTTTTACATCATTGATAGAGATGGTCTCTGACACGTTGTTATCCTCCGATTCAGATAGAACAGGCATTATGAACATTTTTTTGTTTTTTTTCAAGTCAATAGGCGGATAATATTAGGTTCGGAGTAATGTGATAACCGAGGCAGAAAATCGAAGGATTATTCCTCAGTCAGAAATTTGATGCAGTCCTCTGCGTCTTCGGTCAGGGCGAGAACATCCAGTGCCGATTGAACATCAAGCACAGTATAGGTTCTGGTTCTGTATGGCTTCCCTTTGTAAAATATCTGAAAAATATTCAGATTTTCATTATGTGTTTTCTGATCGTCATTCATTAAACGAACGACATAATTAAAGCAGCACTTGAGAATTAATTTGTGTGTCAGGTCATTATAGAAAAGTTGGTTATTAGGAAAAACCGCTTGTCTGTAGTCCATTATGATATTCATTTTATCTTTATAATCAGGGTGATTAAACAGAAAATCATCCGCTTTTGCGAAAACATCTGATATACAAAAATCATTAGCATTAGCTACTTTGATAATAGCTAAATTGTGTTTAGGGAAAACTCGCAAATTGTACATTAATAACCGCCAGTATTATTGAATCAAAGCCTATCATACTTTATGACTATTGTAAATTATGTAAATTGCTAAATATATTATATAAAAACACTTTTCGGAGTGTAAACGATAAAGAATATGCAGGGATAAAAAAAATAAAGATTAGAAAGGCGGCATCGGCTTAATCTATTTCAGAGGTGTTTCAAGGAACATTATACAGGCAGATGCGTCCCCCCCTTTTACATCAGCAGCACTTAACGCCGCAGAAGCGTTATATTTCGTAATAGTTTTCTGAAGGAACTGCTCGCCTGTGTAAAACAGCTGGAACAGCTTCATGTTTTTGGCATGTATCTCTTTTTGTTTATCGATGATTCTCACCAGTTTATTCAGTCGGCATTGGAAATTAGAACCGCTTGACATATAGCTGTATAGATTTTCGTCTTCCGGGAGTATCGCTTTACGATAATCAATGATGAGATTTATCCCTTCTTTATACTTAACACTGTGGACAAGCTTATCTGCTTCGGTAAAGATTTCCAGAATGGATTGATCGTGGTTATTCTCGATCTTCAGTATAGCCAGATTGTGTTCGGGGGGGAAGAATTTCACTTTATACATGTTAAACAATGTAGTTATGAATGACTATTCGGTCAAGTATTAAGGTGTTTGGAGTGTTTCAGGAAGATAAGTGTAATATGCAGAATAGAGTTATCAGTCAGTATTATATGTAATCGGCAGTCTTATTATGAATTTTGCTCCAACGCTGGTATTCATAGCCGTTAACAGCCCTTTAAAGTAATCTTCAATGATCACTTTAGACATATAAAGCCCTATACCTGTCCCCCCCTGTGATTTATGCTTTGTCGTGAAATACGGATCAAAAATCTTGGAGATAGGGTCGACTTTAATGCCTCCTGCATTATCCTCTACAGATATTGCAATATGATGTTTCTCCAGCTCGACATTAATGGTTATGACTCCATTGGCACTTTTCTCTGCATATATATCCAGCGGGTTCTGCATCAGGTTCATTATTACCTGCTTAAGCTTTGAACTGTTCCCTGCCACATTGTGTTTCTCAATGCATTTAGGTACGGTTTTGTCCTTTAAAAAAATCGAATGTGTGATTGTCGCACCTGCAATACATTTTAAGCTCTACTTGGTTTTGCTTAAGCCTTGCATCAAGGAGCGAGACTGTCGACAAAAGAGAATCAACCACGTTGAAGCTTCCGTCGGAACTGTTATCTCTGAAGAATTTAAGGAAATCATCAATCGTGTCTGACATATATTTTATAGTTTCAGAGGCAATATTCTGGTTTTCGTAGTGTCCGTTGGTCTTCTTGATATCTTCCGGCATATCTGTAAGCATATCCTGAATGAGCAGATTGAGTACGTTGAGAGGCTGTCTCCATTGATGGGCGATTGCATTTATCATCATTCCCATATCTGCAAATCTTTTATTCTCAAACAGCATATGTTCATTCTTTAATCGTTTTTCTGTCTCTTCCCTGACACGTTTTTCCAGAAACATGTTCATGTCGGCGAGTTTCATATTCTTGCGGAGGAGTTCATCCTCCATAGATTTGATTTTGGATATATCCATTAAGGCAAGCAGAAAATAAACATTATTATCGTCTGCCATATATGGTTTAAGTTCACATTGAACCCATAGGTTTGAGTTGTCTCTCAGTTTAAGTTCCAGTTCGAATTGTTCGTATGTAAGGTTTTTGCTCACGGAGTTAAGTGAATCAAAGAGGAGTGTGTGGCAGCTTGAGCTTACGTAAACAATAAGAGGTTTCCCGCTTATTCTGATACTGTCCATATCCACCATTTCCGCAAACTCTCGGTTTGACCGTTTTATGACCCCCCCTTTTGAGTCGATAATTATGTATCCGACGGGTGCATCGTTGAAAAGTCTGGTGAAGTTCTCTTTCTCTTTGAGAAGGTCTTCTTGAGATTTCAGCAATTCATCAAATTGGAGTTCAAGTTCTGTCTGATAAGTGAGGAGTTCATGTATAAGCTTATTCCGCTCGAAAGCGGCTTCTTCATTGCTGTTAGAGAGATTTTGCTGGTCAACAATCTCTTCCGCCCTTTTTCTGAGGAGTTCCAGCCTTTTCTGCTTTTCACTTAATTGTTTATTCCCATTCATCATGGTATTATGCTAGCATGAATTGATGATAAAAAAATAGTGTTTATCTTGGAAGGTGTAGCTATGCTTGATACCGAAAATACGATTCTGCCGACACATTATGTTGCTGTAGGGGGGGCTTCTGCAGGGGGGGGCTTGAGGCGATTGAAAGTTTTTTCAAGCACATGCCTGCGGATACGAACCTTGCATTCATTGTTATCCAGCATTTGTCTCCGGATTACAAAAGTCTGATGGTCGAGTTGCTTTCAAAACATACGGATATGCCTGTCAGACGAGCAGAAGACGGCATGCTGGTTGAAAGTAATAATGTTTACCTCATTCCGCCGAAGAAGAACCTCACCATATTTCACGGTAAACTCATACTTAATGACCAGCCTATGCAAAGAGGGATTAACCTTCCTATAGATATATTCATGCAGTCTTTAGCAGATGATCAGGGGGGGGACAAGTCGATCAGCGTGATCCTTTCAGGGACAGGGAGTGACGGAGTCCGCGGTATCAAATCTATTAAAGAGTGCGGCGGTATGGTGATGGTGCAGAGTGAAGATACTGCCAAGTTCGACGGTATGCCGAAGAGTGCAATATCCACAGGACTGGTGGACTTTATCCTCGCTCCTGAAGACATGCCGGAGACTATCCAGTCGTTTGTGAAGCATCCAAATATGACAAAGAAGAACAGCAGCGACGACGATGAAGACCTTACAAAGATTTTTGCATTACTCCGTGATGCCACCAAGGTCGACTTTACTTACTATAAACCATCTACAGTGCTTAGAAGGATTGAGCGTAGAATGACTGTTAATCAGTTTTTGACACTACACGAGTATGTAAGATACATGGAGAGGAGCTCCAGAGAGGTCAATTCCTTATACAGAGAATTGCTCATTGGGGGGGTTACTAACTTTTTCAGAGATAAAGAGGCCTTTAACTTTTTAGGAGATTCTGCAGTCACCAAGATCATAAAAGAGAAAGGGAAAGAGCAGAATGAAGAGATCCGAGTCTGGATAGCCGCCTGTTCCACAGGTGAAGAGGCATATTCATTGGCGATACTCTTTTTAGAAAAGATGGAAGAGCTTGGGATAAAACTCAAACTTAAAATATTCGCAACAGATGTGGATAACAATGCAATACACTATGCCGGCAACGGGGGGGTATACCCTGAGAGTATCAGTGCAGATTTTCCCCCCCCTTCTATCCTTAGTAAGTACTTTATGCATAAAGAAGACTCTTTTGTGATAAGCAGAAGTGTCCGTGAGCTTGTTGTCTTTGCACAGCATAATATTATAAAAGACCCGCCTTTTACAAAGATTGACCTGATAAGCTGCCGGAATGTTCTGATATATCTTCAGCCTGTATTACAGAAGAAAGTGCTGGAGATGTTCAGTTTCGCTCTGAATGCAAACGGATATCTTTTCCTTGGTACGAGTGAAACCACAGGCGAACTCTCCGATTGTTTCGAGGTACTCCACGCCAAGTGGAAGGTCTATGCATCCAAATACAGACGCAAAATGGTTTCATCTGAAAGAGACCCTATAATAATAGGCGGCTCTCCGGTCAGGCTGACGGCTACAAGAATGGACAGCAATTCTCAGGCTATCAGACACTATGAAAATGAAAAGATATACGAAAGACTTCTGGAAAGTGTGGTTGGCGACTATGCGTCGTTGATTCTCGTCGTGAACGAACAGCTCGAACTGCTTCACTCTATAGGGAATACCAAGACTTTTATACATTTACCTGCAGGCAAAATGACAAACGACATCACAAAGATGGTGATCAAAGAGATCACGATACCGCTTGCAACAGGTATTCAGAAGGTTATAAAAGCAAGAGATGAGGTTCGTTATTCAAACATACAGATAGACGTTGACGGCATGAATAAAGAATTTCGCATCCGAATAAAACATCTTCCGCTGAAAAAAGGGAGAGAACCGCTCATTGCCGTGGTTATAGAAGAGACTATAAAGCAAAGCTTGGAGTCAGCAGGTTCATCAGTTGTCAGCTTTAATGTAGGTGAAGAGGCCGAACAGAGGATACAAGATCTTGAGCAGGAACTGCAGATCACTAAAGAGAGCCTTCAGGCAACAATCGAAGAGCTCGAAACGTCTAATGAAGAGCTGCAGGCAACAAATGAGGAGCTTTTAGCAAGTAACGAAGAGCTTCAGAGTACAAACGAAGAGCTCCAGTCTGTAAACGAAGAACTTTATACCGTTAACTCAGAGTATCAGAACAAGATTACTGAGCTGACAGAGCTGAATAATGACCTGGACAACCTATTGAGTTCCACTCAGATAGGTACACTTTTCCTGGACGAGGATCTGACTATCAGGAAGTTTACTCCGCTTGTTACTGATCTGTTCAGGATAATAGAAGGTGATATAGGTCGATCTCTGGAGGATATTAATCATACAATCATCAATATAGACATACACGAGAAGGTGAAGGAGTGTCAGGGTAAGCAGATACCTATTGAAGAAGAGATAGAAAGCTCAAACGGTAAGTGGTATCTGATGAGACTTATACCTTATCATATCGCTCCTAACGTGTATTCAGGGGGGGTCACAATTACCTTTATAGGTATAGATGATATAAAAGTATATCAGGAAGAGCTTTTGGCTGCTAAGGAGCTGCATGTTAATACTGAAATAGCGGCTAAGATAGGCAGCTGGGTCTTTGATATACAGACAGGCGAGCTGAGATGGAGTAATGTCGCTCCGATCTTCGGACTCGAGCCTGACAGTTTCGACAATAGGTACGAGACATTTTTAAATATCGTACATCCTGACGACAGAGATGGTTTGCAGAAAGCCGTAGACAACTCAATAAAGAATAATGTGGACTATGAATTTGACCATAGAGTTATCACCGCAGACGGTGAAGTGAGATGGATACGTGAAAGAGGCAGAGTCGTATATAACGAAGACGGCAAACCTGTAAAGATGCTTGGTGTGGCACAGGATACGACATCTAAGCATAAACTGATAGAGGATCTGGCTGTTACCAGATCCACAATGGAAGGTATACTGCATGCAGCACCCGTAGGTATAGGCTTGTCGATAGACAGGGTTGTGCAGTTCTCCAACAATAATATGTGCGAGATTACGGGCTATTCAAAAAAAACGAACTGGACGGACTCAGTGTTGATGCTCTTTACGAAACTAAAGATGAATACAGCCGTGTAATGAAAGCGGGTGTCGATGGAGTTCTGGCGGACGGAGTTTCCACTGTTCATACAGTCTGGGTTACGAAAGAGGGGGGGGAGAGGAAGAATATTCTGCTCACCTTTGTCCCGATAGATATTGACGATGCTTCGAAAGGGGGGGTAGTGTTTACGGCATTGGATCTGCACATCCTTTCAGGTGTCTGTACGAAGATGCGTGAGAGCGGTCAGTGTGCCTTGAGTATCAGAAAATAATAAACATCTGAATGTATAAAATTAAAAAGCCCGGCATTTAATATGCCGGGCTTTTTTTTATGGCAGTATATAAACCCAATAAAAAAAAGCCTGACACCGAAGTATCAGGCTTTTTAGCTAACGGGGGGGACGAAGGGACTCGAACCCTCGACCTCCGGCTCGACAGGCCGGCGTTCTAACCAAACTGAACTACGCCCCCCCCAGGTTAGAAACTTTAAAAATGGGTGGTACAAGGATCGAACTTGTGACCCTCGGCTTGTAAGGCCGATGCTCTCCCAGCTGAGCTAACCACCCAAGTTGTCTGCAGCTGAAGCTACATAAATCTCACTAGCATCTAAGACGTTAAACGTCCCCCCCACGGGGGGGATTCGAACCCCCCCGGTCGCCGCCTCGAAAGGGCGGTGTCCTAGGCCAGGCTAGACGATGGGGGGGACAGATATGAGCCATGTTGGGCTCGAACCAACGACCCACTGCTTAAAAGGCAGTTGCTCTACCGACTGAGCTAATGGCTCGTGTCTCTTTACCCTAGCGAGATGTAGGTTATATCAAAGTGACTTACCTATGTCAACTAATTTTTTTCAAAAAAAATTTCATTTAATTTGATTGTTTCCTCACGATCAGTCCCCCCCAGGCTTATCAGAGAGTACTTTACACCGAGGAAATCACTTACATATTGAACGTATTTTCTCGCATTAACAGGAAGATCATCATAAGCTCTGACACCTGTAATGTCTTCTTTCCATCCATCCATTTCTATATACACAGGCTCACACTCTTCGAGAATTTTGATCTCCGGTGGAAACTGGTCAAGGATTTTGCCATTGTGTTTGTAGCCTGTACAAACTTTGATCTTTTCCATGCCTGAAAGGACATCGAGTTTTGTGAGTGCGATGGAGTTTATACCGTTGATAACAACAGAGAACTTCATGGCAACAAGGTCGAGCCATCCGCATCTTCTAGGTCTTCCTGTTGTTGCACCGTATTCATGCCCCCCCGCAGCACGTAAATCTTCGCCTGTCTGACCAAGAAGCTCAGTAGGGAATGGTCCGCCTCCGACACGTGTGGTATATGCCTTCATAACGCCCATAACATTGTCTATCTTCATCGGTGAGAGACCTGTACCAGTACAAGCTCCGCCTGCTGACGAGTTGCTTGAAGTAACATACGGGAAAGTACCGAAATCAACATCGAGGAGAACCCCCCCTTGAGCACCCTCCATCATAACTTTTTTACCTTCGTCGTACAGTTTGTTCACAAGATATGCTGTTTCAGCCACGTATGGCTTCATGATCTCGGCATATTCCATATACTGGTTATAAATCTTTTCTGCATCCATCTTGTCGTGCTTGTAAAGATGCTCAAGAAGGAAATTGACCTCACGGACATTCTGCTCAAGCTTCTCACGGAAAACCTCAGGCTCATAGAGGTCGCATATACGGATACCGCTTCTGGCTGCTTTATCTGCGTATGTAGGTCCTATTCCACGCCCTGTAGTTCCGATTTTCTTTTTACCTTTAAGCTCTTCTCTGAGGATGTCTATTGTTTTGTGGTAAGGCATAATGACATGGGCTCTCTTACTGATGTAAAATTTGCCTTCGTCGAATGATACGCCCTGCTTCTTAAGTGCTTCCATCTCTTCGATGAGAGCATCCGGAGCGATAACGAGTCCGTTACCTATGATATTGATCTTATCCTTATGGATGATACCTGACGGGATAAGGTGCAGTATATATTTCGTGTCGCCGACCACAACAGTGTGACCAGCGTTGTGTCCTCCGGAGGAACGAACAATTACATCTGCGTCAACTGTGCTCAGGTCTACAACTTTTCCTTTTCCTTCATCGCCCCCCATTGCTCCTAGTACGATAGTACAGCTCATATGTTTTTACCTCTATGAAAGTATATTTCTGAAACTATAGCTCTTCTCGAGCTCGGATTTTTCTTTAGAATCGTCGGTATAAAATACTGTATTCCCTTCGTTACGAAGTTCTTCCGACTTAACGATATTCTCTTTACCTATGACAAGCCAGTCGATCTCTTTGAGTCTGACCTCTGACTTTTCCACACGATATATCTCTTCTATATTGAATACTATACCGCAAGCGGGAACATCTCTACCGAAATTTTTCGTGAGGTTGTCGTAACGACCACCGCCTGCGAGAGTTTCACCGACTTCGGCGTGGAGTACGTCGAACGTGATACCTGTATAATAATCAAGCCCTCTCGATTCTGAGGCATCAAAGACAAGGTCTGTCGGGTCGAAACCGAGAGATATAAGATTCTCGAAGAGAGTCTTTATATAACCTATATGCCCTGACAATTCAGCATCGAATGCGGAAACTTCCATTATCTCCTGAATGGTTTCCATACCTCCGAAGCTTCGAAGATATTTCAGGAATTTGTCGACATCACTGTCCCCCCCTGTGATCATGGCATTGATACCTGCCACGTTCTTGCTGTCCAGCAGTGCATGATATTCATCGCATTTATCACCGGAAAGCTCAAGAGCACGTCTTGTAAAGCCGCTGTGACCGAAGACATATTTACAGCCTTTTATCTTGAGTTCGTTGAATGCACGTCTGGCTAGCATCAGCATTTCGCTGTCGGCATCCAGCTTCTCATTGCCGTATAGCTCAACACCGACCTGCATCTGTTCGGATTTTACTCCTTTGTTCAGGTTTACGTTGCGGAATACTCTGCCGTTATAGCAAACCCTTGCAGGAAGAGGGAAATCAGCCATATAGTTAGCAAAATATCTGGCGGCCTGAGGTGTGAAATCCGGACGAAGCACAAGAGATTTACCTGTGTTCCTGTCGATAAATTTAATAGTGTTTTCGTCTTTCAGGTCGCGTGTAGTCGATTTAAGTATGTCATAATATTCGTATACAGGGAGAAAAATATCCATGTATCCGTATGAAAGTATCGAATGCTTGAGACTTTGCTCTATCATATTCATTTTGACCGATCTGCCCGGGGGGGCTATGTTCCCAGCCGCTGTCGGCATCATCTTTCCTGTCATTTTTGTCTCCAGTATGTAACGCCATACTTTTTATGTATGGCTTAGATAGTCTATAAATATATGACTTTTACGTTAGCCTATATAATCTTTTAAAATCTTCTGTGCGGCGGCAACGCCTTTGCCCAGCTCGATATCATATCCGAACTTTGCAAGCCCCCCCATCTCAAGAGCACTGATCCCGGTTATAGTATCAAATGTGTCATGATAACCGAGGTGCGACAGACGAAGTATCTTCCTTTGAGGTGATCCTGTCCGCCTGCATAGGTTATGCCCACCTGCTCACGCATAAACTTAACGAACTTACCCCCCCCTTCGATACTCTCAGGGAGATAAAAACCTGTGGCAGCGTTTGACGGAACTTCCGCCAGAAGCTTAAACCCGTGAGCCTCAAGAGCGGCTCTTGTTGCTTCTCCGTTTACGGCGTGTCTCTTGTATACATTTTCCAACCCCCCCTCTTCAAAGAACATATCAAGGACGACCTTGAGTCCGTTGATAAGAGTGAGGGTAGGGGGGGTGTACGCAGTGGTTGCATTCCCCCCCTGAGCTTTCTTCTCTTTTCTGAGATCCAGATAATATCTGGGTATTGTAGAGCTTTCCGTAAATCTCCATGCCTTTTCGCTCATGCATATGAATGACAGCCCGGGTGGGAGCATAAATGCTTTCTGCGAACCTGTCACTGCTATATCTATTCCCCCCCACTCATCAAATTTAGTCTCATGCACACCTATAGATGTGATTCCGTCGACTATGAAGAGTGTGTCGTCTTTCGGTTTAATCAGTTTCGCTATCTCCTCGACAGGATGATATGCGGTTGTCGATGTTTCGCTCCCCCCCTGCAGAAGGACAGCTTTAGTTTCAGGGTTCGATATGAGGAACTCCTCAACCTGTGCAGGCTTTACGGAGCGTCCCCCCCAGTCCATATCTATCGTGGAAACATTAATGCCGAAGGTTTTGCATATATCACGCCACCTCTGACCGAATTTACCTGCATTGACCACAAGGACGCTGTCTCCGGGGGGGTTCAGTGTATTGATTACGGCCGCTTCCATAGCCGCTGTTCCGCTACCCGCAAGCATCAGAACGTCCTGTTTTGTGTTGAATACTTTTTTTAAGTCCATCAGCGACTTCAGCAAAAACAGCCTCAAACTCACTTGTTCTGTGATGGATGACAGGTTTTGCCATTTCAAGCAGCACTCTTTCAGGGACTGGTGTTGGTCCCGGTGCTATAAGATACTTCTTAAGCATTGCTCAAACCTCTTTATAGGTGAATATTCGCACGCAGAGTTTTTAAAATACTACAGTCGATATGACAAGTCAATCAGCCATCCGCAGGGGGGGCTTATTATTTATTTAAACATTTGAGACATTGCACATACTTATAAGAAGGTTAATATTATTAATATAGAAAGTGTGGAGGTGTGTCATGTTGAAAATAGAAGTTTTTTTTATGACGGCTCGGTGGACAGTGTGACCCCCCCTTTGATTGCCGATGAGATGAAAGAGAAATACGGCAGCAGCATAGACCTATATGTTCAGGACATCTCAGAAGATACAGCCCCCCCTGAAGCATACGGGACTATCAACCCTCCGGTTGTTGTTGTAGACGAGAAACAGATGTTTAAGCTGGATGAGCCTGAAGGGTTGACTACTATTGTCGCAAAAGCAATCTTCTGATGGTTTATTGCTTATAAGCTTCGTATTACTGTGTCAGATTTCTCTCAGAAAAGCTCACATACTTATACGTATGCTCACTTTCCGTTCGTAGAAATCTTCCTTGTACTACTCGCTTCTAAACAATAAACATGTTTTTGCGTGTCTTTGTCATCATGAGGAGCACGCATGTGTGACGTAATGATCTATGGCTGCGGCTGATCTGTATGTATAGATGCAGTCCTGCTCATATGGATAGTCTGACGACTATAGACTCTCACGGTCGCAAGCTCCCTCAGAGTGACGGCAAAAAAAGTTTTGTAACTCGCTACTGAGCAAGAATATCCTTTGCTGCTATAAGTCCCGAAACACTAGCCTGAATAATACCACGGGTGAGACCTGCACCGTCGCCTGTGCAGTATAGATTGCCCAGCGATGCCGCACGCATATTCTTATCCACCTTGATCCTGACGGAATAGAATTTGACCTCCACTCCATACATAAGTGTGTTATTGTCCGCCATCCCCCCCGGCATAACCTTGTCTAACTGCTGAATAGTCTCTTTCAGGTTGTGCAGATATCTGTACGGAAGCACAAAAGATAAATCCCCCCCCGGCAGAGCGTCAAGGGTCGGTTTTACATAATTTTTGTCGATACGGCTTTGAGTCGAGCGTCTTCCACGGAGCAGGTCGCCGTATCTCTGTACAATAACATTATCGCCGCCGCCAAGCATATTCGCCAGATTGGCTATATACCGACCGTATTTAAGCGGTTCGTCAAAAGGCTGAGTGAATTTAGTTGAGACCAGCAGGGCAAAGTTAGTGTTTTCGCTATGTCTGTTTTTATAGCTGTGCCCGTTGACTGTGAGTAGTCCACCGGTATTCTTCTCTATGGATACGAAACCGCCGGGGGGGTTTACACAAAAAGTCCTGACTTCATCCTCAAACTCACTGGTGATATATTTTATTTTAAATTCATAGAGGTTATCCGTGAATTTGTCCGTTATCGACCTTGGGACTTCCACTCTGACACCTATGTCCACAGGGTTCAGATCGTTTTTTTTATGGTATATTTCCGTACTATATCCTGCATCCATGAGTTACCGCTGCGTCCGACACCGATAATCACTTTATCGTAATATCTCTTTTCCACTATGCCGTTCAGTTCGACTTCAAGCCCTTTCACTATATCATTTTCCACTATCAGGTCAGTGACATTTGCATTGCAAAGCAGGTTGATATTATCAGCTTTATTGATCATCTCGTATAGACGCTGGATGAAAAGGAGGCAGTTGTCTGTGCCAAGGTGGCGAATTTTAGCAGGGTAAAGTTTCAGTCTGCGTTTTGAGCACTTATACTGAAGTTTTTTAGATTGTTCATAGTCGAATCCCGATGAAAGCTCGTGTACTTCGCTTATGTTTTTCCACATTTGGTCAGCTTCATCTATGAGCTTTTCAAGCTCTTTTTCGGGCATATAGTCTGTCAGCCATCCGCCGTATTCGGTGGTGAGTGTCAGCTTGCCGTCTGAGTATGCACCTGCACCGCCAAAACCTTCCATAACTTCTGTTCGGTTGCGAACCTCCAGCCCGTTCCCTTTTTCAAACATATCAACGTCTATGCCTGATTTATTCAGAAAGTTATATGCTGCCGTCATTCCGGCACTTCCAGCTCCGACTATGGCTACTCTCATGGCTATACCCTCATTATTTCTGCATCCATTCTCCCTTCTTCTATAGTGAGGATAGCATAAGTATGATGAGGTTGCTCCCTCTTGTCGGTGGGGGGGCTGCCCGGATTAAGGAAACGTATGCCGCTTATTTCACCCCCCCAGAACGGGACGTGCGTATGGCCGAATATGATGAGATCTACATTGTCATTTTCGAACATATATAAGAGCCTGTTTTCTATTCCGAAAGGGCTTCCTTCTCCGTGTGCGACGCCTATTCTGAACCCTTTCAGCTCGAGCACTCTTTTACGTGGGAGATAATCGTCACCCAGTGCAGGTCCATATTCCCTTTCACGGCATATACATTCGGATTTATATGCAGAAGGTCGTGTATGACCTTAAAGCCCACAATGTCGCCTGCGTGTATGATCGCGTCCGCTTTTTTTGGCGGCGTCCTGAACAGACATAGGGAGTCTGTTTAAAGAGTTAGTGTGTGTATCTGATATTACCAATAGCTTCATTTTAACGAGTCCTTTTAACTGGTAGCATTTCGATATAATATGATATAGTTTATTTTAGCTTATTGCTGAATGTCAATGTAGAAAAATTATTATTTGGAGTTTTTGTAAAGTGCACAACCGACTTCTGAAAATCCCATATTTTACTGAGCTGAAAAAGGTCATCCTCGAAGGGGGGGGCTTTGATGCGTATTTTGTGGGCGGATGTGTGCGTGATATTATGCTGGGTCGTCCTGTGCATGATGTCGATATGGTTTGTTTTTCGCATGATTATAAAGCGTTTGCATCTGCCGTTAAGGCTGATCTGCCTAGTGTGTGGGTCGAGTTCAAAGACAATATCAGGCTTGTGCGTGGGAGTGTTGAGATAGATATATCCAAACCTCGTGGTGAGACTCTGGAAGAGGATTTGTCTAAAAGAGACTTTACTATTAATAATTTGGCTATGAATACCGTTGGGGGGGATATATTCGGCGACACAACAGACCTTGATGGAAGAGTAGTGCGTCATGTGAGTGATTCCACCTTTAAGGATGATCCGCTCAGGATATTGCGTGCATTTCGCTTTAAAGCTCAGGTTGGTTTTAATATAGCACCTGAAACAATCGAAAAAAATCAAAAATGAAAAAGTTATATCTGCGGATTCCGCTTCAGAAAGGATATTTGCCGAACTTGATAAGCTTTTCACCGGTGCATATGCTTGTGACACTCTTGAGAGCATGATAAATACAGGTGTTTACGAGATTGTGACGGGCGGGATACCTGCGGATCGGGTTGATAAACTGGTCGCAGATTCGGGCAGAGGTTTGGTGTTTTTTTTGCCGCATCCCTGTTTCGGAAGCTGGAGAAAGAGGATATTGACAGTCTGGCGGACAGGCTTAATTTTCCTAATGTTTTAAAGAAGAGGGCTCTCCGCATATCAGAGTTTTTCATTCAGGTGCGTGAGCTTTTAAAGTCGGATGATGATTATGCATTGCGGAAGCTGATATACGCCTATCCTGATGAGACGGAAGACGGTTTGAAACTTTATGAAATAGTCTCTTCATGCGGAGAAGCAGGCGGCTGTGATGCGGAAGAAGATATAGACAGGGTCATGACTCAGGTTAAATATGTGGATTTCGAACTGCCTGACAGACTGAATGGTCAGTTATTACAGGATGTCGGCGTAGCCCCCCCCGGACCTAAGATGGGGGGGGAGATAATCAAAGGAGTGAGACCAATGCTTGCATCGGGGGGGGAGCTTAAGAGCATCGATGAGGCTGTTGAGTACATACATAAAAATTACTGAGAGGGTGAATATATGAAGTTTTGTAGATTCAAAGATGGAAAGGTTGAAAAGTCGGGTGTGTTCATTGACGGTAAAGTGAAAGAGATCGAAGGTTCTATTTTTGATGATTATGTCATTACTGATAGAGAGTTTGATGTTGACTCGCTGGAATTTCTGCCGCCTGTTTTACCATCTAAATTTGCATGTATCGCCAGAAACTACGTGGCTCATGCGAAAGAGCTTGGGAATGAAGTACCTGAAATTCCTATGATATTTCTGAAGCCTTCCACCGCTGTTAATTCCCATGGCGGAGAGATAGTTATCCCTGTTGAGAGTGAGCAGGTGGATTATGAAGGTGAGCTTGCCATCGTTATCGGAAAGAGATGCCGCAAGGTTAAGAAAGAGGACGCCGAGTCTGTTATTTTCGGATACACATGCCTTAATGACATGACAGCAAGAGATTTGCAGAAGATCGATACTAAGTTTACCAGAGCAAAGTCTTTTGACAGTTTTGCTCCGATAGGACCATTTATAGAGACTGAGTTCGACTGGAGAACAGCCAGAGTAAAGACCATTAAAAACGGCGAAGTCGTTCAGGACGGCACGACAGACCTTATGATGTTTGATATACCTGCCATCATTGAGTTCATGAGCGGTATTATGACACTTCTGCCAGGGGGGGACGTTATTGCAACTGGGACACCTGCGGGGGGGGTCGGCAGAGTGGACGCAGGGGGGGATATTATCGAGGTGGAGATTGAAGGTATTGGCAGGCTGACAAATAAGGTTGTGGATGACAAAGAGTAAAATCGACTGCCTTATGTGCGGCACATGCTGTACGGCTTTCGATATAAAAGAGATAAATAAAAATGCAGGAGAGAGGTGCAGGTATCTGTCAGATGATAAGAAATGCACTATCTATGAAAACAGACCTTGGGGGGGCTGTAAAGGTTATCAGCCGGATGAATTGTGTGTTTTGGTGGATTCCCTCTCTGACGAAGATAAGGTAAAGGTATTCAGAAAAATCTATGATGTATGAATAATATGTCTTTAGCTTATCGATACAGCAAATAGTTGTGTCTAGTATTTTTTTTAAACGGATAGAAGATGTATATAGGGTTAACGGGGGGGAATATCGCCTCAGGAAAGAGTACAGCGGCAAAGTTTTTTGAAGAGCTGGGCTGTTACAGTATAGATGCTGATCGGATAAGCCGTATCGTTATGCAGCAGGGACAGCCTGCTTATGATAAGATCATTGAGGCTTTCGGTGAGCAGGTTTTAGCTGAGGATAAGAGCCTTGACAGAGCCGTGATTCGCCGTATGGTTTTTGCCGACCCTGATAAACGGAAAAAAAACTTGAGCAGATCGTCCAGCCTGCTATTTTGGAATATGAGCGTAAAGAGGTCGGGCGTATTAAAGGGCTTGACGATAAGGCTATTATTGTCACTCAGGCGGCTGTCACTATTGAGGCAGGTTCGCAGGGGGGGCGGTTTGATAGGCTCATTGTTGTTTATGTATCCCCCCCCGAGGTTCAGTTCAGGCGTGTTATGGAGAGGGACGGGATATCACAGGAAGAGGCTGAAAAGATCATAGGTTCACAACTGCCTATTGAAGAAAAATTAAAATTCGCACATTATGTTATAGATAACTCCGGTGATTTAGCTGATCTGAAAAGTGAGGTCGAGCGGGTTTATGAGCTTATTAAGCTGACAAAATATGGGCTTAAGAATAAGTAATATATCGTAGAGAGTATTTATTTAGATGTGTTGTATACTTGGAAGATAGCTTCGTCGTGTTACTCCTAGCTATGACGTGGAAGGATGACAGCTTTTTTTGAGTGTTTACGGGAGTACAGATAATTTACACCTACAGAAGGACAGATAAAAGATGCATGAAGCGAGTATAGCGGCAAGTCTGATAGAGATAGTGATTGATACAGCCGAGAAGAATAAGGCTGAGAAGGTCACAAAAGTTTTCGTTAAGATAGGTCGTCTGGCGGCGATAGAGAATGATTCTCTGGAGTTTGCCTATGATGCGATTAAAGAAGAGTACGAGTTGATAAAAGACTCGGAGATTATTATAGAGGATGTGCCTGTCACAGGTGAGTGTAGAAAGTGCGGAGTGACCGGGACTTATGATGAGATGTTTTTCGCCTGCAGTGCCTGCGGTGCATTTGAGGTGGATCTGATTACCGGAGAAGAGCTGACTATTACAGAAATCGAGGTGGACTAATTATGGGTATGGTGGATGTAAAAGCTAAAATATTAGAGAAGAATAATTCTAATGCAGCGGTTCTGAGGGAGAAGTTTAAAAACACCTGTGTGCTGAACTTTGTTTCATCACCCGGGAGCGGAAAGACAAGTATACTGGAGAAGGTTCTGGTGATGCTTAAGGATAAATACAGGCTTGCTGTTATCGAAGGGGGGGATCAGCAGACGACAAATGATGCGGACAGGATAGAGGCCACGGGTGTTAAAGCTTTTCAGGTGAATACAGGCAGAGCTTGTCACCTTGAGGCAACTGATGTTGAAAAAGGGATGGCAGAGCTGGGATACGAGCTTGATCTTCTTATAATAGAGAATGTGGGAAACCTTGTGTGTCCCTCACAGTTTGACCTTGGTGAAGATGCGAAGGTGATAGTCCTCTCCACGACAGAAGGGGGGGACGACAAGCCTATCAAGTATCCTGTAATGTTCCGTGTGGGGGGGTCGTCATTTATTATTAATAAGCTTGATCTTCTGCCTTATGTGGATTTCGATGTTGAAAAATGTATAGGCTATGCAAAGGGCGTTAATCCTGAGCTGGAGGTTTTTCAGACATCCTGTAAGACGGGTGAAGGCTGAATGAGATAGCTGAATATATCGAAGCTATGATAGCGAAGAAGAAGAACGCCTGATGCTGATTGTCGGGATAGATGAGGTAGGGAGAGGTTGTCTTGCAGGTCCTGTGGTGGCTGCGGCTGTCCTTTTGCCTGTCGGTTTTTCTGATGAGCGTTTGATCGATTCAAAAAAAATATCCGAAAAGAAACGAAAAATCTTAGATGCCGTTGTCCGTGAGAATGCCGTTGCCTTCGGGATAGGTGCTGTCTGCAATGAAGAGATAGACAGAAACGGCATAGTACCTTCAACTAAAAAGGCTATGATGATAGCTCTCGGGCAGATACAGGTGCATTATGATAAGGTTATCGTAGATGCCGTGAAGCTCGAAGGGGGGGTCAAAGTTCCGATGGAGAACCCTTTTAAAGCGGAAGACAAATTCCAGTGTGTTGCGGCGGCGTCCATCATCGCAAAAGTGTACAGAGATGCACTCATGACAAAAATGCATATAGATTATCCTGATTACGGCTGGTATTCAAATAAAGGGTACGGGGGGGCTAAAGTTCATATCGAGAAGATAAAAGAGATAGGGATAACACCGCTTCACAGGGTATCTTTTTGCGGGAATTTTATCAAATGAGCCTTTTATTCGGGAATAAAGGTGAAAAGAGAGCTGCGGCGTTCCTCGCAAAGAAGGGGGGGTATAAACTGCTGGGCAGGAATTATAGATGCAAATACGGTGAGATAGATATTATTATGGAGACGGGCGAGATTCTCGTTTTTATAGAAGTGAAGGCGAGAACCTCTTCGAAATACGGACTGGGATACGAGTCTGTTACGGCATCCAAGCAGGAGAAGCTGTTTAAAACCGCACAACATTACATGTCTGAAAACGGCGAACGGGCTGCCCGCTTCGATGTTGTTTCCATAGACGGCGACGAGATCACCCACATAGAAAACGCCTTCTCGGGTTGACTCAAACTGTATAATAAAAAGTTTGATTATTTTCAGCATAATGCTATAATTTCGCCTCATTCTATTTACGAACATTACTCAGGAGAAACATAGATGTATACTCTCATTATTTCGGTTGCTGTCTCCACAGCTTTATCACTCGGTCTTTATTTCCTCACTTATAGTATTTTCTGGCCTCTCGTGCTTATGGTTGTGGGTATTCTCGGACTCAACTTCTTCATAGGTAAGAAGATGCTTAATAAACTCACGGCTCTCTTCGGGGGGGCTGTAGAGAAAGATATTCAGGCTAACAGGGTCGAGAAGGCAGTAGAGAAACTTAAAAGCGGTTACGACTATGCCAAATGGCAGTTTATGGTTAAAGAGCAGATAGATTCTCAGATAGGTATCATCTATTATACAAACAAGCAGTTCGAAAAAGCCGCACCTTATCTTGAGAATGCGTTCTCAAAAAAAACTGGATGGCTATGGCAATGTATGCCGCTCAGACATATAAAACAGGCGACATGGGCAAGGTCAGAAAGATCATGGATAAGGGTATCAAGGGAGCTCCGAAAGAGGCTTTCATGTATAGTCTTTATGCTTGGTTTCTGCTTGAGAAAGGGGGGGATAAAGAGAAGGCTATTGAAGTGCTTACCAAGGGTGTAAATAAGAATCCGATTGACGAGAGACTCTCATCCAGCCTTGACGGTGTAAAGAACGGTAAGAAACTTAAGATGCAGAACTACGGTAACTACTGGCTGCAAATGCACCTCGGCGGTAAAAGCCCGGCAGGCGGACAGCAGTATCAGCAGTTCCTTATGAACCAGAGAATGAAGAGAAAGTAATATTGAAAGATATACAGAATGAACGGGATGAAAGAAATCTTGATATAGACAAGGTTGGCATCAAGGATATCAGCTATCCTATAGTTCTGTCAGATAAAGAGAAAGGATCTCAGCATACAGTTGCGAATATCAATATGTATGTGAAGCTTCCTCATAATTTCAAAGGGACTCACATGTCCCGTTTCGTGGAAATACTCAGCAAACATTCAGGAGATATAAACCTTTATTCCGTCTATGATATTTTAGACGAGATGAAGGAGCGTCTTGATAGCGAAGAGTCCTTTATCGAGCTGTCGTTCGACTATTTTCTGGAGAAGAAAGCACCTGTTTCAGGTCAGTCTGCAATGATGGATTATCAATGTAAGTATATCGGTTCTTCAGGTCCTGCAGGGCGTGACCGTATACTTTCTATCAAAGTTCCCGTTATGACACTGTGCCCATGTTCGAAAGAGATAAGCAGATACGGTGCACACAATCAGCGGAGTTTTATATCTATAAGTGTCCGAATGAATAAAATGATATGGATAGAGGACCTCATAGAGCTTGCTGAATCCTGTGGAAGTTCACCTATTTATCCGCTACTTAAACGTGAGGACGAAAAGCATGTGACAGAAGCCTCATACGATAATCCTGCATTTGTTGAGGATGTTGTAAGGAATGTCGCAGGAAAACTTATGAAAGAGGACAAAGTAATCTGGTTTGAAGTTTCCAGTGAAAACATCGAGAGTATTCACAATCACAGTGCCTATGCCGTGATAACAAAGGATAAACAGGCTTTATGAAGACTGATTAGAGTAACATTTCGTGACTTATCAAATTTTCGTTTTGAAAAAAAATAAATAATAGCTTAATTTGTTGTGATTATTGAAAAGTTGCATGCTATAATTATATTGTTTGTTACAGGTATGCCATTTGCAGATTCCTGTAGTGAAAAATACAATTCTCGCAGGTATTTATTTATTTTGCAGAGGAGGATGATTATGTTTAATTTTAGAAATTTTAGTGTCGGTGCGAAGTTAATATTGCTCGTAACCTCGAATCTGGTTCTTTTGGCGGTTATTCTGGTAGGATTTTCGGTCTATAAAATTTCAGCCGGGCTGGAGTTCGCTTACCTGAATCAATTGACAGCTGTTAAAACTGCCAAGTCTGATGAGCTGAAAAGTCTTGAGAATAACCTTTCGAGTCTTTTAGTTTCGTTAGCTGCCAGCTACTCCACTAAAGAGGCTTTCAGTGAGCTTAGTGAAGGTTTTAATAATCTTAGCAGCGATGCAGGTGTCGGTGCGGATGAAGCCAAAAATGCTTTGGTTTCTTATTACAACAGCTCTTATATCAATAAGATCGATTTCAAGGCTGAGGGTGTTGCAGCTAAAAGAGCAACAGAGGCTTATCTGCCCACTACTGACAGCGGAAAACTGGCACAGCTGTATTACGTGCTGAAAAATCCGAATTCAGCAGGCTCTAAGAACAATTTGAAAGAAAGCCCTGACCTTGAGGGGGGGGCTTATGATACTGCCCATGCTATGTATCATGACACTTTCAATACTTTTCTTACTAAGTATGATTTGTATGACGTGTTTATGATAGATGCGGAAGGTACTATCTTTTACTCTGTTTATAAAGAGATGGATTTCGCTACAAATCTGAGCAGGGGGGGAGCTTACAGCAACTCAGGTCTGGCTAAAGTTTTTAACAAGGCAAAGTCGGCGAGTAAAGAGGCTGTGGTCTTTAATGACTTTAATCCGTACGAGCCCAGCCTTAATAAACCGGCGGCTTTCATCGGTACTCCTATACATAAAAATGGTAAATTTATAGGTGCTCTGGTCTTCCAGATGCCTGTGGATAGTATCAATAAGATAATGGCTTTCGGCGGAAGATATGAAGAGGCAGGTCTCGGTGAATCCGGTGAAGTTTATCTTGTAGGTCCTGATAAGCTCATGAGAAGTGACAGCCGTTTTCTGGCTGAGATAGATGATGAGCACGTAAAGATGCTTAAGACCACCATCGGCGTATTCAAAATCGATACATCTTCCGTTGACAAGGCTTTAAGCGGACAGAAAGGTGCTGAGCTAATCGTCGATTACAGAGATGTCAAGGTGCTTAGCTCGTATGAGCCGCTAAATTTCTTTGGTACTAATTGGGCGATTGTCGCCGAGATAGATAATGCAGAGGCGAAGAATATCACAAGAGATATCATTATGATGACTATCATTATTGCGGTCGTTATTACGATAGCCATGATAGTTATGACCACTGCATTCCTCAAAGCATCTCTTATAGGTAAACTCAGAGATATCACCGACTTTATCCTTAAGATTGTCGGCGGTTATGAGAACTCAAACCAGAGGATAGACCTGACATACCTTGATCAGCTTGGCGTCTCCAGAGATAAGGTTTGCCGTGCTAATGATGAGATATGTAAGCTTATATCCAGTTTCTATATATTTGTGGAAGCGGCTAATAATGTTATCGCAACCACGGTTGCCAACTCTGAATCTGTTGCATCTGCTACCAGTGAGCTTTCTGCCACTTCGAGTGAGCTGTCGGCTACATTCGCTGAGCAGGTCGGACAGGTCGGAAATGTTGCCAGTGCAATGGAAGAGATGACGGTTTCTTCTCAGGAAGTTCTCTCCAGAGTTCAGTCGGCATTGGAGAAATCCAATCACTCTTCAGGAATGGCTGTTAAAGGTAAGAGCCGTCTTGAGGATGTTAATAACAGAATCCAGTCCATCAAGGAGTCTACAGGCAAACTTGCTGAGACTATAGTGAGCCTGAATACATCCAGCAAGGAGATAGGCAATATTCTGAGTGCGATCAATGATATCGCAGATCAGACTAACCTGCTTGCTCTTAACGCTGCTATCGAGGCTGCCAGAGCAGGTGAAGCGGGTCGTGGTTTTGCTGTTGTTGCTGACGAAGTCAGGAAGCTGGCGGAAAGAACACAGACAGCTACTCACGAGATAGAGCAGATCATACGCACACTCCTTAACGAGACTACAACAGCCAATGAGAATATGTCTCAGACAGAGGCTATAGTTGACGATGGAGTGAATGTTATCTCTGAAACAACAGTGATATTCGATGAAATAGCCAGTTCTGTCGAAGATGTGGGTGTATCCAACAACTTTATCGAGCAGGCTGTACATGAGCAGAACAAAGCTCTCAGCGAGATTAACGAAAGTGTACAGAGGATATCAACCGGTATAGATGAAAGTGCTGTTGCGGTGGACGAAGTTGCCAAGACTGTTTCAGACATCGAGATGCAGGCTGATGAACTTAGAACAACAATAGACAGATTCAAAGTCTAATCAATAAATAGTCGCCGCCTTTGAGGTTCCCCCCCTTAAAGGCGGCCGATATATTCTTAATCTATATACAGAACTTTTCCTGGGTGTATGTTATTACTGCTTAAACTATTCTTTCGTTTTATACGAGTAATGCTTGTGCCGAATTTCTTTGCTATTGCCCATAGGTTGTCCCCCCCATGTCTGACAGTGTATCTCCCTTTTTTGGAAGAAGCCTTTGCTTTGGAGGAAGCTTTATAGTTATAAACAGTCAGCCTTTTACCCGGCTGAATTACATTATTTCTGAGTCCGTTGCTGGATTTGATCTGACCTATAGTTGTGCCGTACTTATTAGCGATGCTCCACAGGCTTTCACCGTAACGCACTTTATGTTTTGTCTTAGCATATGAACCACGCTTTTTCGTGCTGGCATATGTCCTTTTAGATGCTTTACGGTTGGTGCGGGCATTGTAGTATGAGTCGGAGACGATGATGGACTGCCCGGGTCTGATACGTTTCGGGTTGACCCCCCCTCTGTTCAGAGCCATCAGTTCATATAGTGACATGCCGTATTTGTGTGCGATCTTGTACATATTGTCGCCGCTACGAACTCTGTGCACCTTCGGGTTATATCTTTTCAATTCCTTTTCGAAATCAGCATTGAGTGCCGTGTCGTATACCTCTTTGATAGGTATAAACAGGTATGTACTTCTGAGGATAACATTGTGGCGTAAACCGTTTACCCTTTTCAGCTCTCTTGTGGTCATTTTATATTTTTTTGCGATGGAGGCGATACTTTGCCCTTTTTTAGCAAATTCGATGTGGAACTGTGCGAGTTCATCGTCAGTAATATGCTCCAGCTCTTTTTCCAATATCTCTTTTTTGCCGTATGGAATTCTGAGCGAATACTCTTCAATAGGCGGTGTCATAGGTGTCATCAGTTCAGGATTCAGCTCTCTGATGGTCTCTATGTCAGTGTCTATGATGCTTGCTAATACGTATAGATTTGCCTGACGATACAGGGTGACTCTGTCAAAAAGCTGTGGTTTGCCGTCAGGTGTTTCGAACCCGAATTCCTGATAGTTACGTACAAGATATCTGAGAGCCATATATTTCGGAACATAGTCTTTTGTTTCCAGTTTAAGGTATCTGTATTTACGTTGAGACATCTCAAAGAAGTCTCTGGTGTTATATCTTTTTATTGCGTTGAGGACTTTACCCAGTCCTGCGTTGTAGGCGGCCATAGCCAGATACCAGTCTCCCAGTCTGTCGTAAAGGTCTTGGAGGTGTCTGGCGGCAGCGACGGTGGACTTTTCGAAGTCACGTCTTTCATCCAGCCAGAAGTTGTAATCAAGCCCGTATGCTTTCCCTGTCCCCCCCTTCATGAACTGCCACATTCCGCAGGCTCCTGCGTGGGATGTTATGGAAGGGTTAAAGCCGCTCTCTGTGAACGGGAGGTAAACCAGCTCTTCCGGAACACCCTCTCTGCGGAGTATATCACGGACGATATATATATATTCGTTCGACCTGTCCAGCCATTTCTGGAAAACTTCTCTGTAGTTTCCTGTGAAGAGTTTGACGTAATAGTCAAAACGGCTGGTTTCGACGAGTTTAATAACGTCATATTTGCCGTATTCACTGTCGTGCGGACCGAATCTGAATTCATGGTTCTTCTTGAATGTATTATATATGCTGAAATTTTCATTCAGGTTTTGAGTAAAATTAGATTCAGCGTATTTCGTGAATTGAAAAGTATCGGGAGCTACCCCCCCCTTAGTAACTACGTCAGGTCCTTTAACGTTAGTTTGACAAGCGAATAGTGTGAGAGAGAGGAGACTGTATATAAATATTTTTTTTCATTGATAACTACCTGTTTTATTTAAAGATGCATCTTACATGAAGATGGTTCAAAATCAAGTACGGAAAGTTTAAAAGTTCTTAATACCGTATGATATTATATCGTACTTTCTGCATATTTCTTTAATGGCTGCCAGGCGCTGGCTTGGGGGGGGATAATGTGTTTTGATACAAATCTGCATAGGGAAAGAAGCCGTATATATTCTATATGTTCTATGCTGTCAGATAGCTGATCATCAGTTATTGCGCGCTTTATTATATGTTTCTCAGGTAGATAGCATATGTCGTACTTAGATGTTAAACGAAGCCAGAGATCATAATCCTCACACGTCCGCATGGTTTCATCGAACATGCCGCAGTTGAAAAGAACTTTTTTTTCTATCACAACGGACGACGGGCTTATCCTGCAGAAATCCAAAACTTTTTCAAAGATCTCGCCGCCGTATTTTTTTATGTTTCTTCCCCCCCTGATTGATAAACTTATCTCTTCTGTACCAGAATTCGTCCGTGTGGCAGACTTTCGAACCGCAGGAGCTAATTGCATTGTGTTGGGCTTTCAGTTTATCCGGCAGCCAGAGATCATCAGAGTCCAGAAAGGCGATGTAATCACCTTCAGATGCTTTTATGCCAATGTTTCTGGCATGGCTGACCCCCCCTTTGTTGTCTTCAGATCTTATATACCTGATAAGCCCCCCCATGTAGGGGGGGCGGAGTGCGGTAGCCACGGAATCATCCGAGCCGTCATCAACCACGATTATTTCATAGTCACGGTACGATTGGCAAAGGACAGATTCGACAGCAGATTTTAGAGTCTTGGTTCTATTGTAAACAGGGATGATAACAGAGAATGTCATACCATTCGCTGTCTGTCCATAAGGGTGGAGAAGACAAGTATGGTATTGGTTTTATCTACGCCTTCAATATTTCTGATTTTTTTTATGAGCTTACTGAGCGAGTCGGTATTTTTGGTGGTAACGCTCATCAGGAATGTATAGTCCCCCCCCGTAACATGGTGGCAACTGGTTATGTCGGTATCTATATCCTGAAGTCTGTTTTCAAAATCGTCTATATGTTTCGCATTATCGACGGAAACACCGATGAATGCGTCTATGTCGTCACCTAATATCTTGTAGTTGAGTTCCGCAGTGTAGCCTCGGATGATACCAAGGTTTTCCAGTCTTTTGATACGGTCTATTACGGATGGCGATTTCATGCCTACTGCTTTTGCGATATCGGCATAAGATATCCGGGCATTTTCCATGAGAAGATTGAGTATTTGTTTATCCACACCATCGATTTGGTTACGCATCATCTACCTCCACTTGTCTACAGAGACTTTATCACAGTATTCAGATAGTCTGCAAGATGAACAATAAGGGGGGGATATGGGTTTACATACCTCACGTCCATATGCAACTAGTATCTCGTTTATTTTGATCCAATATTTTTTTTCGGCAGGTGTTCTCTGAGCTGGATTTCGGTTTTGTCGGCATTTTTGGTTTTTACATAGCCAAGTCTGTTGAATATACGGTGCACGTGGGTATCCACACAGATCGCAGATTCGCCGTAGCCTTCCACCACAACAAGGTTTGCAGTCTTTCTGCCAACCCCCCCTTTCAGTTTCACCAGTTCATCTATTTCAGACGGTACAATACTGTCGTATTCATTTATTAATACTGAGCAAATATTTTTTATTGTGGTTGATTTCGTTTTATAAAAACTGGCCGGGTATATCAGCTTAGCTATCTGCTCTTCACTTAGGTTAACCATCTTCTCAGGTGTGTCTGCCTGCTCGAACAGCCTTATGGATGCCTCCAGTGTGACTTCATCCTTCGTCCGCAGGGATATCAGGCAGCTTATCAGCACTCTGAAAGGGTCTCGCCTGGTCTGCTTGGATATCTTAGTGACAGACGGTTCATCCATACCGATATAAACGTCTTCCAGTATCCGATAAACCTCGTGTATATCAGCTCTCTTCATCTAAAAATTCTCTTAGCTTCGGGCTGATATAGATATCCGACAAGTCGAACTCTTTTATAGCTCTTGCCAGTATGAGGAGCTTATATTCTTTGGTGGATTTTTTTTGTCTATTATAAAGAGCTTTTCACCGTCGACAGTGCAGAGCCCGCCTTTCGCTTTCGCTACGGCTTCGTATCTCAGCTTTATGTCCAGCTTAACAGCTATCTCTTCGAGCTCTGCTAAAAGTTTTGCAGTCTTTTGGCTGGCGGTACTCATGCTTTATACCTCGCAGGATGTTTTACTTTTGCCTACAAACAAGTATATAACTATTGCGGCAAGGGTACAAAACAAAAATGCAGTGACAAATACCGATTTGAGCCCTGAGATGTCATATATAATGCCGGATATGGATGAACCTGCGATAGAACCCAGTCCATAGCCCACTCCTGAATACATAGTCTGTGCCTTGAGCTTTATCTTATCAGGAACGCAGGTTTTGATGTATCTCATTACGCCTATGTGGAATGTTCCGTAACCGAAACCGTGAAATGCGGAGAAGAAACATAGGACAAATAAGGATTCGGTGTACCCCCCCGTGGCAAAGTATCTTATACCCGCCAGAAACATGGAAACAGCTATAAGTGTCTTGACATTAAAAAGTTTCAGCACCTTCTCCTGATTATACAGGAAGAAGATTTCAGACAGAACGCCTATGGACCACATATACCCTGCCCAGCTCTGGGAGAACCCGGCTTCAGCCACTTTTATATTGAAGAAGTTGCTCAGGAAAGAGAATGAAGTCAGGTATATGATAAGACCGAAGAAAAATATTCTGAGCTCAGGGGGGGTCAGCTTTCTATCCTCTTTTTTTGTTGGTTTCAGAGTATCTATAGAGAAATTAAGCAAACATGACGGAATGATTGATAAAAGTCCTGCCGACATGAATGTCCATACGAATGCATATATTCCGAACTTGTCCATGAGCATACCGGCTGTGATGGATGTGCAGATAAAGCCTAAAGAACCAAACAGCCTGATTCTTCCGTATGGTATTTTACCGTCCATGGATATTGCCAGACTGTCCACAACGGGGGGGATTATCCCTGCACGTGAGCAGGCGAATATGATAAGAAGCACAGCCACGGCTATCTTGTTATGTGTATAAACCAGCGGCACTAATGATAAAGACGATGCGAATATGCATAGAGCAAGAAACAGGTGTCTGTTTTTGGATCTGGTGAATAGAAGCGTCCATTGGTTTGTTATGGTGAATTTTGCCAGTGGGAAGATTGATAGATAAAGACCTATTTCTGTCCCTGAGAAACCGACCTCTTTAAAGAAGTAGCCGGCGAAAGGGAATATGATGCCGAGGGTGGCATAGTGTAAAAAAAAGAAAGCGGATAAAGCTACCGCAGTTTGTTTATTCTCATCCGCTTTCATATATTACTATTTGTTCACAAGTGGAGACATTGCCCTCAGTTTAAGAACAGATTCTTTGATGATATCAACGGCTCTGTTTACCTCTTCTTCGGTGTTAAACCTGCCGAAGCTGAATCTGATAGCACCGTGAAGGTCAACCGGGTCAACGCCTATGGCGTAAAGCACGTGGGATGCATCGACGCTCTCTGACGAACAGGCACTCCCTGTGGAGCAGCAGACTTCCTCTGCGTAGATCATAAGAGCCTCTGCCTCGATGTATCTGAATGCAAGGTTAGAGACTGAACACACACGTCTGTCTTTATCACCGTTTATATTAACGTCTCCGAGCTCATGGATGAGCCTGTCTTCAAAAAGATCACGGAGTTTTCTGACATGTGCTATATCTTTTGCAAGGTCTCTGGAGATTATTTCGCATGATTTTGCCATTCCGATTATGTTAGGGACACTCTCTGTCCCTGCACGGAGACCAAATTCCTGTGCTCCGCCGACAACAAGCGGTCTGAAATCAGCTTTGAGGTTGTCTTCAATAAATAATACGCCGATCCCTTTAGGACCGCATAGTTTATGTCCTGATATCGTGAGCAGGTCGACGCCGAGTTCTGCAACATCGATCTTCATCTTGCCCATTGCCTGCACAGCGTCTGTGTGTACAACAATCTGCTTCTCTTTTGCAAGTTCCACAATCTCTCTGATAGGCTGGATAGTCCCTATCTCGTTGTTCACCAGCATGACGGAGATGAGGATAGTATCTTCTCTGATGGCATTTTTTACAGCCTCCAGAGGGATGATACCTTTTGAATCAACAGGAAGGTACGTGATCTCAAAACCCTGTTTCTCCAATACTTTGCAGCTTTCAAGGACAGCTTTGTGCTCTATGACGGATGTGATGATATGCTTACCTTGGCCTTAAGCATTTCTGCCGTGCCTCGGATTGCCATATTGTCTGAGGCTGTTCCGCTTGCGGTGAAAATGATCTCGTGAGCTTCAGCTCCGATAGATTTAGCTACTGTCTCTCTTGCTTCTTCTATATCGTCACGGACATCACGCCCGAGAGAATGTATGCTTGAAGTTCGCGAACTTTTCCATGAAGTAAGGCTTCATCGCCTCGAAAACTTCAGGATCCATAGGTGTCGTCGCACTGTAATCAAGATAAATCGGCATCTTTTCCTCCAAAAGCCTGACGCTTTAAGTCGTGTATACTAATATTCTCTAAATAGTTATCTACTGTCTCTTTGAGTCCGCTCCACAGCCAGTTTATACCGCATGACGCATAGTTGTCACACGCCTCTTCCTGTGTGCAGTCTGATATGTTAACAGGTCCGTCCATAGCATAGATGACCTCTTTCAGTTTTATATCATGTGGGGGGGCTCTGGCAAGCATATATCCGCCCTGAGCTCCTCTCGAACCTTCTACTATACCTGATTTTTTTCAGCTTTATGAATATCTGTTCCAGATATTTTCTGCTGATATCCTCATGCTCTGCCACCTGAGTGAGAGCAATAGGTCTTTCGTCGCCACCCATCAGCACAAGTGCGAAGATGGAACGAATAGCATATCTGCTTTTAGTTGTTATTTTCATGTTTAGCCAGTTTTTTTCTGAGGTCGTTTATCTCCGCTTCCATATGACACATTCTGGTTGCCATGTCCGTGATAGCTCTGGCAACAGGGTCAGGGAGTTTATTATGATCAAAGCTCTTTTTGTCCTCTGTCCCTTTAACGATTTTCCCGGGGGGGATACCGACCACAGTTGCATCCTCAGGTACTTCCTTAACAACGACAGAGTTAGAGCCTATTTTAGCATTCTTTTTAACAGTGAAAGGTCCCAGAACCTTAGCTCCTGAACCTATGACTACATTGTCTTCGATTGTCGGGTGACGCTTCACCTTTTCTAAGCTGACACCGCCGAGTGTAACCCCCCCGTGGTAGAGAGTGACGTCATTGCCTATCTCCGCCGTCTCTCCTATCACGACACCCATGCCGTGATCGATAAAAAAAACGTTTCCCTATGGTTGCCCCCCCCGGATGTATCTCTATCCCTGTGAAAAACCTGCCGAGGTGAGAGACAAATCTTCCAAGAAAGAATAGTTCATTTATCCAGAGTTTATGAGCCAGACGGTAAAAGAGGATAGCGTGAAAGCCCGGATAACAGAAGATGACCTCAGCCTTGCTTTTGGCGGCAGGGTCTCTTTCAAAAACTGTATCTATCTCCTCTTTAAGTCTCTTGAAAATGCTCATATCCTAGTATCCTTGTAGTATATCTATTTAAAAATAAAGCCCTGCAAGCACAGGGCTATATTAAAATTTCGTTGTTGCCGGTTAATTAAGCGTCAATAGCGTCAACAGGGCAAACTTCTGCACAAGCACCACAGTCAGTACATGTGTCAGCATCGATAACTCTTACGTCATCAGCCTCTGTAATAGCACCTACTGGACACTCATCTTCGCATACGCCGCAGTTTGTGCAAGCATCGTTAATTGTGTAAGCCATAAAAGCACCTCCGTTAGTCTTACTCTTGGTTTAATAAAACCTTATGTGCCTAAAGTCAATAAGAAAAGTTTGTTTTAAAATCGACAAAGTGAATTTTTTTAAACGGGGGGGGTTCAAAAAAGGTATACTCACAAAGACTTAAAGAAACATATTGAACTAATATTTTTTTTCATATATTAGAGAGGATATGCAAATCCCAAACGTCAATCTGAAGAGAATAAAAGAGGTTCATATTTTTTTTGACCCTTTGTTCATGTTCACGATGACAAATCGTCATATAATTTAAAGGAGATTTCTAATGACAGAAAATATAGTATTCGCAAAACTCGTTACAGGCGAGATGGTTCTTGCTGAGAAGGATGAGGCGGCTGACAAAATAAAAAACGTTTGCCTTGTTCAGGTTATGCCAACGCAGTCAGGCTCTATGCAAATAGCGATAGTACCTTACGGATTCCCTTTTGAAGAGGAAGTTAGGGGGGGGAAATCAATATGGCAAATGTTCTTTTCGAGTTTAAAGAAGTACCTGGAGACCTTGCAGACAAATACATAGAGACAAGGTCAAATATAAAGATAGCGAGCAACATGGGCGGACTCGGCGGAAACCCTGCGGGTGGCTCAGGTTCCGGGATAATTCTCTGATAATGAAAGACAACTGGAAACTGATCAAAACTGAAATAAAATATACAGACCCTGTGCTTCGTGTGGAGCACAGGGATTTTCATTATAAAAAGAATGACAGTATAGGCACGTTCACTGTAGTCAGCATGAAAAACTGGGGGGGGTCATAGTCCCCCCCGTCACAACTGAAGGGAAGTTGGTTTTGGTGAAGCAGTTTCGTGTGGGTACGGGTGAGACGGCATATGAATTCCCGGGCGGTGCTCTTGAAGCGGGCGAAAACCCACGGGACGGCAGTGCAAGAGAGCTTGTGGAAGAGACAGGCTATGAGGGGGGGGAGCTCACGGAGCTTTGCCGCATGTGCCCTAACCCTGCTTTTATGGACAATATCTGTTATCTTTATAAGGCGGATAACTGTGTGAAAACATCGGAGCTTTCACTCGATCCGTTCGAGGATTTGGAGCCTGTTGAGTTCAGTGTTTCAGAGGTCGAGCAGATGATCCTCGACGGAAGGATTGTCCATAGTATATCCATAGCCGCATACGGTGCTTACACGGCTTCCATCAGGCAGAAATAATCCTTTTTGTTACTGTAAATATCTTTAATGATTAATGTTATTTATGTTTAGTTGACAAAGTCAAATAAATAATGGATTATGTCAATTAAATAAAGGAGGTCAGTTATGCCTGCTATTGAAAAGATACGAAGTTTTAATCGGTTTTATACAAAGCAACTGGGTTTACTTGATAATAAAATATTAAAAACACAATACTCATTGGCAGAAGCAAGGATTTTCTTTGAGCTTAGCCAAAAGGATGGTTTAACTGCCAGCGACTTGGTCAGAGAGCTTAGAATAGATGCTGCCTATCTAAGTAGGATTCTTGCTAAATTTGAAGATAAAAAGTGGTTAGTCAGGAGAAAATCTTTAAAAGATTCTCGTAAGTTGATTATAGAGCTTACATCAAAAGGCAGAAAGATTTATAAAGAGCTGGAAGAAGCCTCCAGACAGCAAATTGATGAGTTACTGTTGCCTCTATCGCCTATAGCGACAGATACACTTATCTCATCTATGGGGGGTTGGTGCATAAAATTCTATCAGGTCAAAACTATGATGATTACATTACTATTCGTACACATGCAGCAGGTGATATAGGCTATCTTTCTTTTATGCACGGAAAGTTTTACTCGAAAGAATATGGCTTTGACATCAGCTTTGATTCATATGTTGCGGGTGCGATGGCAAAGTTCATAGATGAGTTTAATGCACAGAAAGATAGATTATGGATAGTTGAGTTTGATAATAGAATCATGGGATCAATTGCCATTGTCCACACTGAGAATAATATAGCACAATTACGGTGGTTCATTCTAGAGCCGGAGGTGCATGGTAAAGGTATTGGGAAAAAACTAATGCAAAATGCTGTGCAGTTTTGCAGAGATAAAGGATATGATAAAATAGTTCTGTGGACATTCGACGATTTAAAAGCAGCAAGAGGACTTTACGAGAGAGAAGGGTTTGCCATCGTGAAGTCGGTAAATCATGAAATTTGGGGGGGACAATATCTCACAGAAGAATTGTGGGAGTTATCGCTAACGTAAATAATACCCGATATATTGAAACCAGTTCTTGACATAGTTACGTTATTTGATTAAACCGACACTTGCGTGTATTTAATTTATGATGTGGTGCGATGAATATTAACGACAACAAAGACAGACTGAATAACTTTCTGAAGCGGCATGATGATCTGTATATGGTTATGATTGCCGTTCTGATTGGTGTGCTCGCAGGTTACGGCAACCTGCTTTTCAGATTTCTCATAGGTTTTGTGCAGGATCTCTTCTACGGTACAAAGAGCGAATATGTTCTTGCAACGCTTAACCAGACACCTTTTTATAAGATAATCTTCGTTCCTGCCATCGGCGGTTTGCTGGTCGGGCTTATATCTATAGTATTTAAATTTGCCAAAGGGCACGGAGTTCCGGACGTTATGAAGCTATAGCCCTCAACAGGAGCATTCTGCCGCAGGTTGCAATAGTGAAGTCCGTGTCATCCGCTATCACACTCGGAACAGGGGGGGGTCGGCAGGTCGTGAAGGACCGATCGTACAGATAGGTGCTGCCATAGGTTCGGGTGTGGGGGGGAAGCTGTTTAAGTTTTCTTCTGCCAGAATGAAGACGGTTATAGCCTGCGGAGCAGCAGGTGGACTTGCCGCCACATTTAACGCTCCCATAGGCGGAGCTATGTTTGCCGCTGAGGTTCTGCTTGGTCAGTTCGGTTTGAAGACGTTCAGCCCAATCATAATCTCATCAGTAATAGCTACTGTTGTTTCGAGAGCTTATCTGGGTGATCATGTCACATTTGATGCTCCCGTGTATGTATTTAAATCGGTTCTGGAGTTGCCTTTATATACCATAATGGGGGGGATGCTTTGTGCCGTTGTCGGTGTGTTTTTTTTATCAGGACATTTTACCGCATAGAAGAGAAGTTCGACTCACTCCAAATACCCAACTGGTCAAAGCCTGCCCTCGGCGGTCTTTTGATGGGTTGTGTTGCACTCATGTCCCGTGACGTTATGGGTGTGGGCTATGACACAATCGATGCAATCCTCAGCCATGAAACAGGTTTGATTCTCATAGTATTAGTTCTGTTAAAAGTTATAGCTACTTCACTGACCCTTGGTTCAGGCGGTTCAGGCGGTCTTTTTGTTCCATCGCTTTATATAGGTGCTGCAACAGGCGGTTTTTTTTCGGCTGGTTTGTGAATCTTCTTTTCCCCCCCACAATGACAGGTGGTCCGGGGGGGGCTTACGGGCTTGTGGCTATGAGTGCCATGCTGGCAGCAACTATAAGAGCACCGCTCACTGCCATACTTATCATCTTTGAGATAACTCAAAGTTATACGGTTATACTTCCGCTTATGCTGACAGCCATTGTTGCTAATATATTCGCAAGTTATTTAGAGAAGGAGTCGATATTCACATGGATATTGACAAAACAAGGGGGGGTGCGTATCAGAAAAGGGGGGCGGAAGAATCTGTCCTTGAGAAACTCCATGTGGGTGACGTCATGCTTAAAGATGTGACCACATTCAGAGAGGATACCCCCCCTTTCCGCAATATTCTAGAGAGTATTAAGCTGGCTAATCATACTTATTTCCCAGTTATAGGCAGGATGAAAGCCTCGTGGGTATGCTTTCGCTGGATAATATCCGTGAGATCATCTTCGAAGAGGGGGGGCTGGAGGATATCGTTGTCGCCGGAGAAATATGTACAAGAGAGAACATCATCTATGTTACAGTGGATGACACGCTGCTGACTGCCACAGAGAAGCTTGGTATCAAAGACCTTGGTGCAATCCCTGTTGTGCAGGAAACAGACGGTAAGCTCTACTTTAAAGGGCTTCTGAGGCGTGGAGACATCATAATGCAATACAATAAAACAATCGCGAGTACGAGGCCTGTAAATGCCTGATTATAAAAATGAACTGAATCAAGCACAATATGAAGCTACCACCACCACGGAAGGACCTCTTCTTGTCCTTGCAGGTGCAGGAACAGGTAAAACCCGTGTTATCACTTACCGTATAGCACATCTTATAAATAATATCGGAGTTCCGTCCAGAAACATACTTGCCGTCACATTCACCAACAAAGCTGCAGGGGGGGAGATGAAAGAGCGTATCCTTAAGCTGGTTGATTACGAAGATGCAAATATATGGATAGGAACATTCCATTCCATCTGCCTGAGACTGCTGAGACGTGATCCTGAAAAGGCAGGGATAGGGGGGGCAGGATTCGGTATTCTAGATCAGGACGACAGGCTCGCAACCATGCGTGATGTTATAAAGATACTCAATATAGATCACAAAAAAATATCCGCCCAAGCAGTATATGAATCTTATATCGAACTATAAAAACACCCGTGGGTATGTGGATGAGAAACTGCCAGAGGACTTGTCATACAGGTTTAAGGACGTGTTTGCGACATATCAGGGGGGGCGTTTGAAAGATCAGAATCTGATAGATTTCGACGATATGCTTGCACTCACTATCAGGATGTTTCAAAAGCACCCTCTCACGGTGAATTATTATAAAGACCTGTTTCAGTATATACTTGTTGATGAGTATCAGGATACTAACGATATCCAGTTTCTCTTCCTGCGTTTGCTTGCAGGGACTGACGGCAACCTCTGCGTAGTGGGGGGGGATGATGATCAGTCTATCTATGGATGGCGTGGAGCGGACATCAAGAATATTCTGGAGTTCGATACCATCTTCGAGAATACAAAAACCATCAGGCTTGTGGAAAACTACAGAAGCCGTCCGCAGATACTTAAGGCGGCTAATGAGCTGATCCGCAATAATAAACTGCGTAAAGGTAAAGACCTCGTGGCATTCAGGGAAGAGGGCGGTCTGGTTCAGGTGCTCCCCCCCGTCAGCAGAGAAACAGACGAGGCTGATTTTGTTATGAGTGAGGTTAAGAAATACCTTGATGAGGGGGGGATGTCCGGCAATGAGATAGCCGTTCTTTACAGGACAAACGGTCAGTCACGTAACTTTGAAGTTAAACTGAATGCGGAACGCCTCCCTTACAAGCTTATAGGGAGTGTAGGGTTCTTCCAGAGACGTGAAGTTAAAGATATACTCAGCTACCTTCGTTTTTATGATAATCCATACGATTCCGTCTCCTTCCGCAGATGTGTGAAAGCACCGCCGAGAGGGATAGGCGACACAACAATCAATAAGATAATAGATTATGCTTCCTCAAATAATGCAGACATCCTGAATGCTATATACGGACTGAACGACCAGCTTAGAGGTCAGCAGAAAGAATCCTTCAGAAAGCTTCTGAATATATTTGAAAAGATAAAAACATGCGTAAAGGTCAGTGAGATGGTGAAGACTGTCATAGAGATGACCGAATACAAAGACTATGTGAAAAAGTATGAAGACGAGCAGGAAGCTGAACGCAGGATAAGCAACGTAGACGAGCTTTTCAACGCCGCTGTGGCTTTCGAGAACAGCAACAGGGACGGGCTCATCGTTGATTTTCTCGCTGATACGGCACTGGCAACCTCCTCTGACGAACCTGCGGAGAATTGTATCCAGCTGATGACTATTCACGCCGCTAAAGGGCTGGAGTTTGAAACTGTCTTTTTAACTGGGCTTGAAAATGGACTCTTCCCTCTGCATGGGTCTATAGAAGAACCTGAGGAGTTGGAAGAGGAACGCAGGCTTTGTTATGTGGGTGTCACAAGGGCAAAGCAGAACCTTCATATGACATACGCTTCCACCAGAATGATCTATGGTAAATATATGCCTCAGCAAAAGTCTATCTTCCTGGATGAGATGGGGGGGATACTCGGGTACAGCAGACCGAAAACCGGCATGGCAAAACCGAATGTTCAGCCAAAATTTAAGAGGAAGACTGTTGAAATAAACGGTATTAAAAACGGCAGTAAAGTGACTCACGAGAAGTTCGGCGAAGGGATGGTTGTCGCTATCTCAGGTACAGGAGATTCCGCTAATGCCGATGTTTTCTTCAAATCCAGTGGACTTAAGAAGATACGGATTTCTTTTCTTAAGCTCTCTTAACAACTTTAATAAAGTATCCTCTCTTTTTTTTACATTATTAATTAACTTTCGTATTGGGTAAACTACTTCTATATTGGAGTATTTTATTAATCGCTTTATTTGTATAGAGCGATTTTTTTAATATATAGAGAAAATATGGTATTGCGGATACTTTTTATGAGCATATGCTAGTAATATGGGTAGTAAAAAGGAGGTATATTGTGAAGTGCAAAGAGCTTTGGTTCAAATATTTCAACCATTTCACAGCAAAAGTTGCTTATGATATAATTTTTAGCTGTAAGATATGTATATTCCTAACCTTAGTAATGTACGTGGTTGCAATGTATGTGAGTATCCTTCCTGTTGATGTGACAGGAAGCATTGTCGGACGAGCTGTGCTCAGTCTCGCAGCAGGTGTTGGTGCGACGATTGTTACAGCACCGCTGTTTCTGATCGTGATGATATTCTTTGGGGGGGTAATGATAAGGTTTGCTAAAGATTGTTGTCTTGGAGGATGTGCTTTATGTACATGGTTCAGAAAGCAAATAGGTGGCAATCAGTCTAGCAACACTTAGGAGATTTTTCTGGAAACAATGATAGAAAAGGGTGGGGGGGGTTGAGCCTGCCCTTTTTTTATTTGCCTTAATTGATTAATTATGAATTATTTAAAGTAGCCAGCACTGAAGTTGTTTTGAAAAGGGTATAGGTTTCAGATCCTTTAGTTAAGGATAATTTTTTTGCACTGTCTGATGTTATCTGCACAGTCAGCTGTGTACCATTTTCTGAATTTAACGATACTTCACACTTCTCGTTATCAGTGTCTATAGATATAACCTTTGTCTTTAAAAGGTTTTTTGCACTAGTAATTATGGTGTCACTGTTTATGAGTATGATGTCAGACGGTTTGATAAATAGACTAACCGTATCATCAGGTTTGATATCATTATCTAATAAAGCACATGCCAATGTGTCTCCGCCTGAAGTCTCAGCCAGAGCGTATTCTCCGTCTGTTTCAAGAATTCTGGCTTCAATGCGGTTCATTTTCGTGATGTCTGTGAGGTATAGTTCGTGGATTCTGCTGTAATAGCTGTAAGTTTTAACTAAATCCTTTCCGTGCTCCGTGAGGATAGTGCCGCCGCCCCCCCCTTTACCGCCGGTTTTTCTTTCTACAAGGTTTTTACCGAAGATTTCATTGAGGGAGTTTATGCTGTCCCATGCGGCTTTATAGCTCATTCCGATGGATTCTGCCGCCTTTTTGATAGAGCCTGTTTCGTCTATCAGTCGGAGCAGTTGTATGCGTCCGTGACCTGCTATGCCTGCCCCCCCGTCGATATCTATCCAGAGCTTCCCTTCTACTTTCATGCGAGCTGTTCAGCCACGATAATTTTGATGAATGCTGCTATGGGCAAGGCTATGATCATTCCGCCTATACCAAAGAGCGAACCGCCCGCAAGAAGTGCGAAAATCACGGCAGTGGGATGAAGCCCAAGTGATTCGCCCACTATCTTTGGAGTAATGAGGTTGCCCTCGAGGAGCTGAACTATCATAAAACCGCCAATAACAAGCATCGGGTGCAGTATATCCTGATACTGGACAATCGATAAGACGAGGGACGTGCCGAAGCCTATTATGAAACCGAGATAAGGGACTATGCTGAGTATGCCTGAAACAAGCCCGATAAGTATGGCAGGCTTGACACCTGCAACGAGCAGTACGACAGTATATAAAACGGCTAATATGGAGGCTACGAGTATCTGACCTCTGAAATATACGGAGAGGATTTCATCGAAGCTTTTAAAATACTTTTTGTAGTCCTTGTCTGATTTACGTTCGATGATTTTGAAAAGTTTTTCGTTCATCCTGTCAAAATCTTTCAGGAAGTAGAAAACGAGTATAGGTATAATCGCCAGATTGACTATAATCCCTATAGCACCGCTGGCGGAGGATATGATGCCTGTGACAGCACCTAAGGTCTCTTTGGCTATTGCTCCTGCCTTCGGAGCTAGCTGAGTTTTTATACTGGCGAGTGAAATCTCGGTATTGAATCTTTCAGCGAACCTTTCGACCATATCCATTATGGAGTTTATTATCTCAGGCGTAATCTTTATCAGGTATTCGATCTCGTTGTATAGCAGAGGCAAAAGATAAGCTGCCGCAATCGTCATTAAAATGAAAATAATAACTATGAGGATAACTATCCCGAGTGCTCTCGGTATCTTCATCGCCTCCAGCTTGTCGATTGCAGGGTCGAGCAGGTATGCTATGAAGAACGAAACAGCAAATACGGAGATGATCTCCTGTATCTTATAGACAAGCACAAAAAGAAAAAGGGCGAGTGCTATTATTGCCAGATTTTTGTAGTTGATATCCAGTTTAAAAATACTCATGGTGAATAATAGCTTATAAATTATATGTTGTCATTCAGTTCCTCATGGTGGCAGGAATGCAGCATTGCCGTCATGGTGGGGGGGGAGTCTTCAAAGTGACGATAAATTACTCTATCGTGGAAGATCGCCACACCTTCAAATGAGTCGCCATGACTTTCTGAGTCTTCCTGTATCCTCTCGGATATTATTCAGGAATACCCATCTTGCGGAGGATATCCTCAAGCAGGCACCACTTTGTGAAAGCAGACTGCAGCAGGTTGAGCCCGACAAAAATAGTAAGAGCGAACCACCATTTATTGTGATACATGCCAAGAGGTACACTAACCAGTATAAATATGCCCGGAACAAGTCTTAAAATATCTTTGATAGTCATGTCAGTCTCCTTATTTCTTAAACTTCTCGTCCCAGAACTCATGATGAAAATAGTACATGAGCGGGATAATCAAGAGTGTCAGTATGGTTGAAACCACAGCTCCTGTTATTAGTGATACGCCAAGCCCTGCAAATATCGGGTCAGGGAGCATGAACAGAGCACCGACTATAACGCTACCGTGGTGAGCACAACAGGTCTTGTCCTGATAGCACCCGATTCGATAACAGCATCACGGAGGGGGGGTTTGCCCTGTGCCATCGAATGTTCTATAAAGTCTATAAGCAGCACAGCGTTACGCACCATGATTCCTGCCAGTGCAATGAATCCTATCATGCTTGTAGCTGTGAAAAACTTATCAAATATAAAGTGCCCGGGGGGATGATACCCAGCAGTGAAAGCGGAATAGGAACCATCATTATGAGCGGTGTGGAGAAGGATTTAAACCAGCCCACCAGTACGAAATACATAAGTACCAATACTGCCGCAAATGCAAGCCCAAGGTCACGGAAGACCTCATATGTGATCTGCCACTCACCGTCCCATTTAATACTCGGAACGTCATATTCCTCAGGTGCTGATGTCCAGTATTGTTTGATAGGTATACCCTGCCAGTTAAGCTCGTTTATCTTCTTTTTCATGTCTAAGATAGCGTAAACAGGGCTCTCCACCTCGTTAGCCACATCTGCAGTGATGTAGATAACAGGCTTCATGTTTTTATGATAGATAGACTTGTCTTTGATCTTCTCTCTGACATCCACTATCTCACCGAGGCTCACAGAGCGACCGCTCATGGATACAAGGTGTATATCGGATAAAGCGTCTATCATATTACGTCTGCTTTCAGGCAGTTTTATTGTTATATCGACCGGCTCTCTGTCTTCAGAAGTGTGCAGAATCCCTGCCTTCATCCCCCCCTGCAGTGCCATGTATAGCGTCTTAGATACCATCTCTGAGGATACACCAAGGAGTGCGGCTTTCTGCTTGTCAACCTGAAGGTCGAGCTGGATCATATTATCTTCTTCGTATGTGTCTATATCCACCACGCCTTTTGTATCCTTGAATACATCAACGATCATCTTGGCGACTTCCGAGCGGCTCTTTGTGTCAGGTCCGTATACCTCGGCAACGAGGGTGGATAATACAGGAGGTCCGGGCGGAACTTCTGCGATCTTTATATTAGCACCGTACTTCTCGCCAATCTCCTGCACAGGGATACGCAGTTCTTTCGCCATGTCGTGACTCGAACCTTTCCTGTGGGATTTATCGACAAAGTTCACCTGAATATCTGCTACATTATGCCCTTTACGGAGGAAGTAATGTCTGACCAATCCGTTAAAGTTATATGGCGAGGATATACCTGAATATATCTGGTAATTGTCGATATAGTCTATCGTCGATAGATATTTACCAACCTCTGTAGCGACGAAGGTTGTCCTTTCAAGCGGAGTCCCCCCCTCAGGCATATCTATAACTATCTGCACTTCGTCCTTGTTGTCGAACGGAAGCATTTTCATCACAACCAGCTTGGACGGGATGAAAAGGAAAGCACCGAAAAACATAGCCAGAAGGATTACTATTACTCCGAGCCTCTTTTTCCAGTTGTCTATCAGTACGCCGAAAACTTTATTGTATATTTTATACAATTTTGATTGTTTGACGTATGCGTCTTCGTCTATGTCTTCATTGCCGTGCTTAGAAGCGTGACCTGCCAGAAGCATATATGAGAGCCAAGGGGGGGTGATCATAAGTGCTACGAACAGTGAAAAGAGCATAGCCAGAGAAGCGCCGATAGGCATAGGTTTCATGTATGGTCCCATCAGACCGCGGACAAATGCCATAGGGTATATGGCGACTATGACAGTGAGTGTCGCCAGAATTGTAGGGTTTCCAACCTCGCCCACAGCCTTAATAGCCTTCTCCAGCAGGTTTTTACCCCCCCCATCTTAAAGTGCCGTTCCATATTTTCGACAACAATGATGGCATCGTCCACCACCAGACCAGCGACGAATATAAGAGCGAACAGCGTAACTCTGTTCAATGTGTAATCGAACATAAAATAGACAAAGAATGTAAGTGCAAATGTTACCGGCAGAGCCACGAAAACCACAACACCTGCACGCCAGCCCATAGTGAGCGACATAACCAGTATAACGGCAATAATAGCCCCCCTATCAGGTGTTCTATCAGTAGCATAACCTTAGTATATGCGGTTGCTCCATAGTTTCTTGTGGTTGTTACCTCCACGTTGTTGGGTATTACATAGCCTTTTAAGTGCTGCATCTTCCTTTCGACAGCATCTGATACCACAACAGAGTCACTCCCTTTACGCTTAGATATAGCGAGTGTCACCGCCTGATATCTCTCCATGGATTCATCTTTGTTAAATCCCATGAGAAGGTGGTGTTCAGGTACTTCAGGACCGTCGTAGATATCTGCGACATCTTTCAGGTAGACGCTTTGCCGTTGTGAGCACCCACAACCATAGTTCTGATACTGTCTGAGTCTTTATAAAAACCGCCTGCAGAGACGTAATATACTCTGTTATTCTTTGTGATGTCCCCCCCTGTGTTGAGGGAGAGGTTTGAGCTTTCTACAGCTTTGAAAAGCCTGAAAAGATCGAGATTATATGCTCTGAGTTTCTCTATATTCGGTTCTATGCGGATTATACGCTTATACCCGCCTATAACTTCCGTTTTAGAGATATTATCTATCTCTTTGATACGTTTTTCTGCTTCCGATGCTATCCTTCGGAGCTGATAAGCGTCTAAGTCTTTCGACCAGAAAGTGTATGCCATCTGCGGCACATCGTCTATCGCCTGTCTCTGAACTATTGGCTCAAGGACACCGTGGGCATCCTTTGCATATTATAAGCCAGTTTATCGTTTAACTTTGTTATGGATTTCTCTTCGTCTTCACCCACTTTAAAGCGGACTACAACCATCCCCCCCATGTCGTTCATGCTGGTGCTGTAGACATATTCTACGCCCGGGATCTCCCAGATGATCTGCTCAAGAGGTTCGGTGACTGATTTTTCTACGTCACCTGCCGATGCACCCGGGTAAGGGACAAAAACATCTACCATAGGTACTACAATCTGCGGCTCTTCCTCTTTAGGTGTCATGACGATAGAGACTATACCTATAAAGAGAGTCGCAATGACCAGCAGTGGGGGGTTATCTTAGAAGTGATAAACGCCGCGGCTATCTTTTCTGCAAGATTTCTTTTCGTTTGTGTGTCACTCATCATTTTGCCTCTAAGTTATCGCCTGATTTGAGGAGTTTCGCATTTTCAACAACGATGATGTCCCCCCCTTCTTCCAGTCCTGAGAGGATTTCCACAACTCCATCGAGTTCGCGGCCTGTCTTTACTATACGCATGTCTGCCTTGCCGTTATCGTTGACGAATACTATGCTGAGCTGACCACGCTTGACCAACGCTGATTCAGGCACGGAGATGAGTTTCTCCGACCCTGTGATAAAGCGTACTTTAGCGAACATCCCGGGATACAGCATCTGACATCCTGTAAGCTTCACTTTGAAGTTTCCTGTAAAGACGTCCACATCAGGGCTTACCTCAAGGACTTCACTCTCGTACTCTTCATTAATGGACTCTATGGATACCATGGCTTTTGTTCCTGTTGATATCTCCTGTATGAGTGACTGACTGATATATGTATATATTACCGTGGCAGTGTTGCCTATCTTCATAATAGGGTTGCCCGGTGCTGCAAGGTTTCCTGCATCCATGTTTTTCTCAAGGACAACGCCTGAGAACGGAGCTTTTATCTGAGTGTATGAGAGGTAGGTTTTCACTTCATTCAGCATGGATTTTGCCTGCTGATTTTTCAGTTTTACCTGCTCAACCTTCTCTTTAGCGAGGCTTACATTCTCGCCTGAAATATTCAGCGACTGTTTTGCAAGATCATAGTTGGCTTCAACCTGATCGAACTCCTGCCTGCTGACACTGTTGTTTTTTATGAGGTTGCTGAACCTGTTGTATGTTTTTTCAGCCAGGTCGTATTGAGACTGAGCCTGTTTATGCTGTGCTTCTGCCATTTTATAGCCTATCTCTGCCTGCTTAAGTCCGTTTTCAGCCTCTTTAAGGGAGGACTGAGCGAAGGCGAATTTCTCTTCAAGCTCGCCGCTTTTGATGACTGCAAGCAGTTGACCTGCTTCGATCTTTTGACCGGGGGGGGAGACTAATATCTGCTCCACATATCCCACGACCTTCGGGATAATGAAGGCGGTCTTTTCACTGGATACAGTGGCTGTAAAGCTTCTTGATGATGCCGTATCAGTCTTTTTTACCTGCATGGTTTTTACTACTACATTCTTAGGCGTATCGACTGTTTCATTTACCTTGTCTTCTGAACCGCACGCAGTCAGCAGAACGACTGTAAACATCATTATCAAAACATTACGGAGCATAATTTTACCTCGTTTATTTATATATTCAAATATTAATATGTTTATTCGTACTTTTCAAGTCTTATTTCATTATAACACTATAAATGAATTAATTTAACTTGTTCATATTCGGTTTAGGTTATGGTTTATTTAAGCGAGCCTGTGGCAAGGTGAAGCCCTGCTTTCTCTACTATATGCTGATATTCAGACATATATAAAGACAGCTCTGCCTGCTTCAGATCAACCTCACGATCGAGCAGCTCCGTGACTTTGGTAAGCCCTTCGTTGAATCTGTTTTCAGTGATCTCCAGTGCTTTCTGAGCGGCTTCAACACGCTTAACGGAAGCTTCCGTCTGTTTAGCTGATGTTATAACGCCGTGATAAGCATTTTTAATCTCTGATTTTATCTCGAGCTTTTTATCTGATATCTGATGTAGAAGAGCATAATGGGCAGATTTAGTCTCTCTGGTTTTGTTATAGTCGGAAAAACCGTTAAACAGATTCAGGCTCGCCTGAGCACCGAATGTGTAGCCTTCACCGTTATCACCGAACATATTTTTATCATTACGCTGATAGTCGGCAAAAACAGCCACGGAAGGGAGGAAGGCAGATTTGGATTTAGTGTTTTCCAGCCCTGTGACACGTGAGTATTTTTTTCATGGCGGCAAGGTCCTGCCTGTTTGCGAGTCCTTTTTTTAGTGTAAGTTTCGATATCGTCTTCAAAGGTGAGCTCAGGGTCTGTCCAGACGATCTCGATAGCCTCATCAGTCCCGAGTATCCTTTGGAGCTGGCTCATGGCAACTGCGTGCTGTTTCTCCGCTTCTTTAACAGCCTGATCGTTCATGAGGAGATAGCTCTCCGAAACCAGCAGGTCGCTCTTTACTATGAGTCCGTTTTTATAAAAGTCCTGAGCAGTGTTGTAGTATCTTTCGGTACGCTCGTAGGAGTGCTTCACCACATCCTTTGCTTTTTCGGCGAGAGCAAGCCCGTAGAATGCTCTGTGAAGGTTGTATAGTGTGAACTGACGTACACGCTCGGTTTCAAACCTGCTGGCAACATATGCCTCTTTTGCCTGTTTTATGCCGAAAAGTATCTGTCCGTTCATGAATATAGGCTGCATAATCTGGATTTTACTCTGATGGTTAGTCACGTAATCCGGATCAGGCAGTTCAGTGCCGAAGTATGTCATGTCGAATCTGCCCTGAGCCATCTTTCCGAATGCAGCATTGGCAGGTTCGTCTGTTTTCATATATGTTTGGGAGAGTGTGACCTTAGGCAGATATCCACCCACGGCCTGCATGTGTCTGTAAGACGCAGCCTCTTCTTTAGCCTGATAAGATTTAATCATATTAGAGTTTGACAAAGCTGTGGATTTAGCCTCGCTGAACTCCATCGGTTTCCCGTTTGCAACTGCCGCAGTAAGGAGTACTGCCATCAATATTAATGATCGTCGCAAGGTGATTTGCATCCTGTAGCCTCCATAAGCTGTTTTATCATCTCTTTGATACCGTCGTCGCATATGCTGTAGCAGATACTTGTGCCAGTCCTTTTCCCTACGATGATCCCTTTATTTTTGAGGATAGCGAGGTGCTGGCTTGTTGTAGCCTGAGGTATCTCAAGCCCTTTACAAATCTTAGTTACGTTACATTCATTGTTCATCAGACCAATCACAAGTTTGAGCCTGATAGGGTGTCCGAGAGCTTTTAGCTTCTCAGAATAGGTGTCGAACCACTCTTCCATAGTATCTACTCCTTCAAATAAAATGATACGCGAAAACTATTATCTATATATTTATATATATGACATATGATGTTTGTCAATTGATTTTGTATGGATTAAAAAAATAAAGATGTTGATTTATACATAGTGTTTGTCATATTTTAGGCACAATGGAAATTATAAGAGACCTGACGCACTTTCAGGCTGAAAAGAATATGGCTGTCAGCATTGGAAACTTTGACGGAGTTCATCTGGGGGGGCACGCTGCTATAGTTAAGACTATAGTAACTCTTGCCAAAGAGCGTGGCTTCGAGAGTGGTCTTGTGACCTTCGACCCTCATCCTATGAAGTTTTTCGGTGCAGGGGGGGTCAAACTGCTCCAGACGACTGAAATGAAGGTCAGAGAGTTTGAAAGGCTAGGGGGGTGGATAAATTATTTCTGCTCGATTTTAATAAAGAGATGGCAGGTATCAATCCTGCGGTCTTTGTCCGTGAGTTCCTGCTCAAAAAACTGAAATCAAGCTTTATCGTCGTCGGGTATGACTACCGTTTCGGACGCAACAGGAGAGGCTCATACGAGTTTCTGCAGACAATGGGCGAGAAGCACGGGTTCACGGCTCTCAGGGTTCCTAAGGTTGTCATAGACGGCGTAACAGCGTCCAGCACTAATGTCAGGAAAGCTCTTGAAGATTCTAAGCCGGAGGTTGCGGCTGCTCTGCTTGGCAGACCGTACAGCATGACAGGAGAGGTTGTCAGAGGGGGGGACGGACTGGCAACAAAGATAGGATTCCCGACGGCAAACCTGAATGTGAAAAACGAACTTATTCCCGCAAACGGCATCTATTCATGCATAGTGCATGTAGACGACAGGCAGTTTAAGGTGCTTTATATATAGGCGGCAGACCGACTGTCGACGACGCAGGGAACAAGCGTGTTGAAGTGCATATCTTCGATTTCGCTGAAAACCTGTACGGCAGAGATATCATAGTCGATGTTCTCGATTTTATCAGAGGGGGGGATATCAAATTCAAATCTGTTGACGAGCTGGTGGCTCAGATAGCAGAAGACTGTAAAAAAATAAAGGTGCTTTTTGAAGGCAGATAAACAAGTTTCATTCGTGAGTTTGGGCTGTTCCAAAAATCAGGTGGATCTGGAATACCTGATGGGCTCTGTAGAAAATGAAGGCTTTTCAATCACAAATATTCCTGAAGAATCAGATGCAATAGTTATAAATACGTGCGGTTTTATCGAACCGGCGGTTACAGAAGCTATAGAGACTATCCTTGAGATGCACGAGCGTAAGAAGGATGGAGCAAAGCTCATCGTTACCGGGTGCATGAGTCAGAGATTCAGCAAAGAGCTGAAAGACGAGATACCCGAGATAGACTTTATGACAGGCGTGGGCGAGCTGGAGAAAGTTGTCCAGTATCTGCGTGGCGATCAGTCCCCCCCTGTGGCTGACTACGGGGGGGATTCAAGGATCATTACCAATGCACACTATTATGCATATCTTAAAGTGTCCGAAGGGTGCAATAACAGATGCAGTTATTGTGCAATACCCGGCATAAGGGGGGGCGGACTTGTCAGCAGACCTATGGAGGCTGTGCTCAAAGAGGCAAAGCAGCTTGTATCCGAAGGTATCAAAGAGCTTATCGTTGTATCTCAGGATAATACCAAGTACGGTTCTGATCTGTACGGCGAGACGAGGATTGTTCAGCTATTGAAAGAGCTTGAAAAGATAGACGGTGATTTCAGGATCAGGGTCATGTATATGAACCCCCCCGACGGAGTTACTCAGGAACTCATAGAAACTATATGCAGTAGTGATAAAATATTGAGCTATTTCGATATTCCTGTTCAGCATTACAGCGATAAGATGCTGAAAGCTATGAAGAGGAAATCAGACAGCAAGACTATAGACAAGGTTTATGAGAGCATCAGGAAAGCAGACCCCCCCGAATCGATTTTACGCACCACAATGATAGTCGGTTTTCCCGGTGAGGACGCTCATGATTTTGACGAGCTGGTTAGGTTTGTGACAGAGAAAAAGCCTGATTTTGCAGGTTTCTTTCCTTATTACAGAGAAGAGGGGGGGACACCTGCATACGATCTGGGCGAACCTGTGGGGGGGAAACGTGAGACTAACAAACGTATCAGTACCTTGCAGAAATTACAAAAGACAAATACCAACAACCGCTTGAAAATACTGAAAAAAAACGACATAATCTGCTTTGTTGAAGGGGGGGCGAGCGAGCAGTCCGAACTTATCCTTGAGGGGGGAGGGCTGATTTTCAGGCTCCGAGATAGACGGCAAAGCCTTTTTTATTGACGGTGTAGCCACAGACGGTACGGACCTTACACCTGCCGCATAAAGAGAATTATATATCCGGATATTTACTGCGAAATTATAGAAAAATCGGGTGAAGCATGAGAAAACTTATTTTATTGTTAATTGTTTGTATGGTCGCATTCAGCTCCTGTTCCAAGAAGACGGGGGGGCTTAATATGAATGCCGACGAAAGTATGAGAAAGGGGGGGCTGGAGCTTTTCAAAAGAGAAAAATACGAAAAGGCTATACCATATTTTGAAAATACACTTATGGAAGCGGAAAACCCGGAGATGGCGGCGAAAGCTCAGCTGCTTCTGGCGGACGCTTTCTTCCTTGATAAAAAAAATATCCCGAGGCAATCCCTGCTTATGAGCAGTTCCTCGAAATATACGGCGATACCGAAGATGCGAACACGGCTATGCTCCGTATGGGGGGGCTTTCACACTACGCCCTGCTGAGCACAGTTGACAGAGATATGGCGGCGGCGGAAGGGGGGGCTCTCGCGGCATTTACGAAACTCCGTGATAAGTCTCCGACATTTGCCAGAGAGTTTGAGCTGAATAAAAAGATAGTGGAACTCAGAGGGATGCTGGCGGACAGAGAGCTGTATGTCGCGAAATTCTACTTCCGTATCAAAGAACCCGACTCGGCAGAGGGGGGGAGACTGAAATACCTCATCGAGAATTACAGCGATAGTGTTGCCTATGAAGAGGGTCTTTATATGTATGCCAAGTGGCTTGCAGATAAGGAAGGGAAAGAGGCGGAAGCTGTTAAATACTACAATAAACTTATAAAAGAGAGACCGAATTCCAGATATACACTCGATGTTGCGAGGGAGCTCACAAGCTTGCTGGCAAAGATCACTGCAAGAATGGAAGAGAAAGGGGGGGAGAAATAAATGCTTGATATCAAATATATCATTGCAAATCTTGATGAAGTCAAAAAGAAAACCGCAAACAGAAAAGCTGAATTCGACTTTGATCTTCTGATATCACTTGATGAAAAACGTAAATCACTCCAGAGCGAAAATGATCTGCTGAAGAGTGAAAGAAATAGAGTCAGTAAAGAGATAGGTGCTGTCAAAAAAGCAGGCGGCGACATATCCGAGGTTCAGGCGAAAATGCGTGAGGCGGGCGATAAGATAGCCGCTATAGATGTGGAGCTGTCGGAGACCCAGAATCAGATGACGGATATGCTCCTCACTCTGCCTAATCTACTTAATGATGAAGTGCCTGTGGGTGCTGACGAAGAGGATAATGAACTCCTCAGAGACTGGGGGGGCGTGCCTACTGAATTCCCTTTCGAGGCAAAACCTCACTGGGAGATAGCTGACGGGCTGGGTATACTCGATTTCGAAAGAGGGGGGGTGAAAATCTCCAAGTCCAGATTCACTGCTTATATGGGTTACGGTGCGAAGCTAGAGAGAGCACTTATTAACTTTATGCTGGATTCACACGCTGAAAGGGGGGGCTATCAGGAAGTTCTTGCTCCGTATCTGGTTAATGCCGAAGCTATGAAGGGGGGGACAGGTCAGCTCCCTAAGTTTGAAGAGGATGCCTTTAAGTGTGAACGCGATGATCTTTATCTGATCCCTACCGCAGAAGTTTCTGTGACAAATTTATATAGTAACGAAATTCTCGACGAGGATGCTCTCCCTGTGAAGCACTGCTCATTCTCAGCTTGTTTCAGAAGAGAGGCAGGTTCACACGGTAAAGATGTAAGAGGACTTATACGCCAGCATCAGTTTAACAAAGTGGAGCTGGTGAAATTGACAAGACCTGAGGACTCCGAGGCTGAACTTCAGGAGCTCCTTGAGTCTGCCGAGCTAATACTGCAAAAACTGAAACTCCCTTACAGGGTTATGACCCTTTGTAGCGGCGATGTAGGTTTTTCATCTGCTAAAACATACGACATTGAAGTATGGTTGCCGTCTCAGAAGGTTTATCGTGAGATTTCATCCTGTTCAACATTTGTAGATTTTCAGGCGAGGCGTGCGTCTATTCGTTTCCGCCGTAAGGGTGAGAAGAAGGTTGAATTTGCACATACACTGAATGGCTCTGGGCTTGCAGTGGGCAGAACTTTCCTTGCTATACTGGAGAACTATCAGAACGAGGACGGCAGTGTTACCATACCTGAGGTTCTCAGACCATACATGAACGGACTTGAGGTTATAAAAATATAATGCCTATCATATATGTAGCCGGAACAGATATCACTGGAGACTACTCTTGCGTTAGCCCTGTGCTGAAAGAGATTGCCGCTTCCTGCGGACTGATAATCGGTGAAGACAGAAGAAATTTGGGGGGGCGTTTTATCGCAGGGACAGGGGGGGTGCGTGAAACAGAGCAGATGTTTCTGAATGAGCACTCGCTGGATCGTGATAAAGAGTTTCTGATAGAGGTGTGCGGCGAGCATGAACAGGTATTATTGATATCCGATGCAGGGACGCCTTGTGTTGCAGACCCTGGGTACGATTTTATAAATATGGCGTGGAAAGCAGGTTTCGAGGTTATATCTATCCCCCCCGGACCGTCCTCTATAACTGCGGCACTTTCCGTGTCGGGTTATTATGCTGAGAGTTTTCATTTCATGGGTTTTCCGCCAAAAGAGAAAGACCAGAGGAAGAAGTTTCTGGACAGGGTTCACAACCACAGGGATACCGTAGTGCTGATGGAGCGTCCATACACAGTTTCTCAGCTTATGGAAGAAGTCTCGTATATGGATAAGCAGATGAGCCTCTCTTTTAATCTGGGAATGCAGGATGAAAAAACATACAGGGGGGGTAAGGCTAAAGATATTATCAAATCTATGCCTAAAGATATAAAAGCACCTTTCGTTTTGGTAATATCCAAAAAACGCTACAAAGAGTAAAAATCCTTAAATAAAAAACAGCTCCCCCCCCGTGGTGAGGAAGCTATTATCATATGCTGCTAATCTTTCAGGGTCGAAGGACACTCGTGATTTCTTCTATCGATCCTGTTTGCAGGCAAGCCCTCTTTACAATTGCTGCATCCGCGCTCTTTATACTCCACATTTCCCCCCCCTTCAATGACGAGTTCAGCACCCTCAACAAGAAAATTCGCGATGTTGATTCTGGCTTTCTCTACTAGTCTTGAAAATGTAGGTCTTGAAATATTCATAAGAACAGAAGCGTCTTCGTGTGACAGACCTTCGTAGTCCGCCAGCCTTATGGCTTCGAATTCATCAAGAGCAAGATTCACAGTCTTGAGCTTCTTTGATGGAATGCCTCTAGGCTTAAAATTACACGTCTCCGGCTTTACGCCTATGACACGTGGCTTAGATGGTCTTGGCATGTTTTATCTCCCTCGCAGAGCCGATTAATGAACAAAGGTTTATTTTAAAGGCAAATATTTAGTTTGTCAAAAACTAAAATAAAAGCATTCTGTCTGTGATAAGTTTTTTTATTTGGATACTTTTTATAATATATAACCCTTGGAAGAGTTAACAAGCTCGAAGCTGAATTATTTTTGATTTTCTTTTAGATTGATTATGCGTATGGCAGCCATGGCAGCACCGAACCCATTGTCGATATTAACAACTGTGATGCCGTTGGCACAGCTTGACAGCATGGCGAACAGAGCAGTGAAGCCTTGAAGTGCCGTTCCATATCCTGTGGATGTCGGGACAGCTATCACAGGCTGTGGGAATATTCCTCCTGTTATTGAAGGGAGAGCCCCCCCTTCCATACCTGCTATAACGATTATCACATCAGCTTGGCTATCTCGTCTTTTACACTGAAGAAACGGTGGATGCCTGCAACGCCTATATCTGCATAGATAGTGCTGTCTATTCCGCATATGTCGAGTATCTCGACAGCCTCTGATGCAACGGGTATATCTGACGTTCCTGCTGTTATGACTGCTACGCTGCCGTCTTTCCTTTCTGCAGGTTTGACGATGCGTTTCATTATCTTTGCATCTTTGTTGAAGTTGAAATCAGGAAACCGTGTCTGCAGTTCTGCAAGCTTGGATTCATCCAGACCTGTACATACAAAGTTCAGGTTAGAATCGATATAACTTTCGGCAATATTTATGATCTGGTCGAGAGTCTTACCCCCCTTCCGTATATCACTTCATCGAAACCGAGCCTTTCACCCCCCCTTGATATGTCGGGTTTTACGTCACCGAAGTCCAGATGTGTGCTTATCTTCTCGCCGGCATCCTCTATGGACAGTTCGCCTCTCTGAACCATTTCTAGGAGTTTTGTTATCTCTTTATTATTCATCGTTCCCTTTAAAACCTTTGAAAACCATGTACATTTCAAAGGATGCTTTACGTGTCGCTTCAGGTCGGAGCATTTTGGAGAACTCAAAATCCTTCTTCATCTCTTTGACAAGTGCCGCCCTGTCTTCACCTTCGAAAAGTTTGCAGGTGAAATTGCCCCCCCCTTTTTTTTCAGGCATTTCTTTGCAAAATAGAAGATCATCCTTACAAGATCAACGGAGTTTACGTGGTCGAGCAGTTTCGAGCCTGATGTATTTGGAGCTGCATCCGAAACAACACAGTCGTATTTAGGGCATGCCGCAAGAACCTGATCTATAGTCTCCTGAGTCGTTATGTCCCCCCCCTGTATGAAGGTGAAACGATCATCAAAAAGCCCGTCAACCTCAAGGAGATCAACACCGACAACATTACACTTTTTAAGATTCAGGATAACCTGTACCCAGCCGCCCGGAGCACAGCCGACATCAAGCACATTATCTCCGCTTCTGAAGAGTGAGTGTTTTTTATTCAGTTCTAAAAGCTTATAAGCTGCTCTTGATTTATAGCCTTCAGCTTTTGCCTTCTTGTAAAATGCGTCTTTCCTGTCGTACATATTCCCCCCCTCGAATAATTTTTCAATCCTAGAAAAATTATTAAATCTCTCAGCTTAGCTAAGCCAAGCTTCGTTCTCACTCCGCTGAAACCTCCACAGGTAAAACCTGTTTCAGTTCGCTCCGTGTACCACATCCTGTGGTAATGGCTACTTATGCCAATGGATACTTTGAACAGTGAAGTTCGCAGTATACATTATTAATTCATAGGTGTTACTTCATAGTCGTGTATATGCAGAGTATCGTTAGGTATAGCTTCCACATTTACATTCATCATCAGTTCGATTTCATCGAGACTCTGTTTTTCATCATCTAATATAAGGTCGACAACGTCAGGGTGAGCCTCTATGAGTATGCGTCTGTTGCGGAAGAACGGAGCTATCCGTCTTACTTCCCTGAGTATATCATAACATATGGTCAGTTTGCTTTTGACAAGACCACGTCCTTCGCAGTATGGACAGGCTTCGCTGAGAACTCTGCTCAGACTCTCCTGCACTCGTTTTCTGGTGATTTCTACCAGCCCGAGGGGGGGGATATATTCACTACAGAGGCTTTTGCTCTGTCGTTTTTCATGTCATTTTCAAGAGCTTTGAGAACTTTTTGTTTGTTCTCCTCTTTTGCCATGTCTATAAAGTCAACGATGATAATTCCGCCGATATTTCTTAGCTTGAGCTGCCAAGCGATCTCTTTGGATGCTTCCAGATTTGTTTTGAGGATAGTGTCTTCGAAGTTACGTTTACCGACAAATTTGCCTGTATTCACGTCAACGACTGTAAGTGCCTCCGCCTGATCTATGATGATGTATCCGCCGGACTTAAGCCATACTTTCTTGTCGAGAATACGCCCTATCTCTATTTCGATATTATAGTAGTCGAAGACAGGGATGTCGTTCGTATATAAAGAGACTTCCATGTGCATATCAGGCAGGAACTCACGCAGAAAAGACTTAACCTTCAAAAAATCGGCTTTATTGTCTATGACGATTTTACTGACATCCTGAGTCGCCGCATCACGCAGTATACGGAAGATAAGTCCGTGGTCTTCGTAAATAAGCTGAGGAGCTCTGGAAGACATCTTTTCTCTTATCTTGCTCCACAGTCTTGAAAGGTAGTCGAAGTCGGCTCTAAGCTCTTCTTCGTCGTGCCCTGCGGAGACTGTTCTGGCAATGATACCCATGTTAGGTGTCTTTATATTCTTGAGAACCTTGCGGAGTCTTTCACGCTCTTCATCCTCTTCGATCTTTCGTGATACTCCCACGTGTTCGTAGCCGGGCATGAGAACGATATATCTGCCGGGTACAGTGAGGTGTGTGGTGAGTCTCGCACCCTTTTGTCCGATGGATTCTTTAGCCACCTGAACGATGATCTCCTGCCCCCCCTCTTTGAGCATGTCCTCTATGGGCGGTATCTCTTTCGGTTCGTCATTGGCGTCGTCGTTAAACTCCACCTCGGCTATATCCCTTACTCCGCCGTCGAGGCTGCTTTCCAGAAAGCTGACCCTTTCGCCGTTTTCGACGTAAACGTCAGCGGCAGGGAGGAACGCCGCCTTAGGCAGACCTACATCTACAAATGCAGACTGGATTCCGGGGGGGAGGACTTTGATAACCCTTCCTTTATATATATTGCCTGCAACATTTTTGCTGTGTGCTCTTTCCACGTATATTTCTGCCGGATTGCCATTTTCAAGGATGGCTACCCGAACTTCATTTAGTGTTGAATTGACTATTATTTCTTTTGGCATATTAAAAATCTTTTCTTTGTTCCATTGCTTTTAGCAGTGTGAGTTCGTCAGTGTATTCCAGATTAGAGCCTATAGGGACTCCGCTGGCTATCTTAGTCACTTTAAGATTATATTTTTTTTAAGAGTTTTGAAAGGTAGATTGCTGTAGTCTCCCCCCCTTCGATATCAGGGTTGGTAGCCAGTATGACTTCTGCTACGTCTTCGGATGTCGCCCGTTTGATAAGCTTGTCTATGGAGAGGTCTTCAGGACCTACACCGTCCAGAGGGGGGGAGATACGCCCGCCTAAAACATGGTATAGTCCACGATAAAAACCTGTGGCTTCAAGGACAAAGATATCCTTAGCCTCTTCCACAACGCATAGCTGTGAGCGGTTACGATAATCATCTGTGCAGATATGACAGACTTCGGTTTCGGACATATTGCCGCATATTTTACAGAAGACAGTCTTCTCTTTAAGCTCAATAAGGCTCTCAGATAGAGCTCTGACCTGCTCAATGTCTGTTTTTAAAATATGCAATGCCAGCCTTGCGGCTGTTTTTTTGCCTATCCCCCCCGGAAGTCTTGAAAGCTCACTAACACAGCATTCAAAAATCCTGTTTCTCATAGTAAGTATGTTTTAGAATAGGCCGGGGGGGATGTTAAGCCCCCCCATGCCGCCGGAAACTGCGGCCATTTTCTCCTGAACAACTTCCTGAGACTTTTTCAGCCCTTCGTTGACAGCGGCAAGGATGAGATCCTGCAGCATGTCCACATCTTCAGGGTCTACTACGTCTTTCTCGATGTCGATGCTTAGGACTTCCTGCTTACCGTTCACTTTTACGGTAACCATTCCGCCGCCGGCAGTAGCTTCTACTACTTCCTTGGCTGCCTCTTCCTGAGCCTCTTCCATCTTCTTCTGCATCTTCTGTGCTTGTTTCATCATTTGCTGAATGTTCATAATATTCTCCGTATTCTTTATATATTCTTTAAACGGCATTTTTATACGACTGCCGTCTGTTTAGCTTGTGTGCGAACTTACTATTATGTAGTATTAGCAGTATATGTCAATATGTATATAGTGATGAGTGACAGTGTACCGCTATATGATTGCTATTTCAGAAGGATATTGTGTTGAAGATATTTGCGAGTACAGCTTCAAGAACATTTGTAACTACACTGTTACCGAATTGCTTGTAAGAGACATTTTTGTTGGAGTGTAATTTGAATGTATCAGGAAAACCTGTTATTCTGGCACATTCTCTAGGGGGGGCTAATTTTCTGATTTTACCATTTATAAGGTAGAGACCTGTTTTGGCTCCAACGCCTCCGCCGTCTGCCGACAGAGTTATGGCATGTCCTAGTTCATGATAGATTCGTTCCCCCCCTTGACCGCCTTTGTTGACTTGACCTATTCTTATCGGTTTTTGTGGGTAGTGACCAAGAATATCCTGCTGTAAAAGAATATGATCCTTGAATGTGACATCCTCACGATTGATGATAAACTCAGCAGTATCTTTATCAGGCAGGCAGACATCTTTTAATGTGGAGTATATTCCATTTGATGTTGGGAATTGAAAGCTTTTTATTCTTAAATCCTTGCGGAATGAGACGAAATACACCCTTTCTCTCTTTTGCGGAACACCGAAATTCGAGGCATTTAATATAGAGAAATACGTGTCATAACCTATGCTGTCGAGTGTATTTAAGATAACCTGCAAAGTGTTTCCGTTATCATGCTTGACGAAATTCTTTACATTTTCCAGAAAGAGAACTTTTGGTTTGTGGTACTGTGCGATCCTTGCTATATCAAAAAAAAGAGTGTCCCTCTTGTATCCTGAAAGCCTAATTGTTTCCCGGAAATACTGAAAGTCTGACAGGGGGGGAATCCTCCACATAATACATCATGGTGTGGAATCTGATCAGCTTTAATTTTCGTTATATCGCCGTGTGGGGGGGTGATATTGAAATTATCCTGATAGACTTTTTTACAATTATCATCTATTTCGGAGCTGAATACACATTTAGCTTTATATTTGTCCATGGCAATATGAAAGCCGCCTATCCCTGCAAATAAGTCGATAAAAGTGGCAGAGGACATCATTCTACCTCAAATAGCTCGAGAGGATTCATTTTAAACTGTAAACTAGTAGGATCAGGAGTTCCGCCTTTTCTTTGCATAGTGATACGACCAATCTTCAGGCTGCCTTTCGGGCTTAGGGTAATTCCGCCCTGAGCATAAAAGTTGCATACGGTATTCATATCTTTTAATACCCAGTCAATCTGCCCGCTAGTCGGTATTTTGCGAGTAACGAGCATCCAGTCAGCCGATAATCCGCCCCCCCTGCCTCTTAAAATATCATTTATAACGAGGTTGATATTGCTATGAAAGAACGAGATAATTCGTTCCAAAGCATAAACAGGGATTTCAGTCAGAAAGAGTCTTCTTGGGTCGCGAGGCATACTGTTTCCTAACTCATTAAGATATAAATTTGGAGAAGTTTCTCCGGTGAATAGTTTCAGCCATTTTTCTATTTCGTTATCGAAATGCCATATATCTTTATAAGTTGAGACTGGTCTTTTATCTACTTGATTGTATGCTGCTCCGGTATTTGCTTTTTTTTAAAGAGAGATTTTCGAAATAAACAATCCCGTCAAAATTAATGAATACTCTGAGCTGCATGTCGGCTTTTTTTAAATCTGATAGTTTCATCATATTTGCTTTCTGTTATGCCACATTGCAGGGCATCACTTAGGCTGATTCGAACAGGTATTTGGACAGCTGTGACTTGCTGTATCTTATCTGCGGAGTATCCCATAACAGCCAGCCACTCCTTAGCTTCATTATCATTTTTCCAGTTATTAAACTTCGAACAAATATCATGCTCATTGCTGAAGCCGCCTTTGGCTGTTTGCGAACCGATTGTCTTTCTGTCCATGTCAGGGCACATCCTTATTATTTTAAATCAAACGATACCAAAGCAGGAGTGTAATGTCACCGAATTTGTTGTATGGCATTGAAAACAACCAATCTGTCGGGTTATAACAACTATTGAATTACTGTATACTTCAGGTAAGCTAATAGATATCTAGGAGAGTAGGTTACGTGATGAATCAGACCACAGATATTTATGAAAAACTGGATAGAGATGATTTGGCACAGGCTCTTAAATTTATGAAAGGTTGTCTGAGTGTTACGGATGAGACAGAGTTTCATGAACTGATATTAGAGTTTGCGGCATATCTGGGTTATGAATATGTTTTATACTGCTTTATGAACTCGACATATGACAAGGGTAGTTATGTCCACATGGTTAATCTGTCAAACCCTGTGGAGTGGATGAGTGAGTATGATGAAAAGGGGGGGTATCTGGAAGATGATCCGGTTCGATATGAGCTGGAGGAGATTATATCAAAAAAAAGAACGGGGGGGCAGCATTTATATATTGGGATGCTTATGACAGAAAGCTGACAGATATCGAACTTGAAATTATCGAAAGACGCACGTTTTATGGTCTGAAATATGGCTGTTCCATATATGACAATAGTGATGCAAAGGACATGATATTTCTTATCTCCTTTGCAAGTGAGACCAACATGGTTGACGAGAGAACCGAGATAATCTTGAAACTAATTATCTCTCATCTCACGATAGCAAGAAAAAGGCTCGACGTGACTGTACTTGTGGCATCCCTATCTAAAAGGGAGAAGGTTGTTGCTGACTGGCTGATTAATGGAAAAACCAGTTGGGAGATATCTCAGATCTTAGATATCTCCGAAAGTACGGTTAAATATCATATCAATAATATTTTTAAAAAATTAAATGTAAATAACAGGCAACTTGCAGTTTCCGTTTTATTGGCAGCAAAATACCTTTCGATCTGATTTTGCAGTTTTTTTTGTATAACTCAGCTATAATCCTATCCGTTCGTACAGTATTTATTTTGTTGAAAAGCTTATACCTTTTAAGAATAATTATTATTTTGAAAGGTGCACCATGAGACTACCTAAATATCTAATATCAGTTCTTTTGTTAATGACTTTGATTTCATGCGGCGGCAGCTCCTCTTCTGCCTCTGATAGTGATGCTGTGACATACAGCGGTGACGGTTCTTTAGAGACTGTTGCAAATGATAATGGCGAAGCTGTCATAAGCTCGTCCAGCTCTAATGTTACCTACGATATTAAAATGAAAGATGAGGCAGGCAACCCTGTCAGCGATGTGGATATTACACTTCGCGAAGAGGGCGGAAACACTGTTATCGTTATATCCGATCCTGAAGGCAAGTATGGTGATATCGTAATGATAGGTGAACCTGACGAGTTTGAGAATAACACAGGGCGTAATGCCGTAGGCGGCAGATATAATCTTGATTTTGTGCTTAAACCCCCCCGTAATAAAAATATCATTGGTTTCAGTACAGATGCATTGAATCTTGGTTACGTCTACTTCTCCGACAGGGTGAAGTCGGAACTCCAGTCAGAGACAGGCTGTTATAATCCGATTGAGATAATAAATAAATTTCAAAGTATATATAAAGACAGTTACGCAGACGGTAAATCAATTTTGAGCTTTATTGATGATGTATCAGACAGTACTGCTGCTAACGTAATGTATTCATCATATCTTATGCAGAATGAGGGATACCGGATGTATGCTGCTTTTAAGACACGTCTTGAATATCTGTACGGTGCATCATCAGGTTCGCTTGATGATAAAAAGTTCAGCATGACTTGTTACTACCCTTCAGATGGAATCGGTTTTGATACGATATGCGAAGTGACAAGCAATACTGACACATGTCCGTCTACGGTTACACCACCTGTGGTTACATCGATTACCACGCCTGTTGAGGTTCAAAACTCTGCACCTTTGATATTTGGAACTCCATTTACAACAGCAACAGGGGGGGATAATGCATATAACTTTTATCCTGCTGCTTACGATGCTGATGGCGACAGTTTAACGTTTAGCATAGAAAACAAACCTTCTTGGGCGAGCTTTAGCGAAACTACAGGTGCTTTGACAGGTACGCCAACCGAGGCAGAGGCCGGTACTTATAGCGGTATTATCATTTCCGTGACGGATGGTGCTGATACGGCTTCGCTAGCGGCATTCAATATTGTAGTAAATGAATACAACTCTGCTCCGTTTATAGGCGGTATACCTTACATATTTGTAACAGGTGATAATGCTTATAACTTTTATCCTGCTGCTTACGATGCTGATGGCGACAGTTTAACGTTTAGCATAGAAAACAAACCTTCTTGGGCGAGCTTTAGCGAAACTACAGGTGCTTTGACAGGTACGCCAATCGAGGCAGAGGCCGGTACTTATAACGATATTATCATTTCCGTGACAGATGGTACTGATAAGGCTTCTTTAGCGGCATTCAGTATTACAGTAAATGAATACAACTCTGCTCCGTTTATAGGCGGTACGCCTCAGGCATCCTTTACAGCTGGCAGTGTATACAATTTTCATCCAGCTGTTTATGATGTTGATGGTGATAGTTTAAGTTTCAGTATAGAGAACAAACCCTATTGGGCTAGCTTTAGTGAAACCACAGGTGCTTTAACAGGTGCAGCGCAAATATATGATGCAGGCAGTTATAGCAATATAACTATCTCTGTTACGGATGGTGTAGAGACTGTTTCGCTACCGGCATTTAGTATCATTGTCTACCAATTCAACTCAGCTCCGTTTGTTGGCGGGCCTTCACTTTATGAAGTTGCTTCTGGTGATTTTTTCAGACATATCCCTATATCTTATGACGCGGATGGAGATACTCTGACTTTTAGTATTGATACTATCCCAATGGGAACTATCTTTAACGCAGCCACAGGAGAGCTTTCAGGTACTTTAGAATCACGTACGAGTATTTCTCTTACAATAACGGTATCTGATTCTCGTCTTAGCCATGACTATACTTTTACTCTGCGAACTCCTATGTAGTTTACCGGCTTGGCAGCTATATGATATTTGACAGTTGACACAATATAGCGTCAGAGATATTATTCTTACTTGAATGATTGCACATGTGAGGATGTATTATGACTGATGATATTTTTCAACTATCAGAACCGCACGAGGATCTTCTGTCTGAATTAAGAGGGAAGATGCTGTCTGACGATTCATTGAAGGGGGGGCTGGCAGATACTTTTAAGCTTCTTTCAGATTTCACCAGAGTTAAGATACTGTATGTATTGTCACTGTCAGAGCTGTGCGTTCAGGATATTTCAGAGCTGACAGGTGTCTCTCAGTCTGCCGTATCGCACCAGCTCAGGATACTGCGTAACTCTAAGCTTGTTAACTGGAATAAGACCGGCAAACAGGTGTTTTACAGCCTGAATAGCGATGCCGTCCGTGCACTCATAGAAAAGGGAATGGAACATTCAGATATATGATGAACCTTTCTGATTTCGTAATGTCGTTTATATACAAATAATATTTTTGGAGTAACAAACAATATGCAGTTTTGTAATTTAAAAAAAACAGTATCAGGACTTAAAGCCTGAGATAGATAATGCAATCGCACAAGTTCTTGAGCACGGAATGTATATCGGCGGACCTGAGGTGGGCGAACTTGAGAAAAAGTGTGCCGACTATACAGGAGCAGAGTATGCAATAGCTTGCAGTTCAGGAACGGATGCCCTTGTGCTCGCCCTTATGGCCTATGACGTTACTTACGGTGATTATGTGATCACTACTCCGTTTACGTTCATTGCCACTGCCGAGGCTATAGCACTCGTCGGTGCCAGACCTGTATTCGTAGATATCGATCCTGATACATATAATATATCCCCCCCATCTAAGCTGGAAGAATTTCTCAAGACCACAGATATACCTGCTGAGAAGCTGAGAGGGGGGGTAATTACGGTTGATCTTTACGGTCAGTGTGCAGATTACGATAATATCAGAGAAGTGATGAAAGGGCATGATCTGTTCCTTATTCAGGATGCTGCCCAGTCTTTCGGTGCGTCATATAAAGGGGGGGCACAGGCTTGTGCTCAGGGGGGGGATATAGCTACTACGTCATTCTTCCCTGCAAAGCCTTTCGGCTGTTACGGAGATGGCGGTATGGTCTTTACGAGCGACGGCGAGCTTAACAGAAAGCTTGGCTGGCTGCGTAACCACGGTCAGAATGAAAGATATAACCATAAGATTATAGGTATGAACGGCAGGCTTGACTCTATGCAGTGCGGCGTTTTGAATGCTAAGTTTGACCGTTTTACACTCACGGAAGTTAAAAACAGAAATAATGCTGCTAATAAATATATGGAACTTCTTCAGCCTCTTGCGGATGAAGGGAAGATAGTCCTTCCTTATGTAATGCCGGATTCTGTTCATGTATGGGCTCAGTTTACTATTCAAGTGGAGTACCGTGATGAGCTGATGGCATATCTTCAAAAAGGTGAAATTCCATTTGCTATCCATTACCCAAAACCTCTGCATATGCAGGAAGCTTTTGCTGATCTCGGTCACATAGAGGGTGATTTCCCTATTTCCGAAAAGATGGCTAAAAGGGTTATAAGCCTGCCTATGTGTGCATACAAGGAAGAAAGCGAGATAGAAGAGGTTTGTGACGTAATCAGAAGCTTTTACAGGCAGAAGGGGGGGTAGTCTGTAGGCGACTGTCGGATAAAGTCATAAAAAGTTTAAAAAAAAAGAACAAAATGCTTGACAACTTTGTTGTTAGGTTATAATATTTGCCTCCGTTTGAAACGGAACTAGGCTGATGTAGCTCAATTGGTAGAGCAACTGACTTGTAATCAGTAGGTTGTAGGTTCAAGTCCTATCATCAGCTTTTTTGAAAATTTAGATTTCCGGTGTTATCGCCGGGCACGTGTTGGGGGGGAGATTCCCGAGTGGCCAAAGGGGGGGGCAGGCTGTAAACCTG
>JDSG01000005.1_pt1 | contig 198241 bp, 268 predicted proteins | sample 199341 | NCBI WGS metagenome assembly JDSG01 (sample SAMN02584197, study PRJNA231836) | bioreactor metagenome | isolation source: continuous culture bioreactor short generation time transfer1 day 52 after... | place: Germany: Bremen | reverse complement strand
TGAGGGTTTGTTTACTTAATTATATTCTAGATATAAGAATCCTTTATTTACAAATCATATATATCAGTGAATTTATTGACTAAGTAGTTTATAAAATAGTCTGGGTTAAAGTCTTCGCCAGTAGCCGACAAGATTATTTGTGCAGGTGTCTTAGTTGCACCATACTTATGAATCTTATCATTGAGCCAATCTTTTATTTTACCTAACTCATCTTTTGCAATGGCGTCTTTTACGTCAAAGTCTTTGTTCATAGCCGCTTCAAATTGTGCAGCATAGGCACTGCCAAGGGCATAGGAAGGAAAGTAACCAAAGAGTCCTTCTGACCAGTGAACATCTTGTAGAACACCTCTCGCATCATCTGGTGGCGTTAAGCCCAGATATTCCTCGTACAATTTGTTCCAAGCACCTGGTAAGTCTTTGGCCTCTAGTTTGCCTTCCATAATCTCTTTTTCAAGTTGATACCTAACCATTATGTGCAAAGAGTAGGTAAGCTCATCAGCTTCTATACGAATAAGTGACGGATGTACATCATTTGAACCAAGGTAACAAGTTCTAGCATCAACTGTAGCCAATTGGTCTGGGAACTCTTTCCTTAGTAGTGGCAAATAGCTTTGCCAGAATATTTCTGAACGCCCAACATTATTCTCGTATATGCGTGATTGAGATTCATGAATACCCATAGTCGTACCAGTAGCGATTCGGCTAAAACCAAGGTTCTCACCAACATTTTGCTCATAGATAGCATGGCCACATTCATGAATCGTACTATAGATGCTTGAGAGTACATTGTCATCGTAATAATGAGTGGTAATACGAACATCATCTCTTGATAGGTTCATAGTAAAAGGGTGTACACTTTCTGCAATAAGGCCTGATTTTTTATTGAACCCTAACTTATCCAGTATGGAATCGGAGAAAGCTTCCTGTCCCTTTGAAGGTATAAGACGCCTGTAAAAGGTGAAGTGAATTCACGTTCCTTATCAGAGATTTTTTTAACCAAAGGAACGATTGTTTCACGAAGACCTTTGAAAAATTGATCAGCAACATCGACAGTAAGACCTCGTTCATAATCATGAAGGAGGGTGTTGTATGGATGACCTTCCTTGTTTCTGTAACCTATATACTTACGTTGAAAGTCAATGACCTTTTGCAAATAAGGCTCAAAAATTGAAAAATCACTTTTGGCTTTGGCATCTTCCCATGCTTTAGAAGACTTAGCTCTAAGACCTTGGAAGGCTGAATATTCATCTACAGGGATACAGGCAGTGGCTTCATATTCGTCTTTGTAGAAATTAAGCTTACCAAGGGTCACCTCGTCTAGTTGATCCTTCATTCCTTCCAACTCATCAAGGGTCTCTCTTACCTCATCGTTAATGAGTGTGTTATAATAACACTCGGATAATTGTACCAATACTGCAGCTCTGCCTTCCACTGAATTATCAGGGGGGGCAATGGTTGCTGAATCCCAGTGTATAAGAGCTTCAGAGTAACCGAGAGCGTATAAGCTGCTATCAAGTTTGTTCAGTTTATCTATTGCGTTTTTCATTGCGTCCGCCTTTCGTTTTACATGTTAAAATTATTTTAACAAAGATTGACTTAAATGAAAAGGTTTTTTTCGGTTATAATTGATTTTGGAACAAAACTTACGATAGTTCCGTCAAAAGGTATAGAGATAAGAAAATTCTTCGGAGTGGGTCAGTAAAAACGACATAATATGAAAAAGGAGAGGTCAAAATGAAAAAAAGCAATAATAGCAATTTTAATGGTAGTAATAGTTCTAATTAGTGGTTGTGGAGCTAAAAAGGAAGAAGCTTACTTTGATAGTGCATCTACCAAAACAGAGACTAAGTCAGATATGAAAATGATGGAAACTGTCACTGAGGAAACAGAAGAAGCTGATTATGATGATAGTGGAAGCTTCGACGGTCAAGAATTACAGTTGAGCGGCAATACAGACAGTGCAGCTGAAGCGCTTAAGAATCGTAAAATCATCAAAACAGGCTTTATCTATATGGAGTCCTTAACATTTGAAGAGACAGTCAAGGAAATCAAAACACTGATGAATATGTATGGTGGTTATTCTTCTCACTCAGATATAAGTGGAGGTAGTTCACATAGAGATGAATACAACAGTCGTTATGCATCTTATGTTCTAAAGATTCCAGCTGAGAACTTTGAAGAAATCTTTGAGGCCTTACAAGGTATTGGTAATGTACTTAATGCAAATGAAGGTGTTGAGGATGTGACTAGCCAGTTTACAGATATAGAAGCAAGACTAAAGACTTTAACCGTTCAAGAGGAAAGACTTCTAGCTATAATGGAAAAGTCAGATGTCATTGAAGATGTTATTGAACTTGAATTTGCACTCGAAGAAGTCCGTTATGAAATTGAAAGCTATACATCAAGTCTTAGGAACCTGTCTGACAGAGTTAGATTTTCAACTATTGAAGTGCGTTTACAAGAAGTGTTTGAGGAGACGGTTATTGAACAACCGGCTGTGACAATGGGACAACGTATCAGCAAAGGTCTTGATGAAACTTTTACTGAAATTAAAGATGGCTTTGAGAATTTTATCGTATTTGTTATAGTTGAGTTCCCAGGAATTATTGTATTTGGTGTCATTGTATTTATCTTTGTACACTTTATCCGAAAGAGCCAAAAGAAGAATCTAAAGAATTCTACTAAGGTAGAAGGTGAAGTCGTCGATAGCAATCCATCAAATACTGATACAAGTAAATAGCTTAAACATTGCATCTCCCTATAAAATAGTGTAAAATGAAACGAATTCTTTTATAGGGAGATTGTTATGTCTGATAGAGCGTATTTAGCAGAAAAAAAACAGAGTTGTTGTCAAGATTGGGTCATCCTCATTGACACATGAAAAAACAGGTCATATTAGTTTGATTAAGATGGAAAGACTGATCAGGCAATTGGCTGACATAAAAATAGTGGCAAAGATGTGATATTGGTATCATCAGGTGCCCAAGCCGTAGGTGTTTCAGCCCTGAATCTATCAGAGAAACCATCTGAGATTGAGAAGAAGCAAGCAGTCGCTTCTGTGGGCCAAGCATCATTGATGATGATATACCACAAGCTGTTTAGAGAGTATAACATTGTACCGGGTCAAGTCCTAATTACCAAGGACATCCTAGAGCATGAAGATAGAAAACGTAACGCAGTCAATACCTTCAAGGCACTTCTTGATTATGGTGTCATACCAATTGTTAATGAGAACGATACGGTTGCTACTGATGAAATTATTGTAGGTGATAACGATACCTTATCTGCCATAGTAGCTGAGATCGTTGAAGCAGACCTCTTAATCTTATTGTCAGATATAGATGGACTTTATGATGAGAATCCATCAGAAAACCATAAAGCCACACTAATAGACGAAGTTTCATATATAGACGAGACGATTCTACAAATGGCTACAGGTTCATCCACTTCGTTAGGCACTGGTGGTATGATTACCAAGTTACAAGCTGGACAGATTGCTAATAGTCATAACATCGATATGATTATCGCTAATTCAGAAGTACCTCATATCCTTCAATCAATTCTTGAAGGTGAACATATAGGTACATTATTTAGAGCATAGTAATAAATCAAGGAGGCATTACGAATGGATCAAAAGAAAGTCGATCGTATTAATTTTCTAGCAAAGAAGTCAAAGACAGAAGGCTTAAACGAAGCAGAACTTGCAGAACAAAAAGAACTAAGAGCAGAGTATATTGAGAATTGGCGTAATGGTATGCGACAAACACTGAGTAGTGTGCGCTTCGTAGAAGAAGATGGATCAACCACACCACTAAAAAAGAAAACGGATTAAGAATGTTAGATAAACACTATTATCGAAAGAAATACCTTCACTTAAGAAAAGAGATGGACTTTAAGCAAGTTCGTGACTATAGCAAACAGATTATGAAGACTCTTACAACTATGGATGTATATAAGGAGTCTTCTTCTGTATACGGTTATATGAGCTTCAATAATGAAGTTGATACATATGGCATTACAGAATCTGATACCTTTAACAAGAAAAACTATTATGCACCTGTTATGAAAAAGAATGGTCTTATGACTTTTCATAAAGTTGATGGTTTTAATGGTTTAGTTATCAATTCCTATGGGATTATGGAACCAAATAGTCAGACACCAATAGCTATACCACAAGAAGGAGATCTTGTTTTGGTTCCGGGTATAGTGTTTGATACATCCGGTTATCGTATAGGTTATGGTGGTGGCTACTATGACCGATTAATTAGAAGCCATCCAGAAGCAACTTATATTGGTATGACTTATGATAGTCATTTATGCAAAGAACCCTTACCGGTAGAATCATATGATCAAAAAGTAAATTATATTCTGACACCATCTGGAATTGTTAAAATTGGCAACTGAGGACCAATGCTGTCTTAGACAGGTGATATGTGAACAAAAAAAAGGATGACACAATGTGTCATCCTTTTTTGTTCACCATTACTAAAGTGGTTTAGGCGTCTTCGTCTGAACCCTCTTGCTCAATGATTTCAAGGAATACTGCTGAAACCTTATCGAAGTCTTCTTGAGATTCAATGTTCTCTAGGGATACTTCACCAGCTTCAGATTCGTGATAGGTGTAAATAAATACATCTTCACTATCGTTAGGAAGTAGGGCTATGTATTCTTGTTCTTCAACATCAAAAATACCAAGTACAGCACATTCTACTTCTTCATCATCATCAAGTGTTAATGTTATTGTATCATGGTGATGATGGCCATGGTCATGGCCACATCCACATCCGTCATGGCTATGTGAATGGTCTCCATCACAGCCGCATGATTCATCGCTACAGCCGCATGAGCTGTCATCACATCCACATGCCTCTAATTCTTGTTTGTTTAAATCGTCACTCATAGTTGTTCTCCTTTATTTCAAAGTGTTGTTGTTTGTTAAATCCAAATCACGTTAAGAGATCAAAATTATGTTTCTATAATTCTATAGCTATATATTTTTGATAACTTAACGATGTTATTATATCACAAAAATCCAAGAAAAAAAGTAGACAAATCGTAAATTTAACCTTGATATTTGTAGGTATATAAGGAATAATAAAGATAGTTAAAAAATTGAACACTATAGTTTGAGATTTTAACAATGGATTTGGCTTAGGAGATAATATGATTGCATATATTAAGGGATATTTAGAGGATATAGGTGAGGATTTCATTGTGGTTGAATCCAACCATGTTGGTTATCAAATACTAGTTCCCAGTTCTATGATACAAGAATTGCCTTCAAAAGGTGATGAAATAAAGGTTTATACCTATTTACACGTAAGAGAAGACGCTATGATTCTATTTGGATTTATGACCAAAGATGATGTGGATGTCTTCAAAAAGTTGATTACGGTTAATGGTATTGGTCCCAAAGGTGCCATGGGTGTCTTATCAACTCTTAGCCCTTACGAACTTAGGGTGGCAATTATGACCAGTGATGTGAAAACCATTAGTCTGTCACCGGGTATTGGTAAAAAAAACGGCTCAGAAACTGATTTTAGACCTTAAGGATAAATTAAAACTAGAAGATATGACGGAAGTTTACACGGAACAAATCAACGGTGATGTGTCAACATCGAGTACCGTGACAAATGCAAATGAAGCTGTTGAAGCTCTTGTAGCACTTGGTTACAGTAATCACGAAGCGTTGATGGCTGTCAAAGGTTTATCAGAACTAGGAAGTGTTGAGGCAATCATCAAAGAAGCTTGAAGAAATTAGCTATACTATAGCGTTTGATTGGAGTCACTATGGAAGAGCGTATTATTACCACAGAGCTTGTAGAGGAAGATATACATATTGAAGGATCCCTACGCCCTCAGTGTTTAGATGATTATATTGGCCAGGAAAAGGCTAAGGAAAATATAAAAGTATTTATTCAGGCTGCCAAATTCAGAGAGGAACCACTTGATCATGTTTTGTTCTATGGACCACCTGGACTTGGTAAAACGACCCTTGCTGGTATCATAGGACATGAGATGGGTGTTAATGTCAAAGTAACTTCTGGGCCTGCAATTGAGAAACCGGGTGATATGGCTGCCATCTTAAATAACCTACAAGAAGGAGACATACTCTTTATTGATGAGATTCATAGATTGAACCGTCAGGTTGAAGAAGTTATGTATCCAGCTATGGAAGATTATGTCATCGACATCCTTGTAGGAAAAGGACCATCAGCAAGGTCTATTCGTCTAGATTTACCAAAATTTACATTAATTGGCGCAACAACTAGAATGGGACTTTTGTCATCTCCCCCCCTACGAGATAGATTTGGTGTTATTCATCGACTGGAGTTTTATACAATTGATGAGTTAACTGAAATCATTATAAGATCAGCTCAAGTTCTGGATGTAGAGATAAATGTAGATGGCGCTAAAGAAATTGGACGTCGATCGAGAGGAACACCTAGATTGGCTAACAGACTGCTCAAACGTGTTAGAGACTTTGCACAAGTTAAGTATGACGGTATAATTTCTTTGGAAGTGGCTAATTATTCTCTTGACTTGTTAGATGTAGATGCCAATGGCCTTGACAAGAATGACCGAAAAATACTAACCACATTAATAGAAAAATATAATGGCGGTCCAGTAGGACTAGATACAATTGCTGCAACAATCGGTGAGGAATCAGACACAATTGAAGATGTTTACGAGCCTTACCTGATGCAATTAGGTTTTCTAAACAGGACACCTAGAGGTCGAGTTGTAACACCGTATTGTTACAGACATCTTGGATATGATATCAAAGAATAGTGGTGAAGTAGATGGATAAAACCCTTAGAATATTTATGACAATTGAAGATGTACCAGATATAAGTCAACGACAATTGGCCAAAAGAACAGGCTTCTCACTTGGAACGGTCAATGGCATATTACAAAAGCTTATTGACAGCGGAGAAATTGCATCCAAGATGGTGACACCCAATCACTATATTTATGAGTTAACAGACATTGGCCGTATACACAAAGCCAAACTTGTATATGATTTCACCTTGGATGGGTATGATATTATTGGCAAAATTAGGTCTCAATGTAAAAAAGCTATTGATGATTCCGTTAAAGAGGGCGTCAGCTTTTTTTTACCTATATGGACAAGACGATGCCATCTATAAGCTAGTCAAAATGAGCCTTATCGAATATAAACGTCATGCAGCCATTGATTATCAGTATATTGATTCTTTTGATGCAATAACCAATACTAAAGCATACAAAATCCTTGTATGGAACAAAGAAACCCTAGAACTGAAAGGTGATACCTTAAATGTTCTAATAGGTTAAGGATTGTAAATCTGTTTAGATATGATATAATTTTACTAATATAAGAAGAGGTTAGGAGGGGGGGCTTTGTATGTCATCAAAAAACAATACTAAAGTACTTATTGGAGGTACAGTTTATACTTTGTCAGGCGAAGAAAGTGAAGAATACATCCAAAGAGTTGCACTCTATATTAACAACAAAATGGACGAACTCAAGCATTCGGATAATGGGCAAATGCTCAACACCAGATTGCTCAATGTCTTATTGGCTATTAACATAGCGGATGATTTGTTTAAAGAAAGAGACGATGTAGAAGCCAAGTTATCAGAACTAACCGCCAAAGATGAAGAGATTGAAGCATTGAAGGCTGAGATGGCTGAGATTCAACTGAGTAAGACCAGTCTTAACGATCAGATTAAGAATTTGGAAAATGCTGTACAGAGTTACAAGAAAGAACTAGACGAATACATTGAGATATTTGAAGAAAACAAGTAAACATATATATAGACGATGATAAGAAGCAAGATCAGCCAAGCTGACCTTGCTTGTTGTTTTAATGAAAAGAGGAATTAGATGTCAAAACCAGAAATCTTAGCGCCAGCAGGATCATATGAAGCTTTTATTGCAGCTGTACACAATGGTTGTGATGCTGTTTATCTTGGCGGTGGAGAGTTTGGTGCACGAGCTTATGCAGGGAATTTTGATCATGTCGCACTGAAAAGGGTTGTGGAATACAGCCGTCTTTTTAACGTTCAGATTTATTACACACTTAATACATTAGTAAAGCCTAGTGAAATAGATTTATTACTTGCAGAAGTTAATAGCCTACGCAGTATTGGTATCTTCAAATTCATTATTCAAGATATTGGCGTACTAGATTTGCTTGGCCAAACCTTTGATGATATTGAACTACATGCCAGCACTCAAATGAATTGCCATAGCATTTATGGAATGAAGTTTCTTGAAAAACTTGGTGTGACTAGGGTTGTTTTGTCAAGAGAATTATCCATTGATGAGATACGAAAAATCAAAAAAGAGTCTAAGCTTGAGATAGAAACTTTTGTACACGGTGCCTTGTGTTATTGCTACTCAGGCCAGTGTCTGATGAGTTCCTTTCTTGGAGGAAGAAGTGGCAATAGGGGGGGCAGGTGTGCACAGCCATGTCGCCTAAAATATAAGACAATTATTGACGGTGATGTGGTTGACTATAGTCATATATTAAGCCCAAAAGATATGGCTGCCATATCGATTCTACCAGAACTTGTTGATGCAGGTATTGATTCCTTCAAAATTGAAGGCCGTATGAAGTCAAAAGAATACGTTGGTTTAATGACCAGAATATATAAGGACTATACAAGTAAGTATATCAAAGAAGGTCTTTTTCAATTAGACCAAAAAGATATAGATGATATGACACAGATTTTTAACAGAGGGAATTTTACACAAGGCTACTATCATACCCACAATGGGCCTGATTTAATAACCTATAATCATCCAAGAATCAAGGGTTTGTTGTTGGGAAAGTTATTAGTCAAAAAGGATTGAAGCTCCAAGTTTCATTCTTTGAAAAAGTGGTTAAAGGTGATTGTCTAGAAATTACCTTAAGTGATGATAGCTATCATTCTTTCATTATTGATAAAGACATGAGTGGAGAAGAAGAAATTGTTGAAAGAACCTTAGCACCTGTAATAGATGGTCAAGAGTTAAGACGTATTAAGAGCGTGAAACTCAATGAGAAAATTAATGAAGCCAATGATAAGATTCCAAGAAGATACCTTTGGATGGCCATTGAACTCAAAGTCAACCAGTCGATGAAACTAACATTATACGACGTTAAACGTAGTATTACTGTTGAAGGGGGGGACCTTGTTCAGCAAGCCAAAACACAAGGTCTAACCGAAGAAAGAATACTAAAACAGTTTCTAAAAGTTGGTGACTATCCAGTGCTTATTTCCGATGTGACAGTGGATTATGACCCTAATATATTTGTACCCATTGGCCAATTGAACCAATTAAGACGTAAAGGTTTGGACCAATGGTTTGGTGTAGATATACAGCCAATCGCTGAAGTTGTTCTACCAAAACAAGTAAAAGTTGTCAATACACCAAAAGATAACAAAGCTATAACAGTTTTGTTAAAAAAATAGTAATCAATTAAATCAAATACTAAGGTATAGTATAAAAAGAGTTTATATTGAATGGTACTCATTTGAACAAGCAGAATTAAAAGTAGCAATAGAAGCATGTCACAAAGCTGGTATAGAAGCATATATCGCACTGCCAAGAGTTATTAGACATGAGTATGAGCATATGATGGAGATCCTCAAAGACTCCCTTTCAGACGAGCTTGATGGCTATTTGGTTAGATCTATGGATGTTTATGAATACTTACGTGATTTTTCAAGTAAGCCAATTCAGTGGGATTATGGCATGTCAATAATGAATAATGCGACGGTCAATTATTTAAAGAGCTTGGAAGCAGATGCTGGTTACTGTCCATCACTAGAGCTTAATAGACATGATTTGAATCAACTCAATACGGATCTATCAGAGATGGTCGTTTATGGTTATACCAACGTCATGACATCAGCAGCTTGTATCCGAATGAATACTACTGGCTGTGTTAAGGAACCAGGTAAGATTATATATATTGAAGATCGAAAGGGTGTAAAGGTTCCTGTCGAGACGGTATGTCAATTCTGCTACAATAATATATACAACGGGGGGGTACCTCATTACCTTATAGATAAAATGAAAGCGTTAATGTCTCAAGGGGGGGTTGGTATGTTTAGGTTGGATTTTCTTAATGAAACTACTCAAACAATCGACATGTTAATGAAAAGTGCTATGATGGGCGAAGAATTGACTGAGCATATCAAATTGATACTTTTACGAGAGGACATTATAACAAAGGTGTTGAATAATGTTAGAATCATTTACCATAACGGTTTCGGTCATCAATGTCCTATTAACTTTGGTATTTATAGTTACATTGATAATGCAGTATATGGCTACACTCAAAGAAGATTTCAAGCGTGTACAAGGTCTTTATAGACTTCAGCCAATTATCATAGTCCTTATGCATCTTATTAGTTATGTTGTGTTAATGAATGTTCATGGTTTTACTAAGGACATTGTTTTATTATACCTTGGATCATTAGGTCTCTTTATAATTGTTAATATTGTCATAGATCAGTTCTTCTACAAGTCCATGTTACCTCTTTGGTCTATAAGTCAATTTTTGTTGATGATTTCTTTTGTCATATTGGCTAGACTAAACGTTTCACAAGCCATCAAACAACTTTATTGGGCAGCTATTGCCTATAGTATAGTGATTCTCATTGTATGGCTATATGATAAGATTACCTTTACCAAGTATTTAGGCATCCCAGCCATCATTATTGCATTTTCTTTATTGCTTATGACCAATGCTACTATTGGAGGGGGGGCTACAAATTGGTTGCAAATAGGCACCTTCTCATTCCAACCTTCTGAGATTGTCAAGGTTCTGTACATAGTTTTCCTAGCCTCTATGTTTTCCACCTACAAAAAATATGAAAAAAATATCCTAATCATTTCTGGCTTAGCAACATGCGGACTTGTGTTTATTCAAGTATTTCAAAATGACTTAGGCTCAGCCTTGATCTATTATGTCGTTTTTATACTGATGTGTTATGTTTATACGACAAATCGATTCTATATTATTGCAGGATTTCTCCTAACTATATCTGGCGGTTTATTAGCATATATGAAGTTTCCGCATGTACAAGTTAGGGTGGAGGCTTGGCTTAACCCATGGCTTGATATTGATAATAAGGGTTATCAGATAGCTCAATCACTTTTTGCAATAGGTAATGGAGGCTTATTTGGCAGTGGTTTAACTTTGGGACAACCTGAGAAGATACCCGTGGTAACAACTGATTTTATTTATTCAGCCATTTTTGAGGAAATGGGAATGCTAGTAGGTATTGGTCTTATTGTTATAATCTTGATGTTCTTATTATTTGGTTTGTACAGAATTGAGAAAAGTAAATTAGATTTTGATTTTCTCCTAGGTAGTGGCATCTTATTGGTACTGGCATTCCAAAGTTTTTTTAATTATTGGTGGTGTTACAAAACTTGTACCTTTAACAGGCGTTACGTTGCCATTTGTTAGTTATGGTGGTTCATCACTGATTACATCCTTTATAATGCTAGGCATCATACAAGGTATAGTCCTTAACACATCCAAGAAAAGGCGAAAGAAGAAGAAGGGGGGGTAACTATGGGTAAGATACAGGAAAAAAATAGCCACAAGGAATAAGCCACTCAAACGTGTCAAATTCATGTTTGTAATGATGTTTGTATCCTTGTGCAGTTATATCATATATTTTAATATTTTCCTCAGTCCTGATCTTATAATGAACGATTATAACCCAAGACTCGAGTCAATTGAGAACCAAATAATAAGAGGTACTATTTATGACAAGAATGGCGTTGCATTAGCAGAAAGTAAGGTCATAGGAGATAGTGTACAACGTCTGTATCCATTTGATAACGCCTTTGCCCATGTAATAGGCTATGTTGATTATGGCAAAACAGGTATCGAAGCCTATAGCAACATAGATTTACTTAAGACAAACAGCACTCTATATGAACGAATGGCGGGGGGGCCTTTTACCAAATCACTAGCAAAAGGCAATAGTGTCATAACTACACTTGATAGTTCATTACAACTATTGGCCAGAGATTTACTTGGTGAAAATAAAGGGGGGGCAATTGTAGCCATAGAGCCTAGCACCGGTAAAATATTGGCAATGGTCTCAACACCAGATTACAATCCCAATACTATAGAAACTACTTATAGTCACATTTCAACAGATAAAGATAAAGCATCCCTGCTCAATAGAGCAACACAAGGTTTATACCCACCAGGTTCAACCTATAAAATTATTACGACCGTGGCACACCTTGAACATAAGCCAGAGGATTCTTTTTTTTCTACTATTGCCTAGGGCAAGATATTATTGGGCAAAAAGTGATTCACTGTTATAATAGCAAGGTTCATGGTAGGTTACATCTGAATGAAGCCTTTGCCTTATCATGTAATACATCTTATGCTTCTATAGGTCATGAACTAGAACCTGACAGATTAAGAGAGATATCCAGTGTATTGGGTTACAACAAGGTATTAGATTTAGAAATCGAAAGTTCTATGAGTCAATTTGTTCTTGATAGTCAAAGCAGCAAACCTGAAATATCTGAGACTGCCATTGGTCAGGGTAAAACTTTGGTAACACCAATTAACAATGCAATGATTGTAGCTGCAATAGCTAACAATGGTGTGATGATGTCTCCATATATTGTTGATAAAATTATGGATGATGATATGACCCTGCTCAGTAGCAAGATAATCGAAGCAGGTCAGCCCGTTCTGACACCAAATATGGCATCTTTGCTAGAGGGTTATATGATTCAAACAAGTGAAAGTGGAACAGCCAAAGCTCTGGCTAATGAATCCATTCAAATAGCCAGCAAAACTGGTTCTGCTGAGAACTCAACTGGACCAGCACATGCATGGTATGTGGGCTATGCTCCTGTATCTAATCCTCAGATTGCTCTAGCAATTATTGTAGAAAATGTAGGCAGCTCTAGCTTGAATGCTGTGCCTATTGCAAAAGAGATCTACGGCAGTTACTTGAAGGTTGATTATTCCCTTGATTAATTGTATACTTAGCACAAGGTTTGAATAGATTACACCCATAAACGAGGAGGCTTAATATGATTGAAGCTGTAAGTTGTGGTGGGGGGGTGGTAATCCATAAAGGCAAAATATTATTGCTGTATAAGAACTATAAGCATAGATATGAAGCTGGGTCTTGCCAAAAGGTACAGTTGAAAAAGATGAAGAGTATAAACAGACAGCTCTAAGGGAAGTAAGAGAAGAAGCTGGTGTTAGTGCTCAAATAATTAAATATATTGGTAAAAGTCAATATTCCTTTATGGTCGCACATGAACAAGTCCAAAAAGATGTTAATTGGTACTTAATGAAAGCGAACAATTACTATAGTAAACCACAAAAAGAAGAGTACTTTGTGGACTCAGGCTATTACAAATACCATGAAGCCATTCATTTGCTGAAGTTTACAAATGAAAAGCACATATTAGAGAAAGCTTATAGCGAGTTTATCGAGTTAAGACGATGTAATATGTGGGGGGGAAATAAAAAGTACTTATAAGAGCGACGGTCCTGATTGGGCCGTCTTTTTTTTAGTTTTTAGAAAAGAAGATATTGTACGATTTTGTTTGTTAATATAATGTCAAGTGACAAGGGTATAAGTGTATAGTATAATAGTACTATGTCTCAATCATAAAAGGGGGGGAATGTGTATGGATATATTTGTTGCAAGACAACCGATTTTCAATAATACGCTTAATGTCATTGGCTACGAACTTCTCTATAGAGACAGTGATAAGAATTTCTATAATACATCCATTACTTCTAATGTAGCAACGGCTATTCTTCTAATGAACACTTATTTTCACTTTGGCATTGATAACCTTATCGGTGACACAACAGCATTTATTAATTTTGGTGCTCATCTTATCAAGTCAGAAATTCCCCCCCAGTTGCTATCAACTAAGAATGTGGTTGTAGAGATACTTGAGGAAATCGAACCTGATGATGAGATTATGGAGAAATTCAAGAAATTAAGAAGAGATGGCTATACCATAGCCATAGATGACTACATTGTTGACTATCCTCACAAAGATATTTTACCTTATTGTCAAATTATGAAAATAGATTTTGTCAACAATACAAAAGATGAAATCAAAAGTATTTTGGCTAAATATAAGAAACAAGGTAAGCTTTTTTTTAGCAGAGAAAGTAGAAACAAGAGAAGAATTCGAATGGGCTAAAGCACAAGGCTTTAACTACTATCAGGGATACTTTTTTTGCCAAGCCTACTATGATCAAAAGCAAAGAGTTAAGCGTTAGTTCAACTCAGTATGTCAGACTCATAGAAGCCCTATATGAAAAGGACCCTGATTATAAGAAGATCACTAAAATTATTGAAATAGATGTTATTTTAACTTACAAACTATTGAGACTCGTGAATTCCAACTTCACACTTGGGACTCAAATTACATCCATCCATCATGCATTGTCCATTCTTGGTATAGATGCCTTCACCAAATGGTTATCTTTAGCAATGGTTCAGAATCTTGGTAAAGCCAGTTCTTCTGAATTGGTTAAGACAGCCATGATTAGGTCTAAGATGTTGGAATTAATGGCAGGCAAATCAAGTGTTTTGGTTGGACATGAAGATGAAATGTCCCTTCTTGGTATCTTATCTGTAATTGATGTATTATTACAAGAACCAATGGAAGAGATTGTACAGAAGTTACCTTTGTCTGAAGCTTTACGCAAAACATTTTTACGTGAAGAGACCTTGTATTTGTATCCTTACGAACTGTGTTTGGCATATGAACGTGGCGACTTTAGACACTTAGAATCTTATAGCGAAACTGTAGCTTATCACGTAAAAGAACTAGCCGGTGATTATATTGAAGCTGTAAAGTGGGCTGAAAGTCTCTTCGAGTATATGGAAGACGTTAAAGAATAGTAGTGTGGAGCCCATCTTAGGATGGGCTTTTTGTTTTATTTTCTCTCAGGCCACGTTCGCCTCTTTGCCACATATTTGCATATAATAAAAACCCCCCCACCATAAATGGTGAGGTTCGTATTATATGCGAGTAGTGGGAGTCGAACCCACACGATTTTAAGGTCGCAGGATTTTGAATCCTGTGCGTCTGCCAATTCCGCCATACTCGCATGTTTGCTAGGGTCTGACGAATGACCGAGTTATATAGTATCATAGAAAAAGTGAAATTGCAATAGAAAAGTGCACGCTAAATTTTATATTTTATGTTATAATAATTAAGGTTGAATTTTCAAAGGAAGGGAGTGGTCAAATGTCTAACGAACTTGAATACAAGTTAATAAAGAAAGCTGTTAAAGGCGATGCATTGGCATTTGAACAACTCATCTTGCCTTACGAGAAGAAAGTCTATAACATTGCACTTCAGATGTTTAAGAATGAACATGATGCCTACGATGCTGCTCAAGAGGTTCTGATAAAAATCTATAAGAATCTTGATAAATTCAAATTTGAGTCCGCATTTGGAACATGGTTACATCGCCTGACCATGAATACTTGCATTGATGAGTACAGAAAGCGAAAACGACATGTCACTCATACGACATCAATGGACCAGACAGCAAGTGATGATGAAGTACCAATACGGCAATTCGAAGACAAAAAGCCTACACCAGAACAACAAGTTCTGAAAAATGAAGTTGTCAATGAAGTCCATTCGGCAATGGATATGATGAAAGAAGAACAAAAATTACTGATTATTTACAGAGATATACAAGGTTATACCTATGATGAGATAGCAGCCATACTCGATTGCAATCTTGGAACCGTCAAATCAAGAATAGCCAGATCAAGAAAAGCATTAAAAGAAATAATCATCAAAAAACGGGAACTAAATTCCACTTAGCTACGTCTAAATTAATGACGAGGAAGTACCAATAGATAAGAAAGGAGGCAGCGAACATGGATTGTATGCATGCTGGAGAATTAATGAGTTTGGCAATTGACCAAATGTTATCAGAAGAAGAACATAAGCAGTTTGAGAAACACATCAATGAATGTAGTGCTTGTAGAGAAGAATACGAAATGTATGTGTCTATCCAAGAGACTTTATTGACTAGTGAACCTGCCTCATTACCTGAGAATTTCCATGCTGATTTGATGAATCGAATCAATGAAGAGAAAGTTATTGACTTACATAGTGTGAAAAAGAAAAGATTTAACTACAGATATGTGAATGCTGCAGCAGCCATACTCATTGTATTTGTTGTAGGATTTGTAGGATTAACAAGGTTGAATCAATATGACGATTATGAAACACAGGATGTGACTATGACTTCTGAAGAGAAGATGTCTGAGGCTAAGATGGAAGTTGCAAGTGTTACTGAAGAAGCCGAAATGGCTAGTGAAGTCGAAGTTGCTGAGATGGCAGAAGTTGCGGTCTTTGACAGTGCTGATGAAAGTTCTGTGGTAATAGAAGAATCCGCAGAAGCTGAGATGTTTACAAGTAATGATGCTGACATGGCTGATGCAACACTGGAAATAACAACAAGAGAAACAACTGATACGGTAACAATGAAAGTTGCTGTATCTAGTGATGAAGTTGTAAGTGAAGAATCTGTTAGCCTAGATGGTGAAGAAGCTGGCGCGGGTAAGGCATCAGATTCTCAACTTTCAAGAGATAGTAATGATGACAACTTGGTGATGAAGAGTCAGGATTCACCAGAAAACTCAAGCGAAGAATGGAATGATCAAACCACTCAGAATGATTCCATTCCATACAAATTGATTGCCCTTGTGGCAGCAGGATTTATGGCCTTATTAGGTCTGATATTACTCATTGTAAAACTAAGCAAATAAATTGAATAGTTTAGAGAAGACAAAAGGCTTTTGCATCCATGCAAAGGCCTTTTTTTACTGGTTTATGAGACCAATGTTTGTTATAATATGGAAGACTAAAGAGATGGTAATCACATTAGTGTGATATCACCCAGGAGGTAAACAATGGATAGAGTATTACTTGTTGATGGTAACAGTATTATGAATAGAGCCTTTTTTGGATCCCGCTTCTTACAAATAGTGAAGGCGAATACACCAATGCCATATATGGCTTCATTAATATCATCACTAGAATTATAGATGAAGAAAAAGCTAACCATGTGGTCGTATCATTTGACTTAAAAGGGCCAACATTTAGACATAAGATGTTCGAAGCTTATAAGGGCACTCGTAAAGGAATGCCAGATGAATTAAGACCTCAAATGAAGCTTGTAAAAGAAGTTCTAAAAGCTATGAATATAACCATCTGTGAAATGCAAGGCTTCGAAGCAGATGATGTTCTTGGAACCCTTTCAAGAATGGGCGAGGAAGCTGGCCTTTTAGTCTCTCTTTTATCAGGTGATAGAGATATGCTACAACTGGCAACCAAGAAAGTTAAGATTATCATTCCAAAAACAAAAGGTGGCACAACCACTTATGAGCAATATTATGATAAAGATGTCAAAGAACTCTATAACGTCACACCTATAGAGTTTATTGATGTAAAAGGTCTTATGGGGGGGGATAGCTCTGATAATATTCCAGGTATCCCTGGTGTGGGTGAAAAAACTGCAACTAAGCTTATTGCCCAGTATCATACAATCGAAGAAGTTTATGAGAATAGAGATACTTATGCTAAAGGTTTAAAAGCCAAAATAAATGAGTTCTATGACCAAGCTTTGATGAGTAGAGAATTGGCGACAATTATAACCGATTGTCCAGTAGAGCTTAAACTTGAGGATTCTAAGATTGAGAATATGTTTACAAAAGAAGCTTTTGAGTATTTTGTAAGACTTAATCTTAATACATTGTTATCCAGGTTTGATGGCATTGAAACAGAGGACGAAGAAAACATTGCCATTGAGAAAGTAACCCAAATAGCCACAGCTAGAATGCAAATGATTGGGGGGGCTACTTCATGTCATTACCATATGTTTTATGATCAAAGCCTGCAAGGACTTAGTTATACATTCGATGAGGAAATCTATTATTATATGGATACCACAATGGTTGATAAAGCAGATCTATTTGAATTCATTCGAGACATCATTGAGGATGAATCCATAACCAAAGTTACCCACGATTATAAACTTCAGCTTCATGAGCTAGGGGGGGCATCACTTGACCTTGAAACAATGACCATAGAAGATATATCTCTTATGATGTATTTGATTAACCCTGTTACTGGTCATTATGAGATTGACAAAATCGCAAGCGAATATGCAGGCATGTCCTACATAGCTGATGAAGATTTCTTAGGCAAAGGCAAATCTAAGAAGACTTACGGTGACTTTGAGGAGGAAGAGCTAATCAATAGGCAAGTGACTGCTCTAAGAGTTATTAAGAAGGCTTATCCAAAGATCAAAGATAAAGTGGTTGAAAAGGGTCTTGCAAAACTTTATACAAGTATTGAATTACCACTACTGTATGTTCTTTATCGTATAGAATGTCGTGGCGTTAAAGTGGATGGTGAACAACTTAAAGCTTATGGACAAGGTTTGGCAGTAAAGATTGAAGCACTGGTACTAGAGATTCATGAAATGGCTGGTGAAACTTTCAACATTGCCTCGCCTAAGCAATTGGGTGTTATTTTGTTTGAAAAGTTGGAACTACCATTTGCCAAAAAGACAAAAACAGGTTATTCAACATCAGCAGACATACTTGAAAAAGTTGCACCTTATCACCCTATAGTTGACAAAGTCTTAAGTTTTAGACAGTTATCCAAACTTAAATCAACTTATGCAGATGGTTTGTTTGATTATATTATGGAAGATGGTCGTATCCATTCAACCTTTAACCAAAGAGTCACATCAACAGGCCGGATTTCAAGTACAGAACCCAACCTTCAAAACATTCCAATCCGTGTAGAAATCGGTCGTGAAATACGAAAGGTGTTCGTTCCAAAAGAGGGCCATGTATTTATTGATGCTGACTATTCTCAAATTGAACTTAGACTTCTTGCACACTTATCTGAGGATGAATCCTTTGTAAAAGCGTTTAGAGAAGAATTGGATGTCCACCGTATGACAGCTTCTCAAGTCTTTCATGTACCTTTTGAAGAAGTTACTGATGACCTTAGACGTAATGCCAAGGCGGTTAACTTTGGTATTGTCTATGGAATCAGCGCCTTTGGTTTAAGCCAAGACTTAAACATCAGTGTTCCCGAAGCTTCTGAGTATATTGACCAGTATTTTTCAAAGTACCCTAAGGTTAAGGAGTTTCTTGATAAGGCCATCGACCAAGCAAAGGAACATGGCTATGTAACAACTATGTATGACAGAATTAGACCTATTCCAGAACTTCAGTCAAGTAATTTTATGCAAAGGTCTTTTGGTGAACGAGTTGCAATGAACACGCCAATTCAAGGTAGTGCTGCTGATGTCATCAAGATAGCCATGATTAACGTGGAGAAAAGGCTTATTAAAGAGAATTTGTCTTCCACACTAATTTTGCAAGTTCATGATGAATTGGTTATTGAAGCACCACTTGATGAAAAAGACTATGTCCAGGAACTACTGATTGAAGAAATGCAAAATGCTGTAGCCATCAGCGTTCCATTAACCGTAGATGCCCATATTGGAAATAACTGGTATGAAGCCAAATAAACACTTTGTTCTTGGGCTCGTTGGCGGGTCAGGTACTGGAAAAACTTATATTGGACGTTACATTGCTTCCAAATTGCAAGGACTTTTTATTGAGGCGGATCTTATAGGTCATGACTTATTGTTAGAAACATCCATCAAAGCATCTCTCATTGAGACTTTCGGTGATGCTATTATCACAGAAGGTGAAATCAATAGAAAAGCACTTGGAGCTATTGTATTTAACAAGCAAGATCAATTGGATCTACTCAATGAAATTATGCATGAGGCAATGTATCAAAAGATAGCTAAACTTATAATGGAGACACCTAAGAAATTCATTGTACTTGAAGCGGCTGTCATGATTGAATCTAAACTCTACAACTTGGTAGATCAGTTATGGTATTTGGAAGCGGACAAAGGAATCAAAGTAAGCCGATTAACAAAACATAGATCCATAGAAGCTAATAAAGCACTGTCCATGATAGAACTAAGTAGAAAGGACTACATGAACTATGCTGATATAAAATTTGACACAACAGATGGCCTTGAAGCCATTCAAGATAAGATTGATAAGCAGATTAACCATATCAAGGAGGATAATAATGACAACTAAGTATAACTTGGCAAAAATAAGATGGGTGATTACAGGTATTATCATAGTAATGCTCTTAGCAGGCTGTTCAGATAAAGATAACAAGGTAACTGATAACGCAAGTGGTGATAGTCAAACGATTACAACTGATACTGCAGTAGACACTAATGAAGAAGATGACACTGAGTCAACTACAGATGAAGTGCCAAGCACTGATGAAGATACTGTTGTAGAAGTCAAAGAAGTTATACCAACTTATGGTGGTGTTTTAAGGGTAGCCTTAGAAGCACCACAATCATTAAACCCAGTTGAAAGTAACATTCAGAGTGTTCAGCAGATTCTTGGCTTAATCTATGAACCCTTGTTTTCAATTGATTCCACACTTAAACCACAGAAGAAACTTGTAGAGTCTTATGAATTATCTCAGGATGGTAAGTCTTTAACCATTGTTCTAAAAGAAGGGATTCAATTTCATAATGGCGATATACTGACTACTGAAGATGTTGTTTTTTTCGGTAGTGGCAATTGAAGATGCGGATTTTTCAAGCTACAAAAACAGTGTACTAGGCATAAAGAGAATGTTGGTTGAAGATGAGAGGCAAATGACATTCAATTTTGATCAAGGTTACGCCTTTATTCTAAACGATTTATCTTTTCCAATTATTTCCAAAAATTATGTGACTGGTGATGGTTATGACCCACTAGTACCTGTTGGAACAGGACCATACCAATATAAAGACTACCAGCAAATGCAACATCTTGATTTAGATGCTTATAAAGCTTGGCACGGTGGTGATGTTTACATAAGTTCTATCCAAGGAGTAATCATTAATGATCCTAGTGATTACGAGACCTTGTTTGACCAGAAGTTAATTGATGTAATGAACCCTAAGAAATTCAATTGGCTCAAATACTCAGAACATGACGATCAAAGGATAATGTCTTATACATCAAGCTACTATGATTTTATTGGCTTTAATTTTGACAACCCATTGTTTGAGGACCAAGACCTTAGAAAAGCTTTTGCTTATGGAATTAATCGTGAGTTCTTAGTATACGACCGTTTTGTTAATCACGCCATATTAACTGATAGCCCAGTGATTCCAAATAGTTGGTTTGCCAGTGACTCTGATATTACATATAAGTATGATCTGGAAATGGCTAAGTCATTAATACCAAATTCACTAATTGATGATGATGGTGATGGCTTCTTCGATGAGGCAGATATACTAGATGATTCAGTCTACCAGACAATAGAACTAAGGCTCTTAGTGAATGGTTCACAAGAACTTCGTGTTACTAATTCTGATTTTATCATCAAGAACTTTGAAGACCTTGGCTTTAAGATTATATTAGATGTGGCAAGTGGTAGTGACTACTATGAAAAGGTAAATAGTGGAGATTTTGATTTGCTTTATGGCGGTTGGAAGTTGTCAGGTAAACCAGATTACGTGGCATTATTTGATACTTTTGGTAGTCAGAATTTTATTAATTATTCAAGTGATTCTATGGACCAAGCCCTAGAGGCAATTATTGATTCTTACACGGATGAAAAGATTATTCGTAGTGTTTCAAAATTTGAGAGTATCATGGTAGAAGAGTTGCCTTATATTTCATTGTATTTCTTGGAAGGAGCTGTAATGGCAAATGACAAAGTCTATGGTGATTTCAACGCAACTACAGAGTCTATGTTTGCTGGAATTGAGGACATTTACTTAGATTTTACTGAATAATTATGGTATTATAAGACTATAAGGTTAACATAGAATAATCATATGAAGAGGTGGCCCTATGGCATCAGACCAAAAGAAATTAAATGATAATTACATATTTGGATTGGACATCGGTACCAGATCTGTTGTAGGTGTTGTAGGCTACAAAACAGAAGGTGAATTTAAAATAGTTGCACATGCTATGAAAGAACATGACACACGTGCGATGATTGATGGTCAAATCCATGATATCCATAAAGTCACTGAGACCATTATTAAGGTCAAAGAAAAGTTAGAAAGCCAATTAGAAGTTAAATTACATAAAGCATGTATTGCAGCAGCAGGTAGAGTTCTTAAGACGGCATTGATTCATGTTGAACAAGAACTCGACCCTAACAATCTAATAGATGAAGATAGGATTAATTCCCTTGAGTTACTAGGTATGGAGCGGGCCCACAAAGAGGTGAATACCAATTTATCTAATGTGGAAATGGGCTACCATTGTGTAGGTTATACAGTTTCCAAGTATTACCTCAACGACTATGAAATATCTTCACTTGAAGGTCATAAAGGTAAGAAGATTGGTGCGGATGTTTTAGCCACATTCTTGCCTCAGGAAGTTGTTGAGAGTCTGTATGTAGTTGTTCAAAATGCAGGCATGGAAGTATATAGTTTAACCCTTGAGCCAATAGCCGCCATCAATGTTGCTATTCCAGCTCAGTTCAGATTGCTCAACATTGCCCTTATTGATATTGGGGGGCTGGTACTTCTGATGTAGCCATTACCAAAGAAGGCAGTATTGTTGCTTACGGCATGATTCCAATGGCTGGTGATGAATTGACCGAAAGTATTGTTCACAAATACCTTGTTGATTTTAACACTGCAGAAAAGATCAAAATCAAAGCTTCAGGTAAAGCTAAGAAAGTTTCTTTCAAAGATGTCATTGGTATGAAGCATTCTATACCTACTGAAGAAATCAATGAAGTACTTTCTACAGCTGTTGAATCATTGGCCAATCGAATAGCCAAACGTGTTGTAGAACTTAACAACAATCGACCTACCAATGCGGTATTTGTTGTTGGTGGAGGTGGACAAGTCAAAGCTTTTACGGCTGCTCTTAGTAAAGCAGTCGGTCTTGGAGAAGACCGTGTCGTAATGAGAGGAAAGCAGGTTCTTGGCGATATAGACTTTGGTGAGCTCAAAGTTAAAAAAGGTCCTGAACTTGTAACGCCAATAGGTATATGTCTAACTGGCCTTGAGAATAACAAACACGACTTTATACAAGTATTTCTTAATGATGAACCCATCAAGATATATGATAACAATAGATTGACAGTAATGGATGTGGCTGCATACAAAGGCATTGACCCTAAGAAGCTTATTGCTAGAAGAGGCCAAGCCCTTGAGTTCACAGTGAACACCAATACAAGACGTATCCCAGGTGATGCTGGTACACCAGCGGTAATAATGGTCAATAGCGATGAAGTGAACCTTACCAATCCAATTACTATGAATGATTACATAACCATTATAGAGGCAAAACAAGGTGATGATGGACATTTATCGACTTATCAATTGCTTCAGGAATTGAACCTCAAAGTCTATGTAGATGATAAGGAATACCCTTTGATACCTCATGTTTATGTTAATGATCAACTATTGGACATGAATTACGAAATAAAATTGAATGATCATATTCGTCTTAGATTGCCATCTCTTGACAGCTTCTTAATCCAGTACAATTTGGACGATTATAACAATGACTTTTACATTAATGGTCAACTGGCAGAAGAAGGGGGGGCTAGTCTTGCAGACATGGACCGTATAACCCTAAGAACAAAAGGGGGGGCTAAAACTTCTTCGACCGACAAGTCAACCACCATTGAAGTCAATGACAAAATAAGCAATAGTATATTCGTAACAGTTAATAAAACACCTGTAAAACTTGAAGGTAAGTCCACTTACGTATTTGTAGATATATTTGAGGTCTACCCATTTGATTTGTCCAAACCTCAAGGAAATGTTGTTTGTAAGATTAATGATGAAAAAGCATCATATATGGGACCTATAAACGAAGGTGACACACTAGAAGTGTTTTGGGAACCAGTTAACAAAGTTTAACTATAAGCGGTGATTATATATACTATAAGTGAAAAGGTGGTGATAATTTGAAGAAAGACATCAAAGCATTACAAAGAAATTTCATACTGCTCCATACCGTACTTCAAGTTATCATAACTATCTATGTTATCATACATTATTTGGCCATTAATACTAATCCTATTATTCTTCTGTGGTTAGTCTTGTGCTATGGTGTGTATATTATTTGGCATATTCTTATACGTCTTGAGTATTATGATATTACGTGGTTATTTAACACTGCAAAATTCATAGTCTTACTAATATGCGCTATCTTCATTAACAACGATCATAATTTTGTACAAGGTGTTGCTATTGTAATGTTTACGTTGTATTATCTAGAGATTCTGATAATAAAAGAACCTGAAGTGCCTAGTGAGAAACAGAATGTCATAGTACTTGGAACGCTTCCAATGCTCCTTGGATTTGTGATTCATTTCAATATCTTCGGACTGAGTGCTGCCAGTCTATTTTTGGCATTGCTATTCTTATTCAATATCATTGGTTTAACTTATTACGTTAGTTTCTATATTGCAGAAAATTTACGTGAAAGAGATATGCTTCTTAAGGAAAATAAGTCTCAATATTTTGAAAAGGAATCGCTAAAGCTTGAGAAATTAAAGTATAAGAACCTTCACAATATGATGGCTGAACAGAAACATGAACTTGAAATCAAAAACGAAGTTCTTGGCCGTGTAAGCGCTGAGATGTATACCCAAGCTGAATTGCTGCGCTATATTAGTTCAGTACTTGATATAGAAGAATTGATTGGTCTTGTTACTGATTCAATTATAGGTGCTATTGGAGTTGACTCATGCATGTTGGTTATTCATGATCAGGATTCTGGTCGTCAGTATTATAATGTTAACACAAGCACTAATATGGATTTGTTAGAAGAGTTTAAGGAGTCTATAAGCCAAGGGCATTTCAAAGAATACTTCAAAAACAACAAACCCTATATGGATTCTGAAGTTGATTCTGGTGCATATGCATTTATTAATAATAGGACGGTTGGCTCCTTAATCATTGTACCTCTAATTAGAATGGGGGGGGTCACTTATGGTCTGTTGATTGCAGAACATAGAGCCACCAAAATGTTTGACCAAGATAGCCTTAACTTCTTTAAGTCTATAACAAGTCAAATAAGTATCGCCGTTAACAATGCAAACATCTATTCAAAAATGGAAGATATGGCAATCAAAGACGGATTAACAGGTTTATATAACCGTCGTGAGATGCAAAAGTTGGTTTCTGATATGATACTTAGTTATAATGATGATGAACCAATCTGTCTTGCACTGTTTGATATAGATAGGTTCAAAAGAGTCAATGATACCTACGGCCATCTATTTGGTGATGAGGCCATTAAGGCAATTGCTGATGTGGCAAAGAAATTTGCCAAAAACTATTCAGGTGTAGCTGGACGTTATGGTGGTGAAGAGTTTGTTTTGGCCTTTCCTAGCAAAGATCTTGAGCTGACTCAGTCAATTATGGAGGAGTTCCATACTGCCATCAAAGACATTGTTCTCATATATGATCATAAACAAGAAGTTAGGATTAACATTAGTATTGGAATTTCTTCTTATCCAGACTTAGCAAAAGACACTGAAACATTGCTAAGTAGGCTGATAATGCCATGTACTATGCTAAGAAAAATGGCCGTGGTCAACTAATTGCCGACCATGAAGGTTTTGAAAAAGTTATTTAGTCAAAACACTACAGAGACGTCATATTTGGCGTCTCTTTTCTATTGCCTTACTATAGTATTTTGCAGGTAACTATGATAGTATATAGTAAGCAAAAATTCGAGGTGTAATATGAAATTATGTAGTCTAGCTAGTGGTAGTAGCGGTAACTGTGTTTATGTTGGAGATGATACAACAGGTATATTAATAGACGTTGGTATTAGTGGTAAGAAAGTCCGTGAAGGTCTTGAAGCCATTGATGTGGATATCAGTACAATAAACGCTATTCTTGTCACGCATGAACATTCAGATCATACAAAAGGTATTGGCGTTCTTGCAAGAAAATATAAGATACCCATCTATACCAAATCAAAAACATTTCATTCAATTTTAAAACAACGAGCTATAGGGGGGGTTATTGACCCAGAACTTTTCACCTCAGTGGAGGAAGATACACAATTTACTGTTGGCTCAATTGATATAGTTCCATTTAAGTCGTCTCACGACGCCGTTGATCCTTTGTGTTATACATTTAGGCAAGGTGATAAGAAAATAAGTGTTGCAACGGATTTAGGCAACTATGACACCTATATCAAAGGTCACTTAAGTGATTCAGATGCTTTATTCATTGAAGCCAACCATGATGTTCGTATGTTAGAAGTAGGACCATATCCTTTCTTCCTCAAACAACGAATCTTAAGCGATGTAGGACATTTATCAAATGATTTGTCTGCTGCTCTTATATGTGAGCTCTATGATCATAAACTTAAGCACGTCGTTTTAGGCCATCTAAGCATGAAAATAATATGCCTGATGTTGCCTATGAAACCATCAAACTAGAGATTGATACCAAACTCAAACTAAACGAAGGACAATTATCTGTCCATGTTGCAAAACGCAGTTCCAATTCAGAGCTGATAATTATATAGGGCCATGACCCAAGGAGGAAGTTGAAATGAAAAAAAGGTATTATTACAGTAGTAGGAAAAGATACAGTGGGCATAATGGCCAAAACATGTACATATCTTGCAGATCACAACATCAATATTCTTGATATTTCACAAAGTGTCGTAGAGGATTACTTCAACATGATGATGATTGTTGATATGACTGAGAATGTGGAAACAATCGGTGAACACGTTGACCATTTAGCGAAAATCGGTGAAGACATTGGTGTTATCATCAAGTTACAACTTGAAGATATCTTTAATGAAATGCATAGAATATAGGAGATTAGAATGATTAATTTATTTGAAGTATATGAAACCAATGACATGATTGATTCTGATAACCTAGATGTTAGAACCATAACCATGGGCATTAACTTAATGGACTGTGCAGACGAAGATGTCAATAAATTCAATGAAAAGATTTATAAGAAAATCACCACCTATGCCAAAGATTTGGTTAAAACAGGTGAAGAGATATCCAAAGAGTATGGTGTACCCATTGTTAATAAGAGAATATCTGTCACACCTATAGCTTTGGCAGCAAGCGCTTGTAAAGTTAAAGACTATGTGAGTATTGCTAAAACCCTTGATAAGGCCGCTGAAGAGGTTGGCGTTAACTTTATCGGTGGATTTTCAGCACTTGTAAACAAAGGCATGACACCAAGTGATGAGAAATTAATTAGATCAATTCCAGAAGCACTGTCAGTAACCAACCATGTCTGTAGTTCAGTTAATGTTGGATCGACCAAATCTGGTATCAATATGGACGCAGTTAAACTAATAGGTGAAATCATCCTTGAAGCTGCTGAACTAACCAAAGATGCAGACTCAATTGGATGTGCCAAATTTGTTGTCTTTACCAATGCACCAGATGACAACCCATTTATGGCAGGTGCTTTCCACGGCGTAACTGAACATGATGTTGTTATCAATGTTGGTGTTAGTGGACCAGGTGTTGTCCTTAAGGCTGTTGAGAAGACAAGAGGCCAAGATTTTGAAAAGTTATGTGAGACAATCAAAAAAAACTGCTTTTAAAATAACACGTGTAGGTCAACTAGTGGCCAAAGAAGCTGCTAAGCGATTGAATGTGCCTTTTGGTATTATAGATTTATCCTTAGCCCCCCCAACGCCAGCTATTGGTGATAGTATTGCTGATATCTTATGCGAAATGGGTCTGGAATATGCAGGTGCACCTGGTACGACTGCTGCACTAGCAATGTTAAATGACCAAGTTAAAAAGGGTGGGGGGGCAATGGCGTCATCTTATGTAGGTGGTCTAAGTGGTGCATTTATTCCAGTAAGTGAAGACCAAGGAATGATTAATGCTGTAAAAGCAGGGGGGGCTTTAACTCTTGAGAAACTGGAAGCAATGACTTGTGTATGCTCAGTGGGTCTAGATATGATTGCCATTCCAGGAACAACCAAAGCGACGACGATATCCGGTATTATTGCTGATGAGATGGCCATAGGATGATTAACCAAAAAAACAACAGCTGTAAGAATTATTCCAGTTATTGGAAAAGATGTTGGTGAAACAGTAGAATTTGGTGGCTTGCTTGGTTATGCACCTATTATGCCGGTTAACAATTTTGACTGTTCAAAGTTTATCAATAGAGGTGGAAGAATTCCTGCGCCAATTCATAGTTTCAAAAACTAATAAGCAACATGAAAATATTTTTATGGTTACTCATATCTTGTTATGTTACAATAATGTAGTGTAAATATGATATAGAAATCATTATAACTAATAAAAATAAGGAAGTGTTTATATGTCAAGAAAACTAGCAGAATTAGAGCCAAAGAATGTCTTTCATCATTTCGAAGAAATAAGCAATATTCCACGTGCTTCACATAATGAGAAACAACTAAGTGATTACATGGTCAACTTTGCCAAAGAACGTGGTCTAGAAGTGTATCAAGACGATGTTTACAACGTTATTATCAGAAAACCTGCAACGCCAGGTTATGAGAATTCAAAAGGTGTGATCATTCAAGGCCACCTTGATATGGTTTGTGAAAAGAATAATGGCACTGACCATGATTTCGCCACTGAAGGTATTGACCTTGTTATTGATGGCGAGTGGTTGACTGCCAATGGCACAACTCTAGGTGCTGATAATGGTATTGCCTTAGCTTATGCTTTAGCACTACTGGATTCAGACCAATATGAGCATCCATCTCTTGAGATTGTCTTTACAACCGAAGAAGAAGTTGGACTTATTGGTGCTCAGAAGTTAGATAAAAGTCTTTTGAAGGGTCATTATTTCATAAACCTTGATTCTGAAGAAGAAGGTGAACTGACCGTTGGCTGTGCTGGTGGTCTTAAGGCAATTATTAAGTTGCCTATTATTGCAAGCGAGAACCAGTTTGATGAGCCAGTTGTTAAAACAATTACAATAGATAAGCTTATGGGTGGCCACTCAGGTGCTGATATTCATAAGTTTAGAGCCAATGCCAACCGTCTAATGGGTCGCGTTTTAAGCCATTTAAGAAATGAGTTTAGCCTAAGACTGATTGATATTGGTGGTGGCACCAAAGACAATGTTATAACAAGAGAGTGTAGTGCAACACTTGTTATTGAAGATGAGCAAATTAATTTATTTAACGATATGTTCAAAGAAGTGGTTGAAGATATCAAGAATGAGAATAGAACTGGTGACCCAGATATTCGCATAGTAGAGAAAACTCTAAGCTATGATGCTGGAACACGAATTTTCTCAAAAGAAACCACAGACAGTGTTATTTTCACCCTTGTCAATGCCCCCCCTAATGGCATATTAACAATGAGTGCTGATTTGGCTGGAATGGTTGAAAGCTCAAACAATGTTGGTCGTTGTACTGTTGAAGGTGATGAAGTTGAATTCTGGTTTGCTGTACGAAGCAGTGTCAGATCACTTAAGTATCATATTACCAATCAACTAGAGTGGGTAGCCTCTCAAGTAGGTGCCAAGTTTGTTCAAAATGCTGACTATCCAGAATGGCCATTTAAGCCTGATTCAGAACTTCTGCGTCAAGGAGAAGCGATTTTTGAATCTATGTTTGATAAGAAACCACTTGTCAAAGCCATTCATGCTGGACTTGAACCTGGTGTATTCCTTGAGAAATTACCACATCTTGATGCTATTTCATTTGGACCTGATATGGAAGATGTCCATTCACCAGATGAAAGACTGAATATTGCATCAGCTAAGAGAACATGGGAGTTCCTAGAAGTCTTACTTAAGGCAATGAAATAAATAAAAGTATGAAAGCAATAAAATAGGACATGAGCAATTGCTCATGTCCTTTATTTTACCCAATCTTAATCATATGATGGACTTTTTTTTACCTTTTCGAATCATCATTCACCATCTGTGAAATCTTCAAGTGTGATTAGACGATTAAAATCCTTCTCTTGAACATCATTGATCCGTACGCCACCTTGTTGGACATTACGACGACCTTCTGATTTTGTTGGAACTAATTTAGCTTCAAGTAGAAGATCAAGGATGTTCATGCCATCAGTGAAATTGCTTTCGGCCATAATGGTCTGTGGTACATTATCAAGCTTGGCACCGCCGCCAAATAGGGCTTTTGTCGCTTCCATAGATTTCTTGCTTCATCTTCGCCATGAATAATCGTTGTAATCTCATAAGCCAAAACTTCTTTTGCCTTATTAATCTCAGCGCCTTCAAGACCGCCAAGTCGATCAACTTCTTCCATAGGTAAGAAGGTGAGTAGTCCAAGACATTCTTTAACTTTGACATCTTCAATGTTTCGCCAGTATTGGTAGAACTCATAAGGTGTCGTCTTTGCAGGGTCAAGCCATACAGCACCTTTTTCTGTCTTACCCATTTTTTTACCTTCACTTGTTGTAAGAAGGTTAAATGTAACACCGTATGCTGGCTTTTGTTCTTTACGTCTAATTAGTTCAACACCACCAAGGATATTGGACCACTGATCGTTACCACCCATTTGCATTACACAATCATAACGTTGGTTAAGTTCTAAGAAGTCGTATGACTGAAGTAACATATAGTTGAATTCAAGGAATGACAATCCTTTTTCCATACGTGACTTATAACATTCCGCTGTCAACATTCTGTTAACAGAGAAGTGTACACCGATTTCTCTTAGAAAATCAACATAGTTTAAGTTAAGAAGCCAATCTGCGTTATTAATCATAACAGCCTTGTCGTCTTCAAAATCAATCAAACTAGATAGTTGCTTCTTAAAAACAGCAGCGTTGTCATCAATTTGATCGTTTGTTAACATTTTTCTCATGTCTGTCTTACCAGTAGGGTCTCCAACTCTTGTCGTACCACCACCAATCAATGCAATAGGACGATGACCAGCTCTTTGCATGTGGGCCATAGCCATAACTGTTAAGAAATGTCCTGCCGTAAGACTATCTGCTGTTGGATCAAACCCTATATAAAAGGAAATCTTTTCCTTTGCAAGCAACTCTCTAATCTCATCTTCATGTGTAGCTTGAGCTATAAAGCCACGTTCTTCTAATATATCGTATGCGCTCTTCATTCTAAAAGCCTCCTGTCAAAATGCGTTCTGACTATAGTTATATCATAAGTTCCAAGTGACATCAACCCAAATTCCTTGATTATTAAGCTTTTAATTGACTATTGTGGGGGGGAAGTGATGTAACATACTTCTGTTGAGAGTCAAGTTTATACTGAAAATAGTTCAATCTATTGAGGAGAATAAAAATGTCAAAATTATTTTTGAGTGACCAATTGCTACTGGATGTTGAGAAACCAGCCAGGTATATTGGTAGCGAAGTTAATGCTATATATAAAGAAAAAGAATCTGTGGACATCAGGTATGCCCTGTGTTTTCCAGATGTGTATGATATAGGTATGAGCCATGTAGGTTTATCAATTCTCTATGATTTCATTAATGCACGTGAAGACACATGGTGTGAACGTGTTTTTTTTCACCTTGGATTGATTTAGATGAAAAGATGGAAGCACAAGACATTCCATTGTTTGCACTAGAGAGTCAAGACCCTGTTCGTGATTTTGATTTTCTTGCTTTTACCATTCAATACGAAATGTGTTATTCCAATATCCTTCGTAATTTGGATTTGGCTGGTATTCCACTTAGGTCTGCTGACAGAACAGAAGCAGACCCACTTGTTATGGCAGGAGGACCATGTGTCTATAATCCTGAGCCTATTAGTGCCTTTATTGATTTTTTTCTATATTGGAGAAGGCGAAGTCAACCTTCACCTTGTACTAGATAGGTATAAGGCTCATATTGCCTCAGGTGGACTCAAGAGAGACTTCTTAAAGGAAGTGGCTATAATCGATGGCATCTATGTACCTTCACTCTATAATGTTTCCTATAAAGAAGATGGAACCATAGGCTCATTTTGTCCTAATCATCCTAATGCCAAAGACATGGTAGAAAAGCAAGTCATGATGGATATGTCGGCTTCAAGATATCCTATGAAACCAATAGTCCCATACATCCAACCGTTCATGACCGTGTTGTTTTAGAGCTTTTTAGAGGGTGTGCCAGAGGTTGTCGTTTCTGTCAGGCAGGAATGATTTATCGACCAGTTAGAGAAAAAGACGTGGAGACACTTAAGAAGCAGGCTGTTGAGATCGTAAAAAAATACTGGCCATAACGAGATATCATTGATATCACTCAGTTCAAGCGACTATTCAAAGCTATATGAGTTGGCCTCACATCTAATTGAAGATAAAGAGCTTGAGCGTGTCAACTTATCATTGCCATCCCTTAGATAGATGATTTTTCCATTGACTTAATGTCCAAAGTACAAGACGTTCGTAAGAGCAGTCTAACTTTTGCGCCAGAAGCTGGTTCACAGAGGATGAGAGATGTCATCAACAAGAACATCAGTGAAGAAGATATTTTAAATGGCTCATTTGATGCTTCAAGGGTGGATGGAATAGGGTTAAGATGTACTTTATGCTTGGTTTGCCAACTGAGACAGAAGAAGATGTTCTGGCAATTCCTAAGTTAGGTCATGATATTGTTGAGAAGTGGTTTACACTGCCAAAAGAAGATAGGAGACAAAGACTGCAAATTGTCCTTAGTACTTCTTTCTTCATTCCCAAACCATTTACACCTTTCCAGTGGATGGGACAGGCAACATCTGAACAATTCCTTGAAAAATCATCCATGATTAACAAGGCCATTAACAAGAAAAATATTAAGTACAATTCTCATGACGCCCATACAAGTCGCATTGAAGGTATCCTTGCAAGAGGTGACCGTAAGCTATGTGATGTCATCGAAACAGCCTATAGAAATGGTGCTAGGTACGATGCCTGGTCAGAGCATTTTGATGTATCCAAATGGAATGATGCTTTTGAAACACACCAAATGGACAGTAGTTTCTACAATGAAAGAGTACGTTCAAAAGATGAAATATTACCTTGGGACTTTATAGATATTGGTGTTGATAAAGACTTTATGTATGATGAGTACGAAAAAGCCCTTTCAGGTGAAACAACTCTCAACTGTATGGAAGGTTGTACCAACTGTGGTGCTATGAAGTTTGAAGGAGGTATATGCTTTGATCGTTAGACTGAAATTCGAAAAATTAGGGCCTATTAGATTTGTCGGCCATCTTGATATGATGAGAACCTTTCAAAAAGTTTTTATGAGAAGTGGTATCCCTGTGGCTTATTCAGAAGGATTCAACCCCCCCCACCAACAGTTCTCCTTTGCAACAGCTCTGGCGGTAGGTATATCCAGTGAAGCTGAATACATAGACCTTAAGCTTAGTGAAGAAGTTGACTTGAATGAACTGATAACTTCAATTAATGAGCAAGCTCCTTTGGGTATCCGTATCACCAAAGGGGGGGTTGTACTCCCAGATAAGCATCCTAAAGCCATGGCAGCACTTAGAGCTGCTAAATACCTTGTAACTTTTGATAATCATACAATGCTAGATCATGAGACGATAGACAACTTCCTTAAAGAAGAATCAATTGTGGTCAAAAAGAAGAACAAAAAGGGTAAAATTAATGATTTTGATATTAGACCTGGTATCTTTTCTTTAGAAGCTTTAAATGATAGTTATCTTATGACCATTGCATCAGGAAGTCAATTGAATGTTAAACCTGAGATGGTTCTAACTGAGCTTTATAAATCAGTTGGAAAAGAACTAACACGCAGTGATTACAGCTTACATCGAATTGAGCTTTATCATGAGAATGATGGGCTCAAATCTCTTATTGATATTTAGAGACTACACACAGCTGACCCCCCCTAAAGTAGGCATTTTATGAGCTACAAATTTATAACAACGTCCATAGATCAACAACTTATCTGTGCCTTATTAGATTCTGATGAGCGCTTAGTAGAGGTAAACTTTTTAGGTCATCAGTCTGATTCTATTGTTGGCAATATCTACGTAGGCCAAGTTAAAACCATTAAGAGGAACATACAATCCGCATTTGTTGACATTGGCATAGGTCAGAATGTCTTTGTATCACTTGGTGAATCTAATCGAATATTCTACACAAAGAAACATGGAAAAGGGGGGGACCACTTGGTACAAGGTGATGAAATCCTTGTTCAGATTGAGAAAGATGCTCATAAAACGAAGTTGGCTAAGGCTGTCACTGACTTTTCTCTATCTGGAAAATACATAGTCCTAACAACCGATCGAAGTGGGGGGGTCTTTGTTTCATCTAAAATACGAAACGATAAAATTCGATTGGCCTTAAAACATGCTCTAAAACCTTATGTAAAAGAGGGCGTAGGCTTTATATGTCGTACCAATTCTGGTGAAGTGGAAGCTCAAATAGTCATTGATGAAGCAAACGAGTTGGTAAAGCAATACGAAGAACTGTTAAAGGTTATGTCCTACAGAAAGTCAGGACAAATGCTATTAGGACATGAAAAACCATATCACAGTGTCCTAAATAATTTGTATGATGCACAAGTGTCTGACCTTGTCTACGATGATCAAGACATCTATAAAGAAGTTTTAACCTATGTAAATAAGACTATGCCATCATTAGTTGAGAAAGTTCAATTTTCAGACCATAGCATTGCCAAGGGCTTTAACATCAAAGCCAAACTGGATAAGTTAACAAGAAAAAAAGTCTGGCTCAAATCCGGTGGTTCCATCATTATTGAACCTACTGAAGCGTTGACTGTTATCGATGTTAATACAGAAAAGTCCAACCTTAAGAAAAATCCAGAAGAAACAATACTGTCTACCAACATGGAAGCAGGAGCGGAAATATTGTATCAACTTAGAGCCCGGAACATATCCGGTATTGTCATTGTTGATTTCATAGATATGTCTAAGTCCAAAGACAAAAATACCTTGCTACAGGCGCTGGCGTCAATGGCTGCTGATGATCCTAAGAAGACTACCATAATAGGAATGACAAAGCTTGGTTTGGTTGAAATTACAAGAAAAAAAACAGCAAACAACCCTCTTAGAACAAATGTCAGCAAATAATTACCACGTAACATAAGTTTTCATTGTATTTATTCGTAATATTTGTTAAAATAATCTTACTAACTATATAAGGGTGGTATAGAGATGTTACAGTACATTTATCGAAGGTTATTTGGTAAATGGCAAGAGGCATACATTACAACAAAAGAATCAGAATTTATTCGGTTGACAGAGTTACTCAAAGACAACAAAATTCTTTATAAGTACAAACTAAAAACCAGCCCTGATAGAGAGCCGGTTTATAATGAGAAAGTCTATTATATTAGTGTACTTGACAAAGATATGCCTATTGTCAAAGAATTATTTGGATTGGTTCCAAAGATTATCGAAGCTTAGGCTTCTTTTTTTTGCTCATATTCCGTAGCTAAGAATTTATTGAAGATTATAGAGTCATAGAAATTTTGTCCAAAATAGTCTTTGGCGTTAGATGTGTCAAAGTAACCCTTTGTAACGTCGTCTAGTATCTCCTCAGTTGATTTAGTAGGGTGATAGAAGACCTGTGCATCAAACTCACAAAATAGTGTGTTAAAAGCCGCATCCGTCAATTCATCTTTTCCAACAACAAAAGCAATAGAGAAATCTTTTATCTGCTTTTTGCCAAAATTAAGTACACCAAAGATATTCTTTTCAACTCTTGCTTCAATAGGCTGAACAACATATGGGAATGTGAAGTCACCTAAAAGCCTCTCGAGTTTGCGTGTATATTCTAATGGGTCCGGATTGTTTTTTGAACCTAGATGTGTTTCTATGATAAATAACATGTCAGACTTCTTATTGATTTCAAGATAATGCTTTAAGCGAAAGTTATATTTATCAATAATTCGCTCGTATTCTACATGGTATTTTTCAAGTTTTTTGTCATATTTCACTTTGAGCTTTTCCATAATGCCTCCTAAAGATATCATTCAATAAGCTAATAAAACTTATTCTAGAGGCCATTATATCACATTTTACAGTTTATTTGCCAAACTTATGAATTTTCCTTGACTAGAGAAGAGACCTGTGCTAATCTATATGATGGTATGCCGCACGGTGAGTCTATTATAGACGACGGTCCCAAACGTTTCTTTTGAAACTACCTTATCCGGCGAGTCTTAAAAACGAGGAGGTGCCAGAATGTACGCTATTATCAAAACAGGTGGTAAACAATACAAAGTAGCTGAAGGCGATGTAATCAGAGTTGAAAAACTAGGAGTTGCTGAAGGTGAAAAAGTTGTATTTGACGAAGTATTGTTAGTTTCTAACGACGGAGAATTAACTGTTGGAAGCCCAACCGTAGCTAAAGCAACAGTTGAAGCTACAGTTACAGCTGAAGGTAAAGGTAAAAAAAAGTAGTTGTTTTCAAGTTTAAGCCAAAGAACAATGGTTATAAAAGAAAACAAGGACACAGACAACCTTTTACTGCAGTAAAAATCGACAAGATTAGCCTTTAATTATGATTGAAATTATCATATACAAAAAGAACGCTTTAACAGTCGGTTACAAAGTTAGCGGTCATGCAAACTACGATGAATACGGCAACGACATTGTTTGCTCAAGCGTCTCAGTACTTGCAATCAACACAGCTAACGCAATTGATACCTTTACAGACGATTTATTCGAACTGGATTATGATGATGATGGTTTGATTGAACTGTTGGTTAAAGGCTCTGTATCATCCAAATCACAAGTTCTACTTGATGCATTTGAACTTGGTACAAATGATATATCAGAAAATTACAGTAGTGACTATATAAAACTTCGAATCGAGGAGGTGTAAACCATGTTAAGAATGAACCTTCAATTATTTGCACATAAAAAAGGTGTGGGTTCTACTAAGAACGGTAGAGACTCAGAATCAAAAAGATTAGGTGCTAAAAGAGCAGACGGACAATTCGTACTAGCTGGAAATATTTTATTTAGACAACGTGGAACTAAAATTCATCCAGGGAACAATGTTGGAAGAGGTGGCGACGACACACTTTTTGCATTGATCGACGGTGTTGTTAAGTTTGAAAGAAAAGGCAGAGATAAGAAGCAAGTTTCTGTTTATCCAAAAGCTCAATAATTAAGACGTTAAAGGTTTCAACGTATCTACGTTGGAACCTTTTTAATTTGTAACTAGTTTTGGCTAGTTAGTCTCTCTTATTGTGGTATAATAATGCTTATTAGAAGTAAGGAATTGGTGACAGAATGATATTTGTAGATCAAGTCAAATTAAAAGTAAAATCTGGTCGCGGTGGCGACGGATGTGTCAGTTTTAGAAGAGAAAAATTTGTACCTAATGGCGGTCCCGATGGCGGTGATGGTGGTAGAGGTGGCGATGTTATTTTTATCGTTGATGCCAATCTAAACACACTCTATGAATTCCGTGGAAGAAAAATGTTTAAAGCAAGCAATGGTGATCAAGGTATGGGTAGCAAATGTACCGGTAAAGATGGTCAGGATTTGATTATCAAAGTACCAAAGGGTACAATAATCAAAGAGGCTTCAACAGGCAAGATAATCAAAGATATGTCTGGGTCTGATGAAAAATATACATTGCTCAATGGTGGAAAAGGCGGCAAAGGGAACCAACACTACGCAACACCAACGATGCAGATTCCGAAGTACGCTCAACCAGGACAAGAATCAAAAGAACTAGAAATTGAATTAGAACTTAAATCTATTGCAGATGTAGGTCTTGTTGGTTTTCCAAATGTTGGCAAGTCAACACTATTGTCTGTTGTATCCAATGCAAAACCAAAGATAGCCAATTATCATTTTACGACCCTAAACCCTAACCTTGGTGTTGTCGATATTAATGATGACGGATTTGTTATTGCTGATATTCCAGGTCTTATTGAAGGTGCCCACGAAGGCATTGGTCTTGGACATGAGTTCCTAAAGCATGTTGAGAGAACAAAGGTACTACTTCACGTTGTTGATGCAGCAGGTACTGAAGGCAGAGACCCTATAGAGGACATACGTAAGATGCAACATGAACTTGGCGCATTTAACCCTGAACTCCTTAAGAAACCTCAAATCATAGCAGCCAACAAAGTGGACGCTTTGTATGATGATTCTGATCTTGAGATACTTAAGGATGAATTTGAAGCTGAGGGCATAAGGGTTTTCCCTATATCTGCAGTTGCAAGACAGGGGGGGCTTAAGGATTTACTCTATTACATTGATGATATTCTAAAGACTATGCCAAAAGAACATGTTGTCTATGAACAGGAATATTTCTTGTCTGATATGACTAAAGAGACAGAACCTATTGTAGTAACTCAAGACGATGATGGCGCCTTTAGAGTTGAAGGAAGCCGTGTTGAGCGTATGCTTGGTTATACCAATATCAATGATGAAAAAGGTTTTATTTTCTTCCAGAAGTTCTTAGAAGAACAAGGAATCTTGAAAGAATTAGAAGCCCTTGGTATAGAAGAAGGCGATACGGTCAAAATGTACTATCTAGAATTTGATTATTACAAATAAGCAAAAACACATAAAATGTAAGAGGTGGTTGACATAATAATATTATGTCAACCAATTACCCTAAGGAGATCATATGACAGGAAAACAAAGAGCTTATCTTAGAAAACTTGGACACAATGTTGAACCAATATTCCAAGTTGGAAAAGGTGGTGTATCGCCAGAAATGACCATTACTGTTGGTGAGGCACTCGAGAAAAGAGAATTAATTAAATTAACAGTTCTAAAGAACTGTATGTATGAAGTTCGTGATGTAGCAGAGATGCTTGCTGAGCGTACACATGCTGATGTAATCCAAGTCATTGGACGCAAATTTGTCCTATACAAAGAGTCAAAAGACCACAAGGAAATCGTATTACCAAAATTCTAGACGTTTGAGGGTGAGATAATGTTTAAAAAAAATTGGTGTTCTATTATTGATCATATCCATAACAATACTTCCAATTACCAGTGTCCATGGAGGATCTCTTGGCTATAACTATGAATCCGTTGAGATTGGTAAGGTCATTGAAGTCATTGACGGTGAAGTCATCAAAGTTTTCTTTTTTCATAGAAGATTTGATATTCCTTCTATTGAGACTGTTAACTGGTAGGTATAGATACAGATGCATCTGTTGATGCCTTTGACTATATCTCTAACAGACTGCTTGGTAAGTCCGTTTATTTTCAGATTGAAGAGAATGACGACTATGCACCAGACGATATGTCCATGCCAATGTTTTTTATGCATTTGATCAAACCGTATCAGAAGAGTTGCTAGAGCTTGGTTATGCAAAGGTTGATGATAACTACAAAACATCAGCTCATTACCAAAGTTTTTTAAGTGCTCAGTATAGCGCCAAACTATATGAAGAAGGTATGTGGGCAACTTCTTTGTCAGAGCAAACAGATCGCATCAATATCAATACAGCAAGCTCATTACAACTACAGAACACACTAGATATAGAACAGCCATTGGCAAATGAAATATACTCATATAGAATCTACAACCCCCCCTATAACTCTATTACGGAGATTATGGCAGTAGATCCTGAATTTGATGAAGAGTGGTTCGCAGATAAACGTCATTTAATCAGTGTTGTTACAAACGTTAACAAAGCATCATATTTGGAATTTACATCATTAATTGGCAATGCATCTAATGCACAAGATATCATTAATGATATTGACTATTATACAAGGTTCAATGAAGTGAAAGATTTGGAAGAGCTTAAGAGTATTAAAAGTTTTTCAGGCTATTACAATCAAGTAGAGGATTATTTGACTCTGGATACAATGAATACTTTTGTGGACACTCACCGCTACGTTGTTAACATTAATACATGTAATAGCGATAATTTTGTACTTGCTACTAATCTTAATGAAGGTGTTTATAAGAAATTAGCTTCTATACGTGAAGATGATTATTTGATTAGCACAATTGGAGAGCTTTATATTTATAACAGCTTATTTGACCATCGATTAAGACACCACTATAACGATACAATGACCACTTATACGGATATTAATATGGCAAAAGAATTTGAATTAATGTCCTTGTTTGATCAGACTGAGATGACTTTGGCTGAGAAGAAAGAAGTGGCCAATCAAATAATAGATAACCGTCCATTTTTACTTTTATCACAGTTGCCAAAGGCAATCGGTTATGACACCTTTGACCTTATCGAACCTTATGTATATATATATAGTGAGGATATCGATGACCGTTATAACGTTAATACCGTTCCAGAAGATGAACTAGACGACTATGACGCAGCCTATAAGGGACGTACGACTCAGTTTAGTAATATTAATCAGCTTAGTCGTAATGGTTTGATGGACTTACATCCTGATATGACCAAAGACATAGTTGACAGAATTATAGAATACCGTGAAAAGCATTTTTTTCTGGTATATGGATGATCTTAAGAATATCTTTAGCAGTGAGCAAAGACTTGCTCTATACAATAAGATAGATAATTATATTGTTTTTGAATAGAGGTAAGCATGAAGCAAATAGCAATAATGGGTGGCACCTTTAACCCCCCCATACATATAGGGCATTTATTAGCTGCCCAATCAGTTTTTGAAACTGGCCAATTTGATGAAGTATGGTTTATGCCATCTGGCAAACCGCCCCCCCACAAGGACAGTAGCGTATTGGTTGATAACCATCACCGATTAGCCATGTGTCAATTGGCTATCAAAGATTATGATGGTTTTCGTGTTTCAGATTTTGAACTCACACGAGACGGGCTAATTTATTCGGTTGATACATTTGATTTGTTGGCAAAAGCCCATTCTGACACAAGGTTTCATCTTGTGATCGGGACAGATTCTGTCTTGACCTTAAATAAATGGTATAATTTTGAGAAACTAATGGCCATTGGTTCATTTATAGTTGTGGAAAGAGGCGGTTATGACGTCTCCGCCATTGACGAAGTCATTAATAACTACTACAATCACTATGGAACCAAATTTACCGAAGTGAAAATGCCGCAAGTAGAGATTTCAAGCAGTGATATCCGGTCTCGTGTTAAAACAGGCCAATCTATAGTCTATAGAGTGCCTAAGAGTGTTAAGAATTATATTGATGAACACGGATTGTATTTGGAGGCTTAATAGTTGGAATCATTAAACACATACCTAAAGGACAGCCCATATGTAAAGAAATTGAAAAAGGTATTATCTGTCAAGCGATATGACCACACCATTAGAGTTGCTCATGTCGCTTATGCTATGGCTAAAGCACACAATTACAGTAGTAAAAAGGCAGTAGTGGCAGCATTGCTACATGATTATGCCAAAAACCATACAGTGAAGAAATTGCTCCACGAATGTGATAAGTATCATATAGAATGTAGAAAGTCGGAGCTGGCCAATCCAGAATTGTTACATGCAAAAGTAGGGGGGGCTAAGTTGGCGGCTCATGAGTTTCACATTGAAGATGCTGACATACTCAATGCAATCAAGTACATACAACTGGTAGACCAGGTATGGGCAAATTAGAGAAGATTATTTTCATTAGCGATTATATTGAACCTGCCAGAAATCATAAAGGTAACTTAGACGACATTAGAGTTCTCGCCTATGAAAATCTTGATGAAACAGTCTATCTTATATTAAAAGAAATATTAGAACATCTAAACAAGAAAAGTAAAGCAAAAGATCCAATGACAAAAAAAACTTTAGCTTATTATAAAGCACTTAGGAAGGAAACACATAATGGAAACAATTAAAGAAATGGTAAAAATAGCATACACTGCAATGGATGACAAACAAGGAGAAGACATCAGAATACTGGATATTTCAAATATCAGTGTTTTGGCTGACTACTTCATCATTGCTCATGGTAACAACTCTAACCATGTAAGATCTCTTATTGATTTTACGGAAGAAAAACTCAACAAAGCAGGCTATGACACTAAGAACATAGAAGGTAATCACAATGGTAGCTGGGTACTTATGGACTTCAGAGACATTATTGTTCATGTATTTGATAAAGATAACCGTTCATTCTATGACCTAGAACGTATCTGGGCTGATGGTAGAGTTGTAGAGAATCTTGACGATTTGTAGAATCCCTGATAGAATTGACAGAAATATAAAATTGACGAAGGGTACAAAGACATATGGATAATAATGGTGCGGATAGTTTGAATTTTGTAGACAGACTTGTCTATGAAGATAAGAAAAGTAAGAATATCGATAAGATTGTAACCAGATTTCCACCTGACCAAATGGTTACTTACATATAGGCAGTGCTTATGCAATTAATATCAGCCATAGCATTACACGTAAATACGACGGTCAATTCAATTTAAGATTTGATGACACCAATCCTCTTAAAGAAGATATGGAGTATGTGAATGCCATTATTGAGGATCTGGATTGGATGGGTTGTGATTTCGGCGATGAAGCTTTGTATGGTTCTGATTACTCACAACAAATCTATGATTACGCCGTTTATCTTATAAATAAAGGTAAAGCATATGTATGTGACCTAACGATGGAAGAAATGCGTGAATACCGTGGAACTCTAACAGAGCCAGGTAAGAACAGTCCTTATAGAGAACGTACACCTGAAGAAAATCTGACTCTTTTTGAAGAAATGAAATCAGGTGCTATTGACGAAGGTGTTAGAGTCCTTCGAGCTAAAATGGATATGTCCAGCCCTAATGTGTTGCTTAGAGATCCTGTTATCTTTAGAGTTCTCAAAGAACATCATTATAGAACCGGGGGGGATGAGTGGTGCATCTATCCAATGTATGATTTTGCGCATCCTATTCAAGACTACATTGAAGGGGGGGTAACCCATTCACTGTGTTCAAATGAATTTATTAACCACAGGCCTATTTATGATTGGGTCCTAAAGGAACTTGATCTTGAAGGTTTGTTGCCAAGGCAAATAGAGTTTGGTCGTCTTAACCTTACTGGTGTTGTTACATCCAAGAGATACTTAAGGCAACTTGTTGCATCTGGTATTCTAGATGGATGGGATGACCCTAGACTTCCAACAATCAAAGGTCTTAGACGACGGGGGGGTGTTACCAAAGAGGCTATCTATGATTTCCTAAATGAAATCGGTGTCCCAAAAGCTTCTTCAACAGTAGACTATAAGATGCTTGAGTACTTTGTCAGACAAGATTTGGCAACAAAAGTTAAAAGCATCATGGCTGTTAAAGACCCGCTTAAGATTGTTATTACCAACTATGATGACATCGAGTATGTCGAAGCCCATAACCATCCTAAAGATGAGAGCTTCGGTGATAGACAGATTCCTTTTACCCGTGAAATCTATATCGAGAGAGACGACTTCATGGAAGAACCACCTAAGAAGTATAAGCGATTATCTCCAGGTGAGGAAGTTCGTCTACGTCATGCTTATTTCGTTAGATGTAATGAAGTCATCAAAGATGATGAAGGCAACATTCTTGAATTACACTGTACCTATGATCCTGCAACAAAAAGTGGATCAGGCTTCAAGGAGAGAAAACCTCAAGGAACGATCCACTGGGTGAGTGCCACTGAATCTCAAAAATGTACATTTAGACTCTATGAAGACCTATTTCTTGAAGAACCGAGTGATGATAACTTGGTTGAATCAATTAATGAGAACTCTAAGATAGTCCTTGAGAATGCATACGTTGAGAAGTCAGCTCTTGACTTCATCAAAGATGGTGAGAAGCGATTCCAATTCATCCGTAATGGTTATTATGTTGAAGACAGTCTTTTATCGACTGAAGACAACATTGTCTTTAATCAGATTGTGTCTCTTAAGAGTAACTTTAAGAAAATGGTTAAAGGTTAAATTACAATCAAATCTTAACAAAATAATAAGCCCACATTCAAAAATCTTTGAATGTGGGCTTCCTTGTGTCTTTATCTAATTAGATATACTGTCTGAACAAACTAATGACCTTACCAACAATCTGAATGCTATTGTCATAGATTCTAATTGGCTCAAGTAAGTCATTCTCTGGTTGCAGACGTATGTGGTCACTTTCTCTATAGAAAGTCTTAACAGTGACTGAGTCCTCGATAAGTGCAACGACCGTATCACCGTTAGTGGCTGTCGATTGCTTTTGAACAATGATCAAATCATCTTCAAATATTCCAACGTTAATCATGCTGTCACCCTTGACCCTTAACATGAAGAGTTGCTCATTAGGGGGGGCAAAATCCACTGGAATAGGAAAGTATTCTTCAATATTCTCAACCGCTAATAGTGGTTCTCCAGCTGCAACACGACCTACGATAGGCACTGACACCATATCTCGTCTTCCTACATTAAATTCATCGTCCAATATTTCAATAGCTCTTGGCTTAGTTGGATCTCGCCTGATAATACCTTTCTTTTCTAGTCTCTCCAAATGTCCGTGGACAGTGGAAGTGGACTTAAGGCCAACAGCTTCGCCAATCTCCCTAACTGAAGGTGGATAGCCTTTTGACATGATCTCTTCTTTTAAATAGTCAAGTATTCTCTGTTGTTTCTCTCCTAATTCATGTGACACTTCATTCACCCCCCCTTCAAATATGATTATCATTTATATAAACAGAATGTATGTTCTACCTCAGTATAGCATAGGGAAATAGAAACATCAAACATTTGTTCGTATTTTTCTCTCAAAAGTATTGACACCGAACAACCGTTCGTATATAATGAACATACAAACAAACGTTCGGGAGTGATTTGATGAATAACACATTACGTAGAAGAAGACGAAGAGAACAGAATAAAGTAAAATTTATCTTAGGCCTAGTCCTTGCAGCAGTAGTATTGCTATATATAATCAACGTATCACTGGGAACAGGTACAATCAAAGGTGATGTAGATGTTTCTGGAAAAGGGTACGTTACAGTAACCGTCCATAACGAAGAAACATTATGGTCCATTGCCAATGACTATATGAACACAGACTACTACACAGTCGAAACATTCATAGACGAAGTCGTTGATATTAACGATATTCGCAACAACCAAATTTATGCAGGCGAACAGATTATGATCCCAATCATAGCTGATAATAGCATATAGATCTGTTTTAATGAATCCCAATAAAGCCGTCGCAAGACGGCTTTATCCCTATGTTATACTATAAATAATCAGACTAAGGGGGGGAAGACATGATGAAGACGGAGTCCATGACAATAACCAAAGAACAAGCAAGAAGATTTCTAGTTAAATACCATCATTTAACCAATGATACCCTTATTCATACGAAAGAGGTATAGTTGATTATGTCAAACAGGTGGCTTGTATTCAATATGATCCCATTAACATCCTTTCATACAATTCACATCTAGTACTTCAATCTCGTTTTAAAGACTATAAGTCTGACATGCTCAATGAACTCATCTACAAGGAACATCAGTTGATTGATGCCTGGGATAAGAACCTATCTATATACCCGGTTGAAGATTATGATTCCATGTCACCTTATCGTCATAGGATGACAGATCATTACAACAACTTACACGACGAAGTCAAGAATATCATCCCGACCTTAAGAGCAACCATTGATGTTAATGGTCCAATCTCCTCAACGGATATTAAGGACAGTCCAAGAATTGATTGGTGGTGGGCACCAACCAAAGCTGTCCGTGCTGCCCTTGATTTTATGTTCGCCACAGGGGGGGAAGTTTACATTCATCACAAGGTCAATACCCGCAAGTACTATGAGCTGACATCCAAACACCCAAGTATAAGTCCTAATACAATAAGTGCTATACAGACAGAAGATGATATCATGGCACATCTAAGATGGCGTATATTACGAAGAATCAAAGGTGTTGGCATGCTTCCATGTATGCGTAACAGCTACGCTTTTATAGCTATAGACCATTTAAACGCCTCAAGGAGACGTCAAATAATTAATGAGTGTCATAGTGAAGGTCTATTGGTCAAGCTAATGATATCAGGCATAGAGGAGCCTTATTATGTATTATCAGAACATATGCCTTTACTTAAGGCCTCCATCGAAGCCTCAATATTAGATCATAAGGATGAACCAATCAAGGCAAGTATCATAGCACCCCCCCTTGATAACTTGATCTGGGATAGAGAAATGATTCGTGAGATTTTCGATTTTGATTATGTATGGGAGGTCTACAAACCCAAGAAAGAACGTATGTATGGTTACTATGTGTTACCCATATTGTATGGTAGTGAGTTTATCGGGCATATTGAGGCCAAGTACAATCGCAAAGATAATGTTCTTGAGATTGTTAATTGGTTCTTTGAGAATCATATAGACACCGAAAGTCTTAACCTCAAACCATTATCAGACATGGTTGATAATTTCCGACGATTTTTGGGTGCAGACAAAGTAAAAATCATGCCAAGGTGTAAATACAAGAAAATTGTTGGCCAAATCAAAAGATCACAATTTACTTTGCAGTAACAAAATGGTATACTTATAGCATATAGTTGGCTAGATGATTCACAGGAGAGAGACCACAAGATGGCGCCGAAGAAGCAATACAACCAAGTCCGAAGTTGTAGAATCTTTCAGGCAAAAGTATCCTTTGATGATAGCACTCTGGAAAGACCTTAGATGGTCACCGAAGGTGTAATGCTCTCAGGTAAACATACAGAGTTTATAAAGGCGTATAATTTTTGTGCGTTTTTGTAAGCTCTGTTTTTTATTGGGACAAAATAAGGAGGCAATATATTGAAAAGAACTTGTTTATATGAAGCTCATGTAGAACTAGGCGGCAAAATGGTCGAGTTTGCTGGATATGAAATGCCAATCCAATACGAAGGTATTACGCCTGAACATAATGCAACCAGAAATAACATTGGACTCTTTGATGTTAGCCACATGGGCAAATTCTATATTAGTGGTGACAAAGCAACAGAAGCAATTAACCGCTTCGTAACTAACGACATAAGTTCAATGTCAATTGGGCAAGCCGTCTATTCACCTATGTGTTATGAAGATGGTGGAACAGTTGATGATATTCTAATCTATAAGTTAGAAGATGACCATTATATGTTGGTCGTAAATGCTTCAAACAAGGATAAGGACTATGTATGGATTAAGAACACATTGGGCTTGGATATCGCTATAAAAGACAAAACAGAATCTATGTGTCAAATCGCTGTTCAAGGCCCAAAGGCGACACAACTTCTTACAGACTTACTAGACATATCCATTGATGACATGAAGTATTATTGGTTCAAGGACAACATTGAATTATTTGGCATCCCTGTACTTATCTCTAGAACAGGCTATACCGGTGAAGATGGTTATGAGTTGTATTTTGATGCAGAACATGGTCAGACAATTTGGCATAAGCTTCTTGACTCTGGTAAAATCTATAGTATAGCACCATGCGGCTTAGGGGGGGCAAGGGATACATTGAGGTTTGAAGCCGGTATGCCTTTATATGGTAATGAGCTTTCAGAGACCATTAACCCAGTTGAAGCAGGTCTAAGTTATTTCATCAAATTAGACAAAGATTATTTTGTAGGAAAACAAGCTTTGCTTGACTATAAGAATAACAAGACACGGAAGTTAATTGGTTTTGAGCTGACAGATAAAGGTATCGCAAGACATGGTGCCACTGTACTCAATGATGCAGGTGAAATAATTGGCCATGTAACAACAGGTTATAAATCACCTACATTAGACATTACTCTAGGATTTGCACTCATTAACTCTAACCATGAGAATGAGCAGATTAAGATACAAGTTAGAAAAAGAATACTTAATGCAACTATAGTCAATAAGAGGTTTCTAAAAAAAACAGAACTTAACTATCACTTAATGGAGGTAATATTATGAAAGTAGTCAAAGGGTTATTTTATTCAAAGGATCATGAATGGATTAGAGTGGATGGTGATACGGCTTACATAGGTATTACAGATTTTGCTCAAGAGTCAATGGGGGGGGATATCGTCTTTGTTGAATTACCAGAGACAGATGACAGCTTTGTTGCTGAGGACAGTTTTGCAGTTGTTGAATCTGTAAAGGCCGCTGCAGATATCTATATGCCTATTGCTGCAACAATTACTGACGTTAATGAGAAACTAGAAGATGAGCCAGAACTACTTAATGAAGATGCTTTTGGACAACACTTAGCTGTACTATCTGAGTTTGATATGGAAGAAATTGAGGCTTTGATGGACGCTGACAGCTATGAAGAATACTGCAATAGCTTAGAATAGGAGATAACGATGCATCCTTATATACCTCACACAAGAGAAGATATTGACAAAATGTTGGAAGTCATAGGCCTTGAAACTATCGATGCCTTGTTCAAAGACATTCCAGAGTCAGTAACTTTGAATCAGACACTTGATCTACCCAAACAACATTCCGAAAGATCTATGATAGAGAAGATTACTGAAATAAGCATGAAGAATATTGACACAAGCCAGTGGCTCAATTTTGCTGGTGGTGGTATTTATGAACACATTATACCTTCAATCATTCCAGCACTTATTTCAAGACAAGAATATTATACGGCTTATACACCTTACCAACCAGAGATATCACAAGGGACACTTCAGGCAATATTCGAATATCAAACAATGATTACAGAATTAACAGGACTTGATGTTGCTAATGCTTCCCATTATGATGGTTCAACAGCATTGGCTGAAGCTGCTTTTATGTCTTGTGCTGCAACACGCAGAAAGAAGATATTGGTTGCAGAAACCTTGCCACAAGATGCTTATGATGTTCTTAAGACTTATTTGACATATAAAGACCTTGAGTTAGTTATTGTACCTCATAATGATGGGGGGGTCGTAAGTCATTCAACACTTGTGGATATGATTGATAGCAGTGTAGCCGCATACATTGTAGCCTCTCCTAACAAATATGGTATGGTTGAAGATCTTACAGGTCACTCAGAAGCACTCCACAAGAATAAATCACACCTCATAATGATGTCCAATCCAATGAGTTTAGCTATGTACAAATCTCCTGGCGAATGGGGGGGTGTCGATATAGCCGTTGGAGATGGTCAGGTCTTTGGTAATGCCATGAATTATGGTGGACCAACACTAGGTTATATCGCATGCACCAAGAAATTAATGAGAAAAATGCCTGGTAGAATTGTTGGGGGGGAAACCAAAGATTTAGACGGTAAAAGGGGGGGTTATGTACTGACTTTACAGGCCAGAGAACAACATATTAGAAGAGAAAAGGCAACGAGTAATATCACCTCAAATCAAGCCCTCAATGCTATGGCTGCAACAATCTACCTATCTTTACTTGGCTTCAAAGGTATTAGAGAAGTCGCTAGAAGATGCCGCACCAATGCGGTCTATCTAAAAACTCAACTAGAAAAAAAATTGATGGTGTTCAACTTCAGTACAAGGGTGAAGTCTATAATGAGTTCACAGTTAAGATCCATAATATCAAGCAATTCTTCGAGAAAATGGCAGAACATCAAATAGTACCAGGGATCATCCTAGATGAAAGCAAGAACACCTGTCTAATAGCAACGACAGAAGTACATAGTAAGTCTGATCTTGATACATTTGTTCAGACAGTTAGGGAGGTGCTGGCATAATGGAAAAGACAATATTTGAACTCAGTAAATCCGGTCGTGTTGGTTTCTTTTTTTTGATACTTATGATTTGGAAGCGTATGACGTTGACCAGGTACCAAGCCACTTGGCAAGGCAGGTTGAACCAAGACTGCCAGAAGTAAGTGAGAACCATGTTGTGCGTCATTATACACGACTTTCAACTCATAATTACGGCGTAGACACAGGCATGTATCCATTAGGATCATGTACTATGAAGTATAACCCTAAGATTAATGAAGTGGTTGCCAACTTACAAGATTTTTCACATTCTCATCCACTGTGGGATGAAAAGTATGTACAAGGCAACATGCAAGTTGCTTATGAATTACAACATATGCTGTCAGAGCTTACAGGTATGGCTGCCGTATCACTTCAACCATCTGCTGGTTCACAAGGTGAACTAACTGGCCTGATGATTATCAAACAATACCATATTGATCATCAAAATCTGAACAAGAAGAAAATCATTATTCCAGATTCTGCTCACGGGACCAATCCTGCCTCTGTAACCATGGCTGGGTTTGAAACTGTTGAAGTCGGGTCTAATTCTGACGGAACTATAGATATTGAAGCTTTAAAAGGATTGATTACTGAGGATACTGCAGGACTAATGTTAACCAATCCTAATACACTTGGCTTGTTTGAGAAGGACATTCTGACTATTTCACAGTGGATTCACGAAGCTGGTGGCCTATTGTATTATGATGGGGGGGCCAACATGAATGCCAATATGGGCATTACACGCCCTTATGAAATGGGCTTTGACATTGTCCATCTTAATCTGCACAAGACCCTATCAACACCTCATGGTGGTGGTGGACCAGGTAGTGGACCTGTTGGTGTTGTAAAAGAACTGGCAGAGTATTTACCAGGACCTTTGATTGCTAAAGAGGATGGACATTACACCTTTAGCCAGCCCAAAAAGTCTATTGGTCGTGTTAAGAGCTATCATGGTAATTTTGGTATTTACCTTAGAGCTTATGTTTATATGCATATGATGGGTAGAGATGGCCTTAGACATGGAAGTCAAATGGCTGTTCTTAATGCCAATTACATGAAAGAACGTCTTAAGGAAAAGTATATATTGCCATATGACTTTATTTGCAAACATGAATTTGTCTTATCAGGTCTTGTAGATAAGAATGATTGCTCAACTATGGATGTTGCCAAGAGACTCATCGATTATGGTGTACACCCTCCAACAATATATTTCCCACTAATTGTTGACCAGGCCCTAATGATTGAGCCCACTGAATCAGAGAGTTTGGAATCTATTGATGACTATGTTGATATTATGCTAAAAATAGCTGATGAAGCTCTTGAGTCCCCCCCGGATACATTACATAATGCACCTGTAAATGCCTATGTTCGAAGGTTGATGAAGTGACTGTAGCTAGAAACCCAGTCCTAAGTCATCAATTTGAAGGGTAGAGCCTATGAAGAGAATAATCATCATCGGTGGAGGGCCTGCAGGCTATGAAGCCGCCTTAAGTGGTCATAAACTTGGCTGTGAGATTTTGCTCATTGAAAACCACAAACTTGGTGGTACATGTCTTAATTATGGCTGTATACCTACAAAGCTTTGGTTGAAAACGCTGTCTTATATAATAAGACAAAGAACGCACATCTAAAGTCAATTAGTTGTGGTGAAGTCTCCTATGACTATAGTAGCATTGCCAAAGCAAAAGACCAAGTTGTCGATACCATGGTTACTGGCCTTAATCAAAAGTTCAAGAAGTCAAAAATAGCCATCGTAAATGGTTATGGCGAGATCATAGATAAGCATACTGTGCAAGTTACATCTGATAATGGTGAGATAGCTGAGTATAATGCAGATTATGTGGTTATGGCAACGGGATCAAAGCCTTCAATGCCATCTTTTATCAAAGATAATAACACCAATGTAATGACCTCTAAGGACATACTTGCTCTCAAGACATTGCCAAAGGAGATTGTAATAATTGGTGGTGGTGTTATAGGAATGGAGTTTGCTAGTATTTTGAATCATTTAGATATCAATGTAACTGTTCTTGAATATGCCAAGAATCTCTTGCCAAACCTAGACAGCGGCCTTGGAAAGAGACTTAAAAGTATTGTGTCAAAGAATGGTGTAAGTGTTGAAACAAGTGCTAAGGTCATTGAGGTATCTGATAATAAAGTGACCTATGAAAATAAAAAGGGTATACACACCATAAGTCCCGAAGCCATCTTAGTATCTGTTGGTAGAGTAGGTAAGTTTGACCAATCCAGGTGTGATATAATTGGCATAGACCATACGAGTCATTTTATCAAAACATCTGATAACTTTGAAACGTCTGTTCAAGGAATATATGCAATAGGTGACGTGAATGGTCGGTCATTGTTGGCTCATTCAGCTTATGATCAAGGAAGACAGTTAATGTCATATCTAGTGAATGGTAAGACAATTGATTTGTCAAAATCAGTGCCAAGTTGTGTCTTTGTTACGCCAGAAGTTGCAAGTGTAGGCATAAGCGAAGAGTATGCCAAAGCAAACACTATAAGCTATAGAAGTCAAAAGTCCTTATATGGCAGTTCAGGTAAGGCCGTAGCAATGGGCGAAATAACTGGATTTATCAAAACAATGATAAATGATGAAGATGAGCTTATTGGTTTACACATTCTAGGCGCACATGCAACGGATTTGGTTCATTATGGATCCATAGCTATAGATCAGCATCTAACAATTGCTGATTTGCAGTCAATTATTTTTGCACATCCCACTTTGGGCGAATTATTTTCTGATAATTTGCATCAGTATTAGGTGAGAACTAAATTGGTTTACATAGTAATACTATGTAAACCACAAGGGAGATGACACAGTGAGAAATTCATCCTTTAACATCTATGATTTGTTTATGAAACCAATTGAGAAATTAAGGTTAGGGAAGAAGCGATCCATGTTACTTAGTGATGTATCTGGTGATGTCCTTGAGATTGGATTTGGCACAGGTGTCAACCTAGGATATTATCCTTACGAACAGATTGATTCTCTTAACCTGATGGACATGGATTTGCCAAAACATCTGACACAAGTGTTATTCCATCAGATATACCATTTGAAATTACATCGGCTAGCATAACATCCTCTGAAATGCCTGATAACAGCTATGACAGCATAGTTTTCACCTTAGTGTTTTGCACAGTAGATGATCCAATTCTAGGCTTATCAGAGGTAAAAAGACTCCTTAAGCCAGGTGGTAGAGTTTATTTTATGGAGCATATTTTGCCCACGGAACATAGACTCAGGCATATGTTTGATTTTATGACACCAGCATGGAAAAAGTGGCACATGGTTGTCATCTCAATAGGGAAACCATCGGTTTGATTCAACAATCTGGACTCAAATTAATCGAGTATCACAGGTTTTTTTAGAACCAGTTTTGCAGTAGGAATTGCAGAGAAAGAGAATGGTTAACATAATATTATTATGTTAACCTACAACTTCCGAAAATAACCGATAAAGTACTTCGGAAATTACGAAGTACTTTATTTTTGTGCAATTTTTTGAAAGTCTTTTATAAGTTTCTCTTGTATTTCATAAATATTAGTAATATAATAGGACCGTCGGGCTAAAAATAGGACTAATTAACTACTAAAACTCTCACATGAACAAGTAGAAATAGGGGGGGTATCAAAATGCACACGTACTACAATTTAACACAACCACAGATAGGTATATGGGAAACAGATCAATTCTACAAAGGCACACCAATCTCAAATATTGGTGGCACACTCTTAATTGATGAAGACATTGACTTTCAAATTCTAAAGAAAGCTATTAGAAAGTTTGTCGAAAAAAATGATGCTATGAGAACGCGTATTAAAGTGGTAGAGGGAACGCCATTTCAATACATCATTCCATATGAGTATTTTCCAATTAAGCTTCATGACTTTACTGGATCTACAAAAGAAGAAGAGGAAGAATGGTTACTTAAGAAAACACAAGTACCTTTTTCTGCTACGAATGAAGCACTCTTTAGGTTTGATATGATCAAATCTCATGATGGACGATGCGGTTATTTGGTCGTTATTCATCATATTATCTGTGATGGTTGGACAAATGCATTGAAGTTTGGTCAAACAATGGAATATTACGCCAAACTCGCTGGTGGTGGTAAAATAGACCACACGACTAATCCCTCCTATATAGATTACATAAACAAAGAAAAGAACTACCTAAATTCTGAAAAACATGAACGTGACAGAGATTTTTGGATGGATAGGTATAAAGAAAAGCCTGTACAAGCTTCTATCAAACTTAAAGATAAGGAAAACCATAACCACAAAGCCAATCGTATGGACTTTGTAATTGAGGGCGAATTGTCTTCAAAAATACATGAATTCTGTCGAGAACATAGTGTTTCACCTGCTGTTCTCATGGAAGGTATACTAGGGGGGGTCTATGCAAATCGTTTCCACGATATTAATGAAATGACCATAGGGATTCCTGTTCTTAATCGTCGTGGTATCAAAGAAAAATCTACAGTTGGAATGTTTGTCAATACTCTGCCTGTTCAGATTAAAGTTGATGACCATTCTAACTTTGTTGCTCTATGTAAGCAAATAACAATGGAACACATGCAATTGTTTAGACATAGATCATATCCAATGAATGAGCTCCTATCTGACATGAGAAAGAAGCACAAAATCACTCATAATTTCTATGATATATGCGTTTCATATTCTAACGGAAAAATAAATAAGCCAAACCATGATTACCAATTCTCAACTAAATGGCATTTTAGCGGTACACAATCGGATTCCCTCTGTCTACATATAGATGATAGAGATGATAATGGTACATTCGTTTTATTATACGACTATTTAGTTGCAATGTTCTCAGAAAAAGAAATAATGGAACTACACAAGAGACTGACTTTTTTACTTGATCAATGTATCTCGAATGTGGGACTAAATGTATGCGATTTAGAGTTAATTGATGATTGTGATAGACAACTGCTGCAATTTGAGTTCAACGATACTCTAGTCGACTATCCAAACAATAAGACATACTTTCAGTGTTTTGAAGAACAAGTTGAGAAAACACCTCATGATGTTGCCATAATATTCAAAAATCGTAAGTTAACATATGAAGAGTTAAACAATAGAAGTAATATATTGGCCCATCAATTAATCAAACAAGGTGTTACCAAAAATAATGTTGTTGGATTAATGTTCAATAGAAGCGAAAATGTATTTGTTGCTCAATTAGGTATCATGAAATCTGGTGCTTGTTACTTGCCCATTGACCCTAATTATCCTAAGGATAGAATCGATTATATGTTAGAAGACAGTGGTGCTGACATACTTGTTACATCAAGCTTATCTGATTATAACTCTACAATGAGTCATAATATTAAGAAAATATATATTGAAGATATTGGTACAGATCACACAAATAATGATAACCCTAATGTAGATTTAGACGTTGAGGATTCAGCATATTTGATTTACACATCTGGTTCAACGGGTAAACCCAAAGGTTCATTAATTGCCCATAAAGGTTTAGTTAATTTCTGTAACGAAAGTCATATAAGTATATATGGAGGCTGTATTCCAAAGAGCCATAAACGCATCATTTCATTATCAACAATTTCATTTGATATGTTTGTAATAGAATCACTTGTTCCTTTATATAATGGGATGACTGTGGTTATGGCTGATGAAGATGAGCAAAACAATCAAACCTTAATCAATAACCTTGTTATAGAACATAATATAGAAACACTTGTAGCTACGCCAACTAGAATGAAATTGTTACTATTAGATGATGATGGTTTAAATTATCTTTCATATTTGAAAAACATTCTAATTGGTGGAGAAGCTTTTTCATCTGCTCTTTATAAACAGCTAAGATGTATTACAGAAGCAAAATTGTGGAATATATATGGTCCAACTGAAATAACTGTAATGTGTACACAGACCGAATTAACGTCAGATCAAATTATTATTGGTAAACCAATATCAAATACTCAGATATTTATACTAGATAGGAACATGAAAATGGTGCCAATTGGTATAACTGGTGAAATATATGTTAGTGGTGATGGTGTTGGTTTAGGTTACCTAAATCAACCTGAAATTACAAGTGAACGATTTATAGACAATCCTTACGATACAAAAGGAAAAATGTATAAGACAGGTGATATTGGTTCTTGGGATGTAAATGGTAATATACATCATCATGGACGTAACGACTTTCAAGTGAAGATCAATGGTCTTAGAATCGAACTCGAGGAAATCGAAAATGCAATGGTGGCAATTGGGGGGGCTGTAGAAGAAGCGGTCGTAACAGTTCTGGAGGAAAACAGTGGAAAGCAGAGTCTTTGCTCATATTACGTATCAAGTGAAGTAATCGACAATGAAATTTTTCATAGTAAGTTGAAAGAAACTCTACCTGGATATATGATTCCGTTATATTATATTAGGCTAGATTCTTTACCACAAATGCCATGTGGTAAAGTTGATCGTAATAAGTTACCAGAACCTACTATTGATAAGATTATGTCAAGAGAAATAGTTTCACCAAGAAATAAGTTCGAAAATGTACTATCGAAAATCTTATTAGAAGTCCTCGAATTAGATGTAATAAGTATTGATGACCATATTTTTTATGAACTTGGTGGAGATTCATTTGCAGCGATTCAGATACAGTTCTTAATTGAGAAAGAAGGATTTGATATTGATATTAATGATTTATATCAATACTCTTCAATTAGAGAATTATCAGAATTTTACTTAAAGGATGAAGAAGAACATCACTATGAAGATAAGGCTTACAAACATGTGCTCCATAAATCTGACTACTTTAGTGAAAAGAAGAAAATAAACTCCGTTTTATTAACAGGAGCTACTGGTTTCCTTGGTTCACACCTACTAATTCGGATACTACAAACTTCCGATGCTAAAGTCACATGCCTTGTAAGAAGCAAAGAAAGATTAGACATGACTTTAGAACATTATTTTGGTTTTGAAATACTATCGTATCTGGATAGAATTGAAATTATTAGTGGTGACATTGAAGAGTCTAACTTTGGTCTCTCTGATAACAAATTCAATAGTCTTATTGACAATATTGATACAGTATATCACGCAGCAGCAAATGTTAGGCATTTTGGAATATTTGAAGATTTCTACAAAACCAATGTTTCAGGTACAAAAGAAATTATCCGATTCTGCAAAAAAAATAATGCAACACTTCACCATATATCAACAATGAGTGTATCAGGCGATGGCTCTATCAAACAAAATAGTATTAATCCAAAATTTAGTGAAACCAGTTTATATATTGGACAGGATTATCAAAGCAATGTATACATTCATACAAAGTATTTGGCTGAAAAAGAAGTAATAGATGCAACGGAACATGGTCTAAATGCCTGTATATATAGAGTTGGTAATCTTATGTGGCGTGAAAGTGATGGAAACTTTCAGAAGAATATTCATGAAAACAGTTTTATTAACAGAATACACGCCTTTAAGAAACTAAAAGCTTTACCTGAAATGTTAGCTGATATGCACATAGACATTACACCAATTGACAAGTGTGCCGAAGCCATAGTGTTGCTTGCGAATTCAGCAAATAAATCAGAAATATTTCATATTATCAACCATAAGAAAGTTTCAATTAAGAATTTACTAAATAAAAGCAAACTTAAATATGAGACAATACCTTTCAAGGATTTTCTAAAGAATGTTAGCGAACGTAGAGATGATGATCATATTGGTATACTGTATCTCTATTTAAATCAGATGATAGAATACTACAACAAGATGGATGTTGATGTGAAAAGTAGTAAAACAAAGAAAAAGCTTAAGTCTTTAGGATTTGCTTGGAAATCACATACTGATGACTATATCTCCCAATGTCCGGTTAGCAATGATGACATGATTCTTGCCTGACTATAGTTTGATTATTGTCCAAGTTTGAGTTATTATATATTTGTGTGTTCATAAACCACATTGAGTGTATGTAAGATCGTATTTACATATAGATTTGTTATCATTATAACATCTAGTAAAGGCTATGATTGGAAGGAGACCATTCATGAGAATTACAATTACAGATTTGAAGAAATACCTAGCTTCAATAAGACATATAGGTGTCATATGCTTTAGTATGATTATTTTTGTTGTAATTTTTTTTCTAGTACCCTACACGCTACAGAAGAGGATGAAGACAACAATCTTTATTTTCAAGATATTTTCAAACTTGATATGCCGATATTAACTTCTTTAGTTGAGGATAGTGATGGTCTAATTTGGATTCCAACTCAAAATGGATTAGTCTACTATGATGGCTATGATGTTGTTACATATAGATCTGGCGAAGACTCTATATCCAATGACTATATACAATCTATGATAGAAGATAGCAGAGGTAATTTCTACATAGGTACTCAAGGAGGTGGCTTAAATTATTTTGATAAGTCTTCCAATACATTTTCCTATTACCGACATAATCCAGAAGATGAAACTACACTATCTAGTGATACGGTATCCGTAAACCCACAAGCTATATTTGAAGATAGTAATGGAAATGTATGGGTTGCCACACCTGATAGCGGACTTAATAAGCTTAACCCAATTACTGGTGAGTTTAAGCATTATAGAAATGATCCAAATGACCCAAACAGTATTTTACACGATTTTGTTTGGTCAATAACTGAAAGTGATGATGGTTATATATGGATTGGATCCGTTATTGGCCTTTCAAGGTTAAACCCTGAAACAGATGAAATAAAGAATTTTTACCATGATGAAAACAATCCATCTTCTATAGGACCTGGTTGGGTTTATAGAATGGAATGGGACGTAGAAGACAGTAATGTCATGTGGATCGGATCTGTTGGAAGTGGACTGAACCGATTTGATATGGAGTCAGAAACATTTGAACATTACTACTCAGACAACGGCACTCAAAATCTTGGTGATAGCATTATTTCCATGTTTGATGATGGTGAAGGCCATATTTGGATTGCTTGGTACACCAGTCCTGCAACTGGTGGTATGGCAATATTCGATAAAACAAGTCGAACGCTAACAAACTATGTTAGTAATCCTGGCAAGCCTTACTCTTTGTCGACAAATAAATTCATACATTAAAGCAAGACGCATCAGGTAATGTATGGGTTGGGCACCAGACTGGTTCAATACAACGTGTTAACCCTAAGGGTGTTAACTTTATAAACTATCAGAAGAATCCTTTAGACGAAAGTGCTTTAAAAGAAAATGCACTTATATCATTTTATAGTGATAGCAATAATCACATGTGGTTAGGTGGTAACACGAGTGGTCTTGTATCATATGATACAGATACTGATGCATTTACGTCATATAAGTTTGAAGAAGGAAATCCAAACACCATACCTAATAATGGTGTAACAAGGATATACGAAGATAGTGAAGGACTATTATACATTGGGACCAGAGGTGGTGCATTAAGTACTTTTGATAGAACGACCAAAAAGGTAGTAGATATATATTATCCAGATCCTGAGAATCCAGAGGCACTAAGCCCTAATGAATCTATTAGATACATATTAGAAGATAAAAACGATAGCAATATAATTTGGCTTGGTTCATACCTAGGTGGATTCCATAGGTTTAACAAAGAAGATGGAACATTCTATAATTACCCAATTGACCCTACCAATGAAAATGGTCTTCAGACCAATTCAATAGCTCATATACATCAGAGCTCTGATGGACATCTATGGTTATCAACTCAGGGTGGTGGTTTAAGTGAGTATAATCCATCAACTGATAAGTTTACAAATTATACAGTAGGTGGCGAGAATTCAATACTATCCAACAACTTATGGCAAGTGAAAGAATACCAAGAAGGTATCTTATGGATTGCTACAGTTGGTGGCGGTTTATCTAAATATGACCGTGAAGCTAACACTTTTACCAATTACAATAAAGATAATGGCTTTGCAGCCAATACAGTATTAACAATAGAAATAGATGGCTCTGATAACCTTTGGTTAGGTACGGATGAAGGGCTTGTTAGATTTAATCCTGAAACATTAGATCAAAGAATCTACCTTTCTCAAGATGGCTTAGTAGGCGATACATATTTGGACTCAGCCTCAGCAATACAAGAAGATGGAAGAATGTGGTTTGGTGGGGGGGTTAATGGCCTTTCAACTTTCTATCCTGACCATCTAAATAAAAATGAATTTGTACCACCAGTTATCATTACTTCTCTAAAACAAGGTAATGAAAATATGGAACTCGGTACATTCATTACTGAAGTATCTGAAATCCAAATGGATTATCAGAACAATTATTTTGAATTTACTTATTCAGCACTAAATTATTCTGCTAGTGAGAACAACCAGTATGCCTATTATTTAGAGGGTTATGACAAAGATTGGTATTATGCTGGCGATAAACGATTTGGTCGTTATACAGAATTACCACCTGGATCATATACATTACATATCAAGGGTAGTAATAATGATGGCGTTTGGAATGAAGAAGGAATAAGTATAAATGTTACAGTTGAACCTCCATTTTATATGACTGCATGGTTTATCGTTCTAATGATTGCATTAATCCTTGGATCTCTAGTTCTTATTTATAAACTAAGGGTACGTTCACTAAAAGTGCAGCAACGTAAGCTTGAAATGAAAGTTGAAAAGAGAACCCATCAATTAAGAGAAGCCAAAGAAGATGCCGAAGTTGCCAATAGGGCAAAAAGTGTATTCTTGGCAAATATGAGTCATGAACTTCGAACACCTCTTAATGGTATCTTAGGTTATGTACAGATTCTTGAGAACGTCAAAGACACAACTAAGCTTAACAGTGGCTTGGATGTTATAAGAACTAGTGGTGAGTATCTTCTAGCCCTAATTAATGACTTACTAGATATTGCCAAGATTGAGGCAAATAGGATGAAGCTTAACCCATTGCCAACCAATGTAGCTTTCATGGTCGACCATATCACTGAAGGAATGATTACAAGATGTGCTCAAAAAGGTATTCGTTTTGAGCTAGACCTTGATTCAGCAATTCCTAGCTATGTTGTTAGTGATGAGATTCGTTTACGTCAAATATTATTTAACTTTATTGGTAATAGTATTAAGTTTACAGAAGAAGGTTCAGTGACACTATCACTCAAGCTTCTTAATATATCAAAAGACAACTCAATGGTTAAGATTAGATTTATGGTAGAGGATACAGGTATTGGTATTGATTCAGAGAAGTTGGCAACCATCTTTAGTCCTTTTACCCAAGTTGGTGAAACTGAATACAATAGAAAAGGTACAGGTCTTGGACTGTCAATCACCAAAGAATTGGTCGAACTAATGGGTGGCAAAATCAATGTTGAAAGTGTTCTTGGTGAAGGTTCTAAGTTCTGGTTCGATGTAGAACTTGGTGTCGTTGATCAAATCATTGAACCAATTCAACGTGTTGATAAAGTTATCACTGGCTATACCTGTGAGCGTAAGACAATACTAGTTGTTGATGATAATGCCATTAACAGACAGGTCATTCATGATCTTCTAGAGCCAATTGGCTTTGATATAATCGAAGCTGATGATGGTGACGTGGCCATAGAGCAATTCAAAGAGTATGAGCCTGACTTAGTGCTAATGGACTGGGTTATGAACCGTATGGACGGTTTAGAGGCCTCAAAGTTAATAAAAGAGATAAATGAAGAAGTTCCAATCATTATTGTTTCAGCAAGTGTTTCCGATGAAGATGAAAACAGGGTGCGTTCAACTGGCGTTGACGAGTTCCTAGCAAAACCTGTTAAATGGGAAAGACTTTCAGATATACTAGATAAATACTTGAATTGTGAATGGATTTACAAAGACCTCAAGGCTGAAGAAGTATCATTTGTATATGATGTAACAGCACCTGATGCTAAGATACCTTCTGAATCAATTCTTAAGGAGCTATATCTGGATATCGAACTTGGGGGGGATATGGAGAACCTTCTAGTACAGATTGAACACTACGAATTAGAAGATTCTGACAACAAGGAATTCTACACACACATTAAATGGCTTGCGAATGGTTACAAAGAAAAAGAATTAAAGAAAATATGGGATAAGTTAGTTAAGGAGTCATGATGGTGTTAGATATTAATGAACAAGAACAAGAAAAAAAAGAAACACAAGTCAATGAACAGTACAAAAATGGAACAATCATGATCGTCGATGACGATCATGAGAATCTAAAAATGCTTTCCTTGTGTTTCAAAGGTTTTGGGTACAGACTATTGGTTGCCCAAGATGGAAAAAGTGCCATTAAGAAGGTAAGATTAGCTAGACCAAACATTATTCTAATGGATGTTGTTATGCCTGGTATTGATGGTTTTGAAACATGTAAAAGACTAAAGAAAAATGAATTAACAAAAGACATTCCTGTGATTTTTATGACTTCATTAAACGATACTGATAGTATCTTAAAAGGCTTTGAAGTTGGCGCAATTGATTATGTATCAAAGCCTTTTAATTTTGAAGAAATAAAAATTCGTGTATCCAATCACCTTAAGCTTCAAGAGCAAGCAAATATCATCTTTGAAAAAGCCCAAGAGTTTGAAGGTTATAACGAAGAACTGATAGCACTTAACGAAGAATTAGAGACTGGTAATGAAGAACTTTTTCGAGAGATTGAAGAACGTAAGAAAGCAGAAAGCTCTCTTGCAGCTGCCAATGAAGAACTTCATAAGACAATGCATGAGCTTGAAGCTATGCAAGGTTTCTTGGTACAATCTGAAAAGATGGCAGCTCTTGGTAATTTGGTTGCTGGTTTGGCTCATGAGATTAACACACCAATAGGTGTAGCGGTTACAGCAGCATCTCACCTTGAGGAAATAGCTGCTGATGCTGCAAAGGCTGGCCAAGACACGCTTGAACTTGAAACAATCAGTGAAGTATCTAGAATAATCTATACCAACATGCTTAAGGCTGGTAAGTTAATCAGGAACTTCAAATTAGTTTCAATTGATCAATCAGAAGAAGAGAAGAGAAACTTTTATTTAAAAGAGTACATAGACGAAGTTTTACTGACCTTAAAACCTTTCACCAAAAAAAATATAATCATGTGATTGATGTTGAATGTGATGAATCATTGAAAATGAACAGTTATCCAGGGGGGGCAATAGCTCAGATAATAACTAACTTGGTTTATAATTCATATTTGCATGGTTATGAAATAGATTCAAAAGGTCTTGTGAAAATTGTTGTAACTCAATCAGATGGCCATACCATCATTAATTTCCAAGATAATGGTACTGGTATGACTGATCAAGTTGTCACCAAGTTGTTTGACCCATTCTTTACTACCAAAAGAGGCAAAGGCGGTTCGGGCCTTGGTATGTATATAGTTTATAACTTGGTTAATGCTCAACTACAAGGTACTATTTCGTGTGAAAGTCATTTGGACGAAGGTACATTATTTATTATTGAATTACCAAACAACCTATAACCGGAGGAAACTTATGAAGTATTGGGATATCATTATTGTAGATGATGAGAAGGACATACATGATGTGACGAATATGGCATTGTCCCGTATTGTCTTTAGAGATCAAAAATTAAGATTACATAACGCTTATTCAGCAGAAGAGGCGATGATATTACTTCAAAAACTAGACAATGTTGCTTTAATGATACTAGATATTGTCATGGAAGAAGAAGATTCTGGATTCAAACTAGTAAGATATGTACGAGAAGAGTTAAATGACGATAAACTCCAAATCATTGTTAGAACTGGGCACCCAGGTAACGCACCTGCTAGTGATGTTATACTCAAATATGAGGTCAATGATTATCAGGAAAAGAGTGAATTGACCAGCTACAAACTCAAAACATCAGTTATCTCTGCTTTAAGAGCTTATGAGTCCCTTAATAAAGTGGATACACTGAACAAAGAGTTGGCAAAAAGTCAGTATGATTTGTTCTTTTCACTTGGTGAAATCGCAGAATCCCGTTCAAAAGAAACAAGCAATCATGTAAAAAGAGTTGGTGAGATTGCAAAGCTTATAGCTATAAAGCATGGTTTATCTCATGAAGATGCAGAGCAATTGAACCTTGCGGCATCAATGCATGACCTTGGTAAGCTAGCCATTCCTGATGGCATTATCACTAAGCCTGGTAAGCTTTCAAGCAGTGAATTTGAGATTATGAAATGTCATGCTCAGATAGGTTATGACATGATGATGTCATCTACTAAGCAAAACAATGTTTTGACAAAAGCAGCCCTGATTGCAAAGGAACATCATGAAAACTATGATGGTTCAGGATACCCAAGTGGGGGGGTAGCAGGAGAAGACATCAATATCTGCAGCAGAATAGTGGCTATCGCTGATGTATTTGACGCACTTGGTAACAAGCGTATCTATAAAGACCCATGGCCACTCACTGAAATCATTGACTACATGAAGGCTCAGAGTGGTAAGAAATTTGATCCACATTTCATTGGAATTCTGATGGACAATATTGATGCAATGTCTGATATTAGACATAAGTATCCTGACTAATTATTAAAATTATCAAGAGAGGTTTACATAATAATATTATGTAAACCTCTCTTTTTTTCGTTCACACCTTGTACCCGGTGTACACCAAGTACATCCTGTGGTATAATTAGCATTAAGAAGGCAGGTGATACATAATGTCAGCAACATTAGTGTATGGTGTAAAAGAGTCAAGAGAGAAAATTTCTGAGATACAGAAGAGCGTTTCTAAGGGACTTATCCCAGAGATACTCAACAATGCAACAAACGAAGAACTCTATATGCTTAACAAGAAGATGCTTGATGCCCTTATGAGTAGAATTACTATAATCAATATTGTTGAATTCGATGAAGAACTAAAGCGCTTTACTGTTCACAACGAAATAATACCTCATTTCTATGGTGAAGGTGCATCTGAAGAAGAAGCAAAAAGTAATATGTTTGAAGGCGTTTTAGCTTTTCTGGATGATTATCAAGATAGCATTGATTTGTATGCTGGAATTTTTGATGGTATTCAGCAGTTTATAATAGCAAATCTCCTACTTAAAAGAGAAGATATTAATACTATAAAGGAGATATTGAATATTGCCTGATTCTATAACACAAGGGCAATTTAAAAGGTTTCTGAAAAGAAACGGATTTGTCCCTATAGGAAAGAATAAAAACAAATACATAGGTGTGTTAAATGGCGTGAAGAGGTTGGTCATTTTTCATTATCACAAGGATAACGATGCTATCGCTACCGGTACCCTTAGTTCTATGGCAAAACAACTTGGGATGACTAAACAAGAATTAATAGACTTGGCTAAGGGAAGATAGCACATTACAATTTTGTCTTACTTATCACGAAGGGTAACAGCTTTGGCTGCCATTCGACGTCTTTCATCCTCAATCTCTGCATAGTGTTTCTTGGTTGTATTAACATCCTTATGTCCAAGAACATCAGCTACAAGGTATATATCTCCAGTTTCTCTATATAGGTTGGTACCATAAGTACTTCTAAGCTTATGAGGCGATATATTCTTAAGGGTTGTCACTAATTTGGAGTACTTCTTAACAAGGTTTTGAACTGATCTGACTGACAATCGTTTATGTTGTAAAGACAAGAATAATGCATCCTCATGCCCTGAATTGGGTATGATTTTTTTTCCTTTTCTCAAGATATTCTAGCAAGGCTGTTTTGACTTCATTACCAAAGTATACAATGACTTCAGTACCACCTTTTCGTATAATTTTGATGCCATTGACATTAAAATCTATATCAGAGATATTAAGGCCAACACACTCACTAACACGGATGCCGGTACCTAGTAGGAGTGTTAAAAGTGCTAAATCTCTATCTCTCGTCAACTTATGATAATGCTTTTGCTTGTCCGTCAATTTATCTCCTGATTCAACTTCATCAAGTAACCTAGCAACCTCATCAACTTCCAGTCTGGTGATGACTTTCTCATGTATTTTTGGTAAGTCAACTAAGACAGCTGGATTGCTGGTGATTTTTTTGTTTTTTATAAAAGTACTTGTAGAAAGTACGAAGACTTGCCATTTTTCTGGCCTTGCCACGTTCTTTGTTGGTATGTTCTTCATCACCTTCATCATTTGAATAATAGTTCAGATATTCTAGATACATTTCAAGATGGTCTGGCTTGATTTTGTCCATATAATCAACTGTGATATCATCATAATCAAGGTCTTTGAAGGCCTTGTGATACTCTGACAAGAATTTGAAAAATATGCGCAAATCATAGGCATAAGCTATTCTAGTTCTAGAGGAAGTTGTTTGCTCAATACCACGGAAGAATTCAAAGGTAAAGGGTGGCAAAGAAAACATTAATTCTCTAAGTCGCTTATTATTTTTAATATTGACTTGGTCGTGATAGTTAGGTCCTTTCATCGTTCTCCCTCCATATTCCAACCATCCACACTAGAGCGCTGCAATGCCTTAAAAAGGCGATTAGGCAGGCCAGGGAATAGGCTTGATTGCTCTTTAAGTAATTGTTTCATATGTTCTCTATTGGTATTGCCATTGGCAGGACAAGGACTTTCTAGAACTGGCAAGGTAACAGTTTTGGCATAATTTCTTATGTCTTTCTCAGATGTATAGATCAATGGGCGAATGGCATATAATTGTGTTTGTTCCATATAGGTAACAGGAGGGAAGCAGTAGTACCGTGCTTCAAAGAACATTGACATAAAGACTGTCTCAATAACATCTTCTTTGTGATGTCCAAGTGCTATACGTGTACAACCTAATTCTTTGGCTTTGGCATTAAGAGCACCACGTCGCATCTTGGCACATAAGGAACATGGATTTTTTTTCTTGTCGTTCTTCAAAAACAATCTTAGCTATTTGAGTATCAACAACGGTATAGTTTATGTTAAGTTTTTCACAAAATCTATTGATATGACTAAAGTCAGATTCCTCGTAACCTAGATTGACCGTAATGGCTTCAAGGCTAAATGTATTGTCATAAACTTTACGAAGGTTTGCTAATATCTCTAGTAATGTCAAACTGTCTTTGCCACCGGATACGGCAACACATATTTTGTCACCTGGCCTAATCATATTGTAATCATCAATTGCTTGTCGTGTTGTACTAAGTAGTTTTTGTAATTTCATTTTAGATCTCCTAATGAATAATTTCTATTTATTGGATGAATGTCAATATATTAACTGTATAAGCGTAATATTGACTTAAATGACGAGTATTGTAGAATAAACCATAAAACCTTGTAAAAAAAGTGGCGTTTTAGGAAAGTGGCCAGTATGATTTTACCTATAAAAATATAGAAGGCCTTAAAACGCGAATAAGAGCGTCATTGTTCTGGAACCCGCTCATAGAGCGGCTCTCAGCGATTATAGTATTGCATATAGATACTATAAGACAAATTCGGAGTAATAACAAGTCAAATGATAAGAATATATGCATATTAAAAAATACCACACTAGAGGATGAATGCAAATCAATGGTCGAAGTCAATCAACGATATTAGTTAAATCTATATAAGTAATACTGAATCATATAATAATAAATCCAAGCAGCAAATACACATATGCGTATATATCTATATGGAAGCTTAACATACTAAATCCAATAGATACTGGCTTTTGGCCACTAACGTTGCGTTAAAGTTGTGTTTTGCGCATAGTTATATATTCCATAATACCACTTCTCTTTACAAATAACAAGTCCATTTGCTTATAACAATTGTTTTAATAATGCTGCACCTGGCATATCTTCAGCAAAGATGAATAAGTCTTGCTTTCTTTGAATAAGTTCATGCTGTTATTGGATTCATTATTTATCTATATATTTAATGCATATTTTTTTCCATTAACAAATGTATACTTCATAACACCTTTTAATTTCATGCCATTATAGGGCGAATGTTTAGCTTTTGATTTAAAAGTCGAACCATCCACTTCATACTCAGCTTTTGGGTCAAAAATTGCCAAATCTGCTGATTGTCCCACTGCCATCCCCCCCCTTATTTAAGGTGAGAATATCAGAAGGTTTTGATGACATTTTATCCACCAATGTTTCCATATCAATATGACCAGGTTCAACCAAATACGTATAAGTAACCGACAATGCTGTTTCAAATGAAGATATACCACTCTTTGCTAAAGTAAACTCAATGGCCTTTGAATCAATGTTATGTGGTTGATGATCAGAACTAATAACATCAATAGTTCCATCTTTGATACCTTTAATAAGAGCTTCAATATCTTCTTGACCTCTAAGTGGCGGATTCACTTTAGCATAACTGTTAAATCCAAGAACCATTTCCTCAGTAAGTGAAAAATAATGGGGGGGCGATGTCTCAGCAGTTATTTGTACACCACGATGTTTAGCATCTGCAATAATCTCTACAGAACGTTTTGATGATACATGGGCTATATGTATTTTGACATTTAACTCCTCAGCAATAGCAATATATTTACTGAGCATGCTTGTTTCAGCTGCAACCATACATCCTTCAATTCCAAGCTGTGTAGAGACATAGCCATCATTAACACCACTACCATTTGACAAGGAGAAATCTTCACAATGTAGAATAATTGGAATATCAAACATTGATGCATATTGAAAAACGGTTTTGATGGTTTGTCCATCTTGCATTGCTATATCACCATCTGATACAGCAACAATACCTCGTAATTGCATCTCGCCAATCTCTGTGACTTCAACACCTTCATTACCTTTTGTTAAAGCACCATAAGGGTGTACAGTTACTGGACACTCATTAATGCCCTTGTTCACAACATATTCAACCACTGTTTTGTTGTCAATCGTTGGATTGGTCATTGGATTACACGTGATTGCTGTAAATCCACCCGCAATCGCACTATAGCCTGCACTTTCAAAGCTTTCTCTAAAATCATATCCTGGTTCACACAACTCACAATGCATATCTACAAGACCAGGTATTACGAATAGGCCTTCAGCTTCAATCACGTCGCAGTTTAGGCCTTCTATAACTATGGTGTTATCAATTTTAGCAATTTTATTGTCCTCAATAAGTATATCCATATCATAGATTGTCTTATCTGACGTAAATATTCTTCCTTTTTTTAATCAAAGTATAATTAGACATCAAGTGGCCCCCCCCTGCTCTTCCAAGTAAATTAAATAATGCCATTCGAACAGCGATACCATTTACCTGTTGCTTATCTAGTATACTCATATCTCCATCAATAAGTTCAGAAGATATCTCTATGCCTCTATTTATAGGTCCTGGATGCATAACAATCACATCTTTCTTGGCGTACTGGAGTCGTTGTGAGGTCAATTTATAGAGCTTCTTGTATTCATTAAGAGAAGGAATCAAAAGATGGCCTTGGCGCTCTCTTTGGACTTTTAAACTCAGGATAACATCAGCATCTATAATGGCCTCTGTCGCAGAAAAATGTACCTTTGCCCCCCCTGTTTTTTCAATATCTCTTGGAATCAGTGTAGGTGGTCCAGCTATGGAAACTTCTGCACCTAACTTAATCAAGCCCCCCCATATAGAGCTTTTAGCTACACGGTTATGCATAACATCACCTACAATTGCTACTTTAAGGTTTTTAAAGCTATTTTTAGTTTCTAGAATTGTAAGTAAGTCAATTAAGGCTTGGCTAGGATTCTCATTTCGACCATCCCCCCCTGCATTAATCACTGAAGCTTTGACATATTTACTAAGATGATGTGGACCACCAGCAATTGGATGGCGCACAACAATGAAGTCAGCACCCATCTGATCAACATAAGAGCCCACTTCTTTTAAAGAATCACCTTTTTCAAATTGTTTACTAGTTGTAAAGTTGATGACGTTGGCGCTCAAATTCTGTGCAGCCAATTCATATGAGAGTTTACTTCTTGAACTCTCTTCGTGAAAAAGCATAGCCACCGTTTTACCTTTAAGGTAAGGTGTCACTGTACTTCTGCTGCTACCTATTGAATATTTCATTTTTTTGAGCGGAATTGAGAATATAATGAATCTCTGCTGCACTGAGTGATTTCAGATCTAAGAAATGTTTTTTTATTAAATATCATAATAGCACCTCATTTTTGAGTGTATAACTTCATGTAATCAATGAAGCCCCCCCCTAAAAAAGTAAGTCAATTTTTACGCACTTTATTATTATATCATAAGTTGTCAATTTCATACCTATGATTTATAAGCTGTAATATACTATGTCTAAAGAAGAATAATTAAAAAAAACACTACCAATAAAAGTTCATTGGTAGTGTTTTGCTAACTCAAATTAGTTTATAATACTTGAAATACTTATTATATCTCAGATGGTAGAATTTTGTTTAGTACTACACCTACTACTGCTGCAACTGCTAAACCTGAAATTGTTACACCACTTGTACCAACTGGGAATGCATTTACACCAATACCTAGTACAAGTATAAGTGCTGATATGATTAAGTTACGGCTATGTGAAAAATCAAGTGCCGCACTTACAACAATTCTTACACCAACTGATGCAATCATACCAAATAAGATGACACTAACACCACCCATAACTGGTAGTGGAATGGTTCTAATCAATGAAGTCAAGTGTCCCGAGAATGAGATTACAATAGCAAAGATTGCTGCAATTCTAATGATTGCTGGGTCATAAACTTTTGTTACAGCCAAAACACCAGTATTCTCACTGTAAGTTGTGTTTGCTGGTGCACCAACAAGACCTGCAAAAGCTGTTGCAACACCGTCTCCAAGTATGGTTCTATGTACACCTGGATCTTCTAAGAAATTCTTACCAACGACAGCACCGTTTGTTGTTATATCACCAATATGCTCAATAAATACAACAAAGGCAATTGGCGCAATAGCGATGACCGCTGACATTGAGAATGTAGGCAATGTCAAAAGACTATCCATAGCATTTGTACCTGGTGTAAATGTAAATATTGAAGCCTCATTCACAGCAGTAAAGTCTACAATACCAAATAACATAGAAGCAATATATCCCACAATAATAGATATAAGAATTGGAACAAGTTTGAAGAATCCTTTAAGGAAAATAGAAACAATAATCATTGTTAAGATAACAATAGAAGCAATGATTGCTGACGTCCCACTAAAATTACCATCAAAGTCGTAGAATGCCATGTTAATAGCTACTGGACTAAGTCTTAATCCAATAACCATGATGATTGGACCAGTAACAATTGGTGGAAATAAACCTTTGACTGATTCAACACCTAAGAAATAGATGATGACAGCAATAAGCATATACACCAAACCTGCACTGATGATACCCCCCCCTTTGACAGCTCCTAGCCCTTCATTAGCTAGAGTGCCTGCAATAGCACCAATAAATGCGAAACTAGAACCTAAAAATACTGGTACTTTACCCTTAGCGCATAGGTGGAATAATAACGTACCTACACCTGCCCCCCCTAATAATGCAATTGCAGGGTCAAGACCTGTTAAGAATGGAACCAAAACTGTAGCTCCAAACATTGCTAGTACATGTTGTAAACCAAGTACCAACTTTTTACTCGTGTTAATGTTTTCCATAGAACATTTACCCCCCCCTAAGGTAGATTTTTTTTGGGTCATTATAGACCATATAATAAGAGCATTAAGCGCCCAGTATTATTAGTTTTTTTCCGATTACAACTTCATCCACTTGGTCAATTTCGTAAAGGTGAACATGAACAACTTCCTCTTTGGATGTAGGCACATTCTTTCCAACATAATCAGCTCTTAGTGGCAATTCTCTATGACCACGGTCAATCAAGGTTGCGAACTGGATTTTGCTGGCTCTGCCAACATCCATGACTGCATCCAAGGCTGCTCGACAAGTTCTACCAGTATAGACAACATCGTCAACCAAGACAACTATATTGTTATTGACATCAATAGCTACTTCTCCTTTAACAATAGGGTTTGGTGATTTTTGCTTCAAATCATCTCTATAGAATGTAATATCTATCTCATCAAACGGTACAGCTTGACCTTCTATAGCTTCTATCTTTTTAGCAATGCGTTCAGCCAATGGAACACCTCTTGTTTTGATACCGAGTATGACCACATCATCTATACCTTTGTTGTGTTCAATGATTTCATGAGCAATACGAGTTATCACTCTATTAATTGCCTTTTCATCTAATATTCTCTTCATATCCACCCATTCCTTTTACTGCACATATCTATATTTTAAACTTTTTGTGCAAAAAAATATCCCCCCCTATAGGCATAAGAGATTATCATACATAACCATAATCAACCCCCCCTTATTAGTTTCTCAGAACTAGCTTAAAAAGATTGCTCAAAATTATTTTGAGTATCAAAATAATTTCTAATAATAATTTATCATAGTTTATGACTTTTGTCCACAATATCTTGTAGCATATTGAAGGATTTATGTTATTTTATTCAATATCTGGTATTTTTGAATGGTAATAGTAGCAAACCAGGAAAAAGTTGATACTTCTCTTCTGGCATTTTATCAATGCCTATGACTATATGGGCCGTGTCCTCTTTAGCTTCACTTTTGTATGTGCCATAAAGCTTGTCCCAAAATGGTACACTAAAGCCAAAATTAGACTGTGATTCCGCCTTTACGACAGAATGATGTATCAAATGTAATTCTGGCGTGATTAGAAACAGTCTAAGACCTTTCTCAAAAGGCTTAGCGATTCGTATATTGCTATGATTGAAGATGGAAGTCATTAACAATAGTGACTCAAAAATAATTAGAGCAATCATTGGTATACCAAGTCCTAATGTTACGCTTACTTTAATAAAATTGGATAGTATGATTTCGACTGGATGGAATCTTATACCCGAAGTGCTATCTAATCTTGGATCTACATGATGAACCATATGAAATCTAGCAAGAATCTTAACTTTGTGAAACAGTCGATGTTGAAAATAAATTATCATGTCTAAAACAATAATTGCGATGACAACTTTTAGAACAAGATTTATTTGGACTATATTCAACAAGCCCCCCCATCCTCTACTATTAGCAAACTGAGAAGTAGCTAGTGGTGTTATCACTATAAAAACCATAAGTATATTGTTGACTAGTGCTGTTGCAATATTACTAATAGCAAAAAGCCATCGTCTAGAAGAAAATGGCTTAATAGGGATAATGTATTGCATCCCAAATAAAATAAAGAACAAGCTACCACTTATTAAGTATCTGTAAAAGATATAAGTTTCCATTATGCCTCCATATTTGATTACAACAACAATCTAATCTAATTTTTCAATAATTTGAGGGCCTTCAAAAATGCTTGGGGGGGTGGCTCTACGGTAAATGAAACATACTCTTTAGTTCTAGGATGTACAAAGCCAAGGGTTCTGGCATGTAACATTTGACCTGGAAGGTTCATTGGCATATTCTTAGGACCATATAATGCATCTCCCAGTAAAGGGTGTCCAATGCTTGTCATATGAACTCTAATCTGGTGCGTTCTACCTGTTTCTAACTTAAGTTCAATATGTGTAAATCCTTTTGACAACCTGCTAATTACCTTATAGTGGGTTTTTGCCTCTTTGCCATTCTTATAATTAATAGCCATCTTTTTCCTTTGTACAGGATGTCGACCTATTGGACCTTCAACAAAACCTTCGTCTTCAGACAGATTATTATAAACAATGGCTTCATATACCCTGTCGATTGTATGTTCCTTTAACTGTTTAGCCAAATCAACGTGCGCTTGATCATTCTTACATACAACCAGTAGACCTGTAGTATCTTTGTCTATTCTATGGACAATGCCTGGTCTTTGTTCACCATTGATACCCGATAACTGATCCTTGCAATGATACATAATTCCGTTGACTAAAGTATCATTGTAGTGACCAGGGGGGGCTGGATGTACAACCAAGTCAACAGGCTTGTTGATGATTAGTATATCCTGATCCTCATAGACAATATCAAGGGCCATCTCAGTTGGTTCAATAGAGACTTCCTTCAGCTCTGGAGGTGTTATCTCAAGCAATTCTCCAGAAGTTAGTTTATAGTTACGTTTAACAACTTTACCATCAACCAATACACAACCCTCATCTATCCATTTTTGAAGATGAGACCTTGATTGATTATCATAGATTGTTGCCAAGTATTTGTCTAATCTGACATTATTCCCACCGTCTTCAACTTCAATACTATTCCTCATTCTTAGACACACCCATCATTTTCTTAAAGTCTAGATCTTCTTCTTTGTAGTAAAAAAAAGCATCAACACAATTAGTAATGCGCAGGAGACAACAACACATATATCTGCTATGTTAAAGACTGGAAATTCAAACCAATAGAAGTGAAACATATCAACAACAAAGTTAAGTCTGACTCTATCAATAAAATTACCAATTGCGCCTGCAAACAACATAACCATGGTTATTTTAAGTGGTCTATATTTTCTTGTTTTTGGCAACCGAATATATATGATAAGCATTGCAAGCAAAACAATGGCAGTGAATATAACAAATAACCCCCCCACCTTGTTTTGAAGCATACCAAATGATGCCCCCCCTCTATTTTCAACGTATGTCAATTCAAAAACACCTTCAATCACATTGATATCCGGCTTGTTCTTTAGATTCTCTATTGTTGCAATTTTGGACCATTGATCAAGACCAACCAGTACAACAACTGCAATAAGACTAATAATGTACCCCCCCATAACGACACCTACTTAAGTATAACCTTAAGCCCTTCCTTTATTTCGGATTCTGATAATGATTTGTTCTGATAGCATTCACCTATGGACTTAAGCAATACTATATTAATTACACTGTGATTGGTCTTTTTGTCATAAAATAATTCTTTGTATACTCTATCAATCTCAAGTCCCTCTATTGATGTTGGTAATCCATAAGCCTCAACGCCTTTGATGGCTTTGGCTACTGCCACATCATCAATATGACCAATATTCTTAGCAATGTTCACAGATGCCACCATACCAAGGGCTACACACTGTCCATGAGCCAACTCAAAATTCATTAACCGTTCTACAGCATGACCTATGGTATGACCAAAGTTCAATATGGCTCTTAAGCCATGTTCTTTCTCATCTTCTGATACAACTTCTGCCTTGATCTCACATGACCTGCTTACAAGTTTAGTTAATGCATTATGGTTCAATGATTGAATGTCTGATGCATTCTCAATCATAAACTCATAGTAGCTCTTATCCATTATCAGACCGTGTTTTAAGGCTTCACCCATACCCGAAGCAAATTCTAGCTTAGATAGAGTTTGCAGGGTTGAAGTATTAATATAGACAAATTCAGGTTGATAGAAAGCCCCCCCTACAATGTTTTTGTAACCATCAAAATCAATACCTGTTTTACCACCTACACTGCTATCAACTTGAGCCAACAAACTTGTAGGTACTTGAACAAAATCAACACCACGCATATAAGTCGCTGCAGCAAATCCAACCATATCACCAACAACACCACCACCTAGGGCAATGAGCAATGACTTTCGATCAAACTGGTTAGAAATCAGAAATTCATAAAAACCATTTATGGTCTTATAGTTCTTATTGATTTCTCCATTAGGAAAATGGTGTTCATAAACTTCAATTGACAACGGTTCCAGAGCTTTTACCAGGTCCTCACTGTAATAGGATGCAACTTTATCATCCGAGATAATGGCAATCTTACTATAATTTTTGCCTAATCCATTAATGGTTGTCGCAAAATTATCAAAATTCTGTTCAAACAAAATATCATATTCTTTTAATGGTGTGCTTACATGTACTGTAGTCATCATGCTCTCCTTTATGCGTCTCATATTAACGACAATAAAACTGCCTAAGTTAACTCAGACAGCTTTACGAATCACTATATTGTCTATTCTTCTATCGATGCTATTTCATCTTCTATATCTACTGCATTCATATTACTGTGTAATTCGAGTTCATTTTTTTCAGTCATTTCCAGTTGAGCTTTTAGGAAATGTTTAACCTGAATCTTAGATGCATCATATTGTTTAATTAATTCTTCTCGTTTCTTATTAATTCTATAGACCTCATTTTTGGCTTCATTGATAATCGCCTGAGCTTTGATTTCTGCTTCTTTCTCAATTTGCTCAGCACGTTTTCTAGCACTTGCTTTGGTCTCTTCAGCCGTTTTCTCTGCTAGTATGAGTGTGTTTTGAAGTGTATCTTCGATTGTTTTATAATACTGAATACCTTCATTTAAGAGGTTAATCTTATCACTTAGTTCAATGTTTTCTTTGTACATTTGCTCGTAATTCACAAGTACTTCTCTTACAAAGTTTTTAACGTCATGAGTGCTATAACCCGCAACTGATTTCGTAAAGGTTTTTGACTCTATGTCAAGTGGTGTTAATCTAGCCATATTGCCTCCTTATCATCCTAAAAGAATGTTTATTTAATCGATTACTTGTAGACATCTACTTCTATATATATACGTCCTTTTTTTTACTTACATTGCCGATACTGGTTAGAATAAACTTACCAATACCTCTTACAGATATAACATCATCTTCACAAAGCTCTTTGCTTGAAGAAGTGACTTCTTTACCATTGACAAAAACCTTACCTGATTTGATATACTTGTCACTAGCACTACGAGTAAGCTTAGTACTGGCTTTGATAACGCTATCAAGTCTAATTGATGCAACTGTTGATTTGACCCTCTTGAAATTAGGCTTGTAGTTGCGCCATTGGTCATCTTTATCAATTATTTCCACATGGACTGCTATGTTCCCAACTCTGTCAAGATTATTGATGATAAAATCTGCAATCTCTTTCAGACATATGACAACAGCATAAGAATCAAAAATCAATATATCACCTATGAGTTTTCTTTCAACACCTAAGTTCATTAGGGTACCTAGAAAATCTCTATGATTAGGCATTCTCTTAATCCCAATCTTAGGTAAAGCTATCTGTAAGAAACTATAGTTATGACCACTTATACCATCCTTATTGTTTGTATCATCATCTAATGAACCTTTGGCAATGAAAGATGCAATCCTACGCTCAGCCATTTCGTAACCACCATCAAACAATACAGATACTGAATGATTTTTCATTAAGTCCATTAAGATAGACTGCTCATGCATATTAAGGAACCCAGAGAATGTGGATCCATATGTTGTTTCTGCTCTTTTCATCAAATCATTCATATGATTGATGAAAAACTTATCTTGTTTTAAAAGTTCAGCCATGATGATCCTATATATAACACCAATGTACGGTGTAATGTTGTCAGTATTAGGTATGCAATAAAAGGTGAGAAATCAAGAGCCATATTGCTACCACCAAATATTGATTTTTGAATCAATTTTCTGATAGGTGTTAAAATAGGGTCAATCAATACTCTTAACAATTTGACTGGCTTGCTACTGCGATTGACAGGAAACCATGATAATATGGCATTAATAATAATGAGCGCTATGAGTATTATTAAAAATAAATCAAGCGCCCTTAGAAACAATAAAAGCATTATTTTTCCTCATTCTTCCAAGGAAGGATTATTCCATTTGATTTGAGTTCTTCTCTAAAGTCCCCCCCTGCAACATCAATGTTCTCAGGTGCAATAATAAATATATTGTTGGTTACACGTTGAAGATTGCCATTCAGCGTATAACATGCCCCCCCGCTGACAAAATCCATAATTCGTTGTGCAACTGTTCTATCCATTGATTCAAGGTTAATGATGACAGGTCTTTGACTCTTGATATGATCACACACATCTTGTGCTTCATCATATGTTTCAGGTTGAATAACAACAACCTCCATTTGAACATTAGCTTGAAAATTCACAATCTTGCCAGGTACTGGTTCTTTACCACCTGAATAACTTGTAAATTGTCTTGGTGATTCATAGTTTTGGTCCTTAACCTTTTGACGATAAGCTGATTCTTGAATGTAGTCTTCACGTACATCAATTTCATCCATCTCTTCGTCATAGTCATTTAATTTCATCATATCCATCATTTTATCAATAAATTTAGCCATTAAATCTCACCCCCCCTTCGAATAATTTCTTTCTCCAAATAATGCTGTCCCAATGCGAATCATCGTTGCACCTTCTTCAATAGCCACTTCAAAGTCATTGGTCATTCCCATTGATAGCACATCCATACCTACATTATCAATGTTTTGATCTTTTATGTCAACAGAAAGTTGCCTGAGAGCCTTGAATATAGGGCGATTGTCCTCAGCTTGGTCTACAAAAGGAGCTATGGTCATTAAGCCTTTTATTCTGACACCTGATAAAGTACTTATTTCTTTAATCAATGACATGACTTGATCTGTTTCCAAACCGAATTTGGACGTTTCTTTTGCCACATTTACTTGAATAAGAATGTTGACAATGACATTTTTCTTCATTGCCTCTTTATGGATTGTTTCAGCCAATCTCATAGAATCAACTGAATGAATGTAATCAACTTTTTCGACAATATACTTAACCTTATTTCTTTGTAGATGACCAATCATATGCCATTTAATGTCAGGGTAATTAATACTTTCATATTTATCACGAATCTCTTGGACTTTGTTTTCACCAAAAACCCTCATACCAGCTTCATAGCCTTCAATGACTATTTCATTGGGTTTGGTTTTTGATACATTAACCAGTAGTATTTCATCTGATGATCGATTAACACGAGCACACGCTTGGTCAATTCGTTTTTCTATTTGCTCTAAATTCTCTTTTATGGACATTGTTCACCTCTGTAATTATATTCTAATGAATGATTTGATATTCTTCTGTTTCTACTGCCTCAGTAGCTATTCGGTCATACATTCTAACACCGTATGGTATAAAAGGTTCTACAATTCGGTAGTCAACCTCTTGATACCTAGTTTCTATCAACTTGAACATTGCATAGCCTTTATTAACAACGTAGACACCTTCAATATCTTCTATATCTTCAATGACATGTTCATAGGTAATAAGTGTCTCTTTATCAGTGAAGGATAAGATATCACCTTCAATAAGCTCTGAGGATAGTGGTATATAGACATATCCTTCTTCTCTTTTTATCTGTTTAACCGTAATACCATCTAGGGTTACTTCTCCAACAGCATCTTCGGAATAGACCTTTTTGTGTACTCTGTAATCATTATTAATAACCGACATAAATTTTTCTGGAATTTTGGCAAAAGCCTTAGTTGTTACAGCTGTTTCTGGAATCTTAATGCCTTCATGTTCATCATAAACAATTCTAAATTCAACAAATCGATCCCCCCCTAGAAACTCACCTAACATCCTATCAACTTTCAACATAAGATATGTTCTTTCTCCATTATCCCATATATCATCCACCTTAATATCAATGGATAAATTCCTATCAGTAAACTCAACACCGATATAGGACTTTCCTTCAATTTCCTTTTCACATTCATCATCTATTTCAGCTGCAATATACCACAAATAGTTATCAACAACTTTAAACAAATCATCATCAGACTTGGTTGTATTTCTGATTTCAAGTTCATCTTGTGGTATCTCACGTTCTAAATCTGATATCAGAAAGTTCTCTCTGTTGATTTGTTCAAAGCCATCAACATCAAAAGAAATCAGTCCGCTACGTGGTGCAATGACCTTTGTAGAATTCTCATTAAGTTCATCTTCAAGGACCAAAACGTTAGCACTGGTCAACAAACCCATTGACGTTTGCTGAGTTATTACCGTATTGCGTATATTATCTATATCTTCCGTGATTTCTTGTTTGACCGCGTAAGTTTTATCATAATTATGATTGTGCTGATTAATCACGTAATTCTTAATTCTACTTTGTAGGTAATCATAACTTTCATCAAAAGCAGGATCGTCAGCATCCAGCGATTGATTAAACTTAAATATCTCTTCATCAAGAAGCTTGGCCATTGCTGGATCATTGATGATGCTTGCCACAGTATTACCTTTTCTAACACGAGCACCTTCTGTAAAGAAATAACGAACATCACCTGAATCGGTAGCTTTCACCACTGCTTCATCCTTGATAATTAAGCCTTTGAACTGATTGGAATGGGTTAATACACCTACTTCGGCTATTGTATAATTTACTTTTTCTTTAACTGCAAAAGTAATCATTACGAATAATAAGTAAGCAAAAATCATCACGAAAATTGCCACACCAAAATTAATATGTTTAGTGGCTGCTTGTTTGATGTTATTCTCATTTTCAATTTTCTTATATCGGTTGTTTTGAACTTGTTTAGACAATTGTTACCTCACCCATTTTGCTTACATTTATGCTGCAGTCAAGTTTATATTAGTTTACCTTGATAGAGCTTTTCTTTCAACATTTTTTTTCTTCTATTTGATCTCTTATTTTCCACCAACTGGTATCCCAGTTACAAAAAACAGTGTCTTCTTTTGGTGCTCTTCCAACCAAGCGTTGTACTGCACAATCTTTATCAAGGTGGATTAGGAAGTCAACCACCCTATCCACATAATTCTCTAGAGTGTTCATAATCAATACGCCTTCATTATACATAGTCTCAAACCTGGTACCCTTTGCAATGTAAAGTGAATGAAGCTTAATCATTTCAACCTTAAGTTCATTCATTAAGCGGGCCATCTTTCTTACCTCGCCATCTTCATCCCAAGGTAAATTGATGATTAAATGGGTACAGACTTTGAACCCACGACCATGTATCCTGTTCACTGCGTCGATAAAGGTTGAAACATCATGACCTCGATTTATCCTAATTAAAGTCTCTTCATTGGTTGTTTGAAGACCAAGTTCAATCACAATATTAACACCATATACATCTGATATTTTCTCAAGTATATCAAGGTAAACCTCATCAATACAGTCCGGCCTTGTAGCTATATCAAGTTCAATAATGTCTTCCACTTGGCAAGCAGCAGTCATATAACTTTCAAACACCTCATAAGACATATACGTATTGGTGTAATTCTGAAAATAAGCTATAAACGTCTTAGCCTTATACCTTTTTCCAATGTATGCCTTATTAGCCTCTAACTGTTCAATGACAGATTTGCTACTTGGTAATGATTCAAAGCCAGCACCTTTGTCACTACAAAAATAACAACCATCATAGCCTAACTTACCATCACGATTAGGACACGTAGAAGGCAAATTCACTGGAAGTTTATAGACTTTTTCGCCATAAATACCTCTTAAGTATTGGCTATAGACATTATAAGGTTTTGGCTGGATATTATTCATATAGTCACTTCATTCCCTTTAAAATTTCACTAAATTCAGTGGTTGCTTTTGTAGCTTTTGCACAAATATATATCTACGATAAACTTTTTTTTATAAAATATAAATTATAAGAAGGAATCTGACTTTTTATATAGAATACATATAATATAGCAATAGATGACAAGTCTATTGGAATACTAACTAGCATTGGGAGTTAGACACTCTCTCATATATAAGGAGGAGATTGCTATGATACGTTTAGTTGCAGGCGACACTGGAGAAGGTAAAACAAAAGAACTCATTAACATGTCTAACGAATCACTCAAATCAACCAAAGGACATATCGTTTACATCGATTTAGATTCAAGTCATATGTATGATTTAAGGCACGAAATTCGATATATTAACATTTCTGATTACCCCCCCATTGATAACCATCATGAATTTTTTTTGGATTTATGTGTGGTATCTTATCTGAAGACAGCGATATTAGTGAAATCTATGCAGATGGTTTATTACGTCAAGCTCATATTGATGAGATCTCAAAATCTGACGAACTGGTCAAAAAAAACTCAAAGCAGTATCCGACAAATTCGATGTACGATTTGTATTTAGTGTCAACTGTGAAGAATGCAAACTACCTGATTTCCTTCAACAATTTATGATTCAAGCATAGAAGAATCAGATTTCATACAATAATTAAGAGGTCTTAAAGACCTCTTTTTTTTGTACTTAGCTTTAATGGCTGCCATATAAATTAACTGACAGCATTTCTCCACTCCAAGTCACCACGCTCTAATGCTTTAATCAATAATTCTGCCGTAGCAAGATTCGTAGCAATTGGAATGTTATGGATATCACATAATCTAATAACACTTGCTGGGTCTGGTTCGTGTTGTTTTTGTGACAATGGATCTCTTAGAAAGATAACCATATCTATTTGATTATGAGCTATCTGAGATCCTAATTGCTGCTGACCTCCCAAATGTCCTGCCAAGTATTTCTGTATTGAAAGATTGGTCACTTCTTCAATTAAACGTCCCGTCGTTCCAGTTGCATATATCTCATGTTTCGAGAGGATGTTACGATATGCGATACAAAAGTTTTGCATCAACTTTTTCTTGTTATCGTGAGCGATAAGTCCGATATTCATAGCTTTACCCCCCCCTTCTTCTTATATTTAAGTTATTTTATTGCTGCCTCGTTGTACACTTACATTGAGAATAATTCCTATGCCTATCAATATGTTCCACAAGGAACTTAGACCTGCACTAATAAATGGCAATGGAATACCAGTATTTGGCACAATACCGGTGGCAACACCAATGTTGATGTATGTCTGATATGTAATAAATGCAATAACACCAGTGATAACCAACTTACCCATAAGATCCATAGAATCTTTGGCGATCCATATACATCTTAATATAAGTAAAAATAGTAAGATGACAACAATAATGCATCCAAAGAAACCAAATTCTTCTCCAATAATAGAAAAAAATAAAATCTGTCTGTGGCTCTGGCAAATAATCATATTGATTGATTTTACCCAAGTATATACCTTTACCAAATAATTTACCAGACCCGATTGCCCGAATAGAGCTATTGGTTTGCCATAATAATGACGCATCTACCTTTTCTGGATCGACCATTGAAAGTACACGGTTAACTTGGTATGTAGCCAATAACTGCTGATCTGGTTGCTGTATGTACCAGAATCCAAATATTGCACTTGGAACCGCAACAGCACCGACACCAATGATATACCAGTAGCTTATACCTGCTATATAAATCATAAAGCCAAGAATCAAAAACATAATAACACTGGTTGATAAATCAGGTTGCCTAAAAATCAGCAGTGTTGGAAGCACTGTTAATATTATAGCACCAAATATGATATAAATCTTATTGATTTTCTCTTCAAACTTATCAAAATATTTGGCTAAAACCAAAACAAGAAAAATTTTGGCAAATTCACTAGGTTGTAATCGAAATGGACCTATGTTAATCCAACGTGCTGCATTATTAGCTTCATCACCAGCAACCAATACTAAACTAAGAAGCAAAATGTTGAATATGTAAATTGGAATAGCCAGTTTGCCGAGCCAGTGATAATCAAACACTGAGAAAAACAGCATAATGACAAGACCCACAGCAAAGCCAACCATCTGTTTATTGACAATATCTGTTGTCCCATCCAAGCTGTATGCTCTAGTCGCACTACCTATGGCCACAATACCAATAATACCTAGTAGTAATACCAGTATGACTAAAATGTAATCAAAGCGTTTGAAATCATATTGTTTGAACATCTCTTATCTTTTACCAGGCATTCTCATATTTTTGATTGGAATGTTGGCATATAGAGCTGGTACTACACCATTATCATTCTCTGATGAAGTTGTACCTAGATTGATTTCAAGGCCTCTTTCATCGATTTCCATATACCTATTAATAACCTGAATAATCTCTTGTTTCATCATCTCAAGCACTTCAGTATTACAATTGGCTCTATCATGGATAAGTACAAGCTTTAACCTGTCCTTAGCGACATTTTTTGATGATTTCTTTTTAGTAAATAATCCCATAATGTCGCCTCCTAACCGTTAATGCCAATAATACTTTTGATTTTGTTAAAGAATCCAGTGCCAGCTGCTAAGTCCAAATAATCAACATCCTCACCCATAAGTCGTTTACAAATATTTGTATAGGCTTGGCCAGAGAGTACATCTTGTTTTATAACGATTGGTTCACCATTATTGGTTGATATAACTATATTCTCATCGTCTGGAATAGCACCAATCAAGTCAATCGCTAAGATATCAACAACATCCTCAATAGACATCATATCACCACGTTTAACCATATCAGTTCTTAAACGGTTAACAATAAGTTTATGATTTCTAAGTTCATTAGCCTCTAGGAGACCAATGATTCTATCTGCATCTCTTATGGCTGATACCTCTGGTGTTGTAACTACTAAGGCTCTGTCCGCTCCAGCGATGGCGTTTTTGAATCCTTGCTCAATCCCTGCTGGACAGTCAATTATAACGAAATCAAATTCTTCTTTTAGATTTTCACATAACTCCTTCATTTGTTCTGGAGATACTGCGTCTTTATCCCTTGTTTGAGCTGCTGGTAATAAGAAGAGCTCAGGATATTTCTTGTCTTTGATCAGTGCTTGTTTCAATCTACAATTACCTTCGATTACATCGATAAGGTTATAGACGATTCGGTTCTCAAGACCTAACACTACATCAAGATTTCTTAGTCCAATATCAGCATCAAGCAATACAACTTTTTTTTGCCTAACATAGCTAAACCTGTTCCGATATTGGCACTGGTGGTCGTTTTTCCAACGCCACCTTTCCCACTTGTTACAACGATACATTCACTCACGAGTCAAATCCCCCCCTTTTCTCTTAGTTTAACATTGTAAAATCTTTGTACAAACTATTGTGAATTTCATCAATCACAATACGATTATCTTCTAAAAATGCCAGTTGCGGCTTGGTAGGTTCATTTGAAAACTTATCAGGTGACCTTGCTATGACCCTACTAATCCGAATCTGTGTCGGTTGCATGTTCAGTGCAAATACACATGCATCATCAACACCACCACATCCTGCATGAGCATAACCCTTAAGACTACCAATGACAATAATATTGCCTTGTGCTGTTACTTTGGCCCCCCCTGGATTCACATCACCAATGATGACGATACCACTGTCAACATTTAGTTCTTGTCCTGACCTAAGTGTGCCTTGATGAAAAATTGCTGCTTCTTTAGGCACTATTTGTTTGACGACAGTTTCAACAACCTTTTCTACAACTGTTTCTTTAACCACTTCTTTTTCTTTATTCAAGTCTCCTGGACGAACAACGGCCATGTCCTCATCTACTACACAAAATACTTCCATGTCAGTCAAGTCATGTACTAAGTTAACCATTATTTGTTCTTCTTCATTGCTTAACTTACGGCCATCAAAATCAAGCGACACCGTTGAAGCGCCGAAAAATTTTCTGCCTTCTTCAAGTTTCTTTTGAAAAGCTTCTTTGACTTGATCAAAGTCGACTGAATCATCTAAATGGATATTTAACCCAAAGCGATTCCCCCCCTTAATCAACACCATATCTTTCATAACATCCCTCTACATTTAAATGACATTAAATTTATCTATATTATACATAAAATATGTACTTGTGTATACACTTTACCATAGTTTTTGACCTATAATACCTATTCAAGCATATCAGAATAGGTATATTGCTCAGCCTGAGATTCCAAATCAAAATACATCCTAAATATCTTTTTCGAATTAAGGGCTGCATATTTTGATGAATAACCAAACTGTATAACTGAAGCAACGGATATTTCAGGGTCATCAAATGGTGCAAATCCTGTAAATACGGCATGAGAGGCTCTTGTCTTTACTAACTCGGCAGTACCCGTCTTACCTGCAACAGAGATTGGCAAGTCATAAAAATAGCCCCCCCTAGCCGTTCCGCTAGAACCTTCAGTTACCGCCAACATTCCCGCTTTAACCAAATCAAGGTGTTCCTGCTTGATATTGTTTTGTCTGACCACCTCTGGTGTGAAATCAACAACAACCTCACCTTCTTTTGTCATAACCTTATCAACAATATTTAGCTCCATCAAGGTGCCATCATTAACCAATGCATTCATATACCTTGCTAACTGGACAGGTGTGTAACTATGAGTTCCCTGTCCTATCATGGCCCTTACAGCGTCTCTAGATGCCAAGCTAGATTCTGCTTCACCAATCTCTATGCCTGTCTTTGAATCAAGGCCAAATCGACTGGCATAATCCTCTATTAATGATATACCAAGGGCATCACTATATTTACCATTATCATTAAAACTAAGTCGATAACCCATTTCGTAGAAATAATGGTTACAAGACTCTTCGATTGCGCTTTTTAAGTTTGTGGGACCGTGACTGCCACCTCTTGAATAAATCCAACATTTTGCAGCCGGGAAAATCTTATCAAAATACCCTGTTGCATATACTTGTTCGCTTGGTGTTACAACACCTTCTTCTAGAGCAGCAATGCCTGATATCATCTTGAAAGTAGACCCAGGCGCTGATTTGGAATAGGTTGCTCTTGGATACAAAGGGCTGGTGGGGGGGTCATTAAGTAAACTTACATAATACTCATTGTCAAAACCATTGACCAATTTACTGTTATCGTATGTTGGATAACTGACCATAGCCAACACTTCTCCTGTGTCAACATCTGATATAACAACTGATCCGGAAGATGGGTCTAAAGCTAGTTGCTGTGGCGTAATGTCAAGAGCCAGAATCTTTAACTTCATAAATTCAATTGGCGACAATCTTTTTCTTAGTATTAAATCAATATCCTCTTCACTTGCACTGACAACTTCCTGGCTTATAATGGCCATGGTTAAATCTATATAAGAAAAAAACTCTTCATCAATCAGATGCAAATAGATGTGGTCATCATAATCGTATCTCCCTAATACATCTTGTATAATTAATTCAACAAGTGCCGTGTAATTATCTTCAGTCGATTGTGTATCAAGGGTACTGGGTAGTGTCAATACTTCTGCTTCAATAAGACCATTAACTAACTGCTCAAAGGAAATGCTACCTTCTTTAAATTCTAAGTAAGTTTCATTACTACGATAGCCGCTTTGTACAATACCATCTGTTCTAAGTGTTTCCAAAATATAGCGGTAAACCGTTCCTGTCACTTCGTAATCCTTTGGCACTGATCTGGCTTCTAATTCGTCAACTAACTGATTAGTTAAATTGTTTTTCTCATCAAGCATTGTCTTGAGTAGGACTTGCTCGTAATCATCGCCTGATATAAAAGCTTTGGTGTCAATCAACTGATATCTAAAAATCGAATCAAAGACGTCTTTCAAAAGAATATATCGCTGTTCACCGGTTAAAGGCAAAGCCATCTTCATCTTATCTGTTATGATTTCTGCTAGTTGTTGCTCAAGTATATGATAGGACTTGATTTGCAAATCTCTATCAATCGTCAGATAGACATCATTTCCCATTATAGGCTCCACTTCATCAAGCACTAGCATTGTCTTACCAAGACTGTTAACTTCTACCTTCTGAGACCCATCATAGCCCCCCCTTAAATAAGGTTCTAACTCCTCTTCTATACCTATTACACCAACGGTATCATCAGATTCGTAACCAAGGGGGGGTTCCATAAGTTCAAGTTTCTCGGCATCAATTAACCTTGTATAGCCAATGATATGTGCAAAATAAGAAGCATCATTATACTGCCTATAAGGACTTTCAACAATTGAGACACCCGGAAACAAATCCCTTCTTTCCTCAATTAAGGCCAACGTTTGATCCGAAATATTGGTAGAAATTAGTTCTGGCTGATATTTGGAATACCTTTTTATATACTGTGCGTATCTGACAGTAAGGATGTCCATTATCTCTAATGTTGTGTATTTAGCTGGATCTATTTCAAACAAGTCATCCCTCATGTAAGTAAATACATCATAAGGACCCATATCAATCTGTTCTTGACTTAATTGACTGGTAAAACGTTTGTTGAAAATATCTTTCTTAAAATTGAGTACTTGCTTGTCATTACCTTCAATAATCATACCTTCTTGGGAAATCGACAAGGGACATTCGTCGATTATGTCATCACCATTCTTCTTAATAGAAGATATAAGTTTGTAGAGCATCTCGTTCTTATCTGCCACTTCAATACTGTCGTTTAACAATACATTGTATGCAATGACATTTTCTGCAATTGGATATCCATTACGGTCATATATATTGCCTCTTTGGCCCTCAATGTCCACATCACGAATGACACTTAATTCAAACTGTCTGGCAAGTTCATCACCTTGTACAATGGTCAAATCAAAAATTCGCGTCACAAGAACATAGAACAAACCTAGAACTATAAGCAATAATAGAAACAATCTATTTGTAAGAAAGCCAAAAATAGCTTTGAAAATAATTTTTATTAGTGATTTCACTTAATCTTCATTCTCCTTCAACCACTCTCTACGTTCCACCATAAGGTTAATCATATAATACAACCTGTACAACAAGAACCCTACAAAAAGAGTGTATATTATTTCTGGTATAATTATTTGAATAAAGTAATGTCCAAGGGCTAACCTTCCTCTAAAAAGAAATGTAAAGAAGTAAACAATAAAATTCTGAACAAAATCAGCCAGTGCAATGACACCAATAGGAATCAATAAGCTGTCTCTATAAAAGTTACGGTACATATAACCTGTATACCAACCGATATTCATGTAGATTATGGTATAGAGTCCAACAACTTCACCGTAGAGGACATCTTGCATGAAACCTAGACAAAACCCTAGAACTGCACCTTCAATTTTCCCTCTTAGAAGACCAAAAGATACAATGGTAATAATAAATACATTAGGAGCAATACCTCTGAAGTCAAAATTTCTGAAAAACACAGGCTGCAAAATCAAATTAATAATGATGATGATGGCTATACTTAGATAGCGTAGTATTTGAACTTTTCTCATTATCTACCCCCCCACAATTGATTAATGACCAATACCTCTTCAAGATGTTTAAAGTCAACGACGGGTCTTAAGTATGCCCTTTGTGACATCTTATTGGGTGCCTCATCGACCATAGTAATCTCACCAATTAATATACCAGGTGGATACACTTCACCTAAATGAGACGTTGATATCTCATCTCCGACAATTAGATTCACTTCATCAGGAATATAGTCCACACTGATGACGCCTTCATCAAACAATGTTAACTCTCCCTTAACAGTACACAGATCATTGGTTCGATTTATCGTAGCACTAACGCTACTCGTGTCATCGATGATAGAACGGACTTTGGCATGAACTGGTCCTACTTCAATCACTCTTCCAACAAGTCCAGCACCAGAGATTACAACCATATCTACTTCTATACCTTCATCACTGCCTTTGTCTATGACAAATACGCTATACCAGTTACCAGGGTCTTTGCCAATAACTCTAGCACCTGTTTTTGGATAATCCGCGTACCTCTGATCAAGTTCATATAGGACTCTTAACCTTTCAAGTTCGTCTTTGGATTGCTCTAATATTTCGTTTTCATATGTAAGACGATCCACTTCAAGACTCAGACTTGTATTCGTTGATTCAAGCTCGTTGATGTTTTGAATAAAATCAACTCTATCCACTAACCAGTCTCCAAAGTAGGTAACACCTTTTTGAATAGGTATAATGACATGGGTAACACTTTTTTTTCAACTGGTGAAATCTCATCACGTGTTTCCCATGTTAATATTATGATGAAAAGAAAAAAATATAGATATACCGACCACTATATTCTGTCCTGTAATTCGACGCCTTCTAGCCATGATGCCTCCAACTCCCTTAAAGTAAACCGTCCTTTTTCAAGCTACAAAATGACCCATCACCTATGACAATATGGTCAATTAATGATACACCAACGATTTCTCCTGCTTCTTTAATGCGTTTCGTTATTAGTATGTCCTCATTGCTTGGTGTTGCTTCACCACTTGGGTGATTATGAACCAGTAATATGTTAACCGCTTCTTTTTTTAGTGCATAAATAAAAACTTCTCTAGGGTGTATCAGAGAAGCATTTACCGTCCCTATGGACAGGGTATATTCTTCAATAATGCTATATTTGGTATCTAACAAGACAAGTAACATATGTTCTCGCTCTAGATGGCGCATACGGTCCATATAAAGACCTGCAACCGTCTCAGGAGAGTTTATATTGAATCGCTCCTTACGAGTGGCTCTACCCATACGTATACCAAGCTCAGCAACTGCCTTAAGTTGGATTGCCTTAACTCGACCTATACCTTTGATATTTTGTAGTTCTTTAAGTGATAAATAGTGTAAGCCAAGAATGCCTGATTCATGTTTAGACAATATACGCATGCCTATATCTGTTGACTTTTCCTTGACAGTACCATTTTTGATGATAATGGCAATAAGCTCCGCATCTGATAGTGCCTCAGGCCCATAATGTTCTAATTTCTCATATGGACGTTCGCTTATTGGCATTTCCTTGATTGTTAAAGTCTGACTCATAATTCCCCCCCCGAATTAAATCACCCTAATAAATCAAAAAAATCAATATTCAGTTGATCAAAACCATTGATTAGATCCGTAATGGATAATCCAACAACCGTGTTATAGTCACCAACAATTCTATCTACAAGTATGGCGCCAATACCTTGAATGCCATAAGAACCTGCTTTGTCTAATGGTTCCTTTGTTGATACATAAGACATAATTGTTGGCAAATCATAAGCTTTCATAGTTACAAATGTTTCCGTTACGTTGTTATAAATGTTGCCTGATTTGTTATCAATAATAGCCATGCCTGTCAACACAGAATGTTCTCTTCCACTTAAAGACTCAAGCATTGAGATTGCTTCTTCTTTGTCAACTGGCTTTTGAAGTATTTGATCTTCAAGTATGACAATGGTGTCACCGGCAATGATAAGCCCGTCATCATATGTGTCTTTAACGACTTCCGCCTTTTCAACTGCCAGTCTTTTGACATAATCATAAGGATTCTCATCCTCATAAGGCGTCTCATCTATATCCGCTGCCACGATAATAGGTTTCAGTCCAATGGTTTCTAGAAGCAACTTACGTCTGGGTGACGCAGATGCCAATATAACACTGTGCTTCTTCATACTATATCTTTCTATATATAAAGACTGCCAATACAATACCAAGCAAACTGGATAATGTAATGTTAAACAACAATCTAAATGTCAAAATCATAACTTTCAAATCAATGACCACTGGCTCACCGGTCATTCCAAACTGGTAACCAAAATCAAGCCATTTTAGGAATGATACACCTGATGCCAAATTCCCAAGAAAACCGCCTAATACAATACCTGCTAAAATAAGTAAAAATAATGCCCAACCGTTCTTTTCATTTCTTCTTTGATATGCCATTGTATCCCCCCCTTCTCTGTCTCAATGAATGCCTAAATTACGGCTAATTACAACACTTCTATTCTAACATAGGACTATGTGTTTGTATAGAGAAAAAGACCCTCAGTGAGGGTCTTATAAATCCATAATATATTTCTACTTTGATTGCTATACTTTTAATGTTCCGATATAGCATTGGTTGGACATGCTTCGATACAATCACCGCAACCAACACATTTGTCATAATCTATCTTAGCAAGACCATTAACAAATTCAAAAGCATCATACTGACAGGTCTTTGAACACTTACGACAACCGATACAGCCAACACTACAAGCTTGTCTTGTATCTTTACCCTTTTCCTCTGAGTTACAGTTAACACGAACTCTAGAAGCTGTAGGCACAATCTCAATAATTGCTTTTGGACAAGATGCAACACACATGCCACATGCTGTACATTTATCTTCATTGATGACAGCTACACCGTCAACGATATCAATTGCATCAAACATACACGCATTGACACATGATCCAAGTCCTAGACACCCAAAAGTACAAGCCTTTGACCCTTTACCTTGAAGATAGTTGGCAGCAATACAATCAGTAACACCATAATAGTCATATTTCTCTTTAGCCTTATCACAAGACCCTTCACATTTAACAAATGCAGCTGTAGGTATAACACTTCCAGCTTCTTCACCCATAATCTCCGCCACAGCATCTGCGCAGCCTTGACCACCTACAGGACAACCATTTGATTTAGCATCACCTTCAACAACTGCTTTTGCGAAGCATCACAGCCAGCATAACCACATGCACCACAGTTAGCACTAGGTAGAGCATCTCTAACATCAGAAATCAAAGGGTTCACTTCTACAGCAAATTTCTTAGCGGCAACACCCAGTCCTAAACCAAAGAGAAGTCCTAGGCCACCGATACTTAGTGCTGAAAACACTATTGTTGTAATCTCCATCCTATACCTCCACTATATAAGACCAGTGAAACCTAGAAACGCAATTGCCATAAGTCCTGCTGTAATCAGAACAATAGGATAACCTTTAAACGCTTTAGGTACTGGATTAAATTCAATTCGTTCACGGATACCTGCCATTAACACAATGGCCAGTGTGAAACCAATAGCGGTACCAAGACCACTAACAATACTCTTAAACAATGAATATTCATTTTGCATATTGATTACTGCAATACCAAGAACCGCACAATTTGTTGTAATTAGTGGTAAATAAACACCTAGTGCTTGATACAATGATGGACTTGCCTTTTGAATAATCATTTCAACAAGTTGTACTAGTGATGCAATAACAAGTATAAATGCTATGGTATACAAATACTTAACATTTAGTGGTGTCAAAATAAATTCATAGACAATGTATGACATGATTGATGCGAGCGTCATTACAAATGTAACAGCAAGACCCATACCAAGTGCCGTTTCCACTTTCTTAGACACACCAAGGAATGGACATACACCAAGGAATCTTGACAGTAATATGTTATTCACTAGAATTGCACTGATAAAAAAATAGTAATAATTCCATAATACCTCCTATGCCTTAGCGTCGGCTTTGTTTTTAATATGGTTAAATGCTGCCAATAACATTCCTAAGGCAATAAATGCACCAGGTGCCAAAATCATAATAGAAATCGGCTGAAACTTCTCACCAAACAGCATTCTAAATACTGCAACATTCTCAAATAGAAGATCCATGACTTTATAGCCAAATATTGATCCTGCACCAAGGAATTCTCTTACAAAACCAAGAACACCAAGTGCTAATGTAAATCCAAGTCCCATACCAATACCATCAAAAATTGATAAGATTGGGTTATTCTTAGAAGCAAAACTTTCTGCCCTTCCTAAAATAACGCAATTTACAACAATCAATGGAATAAACAAACCAAGGGATGCATATAAGTCAGGTACAAATCCTTGAAGGAGTAAATCGACAATTGTTACAAAAGAAGCAATGACAACAATAAATGCTGGAATTCTGACTTTGGCTGGAATAATACTTCTAAGCAAGGATATTACCAAGTTAGACATTAGTAGTACTGCTGTAGTAGCAAGACCCATTCCTATGCCATTCTCAGCTGATGTTGTTACTGCGAGAGTTGGACACATACCCAGCACTTGAACAAAAACAGGGTTTTCATCGATGATACCAACTTTGAGACGTTTCATAATTGTTTTCATCTAGTCCACCTCCGATATGTATGCATCATAAAATTCAATTGCGACATTAACCGCATTAGTTACAGACTTTGAAGTAATGGTTGCCCCCCCACTAATTGATGAAATGTCACCTGCATCATCACTTGGTGTGAACTTAACCACTTCAAGAAGTTTTGCTTCTTCACCAGCAAATTCAGACTTAAATTCATCTTCATCTGCTTTGGCACCAAGACCTGGAGTCTCAGAATGTTTAACAACATCAATTCCAAGAACTATATTATCAGTACCGATACCAACCATTAAGCTGATATCGCCACCATAAGCTTCTGTTGCTGTCATTTCAAATGCATAACCGACCACCTCATCACCCTTAAGTGCTTCATATACACCTTCAATTCCTGGAAGGGCATCTGTAGATTCAAGGTCTAATGCATTAAATTTATCCGCTTCATTAACGACTGCTTGTAGTGCAGCGTTTTTTAAATCTTCTTGAACTTTAGCAATAGGCTCTTTAGTTACTTCATATGTCAGTCCAAGTAGCATACCGGCCAGTACCGTAATACAAAAAAAGTATCAAGGCGTTTTTGATTATATTGTCTTTTTGCTTAGCCATTATTCCACCTCCCCCCCAAATTTTGTTGGAACGGTGTATTTGTCAATCAGTGGTACAAATAGATTCATGATCAATATTGCAAAAGAAACACCTTCTGGATAGCCTCCAAAAATTCGAATCAATGCTGTAAGGACACCACAACCTATTCCCATAATTATTTGACCTTTAGCAGTCGTTGGAGATGATGCATAATCAGTTGCCATAAAGAAGGCACCAAGTATCAGTCCACCAGAGAATAAATGATAAGATAGGAAAGTCATATCAAATCCTTGTCCACCAAAAAGCAGAATCATAAGGGCTGTAGTCACGATAAATATGACTGGTACTCTATAGCTAATAACTTTTCTAACAATTAGGTAAACACCACCGATCAGTAATGCAATGGCTGATGTTTCTCCGAGTGAGCCAGGAATCATTCCGATAAATGTGTCAAATACTGAAGGCAGTGTTGCCCCCCCACCTTCTTTTAATATTCCAAGCGGCGTTGCTGTACTTACACCATCAATTGTAGGTCCCCCCCATGTTGTCATGATACCCGCAAAAGATATGAGTAGAAATGCTCTAGCCGCTAGGGCCGGGTTCATAAAGTTTTGACCTAAGCCACCAAAGAGTTGTTTAACAACAATGATTGCAAAGAAAGACCCAATTATGGATACCCACCACAAATACTCAACCGGCATTAGGGCTGGTAGATTCATTGCTAGTAGCAAACCAGTTACAACGGCTGACAAATCACCAACTGTTGACTTTTGTTTCATAATTTTTTTTCGTACACCCACTCTGCAAAGACACTCGAAGCTATACAGATAGCAATAGTAAGTATAGCTGTAAGTCCGAAGTAGTACATTGAAAACAGCGCTGCTGGTGATAAGGCAATAATCACATCAAGCATTGTTCTTTGTACGGAGTCTTTTGCTCTAACATGTGGTGAAGATGATACCATATATAATTCTGACATGTGAGCCTCCTATGACCTTCTTCTCTTTGCGAGAATATTTTTCTTAGTTGTTCGAATCGAATGCAGCAAATGTCTTTTTGACGGACATGTATAGGAACAAGCCCCCCCACATTCAATACAATCCAGTCCATGGTAATCTGAGAATTGTTCTTCTGCATCTGCCATGGCATATTTATTTAATTCAAGTGGTAAGAGTCCCATAGGACAAATGCTGACACATTTACCACATCTCATACAATTGCTTTCTTCTGGAATAGCAGCTTCTTCTTTTGTGAGGCATAATATGGATGATGAACCTTTGATGATTGGCACATCAATGTTATACAAGGCAAAGCCCATCATAGGACCACCAGATATAACCTTACCAGGCTCTTCAACAAAACCACCTGCAGCTTCAATGACTTCTCTATAACTCATACCAATACGTACTTTGAAGTTCTGAGGTTCTTTTATAGCACCACCAGATACGGTTACAATTCTACGTAGTAAAGGACGACCTCTAAATAACGCTCTATGTATTGCTACAACAGTGTCAATATTCTGAACGATGCAACCAACTTCTGATGGTAATTTTCCAGATGGTACTTCTCTTTTTGTAACAGAATAAATCAATTGCTTCTCTGCACCTTGTGGATACTTGGTCTGAAGTCTAGCAATACTAATTCTTTCTTCACCTTTTATGGCTTCTTCCATTTTAGCAATGGCATCAGGTTTGTTAATCTCGATTGCAATAACACCTTCTGCATCAGGGAACATACTTAGAATGACTTTTAAACCTTTAACAACACGTTCAGTTTCCTCAAGCATAATTCGGTGGTCTGATGTTAAATAAGGTTCACATTCAGCGCCATTGACAATAATATGATCTATTTTCTTGTCAGGCGGTGGAGATAATTTGATATGGGTCGGGAATGTAGCGCCACCAAGTCCAACAATACCAGACTCTTTGATAACACTAATAATTTCGTCTTTTGACATTATTTCATAGTCATAAGGATGATTCATTGATGGATCTTCTTCCATTTCTTTATCATCTTCTATAACAATGGATTGAATTTTGAAGCCATTTGGATGTTCCATGTCTGCTATAGCTTTAACCGTACCTGAAACACTTGAGAAGATAGGTGATGAGACAAAAGCTTCGGATTCAGCAATCTTTTGACCTACCAATACTCTGTCACCCTTTTTGACTATAGGTTGACACGGTGCTCCAATATGTTGAACCATCGGATATACTAAGTCTCCCGAAGGCATCAATACCTTTATTGCCTTACCTTTTGTTGTTTCTTTTTGATCTGGTGGATGAATTCCACGCTTAAATGTTAATGCTGCCATAGGCAACCCCCCCCATTCTGAGTTTTCACTAAATTGACTACAAATATATACAAACTTCATGACACTATCATAATGATAATATAAATAACTTTCACCTACAACAATTGATATTTACCTAACAATGTCAAGAATCCTTATAAAACAAGGGTCCTAGCCCCCCCCATTTAAAAGACTTGCATAATGTATACAATATACACTGTGTACTAATTAAGTACAATCTTAAGGCATATGGGCGTCTTTTGTCAATACTTTGTGAATAATTTCCCAATAATATATCCAAAAGAGCAACATATTCACATATTTGGGCCAAAATTTCAAGTTAACTGATTCGCCTAAATAGAAAACACGCCTAATTGGCGTGTTCATTTCTAAGTTCATTGATATTTTCAATTAAAAAAAATCTTGTAACCATTTCATAACACTAATCTCTGTTAATGCCACCCCCCCATCTAATGCTTCTACAAGTTCTGAAGTAGATACATCAAAGCTGTTTTGGTTGATTCTATGGGTATAAGAAATATTGATTGCCTCGTTAGAAGTTATCAAACCCGTCATAGTACTTGCAATATCTCCAAGGGGGGGCGGTCGATCAATATGATTAAGAGCCAACTTGGATACCAGCGTTGTACCAACACCCTCTTCTGACTCTATCTTAAGTGAACCGTCACACAATTGACAATTTTGACTTAGCAAAGGAATACCAAGGCCAACTTTTCTAAGTGTTCTAGACGTCGTAAATGGGTCTACAAGGGATTCCACCATTGCTTTGGACATTCCGATACCATCATCTTTTATAGTGAATCTAAACTCATTTCTCACTGAATCCTCGATAACTTCTATTGTAATATTTTTTTGCTTTTGCTCTAACACTATTTGTTGCTATATCTAGAATGTGCATAGACATTTCTTTCATATATCTTACCTTCTCTACAAATTAAAACGTTTTATGGAATCTGATAAGCTATCCACCAATTCTGAAACACCAAGGATATAATCATTCACCATATTAATTTGTGATGTTTGCTCCTGTGTTGTTGCTGCTACTTCTTGAGTACTGGCAGATGACTGCTCAGAAATCCTTGCCACACTTAACATTTCTTCACTAGCAACTTTGGAAGCCTGATTCACTTGATTTGTTGTTTCAGCCGAGGTTTCAATATTTTTTTTATAATCACTTCAACTGCGCTTGCAATATTCTCAAAGCTTTCAATACTTTCTTCAAGAGCTTCTGCTTGTTCCTCAACTGATGTTTGTGCTACATCTATTTCAGTAACTGCTACATGAACTGAGTCCGTAATATTCGTTACAATATTACTGATACGTGTAGTTGATTCTATGGTCTGTTCAGCAAGCTTCCTAATCTCGTCAGCAACGACAGCAAATCCTTTTCCTGCTTCACCAGCCCTAGCTGCTTCAATGGCAGCATTAAGAGCCAACAAATTGGTTTGAGTCGATATTGCCTCAATTACGTCTACAATACTTTCTATCTCTTCAGCAACTTTAGACAATTCCGTGATGGCGCCAGCTGCATTTTTAGAAGCTGTTTGATTGGCTGACATTTTATCTTTTTGTAGTTCTATATTGTCTTGCCCTTTACCTATTGCAGCAATTGATGTCTTTGCTTGGTCTTGGGCTTCAATCATACTGGTATTCATTATATTGATTTGAGTTACGATATTTGCAATCATTTCATTAGCAGATTCTGTCGCTTCTGCTTGTTTTGTAACGCCATCAGACAAATCAACAACCGTCTTTGATGTCTCTTCTGAACCTATAGCCACATCTTTAGCGATTGCTTCTATTTCTACAAAACTGTGGGTTAATTTATCACTTAAACCTTTGATATCCTTAGTCATGACTTGAAGATTTTCAATCATCATATTGAAGCCTTTAGCCAAATGTGCTACCTCGTCATTGCCTTTTGAAGACATCTGAACAGACAAATCACCTTCTCTGACTTGATTTAGTAAAGTATTGATTGTTGTCAATGGTTTTGACATTCTTTTACCAACTATGTATGCAACACCACAAAGAATAACTATACCAATCAAAGCAATAACGGCTGCATTAATTGAGCCCGATGAAACTAGGCTTTGAATCTCTGTGGATACCTCAGCTTCTGTTTGGTCTCCAGACGCAACCAAGCTCAGTTGATTAAGAATCTTATCTCTGACAAGAGCCTGTGTTACATTAAAAGCACCTAACAATGCTATCCCAAAAATTATCAAAGAAACTAAATTAAGTAATACAATCTTTGTACTCATTTGTTTCATATTATGATGACCTCCCACATTTTTATTCCTAAACTTTATTTTAACATAGGCCTAAGAACTTGTGTAGAATTTTATTAAAGACCTGCTTTGGCAAGAACTGCTGCCGCCTCATAAGAAGATAGTTGTGTTGTCATTATAGTCACTTCTTCTTCATTAGCTTTTGAGATTGCATCTTCATCGACACTAAAACCTTCAGTAACTATTACACACCCTACACCTATTAGAGCACTGACACCTACAATATTCAAATGACTTTGAATGGTCATCCATGCACAATCTTCTTTCGCTTTACCCATAACCACACTAAGAAGATCACCTACAAAACCAGACGAAACAAGAAAGTCCATGTTTGGGTTTTCTGTTACAACTTCCGCATCTAATAATGTTTTTATCTCTAAAATCGTCATAATTTCTCCTATTCACCATCAATGGATGGTGGTAATTTTTCACTTAATGCAAGCATATCTGTTGCCATTCGTCGAACTTTCTCTCTTAACATGAAAATACAATCTTCAACGTTAGCTTCGCCTCTAATGATATCTTCTGCAAAAGCTCTACAAGTCGGGGGGGCACCACAAGAACCACAATCAATATGAGGTAATGTTTTGTAAGTTTCCTCAATCTTTTCCATTTTTTCAAGAGCTTTAAACATATCTTCATCAAGCTTTCGTACTTGTTTCACTTCAAGTGGATAATCCCACTTAAGCCTTACGGAAGCATCTATAACATCAAGGTCTCTGGTTTGACCCTTAAGACCCACATATTTTTTTATTTTACTCATTCTATTGGTTGATACAAAGGAGTTTTCAACTGTGAGCGGTCCACCTAAACACCCATTAACACAAGCCAAACATTCAATGAAATCAACATCCAATTTATTGTTTTCAACCCGTTCAAGTATTGTAATAACATTTTCAATACCATCAACAGCAACTAAGTTATAAACCTTGGATGCTGTGCCTTCGCCACCACTTGCAGCCCATCCTATACCATCTGCTGAACTCATTTGAAGAATTTCAACATCTTCTGGCGTCATTTGGCTTATTATAGGAATCAACTCTAAATAAACGTCTTTCATTGAAATAACGCCATCTACAGCTGATTTTTCTATAGTCGTTGGTTGACGGCTATTGGTTACTTTTGCAGCACAAGGACTTATAAAGAAGATGCCTATATCTTTATCTGGTATTCCTTTTGAAATCAAATGTTGTCTTGCATACCTTGCCATAGCCTCTTTAGGTGAAATAATTGGCATTACATTATCAATCAATGCTGGAAAACGCATTTGGATAAGCTTAACAATAGCAGGACAAGCAGATGAAATCACTGGTCTGGTTACCTTACCTGAATCAAGAAATCCTCTGCTATATTCAGTGACAACTTCTGCCGCTTTTGCCACTTCAAACACTTCATCAAATCCCATTTTTTTTGATGGCAGTCAGTACTATATTGGGATTTCTTAGTTTTTTTTGAATTGAGTATAGAGTGTTGGTGCCGGAATGGCAACCTTGTATTTGAATTTATTAATCTTGTCCATAGAATCTGTAAGAGCCCTTTTCGCATGGCTATTACACACCCTTATACACATACCACAATCTATACATCGATCATCTGTTATCTCAGCTTTTGAATGCCTGACACGTATCGCTTCTGTCGGACATCTCTTGATACAGTCTGTACACCCTATACATCGACTTTTATCAAGGGTTACTGAATGGTAATTCCCCCCCATAAGGATAGCCTCCTGTTAACTAAGTTCAACCGTTATTTCCACTCTCGTACCTTTTCCTACTTCTGATTCTATATGCAGCATATCTGCGTAACGCTTCATATTTGGTAACCCCCCCATACCTGCTCCAAATCCCATTTCTCTAGCTTGCTTGGAGGCAGTAGAGTAGCCTGCTGTCATTGCAAGCTCCAAATTCTCAATACCTGGACCATTGTCGTCAAGAACAACATAAACATGGTCTGGCATTATTTCAGCATCAATTGTTCCACCATGTGCATGTATGACCATATTAATTTCAGCTTCATACATAGCCACAGAGATTTTCCTAATTATTTCAGGTTTGACTGCCAACTGTTTTAAGGCTTTCTTCACTTTGCTTGAAGCGATTCCAGCCGATATATACTCTCCGCCTTCAACATCAAAGTGTAAGTTCATTGTGGGCAATCTCCTCTCCCATTAATCCTCCATCATATAACATTCCTGAAGCTGTAAACAGGGAGTGTTTCGTTGTCATAATGACTATATCTCTTCTGTTTGCCATCTCTATAAGTTCTTCTCCTGGTTCTTTGCCTCTCACGATAACAATAGCAGTAATATCAAGCATCTCTGCTGTACGTATAACTTGTGGGTGAACCAATCCAGTTAGTAGTACAACATTGCTTTGTACGTAGGCTAACACATCACTCATCAAGTCACAGCCATAACCATATTCAACAACTTGATCAAGGTCACCTTGACCCGCTATAACTTCTGCTCCAAGTATTTCTTTAATCTTCTCAAGTTTCACTTAAATTCCTCCGTAAGGGTTTGTTACGATTTTAACAATCAGTCTCATTTAATAAGAAATGCTAAGCATTTCTGTATAATGTATTGTACTGTGAAACGTCATTTTTGTCAACAATACCTAACCCATATATGTAGGAAAGGTATGGTACTAACAGACGTTAGACCATACCTTATTTTGCTTCTATTATCTTCTCTTATCAAGTTCGTCGTAGATATCTTCCCACGTCGCACCCTTCTCTACCATAAGTACAGTCAAATGATAAATAAGATCAGATATTTCATAAACCATTTCCTCTTTACCTTCGTTCTTAGCACCGATGATAATCTCAGCTGTTTCCTCACCAACTTTTTTTAAGAATCTTGTCAATACCTTTGTCAAACAAGTAGTTGGTATAAGATCCTTCTTTAGGGTTTTCTTTTCTGTCTGTAATAACATCAAATACACCTTGGAAGACATCTTTTTGCTTAAAAGTATCCACTTCAGCAAAGTCACCATTCTCATTGGCATACTTGTAGAAACATGAATATGCACCAGTATGACATGCATTGCCATCTTGTGCTACTTTAAGTAATAATGTGTCACTATCACAGTCTATGGCAATTTCTTTAACATGTTGATAATGTCCTGATGTATCACCTTTAATCCAAAGTTCATTTCTACTTCTACTCAAGAAAGTCGCCTTTTTTTGTTTCTAAAGTCTTTTCATAAGCTTCTTCATTCATATAAGCCATCATCAATACTTGACCTGACATATAATCCTGAACTATTGCAGGCAATAAACCATCTGCCCCCCCTAATTTAAAATCATTGAATTTCATTTTTTTTACGCTCCTTTATTCTTCAAACTTTTATTCTAGTTCAATTTGTTCTACTCTATACTCTTCTAACCGGTATATGCTGGTCATGTAGGTAATCTTTAAGTTCATTGATTTCCATTTCCTTAAAGTGGAAGAGACTTGCTGCAAGGGCTGCATCAGCTTTCCCCCCCTCTTTTAGAACATCACTAAAATGCTCCATAGTTCCTGCACCACCTGATGCAATTACAGGAATAGATACTGCTTCACTAACCCTTCTTGTTAATTCTACATCAAAACCAGCCTTTGTTCCATCACAATCCATACTTGTTAGCAAGATTTCTCCAGCACCCAAAGTCTCAGCTTTGACCGCCCATTCAATGGCATCAATATTCATGTTGATTCTACCACCATTAATATAGACATCCCAAGAATTTCTTTCTTCATTTCTTTTTGCATCCATTGCCAAAACGACGCATTGACTGCCATATTTAAGGGCTGCTTCTTTAATCAACTCAGGTCGATTAACTGCTGCCGAGTTAACAGCAACCTTGTCTGCGCCTGCAAGCAATATCTTTCTAAAGTCTTCAACAGTTCTAATACCGCCACCAACAGTTAAAGGAATGAATATTTCTTTGGCAGTTTTCTTTACCACTTCTTCTATAGTATCTCTTCCCTCATGGGAAGCTGTTATGTCCAAAAAAACAATCTCATCAGCCATACTTTTGTTATAGGCTTTAGCAACTTCAACAGGGTCACCTGCATCAATTATGTTAACAAATTGTACACCCTTAACAACACGACCTTTATCTACATCTAGACACGGTATAATTCTTTTTGAAAGCATATTGTACCACCTTTCTTCTATAACCCCCCCGCAAAATTCCTAAGTATCTGCAACCCTACATCCCCCCCACTCTTTTCAGGGTGAAATTGCAGACCATAGACATTGTCCTTTTGAGCCGCAACCTGTACATCATAGCCGTAGAAAGTCGTTGCTGATACAACATCAGCCTCTGTATCTAAATGGTATGAATGGACAAAGTAAACATATGACTCTTCTGGCAGGTTCTCAAATAATGGCAGTGACTTCTTAATTGATAATTCATTCCATCCCATATGGGGGGGTATCTTCAAATCCCTAACATCAAACTTAATTATCTTTCCTGGTATCAAAGACAAACCTTTGTGTTGACCAAATTCAGTAGAGCTATCAAATAACAACTGCATTCCTAGACAAATTCCAAGAATCGGTTTACCCAAGTCTCTTGACTCTTCTAAAAATACATCCAATTGTTTTTCTCTTAATAAATCAATTGCATCTTTAAAGGCACCTACACCCGGCAATATTATTTTATCCGCTGTTTTAAGCGTTTCAGGGTCAGAAGCTATGAAGGCTTCAACACCGATGAACTCTAATGCATTCTTAACACTTTGCAAGTTACCCATACCATAATCTATAATTCCAATAGCCATATAGCCACTCCTTACTCTAACATACCTTTAGTGGATCTGGTTCCAATGATTCTCGGGTCAATCTGAGATGCCACATCAAGAGCGTTACCAAAAGCCTTGAAGATGCCTTCAACTATGTGATGGTTATTTGACCCATCTAACAGTTTTATGTGTAAGTTCATACCTGCGTGTACAGCAACAGCCATAAAGAATTCTTTAACCATTTCCACATCCATATCACCTAAACGCTGAACGGTTAAGTCAACATCAAAATTCAAATAAGGCCTTCCAGATATATCTAGTGCACATAAGACCAAAGTTTCATCCATCGGTAATATACATGAGCCATAACGCTTGATGCCAGCTTTATCACCTAATGCATCCCTAATTGCTTTTCCAAATACTATACCTATATCTTCAATTGTGTGATGACAATCAACATAGAGGTCTCCAACACAATCTACATTAAGATCAAAAAAAATCCATGTTTGGCAATGTGAGTTAACATATGGTCGAAAAAAACCAATACCTGTATTAAGCTTTGAATTACCCTGACCATCTATGTCCAGCGACAATTCAATTTTTGTTTCATTTGTTTCTCTTTGAATGAATTTAACTCTCTCTCCCATAATTACCTCCTAATTGACTTCACACTAATGTGGTTATATCGTAACTGCCGCCAACGGCAGGCAAAGTTAATTGCCTTATTTGTAGCTCTTGATTAAATCAATAAGTTTCTTATTCTCGGTGTCATTACCAACAGTCAAACGAATGTGTGACACAAGACGCCCAACAGGTCCATAACCTCTAACCAAAACTTTGTTATCCGCTAAATAATTAGTAAGACCTTCGTCCTTAACTTTAACCAAAATAAAATTGGCTGCAGAGTCATAAACACGTTCAATAATATCTATTGCCTCTAAAGATTTCATCAAACTTTGTCTATTAGCCGTAATGTCTTTAACCTGATTCTTATAGTAGGCCAAGTCCTCTAGAATAAAAGTAGCTACAGCTTGAGAGAATGATGATACGTTGTATGGTGGTTTTGCAATACCTATCATATCAATCATTTCATCATTAGAGATACCATAACCTATCCTTAGACCTGCAATACCATAGGCTTTCGAGAAGGTCCTAAGGACAATAAGCTGAGGATATTCTTTGATGTACTCTATCATAGATTCCCCCCCTACAAATTCTTCATAAGCTTCATCGATAATCACTGGACATTTCACAGTATCTAGGACTTTTTTCATACCTTCAATTGAAGCAATGTTGCCAGTTGGGTTATTAGGTGTACAAATAAAGACCAGCTTGGGTTGATATATTTTGTATGCTTCAATCAACTTATCATAATCGTAGCCAAAATTCTCATCTAGTTCATAAGGCACAGCCTTACCGTGGTTTAGAACCGTTGATAAGGTATACATTGAAAAACTTGGATTAGGTACTAATACAGCATCACCAGGTTCAACAAAAACTTTGATAATAAGCTCAATCAGCTGGTCAGAACCAACCGTACATATAACTTCTTCTTTTGATACACCGTGAACTTCACTTAATTTTTCTCTTAGTACATTAATATCTGTATCTGGATACCTGGTTAAATTATCCTTAGAGTCAAGCCACTCTTTGATTTGGCCAAGGACCTTGTCACTATGTGGGTAAGGATTTTCATTGGCATCAATCTTAACATCATAAGGCTTAAGTGGTGAGTGATATGGTTTGAAATCAACCAAATCTTTTCTCATATAATCTCTAATCATCTTCAAACCTCACTTTGATTGAATTGGCATGTGCTGATAAATCTTCTGCCTCAGCAAAAGTAACAACATCGTCGCTAAGTGCGCTAAGTGCATTTCGATTGAATGATATAATACTTGATTTCTTAACAAAGTCGTCTACTGACAAGGGCGAAAAGAACTTGGCGGTTGCATTGGTTGGTAAAACATGATTAGGTCCCGCCATGTAATCACCCAGTGGTTCTGGTGTATAATCACCTAAGAATATTGCCCCCCCTGCATTTTTGATCATTGGCATCACTTCAAAAGGTTCTTAGTACAAACCTCTAAATGCTCTGGTGCTATTTCATTAGAAATCTCAATGGCCTCTTCAATAGAATTTACAACAATGCTTACACCATAATTTTCTAGTGATTTCTCTATAATATTTTTTTTGATAAATAAGCTGTCTGTCTTTTGATCTCAGATAAGACTTGAGATGCAATATCAGCACTGGTTGTTACAAGTACTGAAGATGCCAATTCATCATGTTCTGCTTGTGACAATAGATCTGCTGCAACATACTTTGGATTGGCTGTTTCATCCGCAATAACAAGTACCTCTGAAGGTCCTGCTATTGAATCAATACTAACATGACCATAAACGGCTTTTTTTGCAAGGCAACATAAATATTTCCTGGACCTACAATCTTATCTACCTTCTTCATATCTTCAAGTCCAAAAGCAAGGGCTGCAATTGCCTGTGCACCACCAAATTTATATATGGTGTCCACACCACAGATATCTGCAGCAACCAATGTTTGTGGGTTGATATTGCCTTCCTTATCTGGTGGTGTTGTAATCACAATTTCATCAACACCTGCAACGAGGGCTGGAACGATGTCCATTAGGACTGAAGATGTATAAACTGCTTTACCGCCTGGAACATAAACACCAACACGTTCAAGGGCTGTCACCTTTTGTCCCATAATGCTGCCATCAGCTTCCGTATCAAACCAACTATATTGCTTTTGCTTAGCGTGATAAGCATAGATTCTATCTTTTGCCCTTTTGATAACACGTATAAGGTTTTCATCCACTAAATCATAAGCACGGTCTATTTCATCCCTGCTTACCTTCATTGAATCTATTGTCAATTGAACTTTATCAAACCTTGCTGTGTAATCAAGGACAGCTTTTGTTTTATTTTTTTTCTTACATCGTTTACTATGTCAAGAACAGTCTCTTCATATTCACCATATGAAGTTGGTGCCCTATCCTCTAATAACTTCTTAATATCAATGGTATCGCCATTGGTAAAATCATAGATTTTCATTTAAACACTCCTATCCAATGATGTTTCTCAGCCCATCAATAATGCCATTGATTCTTTCGTTCTCCATTTTCATACTAACACGGTTTACAACAACTCTTGCAGACAATGGCACAATCTTTTCAAGAACGATAAGACCATTCTCTCTAAGGGTAGCACCTGTTTCTACTATATCAACGATAACCTCTGATAATCCAACAAGAGGTGCCAATTCAATAGAACCGTTTAGTTTGATAATCTCTACTTTTTGATTCTTTTTGTTATAAAAGTAATCTTTGGCAATATTGGGATATTTGGTAGCAACTCTAATACTCGAGTTATACTGTAATTTTTCTCTTGCACTTTCTGGACCAGCTACAACCATGTCACACTTTCCTAGTTGAAGGTCAAAAACTTCATATAAGTTCTTTCTTTCTTCTAATATAGTGTCTTTTCCTACCACACCAATATCAGCAGCGCCATATTCTACATATGTAGGTACATCACTTGCTTTTGCCAAGAAAAACTTTAATTTCAGTTCTTCATTTACAAAAATAAGTTTTCGTGTGTCAGTTTTCATTTCTTCACATGTAATGCCACATTCTTCCAAATATTTTAATGTCTTTTTAGCAAGACGTCCTTTAGCTAGTGCAAATGTTAGATATCTCATTATGCTTTCTCACCTTTCAATAATGACTCAACGTCAAGTGTCTGAACCTCATCGTTCTTAAGGTTGATTAAATCAACTTTCTCTTTTGAAACAAAGTTCATAATACCGCCAATACCTGCTTTTTTACCATAGGCAATGTTTGCCTCAAGGTCTTGGTCTAACATGCCAATTTCTAGAATCATACCTTCTGCTCTCATTCGTTCTGCAATATTAATGGCCATTGGTCTTGATTCCCTATTATATAGAAGCAATGTATCTGTACTATCTATCTCTATTTCAATTTCTTGACGCTCAAGGCTATTCATGACTTCATCTACAATGATTGCAAATCCAACTGCTGGTGCCTTGTGTCCAAATTCTTCAATTAAAGTGTCATAACGTCCACCATCAACAATTGAAACACCTGTTCCAAATGTATAACCTCTAAAGACAATGCCTGTATAGTAATTTATTTGACTTACCATACCAAGGTCAAAAGAAACATATCTGTCTACACCATAGTCACATAATATTTTATATACGCTCTCGAGTCGATCCAGTGCATCTAGTGCAAGTTGGTTTGTTGTGATTGCCCTAGCTTGCTCAATAACTTGAACACCACCAAATAGTTTTGGTAAATCAAGTAGTATTTTCTTATGAGCATCATCAAGTTCTAAGCTATCAAGAAGCTCTTCAACTGCAATGTAGTTCTTCTCATCAATTAACTTTCTAAGTTCTTCTTCGTAGTCTGAACCAAGACCCGCTTCAACCAATAGTCCTTTGAAGAAACCTGCCTGTCCTATATCAATCTGGAAATCTCTAAGGCCTGATGATAATAGAGACTGAATAACAAGCGCAATAATCTCAGCATCAGCGTCTTCATTGTCTGTTCCTATTAATTCAACACCTGCTTGAGTGAATTCTCTAAGCTTTAATTGATAGCTTTCACTGTTCCTAAAAGCATTGCCTAAATAGCAAAAACGTTTTGGCGTGCTTTCGTGACTGTAGCCAGTTGCCATAAGTCTTGCAATAGATGGCGTAATATCTGGTCTCATAACTAGTATGTTGCCATCACGATCAAAGAACTTATACATATTCTTAATGTCAATGGTTGCACAGTCATTGTTAAATACATCAATATATTCAAAGGTAGGTGTTTGAACATCCTTGAATCCGTAACGATGGAAGACTGTCATAATCTTTCTTTGTAGTTCGTTCTTCTTAAGTGCTTCATCGCAATGGATATCTCTTACACCTTCTGGTGTATGTAATAATTTGTCGTTCATTTTTGCCTCCTGTTTGTCTAAACACTTTACCGTGCTTTCGGATGATTTAAAGTACGAAATCGCCTGTCATGTGCTTTCATCGAAGAAATACGCTTCGACTGTCGCAGATCAACTGTCCGACGGACACTTTATCGTGGTAGATTGCTAATTCGTTAAATTACATCTTATTCTATAACAGAAATGTCTTCCTGTCAACATACATTTTACCACAACAAAATCAACACTGAAAGACCAGCCAACTAAAGGGATTGGCTTACATAAAAATGACCCAAGTACATATGTACTTGGGTCAAATATTTATGATTATTATCTTCTCTTAGATTTCTTAGCAACCTCAATAGAGACTTTCTTGTTGTTAATCTTATTACCATTCATTTTATCAAGGACTTTCTTAGAAACGTCTTTGTGAACATCAACAAATGTGAATTTATCAAGCATATCAATAGATCCAATTTGCTTTCCTCTGATGTTACACTCACCTGCTATGGCACCAAGGATGTGCTTTGGTTTTAGATTATCCTTAACACCAACATTAAGGAACATTCTAACCATATCCTTTTCATCTCTTCGCTTACCTTTACCTCCACTATGTGAACCTCTTGAATCACGATCATATCTTGAACCAGTACGACCTCTATTGTCATCACGGAAGGCATAATTAATATCTTCTGTCTGCTTATTGTCATTATCAAGTGACAATGATTTCTTTATCAAAGCGGCACAGATTTCTTCTAACGGATGAATGGTGTCAATCTCATTTAAGATTGTCATATATTCATGCATATCACCAGTCTTTATGATATCATCAATTTCCTTAATGAAATCACCAACTTTTGAAGCTTGTACTTCTGTACTTGTTGGTATCTGAATCTTGGCTATCTTCTTCTTAGTATAACGTTCAATTTCGGTCTTCATGCGACGGTCCATACCACCACAAACCATTGTAATCGCTCTACCATCTTTACCAGCTCTACCACTACGTCCAATTCTATGAACATAATAGTCTGGGTTATCAGGAGTATCATAGTTGATTACCAAGTCAACATTCTGAATATCCAAGCCTCTAGCTGCAACATCTGTAGCAACCATCACTTGTATTTGTGAATTGTTGAACTTCTTCAAAACATCCATACGCATTTCTTGCTTAAGATCACCATGAATTTTATCTGATGGAAAGTTTCTAAGCAATAATGCATCTGTAACATCATTTACAGTAGATTTCTTATTACAAAAAACGATACATCTACTTGGATGATCAACTTCCAACACTCTAGAAATTGCTTCAATTCTATGAGCACGATGCACATCCACATACTCCTGAGCAATCGTATCAGCAGTTACAATTTTACTTGTAACTTTTATTAGCTCAGGGTCTTTTTGATAATTCTTAGTGATATCAATAATTGACTTAGGCATTGTTGCTGAAAAAAAGAATTGTTTGTCTTTCTTCTTGCATATTAGATAAGACAAGTTCAATATCTTCTCTAAAGCCCATCTTAAGCATTTCATCAGCTTCGTCTAGAATCATTGTATGGATGTCATCCATCTTAATTGTTCGTCGGTTAATATGGTCAATTGTTCTACCAGGTGTACCAATAATAACTTGTGCACCTTTTTTTCAATTGAGAAATCTGTCTGTAGATTGGCTCTCCACCATAGACAGCTACTGTTTTGACGTCATGCATGTACTTGCCAATTTTCTTAAATTCATTAGCCACCTGTACAGCCAACTCTCTAGTTGGACACAAGATAATGACTTGTGGTCTCTTAATTACAGGATCAACTTTCTCTAGTACTGGAATGGCAAATGCTGCTGTTTTACCAGTACCTGTTTGTGATTGTCCAATAAGGTCTTTGCCTTCCATCATAATTGGAATGGCTTGCTCTTGGATTGGTGTCAATTTCTCAAATCCCATGTCCGTGATTGCACGTTCAATGGCATCTGAAAGGTTTAGTTCAAAAATATTACTCATGTTTTCCTCTTTTCTTAATCCCATGGACTCATCAAAGACTAAAACAATACACATGTATTTTCCCTTAACCCCCCCTAATCGACGAATGATGAATCCATATCTTATTTAATTGCACAGTGACCTAGTATATACTAGAATCCACCCTTTGGCAAGGACTTTATGAAAGTTTCAGGAATTCTTCCATATGTTGTATGATTTGAACTCTCTTTGCATTTTTAGTAATTTTATCATATTCATTCATCAATCTCATTGCAGATGCCTTGTTATCAAAAATCTTTAATATCTCTTTATCAAAAGCCATATCAACGTGTTTCACTATTGTTTCATAGCTCGTTTTTACATTTACAAGGGCATCAAGGAAATCAGAAACCTTTCTCCAGTAAACAGTTAGGAATAATTCTGTATCTTTTCTGACCAAGGTTGATAAAACTAAATAGTCGTTAATGGCCTTTCGAATATTAGCCTCATCAGACGGGTTAACACCTGGATACTCCAATTTCTTAAAGTTCTTGGACTCAATGCGTTTAACTGTTATTGATAAGTTACCATTAAGCAAAGCTCTAAACATTCTACTATAAATACCATGTGAGTAGATATCAAAGCCTTTATTGTCCACATCAGCACATATAATACATAACTGCTTGCTTGGTAGATTCTTGATATCTGTGGTTGTCATTTGCTTGCCATAATCCTTCAAATGGTTCTTAATGTCAAACTCAAATATTTTCGCTGACCCATACTTGAAAAAAAGCATGCTCAAAGCCAGTAATTTTGTGTTCGTATAATACCCGATGGAAATCAAGCCACACATCTTGAGGTGTTATACCATATATTGAAATCTGCTCAGTAATGGCAAATTTACTTCTACGCTCTGTATGCTCATGATTGATTCTGTAGGTATAAAAATCTTGTATCTTCGTCATTAACTCAGGGTATTTATCAAACAGATCAAACTCAACAACTCTTTGATATATCTCATCCAGTACACTATACACATAATACATTGGTATGATATCGTCGCTGTATTCCTCAAGATTTAAGAATTCTGTCAATACATGATTGACACTTCCAATTAACTCCTGATTGATTTCTGTCGTTTCCATAGCTTCAAGTGTTGCTTCAATGACTATCTTGAATCCTTTTGTTTTCTCAGCTTTTTTTGTAACGGTCATAGGAATCTTTGAAATTCACATCACGACACAAATCTCCAATGATGACTTCCATGTTTTGTAAATTGTAGTTTTTGACTTGCATAAACTTCTTCATGATAATTTGATCATAAGGATGTCTTGCTGCCGTAAATAAACGTCTAAAGCCATAGTTACTTCCAGACGACTTGGTACTGACTTCAAAGAGTGTTTTCATTATAATGTCATCTTTGAGTATTTTCTTAATAATATTGGTATTATTGTTCTTTTCTAGTATGTTAAGAAACATCTCAAAAGCCTGATGATCCGATACCTTACTGGCCATTTTGTTTGCCGAAGTATCAATAGTACTTAGGACATATAAATCTTTTAAGTACTTAATCGCCTCTTCTTTTGCTTCGTTCATTCTATCTCTTTTGAAATCATCTTCTACAATATCTATAATGATACTTTGTAATTTCACATCTATATTGGAAAAGGCTTGCTCAAAATAATAGGGAACTGTATGATACAAACGATTAATACGTGTTTTATAATTGTGGGTATTGAAGTGTTTTGAATAGTCACTTAGAAATTCACCTTTTTTTACAGATACCATAGCAATATCATTGAGAAAGCCCAAATCTTCTTTTGAAATAGGCACTCTTGCATCTGCAGTGATAGCAGAAACATCGTCAAGCCTTCAATAATTATTTTGTCATGTATTTTGAGACAAGTGGCAACTTCTTTTTTTTAACCAATCAAGTTGTTGCTTAAGTTCATTCACATAAAAATCATCTTTAGACTTAAGTTGTACCCTTACAAACTTAACCAAACCAGCAACTTTGGGATTATTTATTGGTACATCAATTTTGTAAATGACAGATTCAATGCTACTGCCACCGCTAAGAAAACCAGTTATGATTTCACATATCTTAACCGCCCTTTGCTGATCCCCCCCTTTTTCCTTAGACAATGCCATCTCTTTGACTGTTTCTCTTAATGTCCCAAATCCAACAATGAATGTACAGAATATTTGTATTTGATTATCCTTCAACTCTAAATCACTCATAAATAACCCTTTCTCATATCGTACTTATATATTTAGCAAATGCTTCAAGGTAATGCACCAGGTAGCCTGCTTTAGATACCACTTTATATTCTTTCGAAAACGCTTCATAAGGAATTGATTTTCTACCACCGCTTCTGGCTTTATTCCAATATTCTAAAATAGTTCCAAAGGTAGATAATAGAACTCATCCATTTGACTGAACCAAACTAAAACAAATGCCACACCTTTTTGGGCTTCAAATGCTTCCATATACTCAATCTGATGCTCGTGAATATTTTTAAGTGGAAAGTTTGAGCTTGCCGTTTCCTTAGCATCAAAGCAAATTGGAACACCCTGAATCACCCCCCCTATATAGTCCACACTACTTTTCTTCTCAAAATATGCTAGAGATATTGTACCCTTTTCCTTGCCCATTTTTATAGGCTTAATAGGGGGGTTGGTATCTTCTCAATACAGGCAAGCTTATGTTCCATGTATCTTTCATTAGTCAAATTCACCATTTCCTCTAGTGTACTACCCCCCCTTAACCCTCTTGACTGCCAATATGCCATAGTATCTCCTGTATCTATTTCTTTATTCTATTAATAGCCCTTGTGGCTTCCTCAGCAATGATTGGTCTTTCATCTCTCTTATAGCTACTAAGCATATTAATAACATCCTCGTTGTTAGTACCCTCATAGTAATTACCAAGCGCTACCAAGGCATTTCTTTGAAGTGTCCTTTTACCTCTCCATCCAGAAGATGTCATCCCATAGGATGCCTTAAACTCTTTGTTGGATATTCCTAATAAGGCATAAGGATTAACAAGGGGGGGGTTAACAATTAATTTTTCTTCATAATATGTATTGTTTTTAACCCCCCCTTGATTGGCTGGACATACGGTTTGGCAGATATCACAACCATATATTCTGTTACCAAGAATTGGCACTTCTGACTTGGTCAAAATTTTCTTCTGAGATAAATAGGAGGCACATAGATTACTATTAATTGTATAATTACCAGTAATTGCCTTACCAGGACAGAATTCTACACACCGCCTACAGTTTGCACACACATCTCTAGGTTCAATAACCTCATCCTTATTAGCATCTTCAATTTGATGGTCTATTATTAGGGCACCAATGTGAAAGTAACTGCCATACCTCTTATGATAACACATTCCATTTCGCCTTTGTATGACTAAACCCGAACGAACAGCTATAGCTCGGTCAATCAATGGAGAGGTATCAACGATTGCCTTACAAGTAATATCGAATCTTTGGCCTAACATCTTAACAAGTGAATCTAGATATCTTCCAATAACAATATGATAATCTTCACCCGCAGTTCCACTCGACATCCTTGCTATAGCATTTTCTACTATATATGGCGAATGGTTATATGGCACAACTATTACCACAAATGACTTGGCTCCACTTAAGATTTTAGAAGGCTGAACCATAGCTTCCATATCACTTCTAATTTCAAATTCACACGCCTCATTACTATCCAAGCGCTCCCTATAAATTGACTTGATTCCTGTGAAGGGTGCAGCACTGGCATACCCAACTTCAATGTCACCAAATTCTTTTACCATAGATTCAATTTCTAACTTTATTACTTTGTTATGACTGACCCCCCCGCTGATTTGATTCATTACATTGAACTCCCAAGGATTGCCTTAGTAATGGCCTCATGTTTGGATGAATCAATGCTTATTGATTGCGACTTTGACTCATTTATATCATTAATCATTAGTGCCGCATCCTCGAATATCTTTGTGTTAAGTTTTATGCCCTTTTGATTCATCATTGTCTGAACTTCTTGTCTTATTCGGTTATTGTCTTCACCAAACTCTTTTGACTTTGTAGCCAATACATATATATAGTCATTTGTTGAAACAACCATGTCAAGAAAGTAACTTTTTTTTACCACGTATCATAAGAATTTCTACTAATAGTGATACATGTTCAAACCCCCCCTTGAAGGGACTGAGTAAACTTTCATCAACACTTGCGTATTTCTTATAGGCCATATACCTTGCAAAGAATTGTGCAGTTGGCAATATTATGAGAACTGCTAAGATTGTGCCATAATTCTTGTTGGAACCTGTCAACAAATACCCAATTACATATATTGCCAAAAAAACCACCTAATCCTATAATGGCTTTTTTTAAACTGTCACTTTTTTGTTCATCTATGTAACCTAACGAACCTTTTGATATTGTTTTTTTCATTATTATCCCTCTTTTGGCAATGTAATCTCAAACACTGCACCACCTGATATATGATTGCCAGCCCTAATTGTTCCACCATGGCCATTAATAATTTCCTTTACTATGGCAAGACCTATACCCGAGTGACCCTTCTCACCTTTGTAAAACCTTTCGAAGACCAATGCCTCTTCATCTTCTTTAAAACCTACGCCGTCGTCAATCACCCTGATAACAACATCCTTTGACCTGTCAACCACTGATATTTTAATCACTGAAGTGGCATACCTTAATGCATTACTTAATAGATTTTCAAACACACTCAGAATTTTTTTCCTCATCCATTTTGAGTTCTAGACCACTTGGCACATTGCTCATATCCTCTTTTATGTTAATACCTAGTTCTTTTGCCAAAAGCTCTTGATCTACTATGGCAGTATTGATAAGCTTACTTAAGCTGCTATTCCTATAAGTATAGTCAAAATCGTTGTTAACCAGCTTAGATAGATATATGATTTCTTCAACTGTCTTCTTTAATTGTTGTGATTTACGTATGATAATGTCAAGACTCTTATCAACTTCATCGCCCTCAACAATCCCGTCTTTGATTGCTTCTGCATATCCCTGTATTGACATCAATGGTGTCTTAAGTTCATGAGAAGCATTCTGAAAAAACCTTTTGCGTTCATTCATATGAGCACTAATTGTATGATCCATAGTTAAAAATGCTCTCGAAAGTGCCTCTATCTCATCGTTGCTATTAATTACCTTAACTTCATGGGTTGGATCGTCTGTAGCCTTCACAATCTCATTGTGTAAAGCCTTGATTGGTTTAACAATTTTACTTCTTAAAACCATTGCTATGACTAAACCCACAGCCATTGCTATCAGCATACCCATGCCAAGAGCAAACCTCAAAACTCTGACACTTTGATTAATATAGTTAACATCAGTTATTAATAGTAAATAACCAATTTTTTTCTTCATCTTTGACCAGTTCCTTTACCACACTTAAGTAATTAGGGTTATCTTTGGTTACGATATCCTTAAGAACATCTTGAGGCATTTCTTCGTTACTTGCATATATAATCCTTCTATCTGAAGATAATAGAAATATATCAGCCGGAACCAAGCCTGATACATTTGAATTTCTCATATATGAAATCATTTTACGTGGTTCAGTCAATTCAAAACGGGATGATTCTATCAACTCAATAACGCTAGCGCTTTGAACTCTCAAATCTTCATATGCCTTCTTGGTTAATCTGTTGGTTACCACAGTATTAGTAATGCCTATTACAATTAGAAATGTAATTATGAGTAATATGATATAACTAGATAAAATTTTACGACTTATTGTCATCTTCAATTTTGTAACCAAACCCCCCCCAAACTGTAATAATCTCAAGGTGAGAATTATGCTCTTTTAGTTTCTTACGAACGCGCTTAATAACGTCATCAACAATTCTGATTTCACCAAAATAATCATAGCCCCCCCATACTTTCTCAAGTATCTGCTCTCTTGTCAACGGTACATTCACATTCTCAAATAGTACCTTTAAGGTATCAAATTCTTTGCCTGTTAATCCTATAGTCGAACCACTAATACTGACACTCCTTCGATCAAGATGGATTTGGACATCACGAACACTAAGTTCAGAGACTTTCTTTGTTATATCACTTCGTTCTAATCGACGAAAGATATTCTTTATGCGAACAATTAATTCTCTAGGCGAAAAGGGTTTACTTAAATAGTCATCAGCTCCTAGTTCTAGACCTATAATACGGTCAATCTCTTCACCTCTTGCAGAAACAAATATAATTGGCACATCGGAGACTTTTCTTATTTCTTTACACACTTCTAAGCCATCCATTCCAGGCATCATGATATCCATCACCAATAAATCTGGTTGAAGTCGTTCAACTTCCATGGCCACATCATTGCCATTCATAAATGTCGTTGTTTTAAAACCTTCTTTTTCAAGGTACTTGACAATCAAGGCTCTGATATCAGCTTCATCATCAATCACAAATATATGTCTCATTTTTCACCTCTGAAGTTACAGCTTTTTACAATGTTTCCATATATTATACCACAAGAAAGGCTATACCCAAAGTCCGAAAGCCCTTGAATATAGCCATTATAACGCTTATTTGCCTGTATGACCAAAGCCACCAGCACCACGTACAGTTTCTTCTAACTCATCTGTTACTTCCCAATCAATTTGCTCAATACGGTTAATGACCATCTGGGCAATTCTCTCACCTCGGTTAATGACAAAATCAGCTTCACCAAAATTAATCATAATGATTTTGATTTCACCTCTATAGTCTGCATCAATTGTACCAGGAGAATTGACTAAACTTATACCATGTTTGAAAGCCAGCCCACTTCTAGGTCTTATCTGCGCTTCATAGGAATCTGGTAAAGCAATCTTAAGCCCGGTTGGCACTAATTTTATCTCGCCTTTACCAAGTACAACAGGTTCATCTACCGCTGCAACCAAGTCAAGTCCTGCTGCTTGATCACTCATATACTTAGGTAACGGTAAATCTTTACTCTCCTCTGTTTGTTCTACATACACCTTGATTTTTTTGCATAATGTCTTCACCCTTTCTGTGTCTATTGAGCTTAGATTACCTACCAAAGATAAACTCATACAAGACTCTTTAAACATTTTTTTTAGCCATACTCATTATTGCTTCTATTGTAACCGCATCTATCCCTTCAACAATCTCCTCTTGGGTCTTAACTTTATCAAGTACCAGTTTGGATTTGCCATAATTGGACATACGGTTATTCATATTCTCATACCCTATGATTAGGTTACTCTTAATTTGCTCTTTGACACTATAAAGGGCATCATCATCAATACCTTTTTCAAGAAAATCATCCAGTTCCTTAAAAGTGTTCTCTATCACTTCTTCTGCAAGTGAAGGATTAAATGCGGCATATATATTGAACATACCTGTGGCTGCGTATGACTCTACATAAGAATAGATTGAATAAGTCAACCCCCCCTTATCTTCTCTAATCCCTAAGAACAATTTAGAATTAATGCCCCCCCCACCAATAATTGTGTTAAGAATCGACAATACATAGGTATCATCTGACAAATAGCTTATGGCTGGGAAATTCATAACCATGTGAACTTGCTCAATATCCTTGTCTTTGAAAATAAAACTATTATCCCTATTGAACTCAATACAACGGTAAGGTCCTGCCTTAGTTGAGATATCTTTGAAGGCATCTTCAAGTTCTTCAATTAACTTCTGTTCATCAAAAGAACCTGCCACTGCTATGACCATATTCGATGCAACATAGTGGTTGTCTAAATATTCAATAAGCCTTCTCTTGTAAAGCCATTGACATTCTCCTTGCTACCAAGTATGTCGAGTGATAGTGACGATGGCGACAATACTTTATTCTCTAGTTGATCATGTACGATATCTTCTGGAGAGTCTTCTGACATGGCAATCTCTTCTAATATTACACGTTTCTCTTTTTCTATTTCAGCTTTATCAAAAGCAGGATGTGTCAGCATATCCGCCAACACATCAATCGCTACATCTAAGTGTTGGTCTAGAGTATGTGCATAATAACAAGTATATTCTTTGGCTGTAAACGCATTAATACGTCCACCAATTCTGGCCATGTCTTCTGCAATTTGCTTGGCATCTCTTTTCTTTGAGCCTTTAAACATCATATGCTCGATAAAATGTGAAATTCCATTGTTCTCTTCATTCTCATCAATAGAGCCATTATGTATCCATATCCCAATAGAAACAGATTTAACTGAAGTCAACGATTCTGACACAAGGATCATACCATTTCGTAAAGTTGTGGTTTTAATCATGTTGCCTCCTGTGTTGCGGGTATTCTTCTACAAAATAAATTGGGCTGCTAAATAATTAGCAGCCCAAGAAAAGTTAATTTGATTTAGTCAAGTAATGCTTTCATTGATAAGTTGATTCTACCTTGGCTATCAACTTCCATAACTTTAACTTTAACCATTTGACCTTGGCTAAGTACATCTTCAACTTTGCTAACACGTTCTTTAGCAATCTTAGAGATATGAACCAATCCGTCTTTACCTGGTACTAACTCAACAAAGGCACCAAAGTTTGTTATTCTAACAACTTTTCCTTCGTAGATAGCTCCAACTTGAACACCACCAGCTATTGTCTCTACAATTGTTTTTGCCTCTGCAGTTTTGACTGGGTCAACACCACAGATAGATACGCGACCATCATCTTCGATGTCAATTGTTACACCAGTATCTTCGATGATTTGGTTGATGACTTTACCTCTTGGACCTACAACTTCACCAATCTTCTCTGGATCAATTCTAGTCTGAATAATCTTAGGTGCCGTTGCAGCAACATCTGCTCTTGGCTCACTAATTGCTTTTGCCATAACTTCATCAATGATGTAAGTTCTTGACTTCTTAGTATTAGCAATAGCATCTCTAATCATCTGCTCTGTAATACCGTGAACTTTCATGTCAAGTTGCATTGATGTAATTCCTTTATGTGTACCAGCAACTTTAAAGTCCATGTCGCCAAAGAAATCTTCAAGTCCTTGAATATCTGTAAGAATGATGTAATCATCATCGGTTTCACCTGTTACAAGACCAGCAGTGATACCAGCAACATGTGCTTTAAGTGGTACACCAGCAGCCATAAGTGCCAATGAACTTGCACAAATACTACCTTGTGAAGTTGAACCATTAGAACTAAGTACTTCCGATACACTTCTAATTGAGTATGGGAACTCATCTAGTGAAGGCAATACAGGAATTAAAGCTCTCTCCGCAAGGGCACCGTGACCTATTTCACGACGTCCTGGACCTCTTGAGGGTCTTGTTTCACCAACAGAATATGATGGGAAGTTATAGTGATGCATGTAATGTTTCTCAGTAACTAGAACATCAAGACCATCAATTCTTTGTCTCTCTGACATAGCGCCAAGCGTTACGATGTTAAGAACTTGAGTTTCACCTCTACTAAATAAACCTGAACCATGAACCACTGGTAGAATATCTACTTCTGAAGTCAAGGCACGAAGTGCATCTATAGCACGACCATCTGGACGTTTATGTTCTTTAAGAATCATGCGACGAACCGTTTTCTTTTGGTATTGGTAGAATGCTTCATCAATCCATGATTTCATATCAGCTTTTGACTCATCAGCTTCAACAATAGCAAGAACTTCTTCTTTGAGTGCATCAATGCGCTCAAATCTTTCTGACTTATCTTCTACATATACAGCTTCTTCGATTCTATCGTCACCAACAACTTCTTTAAGAAGTGCCATAACCTCATTAGGTACAGATGAATCAATATATGCTTGTTTTGGTTTACCTTCTTTTTCTTGAATTCCTTTGATCCACTGAACAATCTCTTTGTTTTGCTCATGTGCTTTGAAGATACCTTCAAGAACGACGTCTTCTGGAATTTCATTACCTTCTTGCTCAATCATTACGACTTTTGATTCGTTTGATGTAACAAGCAATACCATATCAGAAGTTTCTCTTTGAGCTAATGTTGGGTTAGCGACTAACTCACCATCACATAGGCCAATATATGTTGCAGCTGTTGGACCTTGGAATGGAATGTTTGAGATTGATAATGCGATTGAAGTACCAAGCATTGCTACCAACTCAGGCATACAATCTTGATCAACAGCAAGTACAGTGTTAACTACACCACAATCATTTCTATAATCCTTAGGGAATAAGGGTCTGATTGGACGGTCAATAAGTCTTGATGTTAATACCGCATTCTCTGATGGACGTGATTCTCTTTTGATAAATCCTCCAGGGATTTTACCGATTGAGTATAATTTCTCTTCATAATCCACACTTAGTGGGAAGAAGTCAATACCCTCTCTTGGTTTTTCTGATGCAGTTGCAGTAGATAATACCACTGTTTCGCCAAAGCTTGTCATACAAGCTCCACCTGCTAGGCCGGCAACTTTTCCGATTTCCACACTAAGTGTTCTACCGTTAAGTTCCAATGAATAAATTCTAGACATAATGTCTCCTTTCGCGCCTAGCTCCTTTTAGCCTTTAGTCACTAACTTTTATAGACTACAGCGTAGCTGTACGTTCTAAAAACCACTGACTAATGACTAACATGGATGGCTAGGCATTTTGATTTCGTTCGTCTTACATTATACAACAAATAAGTGAATAATGTAATCTTTTTAAATAAAACTATAGAGCGGAGATAAACTCCGCTCTATATATGATTATCTTCTTAGACCTAATTCTTTAATAAGATTACGGTAACCATCGATATCTTTATTTGAAAGATACTTAAGTAGTCCTCTTCTTTGACCAACTAACTTAAGAAGTCCTCTTCTTGAGTGGTGATCTTTTTTGTGCATCTTAAGATGCTCTGTTAGGTGATTGATTCTCCATGTAAGAAGTGCAATTTGAACTTCTGGTGAACCAGTATCTTGATCATTACGACCATACTTAGTGACAATCTCTTGTTTTACTTCTTTTGGCATTGCTGTTTGCATTGTAATCCTCCATTCGTGGCACGTAGCCACCTTATAAATTAATCGCCAGAAGCCAAGACATGGGCGGAGTCCCCCCCAACTATCCGAGCAACGGCTAACTTCCACAGAATATAGTACCATAGTAGAAGTGGTTTGTAAACAAAAATCGACCTAATTACCTGTTGATTCCAGTCGTATCATAGAGAACTCATTAAAGTAACTCATCACTTCATGAGCACGTTTCTTATCAAGTGTTATTAGCTTAAGTTTTTTTTACATTTTCTATCTTAATTGAAATAGTGTATAAACCAAAAACCGCTTCCTTCATTTGTACAGTTTCAATCTTATCAACATCAACATATTCACTATTAATAAATATACGTTGCTGATCAATATATATAGCACTAACATAAGAAAACATGCAAAATACTGGCAAGAATATATAGAATAAACCTGTATCTACTTTGCCATAAACCAACACTTCACGTATAAGCATGCCTACAAAAAAAAGTGGCTATACCATAACCAATGGTGTTGACTGCACCGTCGAACATAATTATTTTCTTCATTTTCTCTTTTTTTTCGCAATCAATGAAACTTGAATAGATTTGATGAACATGGTAGATAAGATTCCAAATATAACTGAAAAACTTATGGCAACAATTATCTCCCACCCACTTCTTTTCGGACTTAACAATAGACCCATGGTTATAAACACCACAAAGCCTATCATGATGATAGCATTCCCCCCCTTTAAGCCATCAATACGATTTAACATAGTTACCTCCTTATTTTGTTGGTATAGCATTTTTTTATCTTTTATTTATTAAACACCCATATTAATTATACCAAAACTGATGTGATATGCAAACAAAAAGAGATTAGCCTTATGGCCAATCTCTATAGCTTATTATTCCCATTATTATAGTGATTTAAAATAGTTCTCTAAGTTAACCAAATCCTCTTTTATAAGGGCTATTAAATGGTCAAGTGATTCAAGCTCATACTCTTCTCTAAGGAAATGTGCAATATCAATTTGAATGGTTTCACCATAAATCATTTTGTCAAACTCAAGAATATATGTTTCAACCACCATTTCACCACTTATGGAGCCTGGCTTAATGCAACATTGGTGATACTCTTATACTTAATCCCTTCTACAGTTGTATAAGAAGCATATACCCCCCGTTTGGTGGTAATATTTTTGATGAAGCAGTGTTCAGGTTAGCGGTTGGAAATCCAATTGTCCTTCCAATTGCACGTCCATGTTCAACTACACCAATGACAGGAAAATCTCTACCTGTCAACTCCTTAAACATCTCCATATCCCCCCCTTCTTTTAGAACTTCTCTAACCCAAGTACTGCTTATTGTTCTTTCATGGTCACAAACTTTCTCAAAAGCAATCACATCATAATCATAGGATTTACCAAGTTCTTTAAGCATAGTAACATCGCCTGCTCTCCTACTACCAAACCTAAAATCCTCACCAACAATGACACACTTTGCATGCAATTGATTGGCAATGACCACATCCACAAATTCTTCTGGTGCAGTTTTGGCAACATCCATAGTGAAAGGAAACTCGATATAATAATCAATGCCCAAATCACTAACTACACCTCTTTTTTCGTCAGGTGTAAATATGATATCTTTCTCATCTTTCCCCCCCATCACCACATAAGTTGGGTGAGGTCTGAATGTGAATAATGCTGTAGCAACACCAAGTTCTTTACCTTTTCTTATTGCTTCATTTATTAATAACTGATGCCCCCCCTTGTGAACACCATCAAAATTACCAAATACAACCACACATTCAGGAATTTCAAATTTCATACTTTGAATGATAGCTTCCATGATTACATCCTCTCTTTAACTCTGTTTACGAATATTGAAGAACTTTATAGGTACTATTTGTTTTTTTATTTACTGACCATTCATAAATTCCCATATAGTCATCTTCTTCATTATACACATTAAGTGGTGTTTTATCCAACCATGTCTTCTTTACTTTTGCTGCTTCAGGTGGCAATTTATTACCATTGTCAAGTAACTTATAATAATCCCTGCCAATAACGACCCGCTCATAATCAAACAAACTATCTATGTCAATAACACTATCATCAAGTTGTTTTAGAGCGACCAAATCCCTAATTTGATTAAGTGTGTGGGCATCTTCTAACTTAAATAAACCCGATGCCGTTCTCTCAAGTGATGTCATATGACCGCAAGTCCCAAGAGACTCTGATATATCTCTACAGAGGGTACGGATATAAGTGCCTTTAGAACAATTGACTGTCATGGATATATTTGGCAAGTTAATTTGTATGTCGGCGATTGAATGAATTGTTATACGTCTTTTCTGACGCTCTACTTCAATACCTTCTCTTGCCAAATCATATAGCTTTCTACCACCAATCTTAATAGCCGAATACATTGGTGGAATCTGATCAACATCTCCTATGAAATTACCTATAGTATCATACACCATCGTATCACTTATACCATCATAAGGCATTTGTGAAACAACTTCACCCGTATAATCTTGGGTATCAGTCTCCGCGCCAAGTTTGAACGTCGCTCTATAAATCTTATCTTTATCCGTTAATAGACCTGCTACTTTGGTTCCTTTCCCAAGACAGATTGGCAGTACACCTGTCGCTTCTGGGTCAAGGGTGCCTGTATGCCCAATCTTTTTTTGACCTAAAACACCTCTAAGAATAGCCACAACATCATGAGATGTGTAGCCTTTTTCTTTGTAAATATTTAATATTCCATTGTACATATGAAGCTCCTAATCATTTAATTGAAGTCCAATGACTTCCATAACAGCATCGATAGCCTCATCAATTGTTCCATCAAATTTTGCACCTGAAGCCTTAATGTGACCACCACCATCAAATTTCTTGGCAACTTCACAAACATCCACTGCACCCTTTGACCTTAAGCTAATCTTATAAGTCGATTCATCAAGGGCATAGAAAAAAACTGCCACTTCAACACCTTGAATTTCGTTCATATATTGTACGATACTCTCAGTATGGGCTTTGGTAATGTCAAGCTCTTCAAAATCGCTGGCCTTAAGATAAGAGACAGCCACTTTTTCATTTTCAAGCATAACAAGTCTAGCATAGGCCAAACCTTGAGCTTTCATAGCCTTATATGGTTTCTCAAAAAACATCTTGTTAATCATGGAAGTATAATCAATACCAAATCTAATCAAGTCTGCAGCTGCATGATGTGTCGATGGCTTGGTATTGCTATGTTTAAATGCACCTGTGTCATAGATAATACCTGTATACAGCGCTTTTGCAATCTCTTTATTTAATATACCATCAATATCAATCATATTGTAAACCATTTCACTGGTAGAACTGGCATACTCATCTACAAAGTTGATGTCACCAAAGTGTGTATTGCTTGCATGATGATCTATATTTATGACTTCTTTGGCCCTAGCTGATAAAACAGCAAAAATACCAAGTCTTTCAAGATCACCTGTATCAAGAGATATTAGCAAATCGATTTCCTCTGGTATCGTCTCATCAACCCACTCATCAACAGGCAAATGGTTATAGCCTGTTGGAGGGTCTTTGAGTAAGACACGGCAACTAACATCACATTTCTCAAGCAGCATGGCAAGTCCTAATGTTGCACCTATGCAATCACCATCAGGATGCTCATGACCAACCAGATATATACGATTATAATTCCTTGATATCTTAATCAATTCTGATAATTTCATTTGTCCGCTCCTAATTAAGCTTCCTCATCATCATGTTTCACAACTTTATCAATGAGCTGATATCTCAACGCCATATTCAATAGAGTGATCTATAACAAAAGTCAATTGTGGTGTGTTTCTTAAGTTAGTTCTGTGTGCAAGCTCTGAACGAATGTGTCCAGCTGAACTCTTAAGTCCTTCCATTGTATCCTTTTGCTCTTTCTCTTCACCCATAACACTAACATAGACTTTGCAAAACTTTAAGTCTGGCGTTACATCTACTTTAACAATTGATGTCAACGGGCTAACACGTGGGTCTTTGATATCTCCACGTAAAATATTACTGAGGTCATTATGAACCTCTTGGTTTATTCTTATTAGTCTATTACTATTTTTTTTCATAGTTATTACCTCTTTTCTTGCTAAGTGCATCCGGAATGTACTAAAGTAATTCCCGAACCTTTAAAAGTAAGTACGGGATATACTAAAGTAATTCCGTACTTTAAAAGCAGTTCCGGACTATACAATTTTAGTTTGACTAAATTTGTACAATCCGGTCTCGTCACAATCAGCCTTGGACTAATTGTGACTTACCGTCGAAATCGAAAGTGATAATAATGCTAACTTGAGCGCATTATTATCTTTCGATTTCTTCCATAACAAATGCTTCAACAACATCGCCTTCTTTAAGGTCGTTGTATTTATCCAACATTACACCACATTCGTAACCTGTAGCAACTTCTTTAACATCATCTTTGAAACGCTTAAGTGAAGCTAGTTCACCTTCAAAGATAACAATGTTGTCACGGTTTAGACGTACTTGTGAGTTACGTTGAACTTTACCATCAAGAACATAACCACCACCGATTGTACCAACACCTGACACTTTGAATGTCTGACGAATTTCGATATGACCAATAACCTTCTCTTCAAAGATTGGGTCAAGCATACCTTTCATAGCAGCTTGGATATCTTCAATAGCATTGTAGATAACGCGGTATAATCTAAGGTCAATGGCTTCCGCATCAGCAACTGTTTTAGCACTCGTCTCAGGACGTACATTGAAACCAATAATGATTGCATTAGATGCTGAAGCAACATAACGTCTGTCTCTGTTACAGCACCAACACCACCGTGAATAACTCTAATAACAACTTCCTCATTAGATAATTTCATCAGACTTTGCTTAACTGCTTCAACAGAACCTTGTGTATCTGCCTTAACAATAATGTTAAGCTCTTTCATCTCTCCAACTTGGATTTGATGGAACAAGTCATCAAGTGTTACTTTTTGAGGTGTTGTTTGAATCATCTTAACTCTGTTTTGATCTACAACCTTCTCAGCAATATGTCTTGCTTCTTTTTCGTTCTTAGCTGTGTAGAATGCATCACCAGCTGTTGGTACTTCTGATAGTCCAAGTACCTCAACAGGTGTTGATGGACCTGCACTCTTAACACGACGTCCTTTATCATCAATCATAGCTCTAATACGACCATATGCTGGACCTGCAATGATTGCATCTCCTACTTTTAATGTACCATTGCTAATAAGTACAGTAGCAACTGGACCTCTACCCTTATCAAGTTGAGCCTCTATGATTGTTCCATTAGCCTTCTTCTTAGGATTAGCCTTATATGTCTCTACTTCTGATACAAGAATAATCATATCAAGTAGTTCATTAAGATTTGTCTTTTCAATGGCTGACACTTGAACACAGATTGTGTCTCCACCCCCCCATGCTTCTGGTACAAGTTCATATTCAACAAGTTCTTGAAGTACGCGGTCTGGGTTAGCACCTGGTTTATCGATTTTGTTAACAGCTACAATAATCTGAACCCCCCTGCCGCCTTGGCATGGTTAATTGCTTCAACTGTCTGTGGCATAACACCATCATCAGCTGCAACAACAAGAATTGCTATGTCTGTAGCCATTGCACCACGTAGTCTCATAGCAGTAAATGCTTCATGACCTGGTGTATCTAAGAATGTAATTGTCTCACCTGAATCAAGACCTACTACTGATGCACCAATATGTTGTGTGATACCACCATGCTCACGTGCTGTTACATTACTTTCACGTAATGCATCAAGTAATGAAGTTTTACCATGATCAACGTGACCCATTACCACAACAATAGGAGATCTTTTTTTTCAAGATCCGCTTCATCATCTTCAAGATCATCACCTGCTTTGAAGAATTCTTCTACAATGTCCTTCTCAGGCTCTCTTTCAGCAAGTAAATCGTATTCAAGAGCAATTTCTTCAGCAAGTTCGAAATTGATTTCTTGATTTGCAGTAGCCATAATACCTCGCATCATTAAGTTCTTAATGATGTCAGATACCTGAGTATCAAGCTTATCAGCTAAAACACTTACAGCTACATTATCAGGAATCTCAATAAATTCCTTCTCTTCTTCAACTTCGTCAACTTGCTTATGACGCTTCTTATTTGTTTTCTCAATCGGCTCTTGTTCCGTATCTGTTTGCTTACGTTCAGCTCTCTTAGCTTTTTTTTGCTTCTGCTTCAGCTTTTTTTCTTTGCTTCAAGCTCAGCTTTCTTTTTAGCTTCTTCAGCTTTACGCTTTTCTTCTGCTTTTCTTCTGGCTTCTGCTTCAGCTTTTTTCTTAGCCTCAGCTTCACGTTTCTTCTTCTCAGATTCTGCTCTCGCCTTCTTAGCAGCTTCTGCTTTGGCTGTCGATTCAGCTTCAGCTTTTCTACGTCTTGCTGCTTCTGTTGCTTTCTTCTTCGCAGCATTATATCTTTTAACAATTAATGCATGGTCCTCTTCCGTAATTGCACTCATATGACTCTCTGCATTAATCTTCATTTTCTTCAAAACGCCTAATAACGCTTTGTTACTCATTTTTAACTCTTTAGCTAATTCATGAACTCTAATATTCGACATCAAACTACCTCCGTGTTATTGTCTACAACGCCAACTTGGACTTAATAGTCTTAGCGAACCCTTCATCGGCAATTCCTATGGTTGCGCGGTACTCTTTACCAATCGCTCCGCCTAGGGTTGCCTTCTCACCAAACTCGATTAAATCAATGTTACGGTATGTACACATATTGTTAAACTTCTTTTTTTGTGTTATCAGAAGCATCAACCGCCACAATACATAAGAAAACTTCGCCACTTTTGATGGCCATCTCTACTGTTTGCTCACCTGATACCACTTTGCCTGCCTTCATTGCTAACCCTATAAGAGATAATGTCTTATTCAATGGCTTCTATCTCTTTTCTTAAGGATCTATATACTTCTTCAGGAATTTTACCACTAAAAGCCCTCTCAAGACCTTTTGACTTCTCCGCTTTGACAAAACAATCTACGCTTTTGCAGACATAAGCGCCACGACCATTCATCTTTCCCGTAAGGTCAACATTGTAGTCACCTTCTTTTGATCTTACAACACGGATTAGTGATTTTTTTTCTTTCATTTCCTGACATCCAAGACATTTACGCATTGGAAATTTTTTTTGTCATATCGATTACTCCTCTTCAAACAAATCATCAGAGTCATTTCCGAAATCTTCATCAAGGTCTAAGTCCTCTTCATCAAATGTAAATCCGAAGTCCATCTCGTCGTCTTCATCCAAAGCAAAGTCATCTGTATCCACATCTTTTGCTGCAGCCTTGTTGGCAGCTTCCTCTTCGAGGAATTGCTCAAATGGGTTATCAGCCTTTTCAACTTCAACTATGAAGTCAGTTTCCTTGGCTTGTGTCTCACTCTTAATGTCGATTCTGTAACCTGTAAGTTTAGCAGCCAATCTTGCATTTTGTCCTTCTTTACCAATTGCAAGAGACAATTGATAATCAGGCACAACAACTTTGGCACTTTTTTCATTTGGATCAACGACTACTTTGACAACTTTTGATGGGCTAAGTGCAGCCGCAATAAAGCTCTCAGGAGTTTCATTCCATGGAATGATGTCTATCTTTTCACCTTTTAACTCATGTACAATGATTCCTACACGAGCACCATTATGCCCAACACATGAACCAACTGGATCAACGTCTGGGTTGGTTGAATGTACTGCAATCTTTGTTCTTGAACCCGCTTCACGAGCAACAGATTTGATTTCAACAACACCATCATGAACTTCTGGTACTTCTTGCTCAAACAACCTCTTAATTAGCTCTGGGTGCGTTCTTGAAACATAGACTTTTGGTCCTTTGGTACTTTCTTTAACTTCAACGACATAGACCTTAAGTCTTTCATTTGGTGAATAGGACTCTCCAGGAATCTGTTCTTTCTCAGTCATAATCGCATCAATCTTACCTAAGTTGATAACGATGTTGTTCTTCACTTCTCTTTGAATAATTCCAGTAACGACTTCCTTTTCTTTTGAGATGTATTGGTTAAACAATACTTCTCTCTCAGCTTCACGAATCTTTTGAACAACAACTTGCTTGGCTTTTTGCGCCGCAATACGTCCAAAGTTCTTAGGTGTAATCTCAATCTGCACGATATCACCCATTGCGTAATCTGGATTCATTGTAACTGCTTCTTCCAAAGTCATTTCTATCTGGTCGTTCTCTACAACTTCAACAACCTCTTTTTCAGCATGACAGATACATCACCTTTGTCTCTGTCAATTGTTACTACAACATTGGTTGATGCACCAAAATTATTTTTACATGCTGTAATCAGTGAATTCTCGATTGCCTCAATCAATACTTCCTTACTGATTCCCTTTTCCTTCTCAATTTGTGCCAATGCCTGAATGAATTCAGCATTCATGATTATATCCTCCTTAGAATGATTTATAAGCTAAAATACAACAGATAGTCTAATTAGGGCGACAGCATTTCTCTCGAACGTCTTATCTTCCCCCCCATCAATCTCAATAACCATCTCAGTCTTCGTATAACTTTTTAATTGACCGACAAATTCCTTTTGCCCGTCTATGGACTTGTAAAGCTTAAACTCTACATCTTTGCCAATACTACGCTCAAAGTCTTTGTCTTTTTTTTAGTGGACGGTCAAGTCCTGGCGAACTCACTTCAAGGATATAAGCATCTCTTATTGGGTCTTTAGCATCTAGTATCTCTTCAAACGCTCTACTTACCACTTCACAATCGCTGATTGCAACGCCACCTTCTTTATCAATATAAACTCTAAGGTAGAAGTGTCCTAATTCCTTAACGTATTCAACGTCAACCAGTTCAACACCGTGTTCTTTTACAATTGGTACAAGCAATTCTTCAGCGATACTTTCTATTCTGTCCTTGTTTGCCATGTCTTCACATCCTTTCATCGTGTAATAGCCTTAAACACATACAAAGAGTGGACCGAAAGTCCACTCTTAGATTAGTATTATTATTAAGTTAAAGTTATTGTATCATATAACACAATTGAATACAAGACGTTAATAGGCTTTCTCATTGTTTGAAATCACTTATCATAAAACATCTCTTGACAAATAATCAAAAGTTCTTTGATATGCATACACAACCAAGGATCAAAATGCTTGCCTGAATTGTCTCGCACCTCTGCTTCAATAGCCTCAAAATCCATGGCATCCCTATAAGGTTGGTCTGTGGCCATGGTATCAATTGCTTCACATAGAGCAATAATCCTAGCACCTAAGTGTATGTCACCACCACTGAGGCCATTTGGGTAGCCACTTCCATCAAACTTCTCATGATGGTCTCTAACAATAATTTGAATTTCTTTTAAATCATCATAATCCCCCCCTAAGTAGTCAAGAGCATTGCTTGGGTGATTCCTTATTTGCATCCATTCGTCTTCTGACAATGGTCCTGATTTATCTAATATACCATCTGCCATACTTAACATACCAATATCATGGAGATAGCCTGCAACACCAATTAACTCTGTCATCTCAGAATCAATTCCAAGATATTCAGATAACCATTTGGATAATTTAGCAATACGTTCACCATGACCTTTATTAAAATGTAACTTATGCTCTATTGCTTGGGTTAAAACTTTAATGATGACGTCCGATTCCACCGAAATGGACTTTTTCTTACTAGAACAACCACCACATGAACCACAATCACTCAATTTAACACCGACCTTCTACTCGAATTTCTTGTTCCTTTCCATTAGTTCAACTACAGCCTCTCTAGGGTCTTTATCGTTGAACAGAACTTCATTCACTTGCTCAATAATAGGTAATTCTACATCATACTTGTCCGCTAGTGAACAAGCTGCTTTGGCAGCATAAACACCTTCGACAACCATCTGCACCTCTTCTTGAGCTTCAGCTAAGGTGGCCCCCCCTTTTCCAATAAGTATACCCGCACGTCTATTACGACTATGCATACTTGTACATGTAACAATCAAATCACCTATACCAGACAAACCACTAAAGGATTTATCCGAAGCACCCATAGCAAGACCAAGTCTTGAAATCTCAGTAATACCACGGGTCATAAGTGCAGCTTTGGTATTATCGCCAAAACCTAAACCATCTGATATACCAGCGGCAAGTGCAATAACATTCTTAAGTGCACCACCCATTTCAACCCCCCCTATGACATCCTCACTGCCATAAACCCTGAAATACTGGTTCATAAATGTATCTTGAATCTTCTTAACAACATCCTTGTGTTTACACGCTGCAACCACGGAAGTAGGAATTCCCCCCCTAGCCACTTCTTCAGCGTGACTTGGTCCAGATAGAACCGCCACAGGATTACTTGGTAGAACCTCACTAATAATCTGTTCAAGGGTATAGAGTGTTTCATCTTCTAAACCTTTTGCAACATTTATCAGTATCTGATTGTCACTGATATATGATTTTACCATATCTGCAGTAGATCTTACAAATCTTGATGGCACTGCAAAGACAATCATGTCAGAACCTTCTATTGCCACTTTGGCATCACTTGTAATAAGTATGTCCTTATTGATTGGAATACCTGGAAGGTTATTAATATGCTCATGATTTTCATTAAGCATCGCTACTTCCTCTTCAAAGATTGACCATACTGCCACATCATGTCTATTATTTTTAAGTAGTATTGCCAGAGCAATGCCCCCCCAGCTTCCTGAGCCTAGTACACTAATCTTCATTGATATTCTCCTATATTAAACTTCATCAACAGGCTTCTTGCTTCGCCCAAGCTTATTCTCTTCACCACGTATTAATCGGCCGATATTTGCCTTATGTCTATAAATGGCAACAATGGCAAGGGCTACAGTTAATATGAGTTCTTGATAACGGCCAGGGTATACAATCGCTATACCAATAGGCATCAAGCTAACCAAAATAATGGATCCAAGAGACACATATTTGGTTTTGATGATAACAGCAGCTGATATTGCCCAAGCCACCAAACCGATACGAATATCATAAGCCAACAATAGACCAAGTGTCGATGCAATCCCTTTTCCACCTTTAAAACCAAGGACCACTGGCCAGTTATGACCTACAACCACACCTATACCTGCATATAAGCCTGCCAACGAATCATCAAAGTATATTCTTAAGATTACAACAGCTAATACAGCCTTTAGGATATCACCAACAAAAGCAATCAGACCCAGCTTCCACCCCCCCATGACACGAACCGCATTGGTTGCCCCCCCCGAGTTACCACTACCATGCTCTCTAATATCAAGCTTTTTCACTGTTTTCCCCCCCAGAATATAAGACGTCTGGAAGTTACCTACCAAATAACCAATCAAAATACTAATTCCGTAAATCATCCCATTAAATCCTTTCCTTAACTCATACTTTATTCTTATTACAATTTCTTATTCCTTATCTTTTCTTTCCCTAATAAGCATCTTAAGAGGTGTTCCTTTGAAACCAAAGGCTTCCCTTAACCTATTTTCTATATACCTTGTATAAGAAAAATGGGTCAACTCTTTGTCATTAACAAACATAACAAAAGTTGGAGGCTTAATTGCCACTTGAGTCATATAATAGATCTTCAAACGGCGACCTTTATCAGATGGCGGTTGGTTCATAGCCATAGCATCGTAGAGTATATCGTTAAGTACACCTGTTTGAATTCTCAAAGTCTGATTCTGTATAACCATGTCAATGGTTTCAAATAACTTATTAATCCTTTGTCCTGTTTTTGCAGAAATAAAGACGATTGGTGCATAGGTCATGTATGACAAAGTCACCTGAACAGTATCAAGGAAACGATACATGGTCTTATCATTCTTCTCGATAGCGTCCCATTTGTTAACAGCAATAATGGCACCTTTTCCCCCCCTATCGTGGGCAATACCTGCAATCTTAGCATCTTGCTCAGTAATACCTTCTTCAGCATCAATCATCATAACAACAATATCAGCTTTATCAATGGCAGCAACTGCTCTAATAATACTAAAACGTTCAATTTCTTCTTTTATTTTGTTCTTACGTCTTAACCCCCCCGCTGTATCAATAAAGACATATTCTTTATCATCAAAGATAACTTTGGAGTCAACTGCATCTCTTGTTGTACCAGCTATTTCACTGACAATATGTCGCTCTTCACCAAGGATTTTGTTAACCAATGACGATTTTCCTACATTAGGCTTACCAATGATAGCAACTTTGGTGATTTCTTCTTCTTCCTCGTCCTCAACTGGCTCAAAGAAATGTTTGACTACTTCGTCTAGAAGGTCTCCCATACCAACTTTGTTAATAGCTGACAAAGGCATTGGCTCACCTAGTCCTAGATTATAGAACTCATAAACGTCAAACTGCATCTTGTCAAAATTATCTACCTTGTTTACACACAAGACCATTGGCTTTTGGCTCTTTCGTAGCATATCCGCTACTTTTGTATCTGTATCTGTAACACCTGTTTGAACATCAACAACAAACATTATAACATCAGCTGCTGCAATTGCCTCTTCAGCTTGAAAGCGCATCTGTGACAAAATCACATCACTCGAATCTGGTTCGATACCACCAGTATCAATGATGGTAAAATTAAAGTTCAGCCACTCGACATCAGCATATATCCTATCTCTAGTGACACCGGGTGTATCTTGAACAATCGAGATTCTCTGGCCCGCCATCATATTGAAGATGGTTGACTTACCCACATTGGGTCTTCCTACGACTGCTACTATTGGTTTTCTACTCATTGTTATTCTCCTGCTTTCTAACACTTGTATCTCCTACAACAGCTTTAACCAAATCATCGCCTATGTAACTAACAAGTTCAACCGGGACATCTATCCCATTTTTCAGTGCTTGCAAAGTGACATCATCCAGTAAAATGTCTTCGCCACTTCTTAATATATTATCTGGTAACAATAAGACGTCACCAAGGTCTTTTCCTTTTAGTTGATTAAGGATATCTGATCCTACCAATAAGCCTGACACTGTAATCATCTCACCAAAATAGTCATTCCTAATCCCAATCACATTGACTTCAAGGCCAGGTACTTTATCCATTAAACTACTCATCAACCGCTCTAAGATTGGTTGAATTAACATACCAGTAGCAATTGTAACACGTCTAGTAACAACACCAACCAACGCATCATCATCTGCCCCCCCAGACGTCTTGTCTATTGCATCAATACAATCCAATGCCGTATCAATAAGCAACCGGGTCATACCAACACCATTTTCAAGCTGTAGGTAGCCATCATAAGTATCTTCTTCTGGCACTTCTAGACCAGCCATTATATAGAATTCGTCACCCAGATGAATGAAATGACATCCATGTTCCTTATAAAGTTGGTCCTGCCAGCGTCTCACTGTGTTAACAACATCCAAACAATCCTCTTTGGTAAAGGGTTCAAGTGGATAAAGACCTTCACGGTGTTTGGATAAACCTACAGGAACTACAGATACAGATTGCATATGAGGCAAATAAGCACTAAGTACTTTAATGGTATAATCAAGTTCGTCTTTATCATTAAGGCCTTTGCATAGAACGATTTGTCCGTTCATCCTTATATTCGCTTCATATAAACGATCCATATACTCTGCAATCTTACCAGAGTTCTTATTTTTTTAGCATGGTTTTTCGTAGTTCAAGATTCATGGTATGGACCGAAATGTTAATAGGTGATAAATGATACTCTATCACTCTACTGACTTCTCGCTCCGTCATGTTGGTCAAGGTTATATAATTGCCCTGCAAGAATGATAATCTAGCGTCATCATCTTTAAAGTACAAGGTTTCCCTCATACCTTTTGGCAACTGATCAATGAAGCAAAAAAAACACATCCATTACGACAAGACCTGTATTCATCCATCAAATTATTATCAAAAACAAGACCTAAGTCTTCTTCTTCATCTTTTTCAATCTCATATAACCACGCTTCGTCATGATTTTTCTTATAAATGACCAAATCAATCAGCTCATCTTTAACCAACAAATGATAATCAAGTGCATCGTTTACCACTTTCTCATTTATACTAACAAGCCTGTCACCTGGTTCTATACCAAGTTCCATAGCAATGCTATATGGTTCAACATCCAGAATTATATGTTGTTTATCTTCATCTTTATGGTATTGCTTTAATTCCATTATTACACCAACCATCTATTAACGATTACGTTTGCCCATTCTATGCTAAGGATAACATAGCAGCAAGGCTACCTCTTTCGCTTCCCATAACACGATGTGAATAGAAATCATCACTATAACACTTGGTACATACATCTGTCACAACAATGTTTTCAAGTGGGATACCTGCCTCCAAAAGCCCTATCTTATTGGCTTCATGAAGGTTAAGCATGTAATGCTTCTCATCCACTTTCTTCGCAATCTTGTCAATTATATCATGATCGCCCCCCCTATTTTCAAACTCATTTATCACATCTTGGCTGACTTCATAACAACACTGACCAATTGAAGGTCCTATCCCAACCAAAATATCACTAGGATTACAGTCATATGTCTCCATCATTTGATCAACTGTGATCTTGCCTATACCTTTGACTGTTCCTCTCCATCCTGCATGAGATAAGGCTATAACCTTCCTCTTTGGATCTAGAAAGAATAGGGGGGGTACACAATCTGCATAGAATGTCACAAGAGTAACACCTACTTGGTCGGTCATAAGTCCATCTACGCCGATAATATCAGACGTAATATCTAATCCTTTACCAACATCCTCTAAGCCTACCTTACGTACAACAGCTTCATGAATCTGATCGCTAAAGACAAGACTTTCCCTTCTAACCCCCCCAATAGCCGCAGAGAATCTGTTAAAATTCTCATCCACAGCAAAGTTTAGATCACCTCTTGATTTTGACAGATTCATGGACTCAAATACACCCGAACTAATACCACCATGTTTGGTTGAAAATCCATGCAACACACTGCCGGTTTTGTCAAAATGAGGGAAGCTTAAATAAACAACCTCCTTATTCCTATGTGTACTTAGGGTGACACTGGGTGTATCTATTAATTTCCTTATCATACGCTTACCTAATCCTTATATTATTAAACATTTAACTAGAACATATACTTACGGGACAATTCAAAAGCATTGGCATAATGGCTTATCTCTTCTTCTAGTATATCAATTATATCAAAACGCATGGAGTGATTATATAGGCCATGTTGCTTGACATACGACATAGCTGTTTTCATCATCCTGTTTTGTTTACTCTTGGTAACAAATTCAAAAGGTTTACCCTTATTATCACTCTGCCTATACTTAACCTCAACAAAAACATAGGTTTGGCCATCCATCATAATGATGTCAATTTCACCAAACCTTGTATAATAATTCATCTTTATGTATTTGTAGCCTTTACGACACAAATATTCTTTTGCCATAGTCTCGTAGTGACGACCGAGTGCTCTTTTATCCATAAGCCTCTCCCAAAACCTACTGCCACTTACATCTTGTCTCTCAACTTATCTAGGTCTGTCACAAAAACCATTATCTCAGCCACTACTGTATACAGTTCAGGTGGAATATAGTCACCAATGTCTATTTTTGTCAATTCCTCTGCCAATTTCTCATCTCTATAGATAGGCACAGCTGATTCTTCTGCGTTTTCCAGAATCTTATCGGCTATAATACCCTTACCTTTAGCAACGACACTTGGTGCATCTTCACCTTGTATGTACTTTATTGCTGCTGCTGCTTTTTTTTCTTCTCAGCCATACCATCACGCTCTCATATCAAATGTATACCGTTTAAGTTCCATTTTCTTACCATCTTCATCTAGAAAATCCTTGGTTACATCAAATGCCTCTTCAAGAGGTAAAACTGACGCACCCATAATATTGAAACCTTTTTCATTTAACATCTTATGCAGTTTGTAGACATGGTCCTTCATAACTTGAATCTGATCTTGGTCGGTCATGTAGAATTTCACATCCACATTTTTGGCCGTCTTCTTAACATATATATCTGTATGGCCAAGGTTAAGCAAATCAAGTCTAACCAAAGCTGTAATTGTGTCCGAATCCTTTTTCATTGCACTCTTGTCATTCATCACATAGAATTCTGAGTTAAGGAGTTTATCTCCAAGTAACATAGGCAGATGTATCATATTGAAATCTTGATTCATTACATTCATAAACTCTACAGACGCCTTAACATTGCCCGCCTCTTTAGCCACAGAGTTTTCTGCCCCCCCAAGGAGGTTTTCACTGGATTCAATCAATGATGTGACCTTATCGTGTAATTTGGTAAAATAGTTTCGAAGCTCTGAAACATCCTCTAATGTACCTTCTGTCATCAATAATCCTTTGGCTATGGTAGCATAAGTGCTCTGTTCTTTGACAGAGCTTGTGAAATCTCTTAGCTGCTGATGGGTGAAAAGTCCTTTCTGGGCTAGAAACTGCATTTCTTTGACAGTTATGGACTCTGGTAGTGAAATACCCGTCTCTGTTTTAATGGTCGTAATTAGCTTTTCAAAATCACCACTTAACATCATTTTAGCAATGGGTACATCAAGAGATTTTGGCAACTGACTTACATTTTTGTCATCACTTGATACATTAGCATTGTCACTAGTAGTAATAACACCTTCATTAGATGTGGGTAAGCCTTTGTTGGTGACAACTTGCTCACCTTTTTCATTAACAACTTGTGCCTCTTGACCATTCACCACAATAGGGGGGGTGCCATCTTTAGAGACCATCGCGCTTCCTTCTTTAGCCGTCATTTGTACAGAAGTTTCTTTACTCAACTGTCCAAGCAGGTCATTAATATCCTTAAGAAATGTCATTGCTTCTTTATTATCCGTAATAACATTCAGTACTTCTTGTTCATTACTTGAAAGTGAACTTGAACTGGTAATATCCTCAGCTAGAGATGCTATCCCCCCCTTCATAAGGGCATGCTCATTATTCTCAAGCATGGTCATCTGATTTAGATTCTCTGAATTAACTGGGATATGATGTTTGTTCATAAATACCAACTGCTTTAGAGAAGCCTCAGGGTATTGTTTTTGTAATTTGGCCATTGCATTAAGGCTGTCCTTATCAATTGGCAAGTTGTTCTCAATCATCAACTTTAACATGGCTTGGTTCTCACTTGTATCAGCAAGACCTGCCTTGCCAAGGATGCTTGTTAATTTGCCCATCACTTGCTCAGATGCATTCATATCCGGTGTTAACAAAAGTTGTTCTGGTGTTGAGTCTTTGATAACGAAGCTAACTTGCTCACCAATGGAAAATTGAAACTCTGCCGTCATCCTTGCTTGAAGGACTTGTCCATCCGACAACTTAACTTTTACACCGGATTGATTGATATCTAGAATCTCACCACGTATAACTTGACCTTCTTTTAGAGCAACTTTCCCACCACGAACAGAGGCCTCACCTTGGACTTTGCTTGATTGTTTGTATTGGTTGTATAGTGCTCCAGGGTCAATACGCATGAAATCACCTCTTATACAAAATTCTTAATAAATGTTCTTCTATGAATAGGACAAGGCCCAATGGCTTTAATAGCATCAATATGAACCTTGGCACCATAACCTTTATTGCTAGCAAAGCCATATTCTGGAAATATCTCATCATAGGAGACCATCATTCTGTCTCTTGTCACTTTAGCAATAATACTGGCTGCTGCTATTGAAACGCTTTTTGCATCACCTTTGATAATAGATATCTGTTCGATATCAACACCTGGAATCGTAACAGCATCTGCTAGAATCATATCTGGTTCAACCTTAAGGTCGTCAACAGCTGTTTCATAGCTTTTAAGGTTGCTTGCAAAATATTAATGTCATCAATTGTAGCAACATCTTCTATGCCTATACTAACAGCAATTGCTTTATCCATAATAATATGGTATAGCTCTTCTCGTTTTTTTTCTGAAAGCTTCTTAGAATCATTTAAATAAAGAATATCACAGTCTTTTGGTAAAATTACAGCGGCCGTCACTACTGGTCCTGCAAGAGGTCCACGACCAACTTCATCAATACCACATATAGCATTTTTGTGGGCATATTCTTTTTCGTATCTTTTCATCTTCTCTGTACGTTCAAGTTCAGCCTCATAAGCAGCCATACGTTTACGCGCTGACTCAACAACCGCTTTCACTCCAGAACGTTCATCAACACCATATGCCTCAATAAAGGCCTCTAGGTTATGTATATCGGTCTCTTTGGCAATTTTTTTGATAGCAGATATGGTTAACATCTTATACCTCCTGGTCCTGATAATCCTCTATAGTCTCTAGTGTAACACGACCCATTCGACCATTCCTGAATTCTTCAAGAAGCATCCGCGACATTCTTTCAGTGTCTGGCTCGCCACCAGTTTTTAGGAAATTACGACCTCGAGTGATTTCTGTTAATATTTCATACCCTTCAAGGTCTTTGATATTTTCAATTGGATATTTTGAGGTCAGCTTATGGTCATATCTGTCCCTCATAAACTCAAGCATTAACATAGCCAAACCTTCCATATCTAGAATCTCCTCACGTATGGACCCAATCATAGCTAATCTAATACCAACTTGTTTGTCTTCAAATTTAGGCCAAAGTACTCCTGGGGGGGTGTCAAGAAGCTCAATTTCATTCTTAAGCTTAAGCCATTGCTTTCCTTTGGTTACACCTGGTTTGTTTCCAGTTTTTGCACTGGCTTTACCTACAAGTTTGTTGATGAATGTGGACTTGCCAACATTTGGGATGCCAACAACCATTGCTCTCATTGGTTTATTAATAAGACCACGTCGTTTATTACGGGCTATTTTCTCTTTACATGCAATCTTCACTGCATCTGCAATTTTTTTGATACCCTGGCCTTTTTGGGAATTCACTTCAACCACAACATAACCTTGGTCCGTGAATTCTTTGGCCCAACGTTTGGTTTGCTCTGGGTCTGCCAAGTCAACTTTGTTAAAAACAACTATTCTTGGTTTTTGCTGGGCGAGGGTTTTAACTTCTGGGTTCTCACTGCTAATCGGCACTCTAGCGTCAACTAGTTCAATAACAACATCAATTAACTTGATGTTCTCTTGCATCATTCGCTTTGCTTTGGTCATATGACCTGGATACCATTGTATGTTCATAATTTTTCTCCTATAAAAACGACTGCTACAAGAGCAGTCGTACTTTTAATCCTTAATAAAGTGTGCCAAAATCTTTCATTGGCCATATTCTCACTCTGGCTATACCAACAATCTCGTCTCTCTCAACAGTACCTACATCTACATAACGACTATCTGAACTGTTGTTACGGTTATCACCCATGACAAAATATTCATTGGGTGGCACTGTTATAGGCAAATTATTACCATATTCATGAATAATATCAAAGCCAAATTCCTGGTCAATGGGCTCACCGTTAACTAAGACCTGACCATCTTCAATATTAATTGTCTCACCAGGCATTCCTATAACACGTTTGATATAGAATAGCTTTGGCTCATACGGAAAAACAATAATATCAAAACGTTCAACATCTTGCAACCGATATGTGACTTTGTCAATAATGAGCTGATCACCATCATAGAGTGTTGGTTCCATTGATTTTCCAACAACATTGGTTTTTTTTGTCCAATGAAGTTAAATATTAGAAATACGACAACCAGTGCAATAGCAAGGTCTCTAACCCAGCCAAGCAATTCTCGCAATATACTTTTTTCTTCCAAATTTCTTCCCTACTTTCCTGTAGATTTAAAGATTTTCTACTGTTAAATTTTACACTACTTAAGAAAAATAGTCCAAGATATTTGTCAAATGTAATACAATGTTAACAAAACTCAGATAGGACCTCAACTACCAGCTGATGATCGTCTTTTGAAGGCAAACCGGAGACTGTAATCGTCCCAATAACACCTGTATCTTTGATAATGATAGGGAATGAACCACCATGGGGGGGTGCGTACTCCCATTCATCCAACAAGTATTTCTCTTCAATAGTCTTATCCGCCTGTTCAAGCTCAAGACTCATACGATAAGAACTTTTGCCAAATCTATTTACAACCATTTTCTTACGTTCAATCCACACTTCATTATCAGGCGTTGAACCTTCAAGGGCTACATGAAACAATCTATGACCATGTCTTGTTATGTCTATGGCTACAGTTTTTTTTGCCCTCAACTGCTTTTTTTCATCAATGCAGCGCCAATCTCATGTGCAAGTGCAATACTGAAGCTTTCAAATTGTAAAGTTGCCTCTTGTTCTCTAACTTTTTTTTAGTTGTTGTTCAATATGACTCATTGCTTCACTCCTCCTATATTTGTTGTAGTTAATACATGTCACTATTACCATTATACCACAACGAAAAGTCGTTAAGTTCAAAGCAATATCTTATAATATAAAAAAGGGTAAAACCTTTCGGTCTTACCCCCCCTAGTCATTTTTAATTAACGAATAAGCTCTTTAACTTTAGCTCTCTTACCAACACGCTCTCTTAAGTAGTTAAGCTTAGCTCTTCTAACTTTACCGCGTCTGATAACTTCGATTTTCTCAACGTTTGGTGAATGCACTGGCCATGTCTTTTCAACACCTACACCATAAGAAATTCTTCTTACTGTGAAGTTTTCTTTAGCACCGCCGTTTTGCCTCTTAAGAACTGTTCCTTCGAACATTTGTGTTCTTTCTTTGTTACCCTCTTTAACTTTAGCGTATACACGAACTGTATCACCTACGTTAAAATCAGCAGCATTTTCCTTTAATTGAGCATTCTCAATACCTCTAATAATATCATTCATCTGAGTATCCTCCTTCCATCCTAGACATTCATAATACCAACTTCGTAAAAGCGGAACATCCGTACTCACAATATAGAACTATAGCACATCCACATCATAATTGCAATGTTTTTTTTAAGAATTGTTTGTCTTTATCCGACAATTGTGCATTCACCAATAAATCCGGGCGTTTCTTATATGTTCTTAGCAAGGATTGCTCATGACGCCACTCCTCAATTTTCTTGTGGTGGCCACTTAGCAATACCTTTGGCACAGGCATATCTTTGTAGACATCTGGCCTTGTATACTGAGGGTATTCAAGTAAATTGTTGTGAAATGACTCGTGTTCACTTGAATCCTCATTCTTTAGAACTCCAGGCACCAACCTGGCAATGGCATCAATCATAACTGTCACCGCTATCTCACCACCTGTTAAGACAAAATCTCCAAGTGAAACTTCGTCTGTTACAATGGCATCAATGATGCGTTCATCTATACCTTCATAGTGACCACACAAGAAGGTTAATTCATCTTCTTTTGCAAAATTCTCAGCCATTTTTTTGGTTAAAAGTCTTTCCTTGCGGTGTCAAATATATCAATCGCTTAGGAGCCCCCCCTTTAGACTTAAGATCATCATAAGCATCCATTACAGGTTGGGCTTGAATCACCATACCTGCACCACCACCATAAGGATAGTCATCTACAGACCTATGTTTTGAATCACTATATGCCCTAAAGTCAATAGGATTCACTTCTATTAGACCTTTATCCATAGCCTTACCAATTATGCTGTGGTTTAGGCCATCTTTAATCATGTCCGGAAATAAGGTTAGTATGTTGAACTTCATTCCATCAACCCCCCTCAAGTATGTGCACCTTCATGGTTTTCTTTTTCATATCTATTTTAAGGATACAGTCTTTGATTGCTGGCAATAAGACTTCACCACCTTGGTCTAAGTCAATAGCATAAACATCATTGCTACCTGTGAATATAACTTCACGAAGTACACCAAGTTTCCTACCCTCTTCATCGTAAACCTCTACACCTTCAAGGTCTTGAACGTAATATTCATCTTTTTTTCAGTGGCAGGGCATGCTTCCTATCTATCTTAACAACGCCTTGCTTTAGCTGCATAGCACTGTCCATATCATTTATTTCTTTAAGATTCAACACAACAAATTTGCTGACATACTTAATGCCCTCAATATGATAGACCTCATCGCCACCTCTAGGGTTTTCGATAATGACCTTTTTAAGTTTCTCAAATCGTTTTGGGTCATCTGTTGTTGGAAAAACTTTTATTTCCCCCCCTCTTACACCATGGGTATTAGCAACACGACCTATGTATACATAATCCATATTTTCACCTGTTTTTTAAGTCAAAAAAAAGATAAGAAAGGCTGTCCTTATCGAACAGCTTCATAGTTACTTCACACATTAAAGAATCTCAACAACAACACGTTTGTCTTCCTTTGTTGCTGCTGCTTTTACAACTGTACGAATGGCTTTGGCAATACGGCCTTGTTTGCCGATAACCTTACCCATATCATCAGGTGCAACTTTAAGTTCTAGAATTGTAGATCTTTCACCTTCAACTTCATTCACTGTAACAGCATCAGGATCATCTACTAAAGCTTTTGCAATAGCTTCAACTAATTCTCGCATTGGATACCTCCTACTTTGGTCGTGTTACTACTTAACGATACCAGCAGTTTTTAACAATCTGTTAACTGTGTCTGTAGGTTGAGCACCGGTTCCAAGCCACTTGTTAGCTAGCTCTTCATCAATCTTAAGGTCCATTGGCTCTTTAGTTGGGTCATAATATCCAATTTGCTCGATGAATCTACCATCTCTTGGAGATCTTGAGTCAGCTACAACAATTCTATAAAAAGGCGCTTTCTTTTGTCCCATTCTCTTTAGTCTGATCTTTACCATTTTCTTTCACCTCCTGTGTTAGTTTATTTATACATGAAGAGCGTCTACGACGCTTCGTCTTGCTACTACAATGTCACTCTGATGTATCTAACAACCTCTTTGCCTACTAAAAAGGTAATTTGTTACCTCCGCCAAATAGGTTGCCCATGCCACCCATTTGGCCACGTTTTCCTTTTTTTGCCCATCATGCCAGACATTTGTTTCATCATCTTCTTTGATTGTTCAAATTGTTTGATGAAACGGTTAACATCTTGTATCTGATTACCTGACCCAGCAGCGATACGTTTCTTCCTAGATGGGTTAATGACATCAGGATTGTTTCTCTCCTCAAGTGTCATTGAATAAATCATGGCTTCCATTTTGGCTAACTGCTTGTCATCTACTTGTACATTCTTCATCTGAGCACCCATACCAGGAATCATCCCCCCCATAAGGTCGGACAAAGAGCCCATACTTTTAATTTGTTGCATCTGGTCTAAGAAGTCTTCGAAATTGAACTCAGCTTTTCTGAACTTTCGTTCCATCTCAGCTGCTTTCTTCTCATCGATGTTCTCTTGGGCTTTCTCAATTAATGTTAAAACATCGCCCATACCAAGTATTCTTGATGCCATTCTTTCTGGGTAGAAAACTTCCAAATCCGTTAATTTCTCACCCATACCAGCCAACTTAATTGGTTTTTGTGTTACAGCCCTTACAGATAACGCTGCACCACCACGTGTATCACCATCTAACTTCGTCAAAACAACGCCATCTATGCCAATTTTTTTCATTAAAATTATCAGCAACATTGACAGCATCTTGACCTGTCATAGCGTCTACAACCAACAATGTTTCTGTTGGCTTCATTGCATCTCTAATATCCATCAGCTCATCCATCATCTCATTATCAATATGAAGACGACCTGCTGTATCCACTATAATTAAATCATTCTGATTCTTAAGTGCATGTTCATGGGCAGCTTTAGCAATATCAACTGGTTTATTCTTATCACCCATGGCGAATACAGGAATACCAAGTTGTTCACCTACCACCTGTAGCTGCTTAATAGCTGCAGGTCTATAAATATCACATGCTACCAATAAAGGTTTTCTACCCTTTTTCTTCAAGTTGCCAGCCAGTTTTGCACTGGTTGTTGTCTTACCTGCACCTTGAAGACCAACCATCATAAACACTGTTGGTGTACCATCTTTTTTAAATGTCAGCTCAGATTCCTGCGAACCCATTAACTTGACCATTTCTTCGTTAACTATCTTAATAACATGCTGTCCTGGTGTTAAGCTTTCCATAACATCCTGACCTACTGCACGCTCTTTTACGCTATTGACAAACCCTTTTACAACTTTGAAGTTAACATCCGCTTCTAGTAGAGCCATCTTAACTTCTCTCATTGCTGCCTTAACATCGGCTTCACTGAGTTTACCTTTTCTTTTTAAACCAGTGAATATATTCTGAAATTTATCGGAAAGACTTTCAAACGCCATATTGTCTCCTATATACTGTCTATCTATTAGATGATCTATCTTATTTACATATCTTCCATTATGGCTTCAGTCAATTCTTCAATTTCATGAAGCTCCTTCATATCATGGTTCTTCTTTAATTCTGAGGTTAGAGACTGAATCGTTCTGACACGCTCTTTGTTACGTATGAATCTATGAACCAACTGTAGCTTATCCTCAAAGTGAGACAGCTGCTTATCACAACGTTTGAGAGCGTCATGGACACCTTGCCTGCTAATGTTGAGCTGTTCGGATATTTCACCTAATGAAAAGTCATCAAGATGGTACATCTGATACAATTCTTTTTGACGTTCCGTCAATAACTCACCGTAAAAATCAAACAATAAGGTCTTTTCAAATATCTGATTCATCATCTACACACTCCTGTAAAGCTCTTTTACTTTACAGACGTATTATAGAGTAATAAAAGGATGCTGTCAAGCATTATTTTGCTTTACAACATCCTAAAATATATCCGTCTCTTAATCAATTATCATTTATGACTTGAGTTCAATATTAGCCTTGTATTCCACTGGGTAGAATTTGAGAAATGCAACAGAAGCTACGCTGACTCTCGTCGGGCTAAATTTTCGCTTTAGAAGCTTAATTGCATCGATCATATCTGTTTCTTTGATGTTCATTGTCATGGTAATATGTGGTATCCAGTTATTGGCCTTATATTTGTCAAGAACATAGTCTCCATACCCTTCTTCACATATACGATTGTACAATCCAAGCTGCAAATCAGCTAAATGAGCCGTAACTACAAGACTTAAGTAGACGATGTTGGCCTCTGTAGGAAACAGACCGATACTGTTCACATCCAGTTCAAAGGATGGTATCTCCTCAAAGAAATCACTGACAACTTTCGTTATATGTGCCTCAGCCTTATCTGCTTCATCATTAAGTACTAATAGCGCAATATGTGGTTCAACACCATTGTCTGCCATGAAATCACATATATTGTGATATTTAAGTGCTGTCCATAACTTTTTGAATTTATTACTTGAACCCTTGTCAAAGTTCAGTTCTATTGCATAACCCATTTGTGTCTCCTTTATGCCTTTGCTGTAGTTGGAAATCTCTTGACATCAATTGATTCTAATTGACTTCGAATGAAAATTGCCTCCTCATTCTTAGTGACAGTATAGCAAAGATTATCGCTTGGTGTAAAATGAAATATTATTTCTTTAATCTCTGAGTCCAATATGTAGTCTAGTAATAGTTCTAATAAGTAAGGTGTTTTAGTAATCACCTTATACAATTCGAGCCTACCATCTTCTATAGAATAGATTACATAAGTTTCGAGTTCTTCAATGTAATAGATATTCTCTCTATAGAAATTAACAAGGTACCACATCAACAGACTCTCACCTTCAAGTACATCATAAAGCTCATTTTTAAAAGCATTACGTTCTGCTTCCATAATAGATTTCCGCTCAGAAACATCTTCAACATCTACTGGTGCAATCAAATGAATTTTAGAACCTTTTTCGTATAAACAACTAAGACTGTAGTTGTAATGAGCATATGCTTTGAATCCATATTTTTCATAATATGGAATGGCATCTTCATCTGCAAATAGGAACATCAAATCAGCAGCCTCGTTATCCTTAATTGCTTTTCTCATTAATTGGCTATTAATACCTTGCCCTCTATAGGCCTCGTCCGTCATTACAGTACCTACTTGTATTGCCCTATATTTTTTACCCTTCATCAACCACACCATATCCGTTGTTGACAGATTGGCTACAATCTTATCACCATCAAACAATGAATGTAATATATGTCGATTGTCCCAACAACCAGATTCATACCACTTTTCGTGAGAAATTCCAAAAGTCTTTTTTAAGAGCACTTCAAATTTGGCTCTAAGCTTACCATTATCTTTATAATCTTCTTCTAGTCTATACTTCATCTGTTCATCCTATTCATTACTATATAGTCATTCTACTTTTCAACTATAACTTAGATGGTTATCTCCACTGCATTACCATCAGGATCTAATATGACGCTTTCAAAATAACCATCACCTGTTGTTCTAGGTTCACCTGCTATGGTATAGCCATCTCTTCTTAGATCCTCGGTTAATTTCACCACACCTATCTCACTACCAACCGAAACAGCAAAATGGGCAAGACCCATACAAGAAACCATCTGATTGGCTTCAAGTTCAACGATATCTGGTATCCGCATTAGTTCTATTCGCGCTCCTGATTCAAAGCTAATAAAAAAAGATTCAAAAGCTTTGACTTGGTTATGGTATTTATCACTTGCTTTTCCTCCAAAGTACTCACAATAGAAATCACACATAACTTCTAATTGATTTGTCCAAATTGCAATATGTTCTATTGTCATCTCATCACTCCTTAGACCATTTATGAATCAATTGATCTGCAAACCCCCCCTTCACTTCATCGTCATTACTGACATCCGCTTTAGCACCTTTTTTTATTCCAAACATCCACCTGGCAAAATTTGGAAATGGTTTATCGACAACGCCACCAAAGTCTGCATATACTTCAGGCTTTATGGACCTTAGCATTAATTTAACGCCTCTTTGAATCTTTTTCTTCCAAAAGCGACTGCCTGTTTTAATAATATAAGATACGAATATGGCCACAACACCTTTACCTGCCAGCTCCATTTCATATTTTTCAATAAAATTTCTAGCACTCTCTACCCATTGCATTCCATTGATGGGGGGGGCTGCTATCACAATTTTATCATAGGACGCCACTTCACGTACTTGGGCAAATTCCTTTATGACGGTTTCAAATCCCGCTTCACTCAGATACTCATTAAGTATGAGACACACCTTTCTTGTTGTACCAGTTTTACTGTAATAAGCAATAAGTACTCTCTCAGACATCAAGGGGGGGCTCCTTTCTACGATACCAATAAGTATATAACTTCTCATAACCAAGCTTTTTGTACAAATTAACGGCAATCTGATTTTCACATACCACTTGAAGATAACTTGATTTTGCACCCAGTTTTTGACCTTCTTTTTGAATTGCATTCATCACATGATGGCCATACCCCCCCTTACCTCGATAGGCTTCATGCACAATAATGTTAAATATCCCAAGATATCCACGCTCTACTACGCCATATCCAATAGCAACAGCATTCTCTCCATCTTTAAAACATATGTAGATTGGTTGCTGTGTAATACAAGACAACATTTCTTTTATTGTTCTTTTGGCCACCAAAGACTGTTCATCCTCACCTGAAATACCCACAAGTTCTGTATAGGTTTTTGCCCACTCATTATCGAACTCAAGATTAACTTGATACTCTAGAATTTCTTTATCATCTGATTGACTTAAGGCCATCACCATCACATCTGTTGGGTCTACAACATGATAGCCTTTATCCTCTAAACACATATCAAGTATTCTAAGCATATCCGAATCATTCATTTTGAAGGTTGGCTTTAGACCTCTGCTTTGATAATAGTCTTCACAGAACATAATTTTGTCTTCCTTATCAAGGGTACTGTCATAGATAGGGTAAACCGAGTTTGCCCTTTTGGTGTAACCATTGGCATAATTGAGCAGCCAACCATCATAGTGATGTGTTATCAGTGCTGGCCATGCGTTGAGCGCAAGTTCTTCATACATTCTATTCATCTATCACACCTCATTTCAAATCATTGATTTAAGATACCTTTTTGCATAAGGGCATACATTAATGCAAATAACGCAGTAGAGTCTTCCTATCAACCCAATGTGGTTGCTAATTATATTATATCATAATGACATAAAAACAACCCCCCCTATAATAAGGAGTTGTTAGTTTAAATCAATTATAACTTTTTTTTGCAATAATGATATCCCTGTTAATTGCTTGGGCCACCCTGTGTTCAACACGTAAAAATGGCTCATCATCAAAAACCTTATAGCCATTTTGTTCGAATATGGTCACAAACTCACTTCTCTTATCTGTGTATGTATTCCACGATATAGCTACAACGCCACCCTTTTTCAAAAAAAAGGTGTCCATGACTTAAGCCCAGATTCCAAGAGATGGGAAAGCCCCCCCTTAACTTTGCTGCTAGTTTCTTCACCTTTACCTCTATGTTGAACATTGTAGGGAAAATCAGCAACAATCATGTGCATTAGATTATGTCTAAAAGCACCTTTAACATTGTTGGTATCACCACACATCACTTTCAATGTGTTTAGCCGGCCTGCCTTAAAGTCCGCTTTATCTTTAGCATACTCAAGTTCAAAGGAATCACCGATCTGCTTTTTGTCATGAATTATTTTTCCACGGTGGTTATTATGCTTGAATCTGGCATCTTTGATGTAGCGAACAATAAATGTGGACATTTCCATAAAGCTTCTCTTGTCACGTTCAACACCAAATGCATTAAAACCACTAATCATGGCTTCAAAAAGTGTTGTACCTCTGCCACACAGTGGATCGAGAACATTAATTGTGCCTGCACCTACAAAATCAGATGAATGATAAGCCATCATCATCATCATTCTAGTGATCTGCTCATTGGTCTTGCCACTGTACTTCATTCTTGTGCTCAAGTCGTCCTGAAAATCAGGCACAAAATCAACCACTACCGGTTTATACATACCACCTTCGACTACAGTAAAAACCATATGAAAGAAGGATAAATTATATAGAGACCTAAGGGCATCAGGCTTAAGACTTTGGCTACATCAAACGAAAGATAGGTGGCTTTGTTAAAACTGTGTATCTCAAGTTGAGAAAGTTCCAGGTCATAGGCTTTGGCCATAATTTTAAGCTCTGACTGACACATTATATGGTATTGTTCTGTAAAAGCTATGTTATTGTTCGGTTTGATAAGTACTGCGTATTTCATAGTCGCCTCTATTCTTCAAAAAGTGCATCGATGAACTCATTTTCATCAAAATCTTGTAAATCATCAATGGCTTCCCCCCCAACACCAATAAACTTAACTGGTAGTTTGAGGTCCGATTGGATTGCTACTGCTATACCACCTTTGGCCGTACCATCAAGCTTGGTCAGAACGATGCCTGATATATCTGCAATCTCTTTAAATTGCTTGGCTTGTTGAAGGGCATTTTGCCCTGTTGTGCTATCAAGTACTAGCAATACTTCTCTGTATGCATCTGGATACTCACGTTCAATAATTTTGAATATCTTGCGTAGTTCTTCCATCAGGTTCTTCTTATTATGTAATCGACCTGCAGTATCACAAATGAGCATATCAGCATTTCTAGCTTTAGCCGCTTGAACTGCGTCATAAATAACTGCACCTGGGTCTGAATTAGCTTGCTGTGCTATAATATCAACACTAGACCTATTAGCCCATTCTGTTAATTGGTCAATTGCTGCTGCTCTAAAAGTATCAGCAGCAGCCAGAACAACCTTTTTACCCTGACTCTTATAACGCATTGCCAATTTTCCAATGGTTGTTGTCTTACCAACACCATTGACACCTATAACAAGTACAACTGACTTCTTATTCTCAAATTCATAAGCACCATGGTTAAGAGACATGAGCTCTTTTAACTCTTCTTTGAGAAGGGCTTTGACATCACCAGGCTCTTTAATGCCTCGCTCTTTAACTTTGCCCTTGATATCTTCGATGATAGTCATAGTCGTATTTACGCCTAAATCAGCAATGATTAATGCCTCTTCAAGTTCTTCATAAAAATCCTCATCAATACTTGAGAACCCATTAAGTACTTGGTCCACACCGCCTAATATATTATCTCTGGTTTTTGACAAACCTGATACAAGCTTGCCAAAAAAAACCTCTTTTCGTTTCTTCTGTCATTATATCTCCTATACTTCAAGCACATCTTCTATCAATTTGACAGAAACTTGTGTTGATATTCCTTTTTCTTGCATAGTGATCCCATATAAAGCATCACTTGCTTCCATTGTTCCTCTTCTATGGGTAATAATAATAAATTGTGTGTTGCTGGTTAATTTACGCAAATATTTTGCAAACCGATCAACGTTGGCATCATCCAGTGCTGCTTCAATTTCATCAAGGACACAAAATGGTGACGGTTTCAGATTCTGGATTGCAAACAACAAAGCTATCGCCGTTAAAGCACGTTCTCCACCAGATAGCAACATCATACTCTGTAGCTTTTTGCCTGGTGGTTGAACATTAATATGTATACCAGCTTCAAGGACCTGTTCTTCATCCGATAGTCGAAGGAAAGCTTTCCCTCCACCAAATAGTTCCTTGAACACAATCTGGAACTGGGTATTGATGGCTGCGAACTGTTCTTTGAATTGAGCTTGCATCTGCATAACCAACTCATCAATCACTTCTCTAAGCTTAAGTTCCGCTTCGATAATGTCATCTCTTTGAGTTGTTAAGAAGTCATAACGTTCAACAACATTCTTATAATCTTCAATGGCATTGACATTAACATCACCAAGTTCACGAATTTCACCCTTCAGTCTATCAATACGCTTCTTGATTACACCAATAGTTCCGATGTCTTCACGTAGATATTGCATAGCGTTATTGTAGGTTAATTCATATTCATTCCACATATAGTCAATATAATTTTCTTTTTGACCTTCATTCTTTGAGAATTGATTTTCAAGTCTAATCAGTTCTTTCTCAAGGATAGTAATGCGCTCAGAGATTTCTTCTTGTGCAACATAGAGTGCTTCTTGCTTTTTAACAATATCATGACGTTCATCATTAAGACCATTACTTTTAGACTTCACTTCATTGATAATTTCATCATACTGAATGATATTGTTTTGATGCTCAACAATTTCAGCCTCTTTACTTGCTTTTTTTCTTGTTATTAATCTCTATTTCAGCAAGGAGACCTTCAATCTGTCTGCCTAAATCACTAAGTTCACCTGTCATACGGTCGATATTAGTCTTTGCATGACTGCGCTGCTCTTCATGTGAATTGTATTCGATTCTCAACTTGGTGATTTCTTCAACCAATGAATCCTTTTGTACTTTGAGGTCAATGGTTCTTGCCATAAGATTCTTAACTGTCGTTTCTGCATGTTCTTTATTAACTTCATTCTCTTTAAGGCTTGTATCCAGATTAGATAATTGACTGTTTAAATCACCTTCTTGATTTTCAAGCTGTGTTTCCTCATCAAGCAAACCGCCAAGCTCCATATCACCTTTTTTTGATTTCACTTTGAATCTGGTGTACTTTCATGCCTTGACTGTTTAGTTCCATGTTCAAATCCTGAAGCCTAATGTTAATCTCTTCAAATTGCTCATCTTGTTGCTCTTTTTGATAAAGCAATTCCTGATACTTAGAATTAACAATCCTAAGACCATCTTTAACATTGTCCATTTTTTTACTTAATTCATCAATTTCTCTTTTTCTCGATAGGAATTGAGTCTTATTATTCTTATAAGCACCACCCGTCAATGAGCCACCTGGATTTACAACATCTCCGTCCAAGGTAACAATCCGTAGGGTGTTGTTATACTTCTTACCTAGTTTTACAGCATCATCGATTGAATTGGCTATGATGACTCTACCAAGAAGGTATTTTATAACATTGTCATATTTAGATTCAGTTGTAACCAGTTCATCACCATAACCAATCACTCCTGGTTCTGACTTAATACCTGAAACCTTGTTCACCTTAGGTCTAATATTAGTCAGTGGAAGGAAGGTCGCTCTACCGAACTTGTTTTCTTTTAAGTACTTAATTAGTGCTTTAGCACTTTGCTCATCTTCAGTAATAATATTCTGATAATTTCCACCAAGGGCTATTTCAATAGCGCGTTCATATAGTGCCTCAACTTTGAGAATGTCTGCTACAACACCACATATCTTATTCTTGTACTGAGGATTAGTCTTCATGGCCATTACTTTTTTTTGATAGAAAAATTGTAACCTTCATACTGATCAGATATCTCAGATAATGCTTTATGTTTAGATTCTAAAGTTTGAAGTGCTTGAATCTGTTCTTTGCGTTCATTCTCAACTTTACCAAGCTCTTGGTTTTCACTAAGTCTTGATTGATTGATCTGCTCAGAACGTTCTTTCAAATCCTTCTTCTCAAATTCCAACTTATCTTTAATCAGCTTTTCCTCTTTGAGGTTGACCTTAAGACCGTTAATTGAAGCTTCAAGAATACGTTTTCTAGCCATTATACTGTCTTTTCTAGAAGTTGTGTTCTCTGCCATTGTGTGAAAACGTTGCATCTGAGTTTTGATATTCGATATCTCATTTAAACGTTCAATCATATTGGACTGAATGCTACTGACTGTTTCTTCTTCCTCTACAATTGAGTCATTGATTTCTTGCAACTTGCTTTCGTGGTTCTTTAAAGCTTCTTCACTCTTGGCACTTTCTTCAAACAAGGAAGACATATTGTTCTTATATGCCTCAAGTTCTTCAGCCCCCCCCTTAGCCTTACGCTTATTTAAGCTATCAACATCTAAGTTAAATCGCTCATTATTGCTGGTAAGATGCAAAATCTGTTCTTTGGTCAGATTGATTTCACTTTCTTTCTTTTCCTTCTGAACCGTTAACTCAGTCTGTTTAGACCTTATATCCTCAATCTCTGACTCAAGGGCTTCTATTTTCTCACTATACTGTGTATGCTTTGTCTTGTTCTCCTGATACTCCATTCTGACTGTACCAATATTACGTTCTGCGCTCCTTTGCTTTTCTTTTAATTCAGCAAGACGTTCATCAATATTTTTAACATCCATTATAAAAACATTGACTTCATTGGTTTTCAGCTCTTCTTTGACATCCAAATAAACCTTGGCCTTTTCTGCTTGGTCCGTCAAGGTTTCCTTTTGTCCTTCTAGCTCAGAAATAATATCATTGACCCTGTAAAGATTTTGCTTTTCTTCATCTAGACGTTTTTCTGCCCTTGATTTACGCTTCTTAAATTTGACGATACCGACAGCTTCATCAAAAAGCGCTCTTCTCTCATCAGGTTTATTAGATAAAATCTTATCTATTTGACCCTGACCGATAATTGAATAACCCTCTTGACCAACACCAGTATCCATAAATAACTCAAGTACGTCACGAAGTCGACATCCTGTACCGTTAATAAAGTATTCACCTTCACCAGAACGATAGACCCGCCTTGAAACAGTGACTTCCGTATACTCTATTGGCATCTTCATATCGTGATTATCTATCGTTAGATCCACTTGACAATAACCAAGTGGTTTTCTAGCTTCTGTTCCCGCAAATATTACATCTTGCATCTTACCACCACGAAGTTGCTTGGCTCTTTGTTCACCAAGTACCCACCTGACAGCATCTGCAACATTACTTTTACCACTGCCGTTTGGACCTACAATTGCTGTAATCCCCCCCTGGTCAAATTTGAAGACCATTTTGTTGGCAAATGATTTAAACCCATAAAGCTCTACGCTTTTTAAATGCATTGCTATCTCTCCATCACTAACTTATTTACACTACAACTTCTTAATTGCGTCAAAAGCCGCTTCTTGTTCTGCCGCTTTCTTACTCCGTCCAAACCCATGCCCAATTGCCTCTCCTTGATGTGTTGCAACCACTTCAAAAAGCTTAGAATGGTCTGGACCTTTTTCTGATGCGATCACATAATCAACTGAATGATCACTGTTTTTTTTGAATGATCTCTTGTAAATGTGTTTTAGAATCTACAAACAATTTACGTTTTTCAACATCCTTTAATAAGGTTGATTCTACAAAAATCCTTGCTTCTTCAAGGCCACCATCTAAATATATGGCACCAATTAACGCTTCAACTGCATCTGACAATACCGAAGATCTGTGTCTTCCACCTGAATTGTCTTCGCCCTTACCAAGCATCAAATAATCACCAAGTTCAATTTCCTTTGAAAAATTGGCCAAAGTAGGCTCGCATACTATGCTGGCTCTAAACTTTGTCAGTTCTCCTTCTAACATCTGGTCGTACTTTCTAAAAAGATACTCAGATGTGATTATTTCAAGAACTGCATCTCCAAGAAACTCAAGTCGTTCATTATTCTCAAACTTACTCATTCTATGCTCGTTGGCATAGGAGCTATGGGTTAAGGCTTGTTTTAACAACCTCATGTCTTCAAAGCGATAAGAGATTATATCTTGAAACGCTTCAACATCTTTACCCTGTGGCATACTTGATTCCCCCCCTTTCTTTCGTCTATTTTAGTTCATCCCACAAGCTAATATTATATCACAAAAGAAGGCAACAAAAAAGGACTTCCAGAAATGGACTAGAAGTCCTTTTGCATTCACATTATTAAGCTTCTTTTAACATGTTCACTGCATCACCAACAGTCTGAACATTCTCAAGTACTTCTTCTTCCAGTTCAAGTTCATAAGCGTCTTCAACAGCCATTATGATTTGAGCCAGATCAAGTGAGTCAATCCCTAGATCATCGGCAAAATTCATTTCTTCACTAAGACCAGATGCATCATAAGTTGTGTACCCCCCCGCAATAATATCAAGTAATTGTTTTTCGTCCATCAATAAGCTCCTTTCTATATGCTTTACTCATTTAGTCAATGAGTTGTTGTTTTATTTTTTTTCATTTACTTTTTTTTATCAGCAAATGTCTTACACTGGTGAATAGCATTCTTAAATGCTTTGGCATTAGAACTTCCATGAGCTTTAACCACCAAGGCTTCAAGTCCAAGTAATGGCGCGCCACCGTACTCTGTATAATCCAATTTTTTTTCTTAAGCTCTTTCATAGAACCTTTAATTAAAAGTCCACCAATCTTACTAATTGTCGTAGACATAATGGCTTTTTTAATCATGCCCATTAATGATTTAGCTAGACCTTCTGTTAATTTCAATATGACGTTTCCTACAAAACCATCACAGATAATAACATGAGCCTCTCCTGCCGGAATCTCTCGTGCTTCAATGTTGCCAATAAAGTTTAAATCCTTATCTTCTTTAAAAATCGGAAAAGTCTCTTTTACAAGAGCATTTCCTTTCTTTTCTTCAGCTCCGTTATTAACAAGGGCCACTGTAGGATTCTTAATATCTAAGAATGCTTCGTAGTATATAGCACCCATTTTTGCAAATTGATGTAAAAACTGAGGTTTACAATCTACATTGGCTCCAGCATCCATGAGCAATGTCATTCCTTTATCTGTCGGAAGCAATGTGCCTAGTGCAGGTCTTTCAATACCCTTGATTCTTCCAACAACCAATGTACCACCTGCAAGAACAGCACCCGTTGCACCGGCTGAAACCAATGCGTCTGCCTTTTTCTCTTTTACTAGGTTAAGGGCAATGACAAGTGAAGAGTTTTTCTTTCTACGAATTGCTAAAACTGGTGATTCATTATTAGATATAACTTCTTCTGCATGAATAATTTCCATTCTGTTTTTATCATAATTTTCATTATTCAGTAATTCTTGTATTTGAACTTGGTCCCCCCCAATCAAAATAATATGGATACCATCATTCTCTCTAAGGGCCCAAACTGCACCTTCAACCATTGCTTTAGGCGCATCATCTCCACCCATAGCGTCTATGGCTATTCTCGTCAATTCCATTCCAAAGCCTCCCATTAATCATAGCTTAAAATCACAACTATAATCTTTCATATGAATTTAATATACTAAAAGTAGGATGTCTTTGCAATAAGTTTTTTTTATGTAAATAACAAACGCCCATGACATCCTACACATATGTCATGGGCGAAAACTATTTATTAATCACAAATTTACCTACACTGCACTAATGGATGTTCGGTTCTTTCCTTCTGCTTTGGCAATGTAAAGTTGTTTATCAACTTCAAGCATCATTTCATCATAAGTTTTGAAATGAGCCGAATATGGACACACTCCAATACTTATTGTAAATGAAATGGAGTGACCTAGGTACAAAATGCTTAGATTCTCAATAGATACCCTTACCATCTCTGCAAAACTCCTTGCTTCCTCGTTTGTTACATCTTCAAGGAGTATGGCAAACTCTTCACCACCATAACGACCAAAGACATAGGAATCCTCTAGCAAAGACTCCACATTTTCAGTCAATCTAATCAAGACCTCATCTCCTGCACCATGACCAAATAAATCATTCACTCTTTTGAAATCATCAATATCAAAGAGCATTACGGTAAATGTGCCAATATCTATATGATTCATCTTTGCTTCCAAATCTCTAATCTCGGTAAATTTTTTTATGACCAACACTGGTAATGTGACCTCTGTTAAATATACCAGTTAAAGAATCATGGTTTGCCAGATGAACAAGGGCCGTCTCTTTTCTGGACAACTGTTCTGAATATACATATAACATAACAATCATGCAATCAACAATACGCCAAAGCTCATAGACCTCATCAAAACATAATTAATTTGACCAAATCCAAATACTGGTTCTACTGCAACCACTTCACACAACATAAAGGCTGTAGCATTAACAACTGCAATTGCTACAGTAAAATGTTGGTTTGCAATCGATTTAAGATCACTAATAAGAAAAATTACAATCATCAAAACCAAGAGCTGGTATTGAAAGCCGGAGGCCTTTGTGAAAATCAAAAAAAGTCTGGACAAAAACAACACCAATAGATGAGGACAATGCCAAAGTAATTCCAATGGTTCTTGTATTGGCACCATAAAACTTAAGTGCCAATACAAATGGAATCAGAAACACCGTCTGAATGACCGCCGCAAGAAACTGACCTACGGAAACAAAGGCAAGTATATATAGAACAATCGCAAGCATTGATATACGCACATATATGTTAAAGAGTTTACCACGGATATCATGTTCAGAGCCAAAAACATATTGATTTGTCATTCTCATATTCTTACCACCTTATCCTTATATTTGTTCTTTACTATTATACCACTGTACTAAGGAATAATAATGTATAGCTTGTAAACTTTATTGTCAAATAAAAAGAGACAGTTCAAAAGTGAACTGTCTCAAAATATTCATTTTATTATAATGAAGTGTAGATTATTCTACTTCAAGAACTACTTTGTTCTTGTATGTTCCACATGCTCTACATGCATGATGAGGCATTACAGCTTCACCACATTTTGGACATGCAGCTAGATTAGGAGCTGTTAATTTCCAGTTAGCTCTTCTCTTATTTCTTCTTGCTTTTGATACTTTACGCTTTGGTACTGCCATGGTCTACACCTCCTTAAATTCATTCAACAGATCTTTTAACCCAGCTAATCTGGGGGGGTCTACATTGTCGTTCTCACAATCACAGGCCTTGTGATTTAGATTGCTACCACATGATTTACATAGCCCTTCGCAATCTTCACTGCACAATACCTTCATAGGAACATTCATGTAGACTTCATCTAAAACGAACTTTTCTAAATCCAAGACTTGGCCATCCAGATACTCATGAAGGTCTTCTTCATCTTCACCTTCAAATCCAAGTTTCAATTCTTTAGAAAAATCAGCTTTCACTTTGCTTATAACATCTTCCATACATCTGTTACATGATGTGGTCAATGCTGTTGTAATAATGCCACTTGCTAGATAGTCATCTTCTGCAAGCTTTGTTAAATCGAGTTCTATCTTAATAGGTTCAATAACGGTGAAGTTTTCACCACCAAATGCTATTGTCTCTAGTGCTAGTTCACGACTTACTTTTACATCTTTTACTGTCTGTGAAAACAGCTCGGCTATATTGATAAGCATGATATCACTCCTTAAAATAACCACATGTTATTATACATATGACCAGAGTCTTTGTCAAGGCCATTGGTCATACTTATTTATAATAATTCCATAGGCTTTATAATTATCTCTTAATCCATTAGATTAGATAGGTCCATGATTGCATCATCTGCGTATCGTTCAATATCTACAACACTTTCAGGCCATAGGTGACTACGGTACTCCTTTGTAAGAATTGTACTGATACCAACACGCTTTGCACCCATTAGTTCATCACTACCACCATCACCAATAAAAGTACATTCATGGGCACTAGCGTTAAATAATGATAAGGCATGTTCATAGATTTTTCTATCTGGTTTAGCCAATCCAACTTCACAAGAGAATATTGTGTGTTCAAATATACCACACAGTGGTGATTCTTGCCACCCAAATATATCTATAACATCCGCATTACTAACGAGTCCTAGGCGATAGCCTTGATTGACCAATTGTTTCAATACTTGAACATTCTTTTGTGGCACATCCACTACAGCACGCCTGAAGCGTTTAATTCGTGTCTCTGTTGCTTTTTGCAGCAAGTCTATACCTACATCATCTCTAATCTCATCAACCACGTTTTTGACAATGGTAAGCGGGTCATTAACGAGACCAAGTCCCCCCCTATCATGGTATTGACTTACTGATACCCTATCCCATAATTGTCTGTCAATGTCTAACACTTCACATTCATGAACTATATGGTCCTTGTTATCAAAAGTACTGATTAGAGTGAAGAATAAATCAAATAGCAGGACCTTTTTATTCTTAATACTTCTTCTCATAATTAACCTTTCACATAACTAACCTTCAAGTATACTGGCATATAATAGATAACATAAGAATAGTCCTACTGGAATTAGATAAAACCAGGTCACTAATAATCTAGACTTCCTACGTCTTTCTTTCATATAGATATCCATTGACATATCATCTGCTTCTTGACCCTCTGCTCCTACAGCTTCTTGCCCCCCCTCTGCTCCTATAGCCTCTTGACCTTCAACTTCTTCAAATGACACTGCTTTCCTACTATCAAGCACAAGCTTAGCCGCTTCCACATCACTCTCAAGAACGTATAAGTCAATACCTTGTGTATTAAATCCTTGAACAATCGTTAAATAGGAACCAGCACCTATAGGATTCTTTAGAACTTTGATGCCGTTATAATCCATTAGTGCAATAATACTGTTTGCCTCTTCATCCGAATCAGCAAAGTAGAACTTAACAAGTGATTCATCCGTATCCATGGGATACGCCGACATAATCTCCTCAAAAGCTTGTTCCTTATCAGGCAATTCCTCCACTAGCTTCGAACCACAATCCGAGCAACTTTCTATGCCCTCTTCATATTCATATTGACATTTTTCACACCAACCCATATCATACGCCTCCTTTAATCTATAATTGCACCTTTTGACATCGCTAATTGAATACACTGGGTCATATCTAGCTTAACCTTTGTAAGATCAAGTAGAGATAGATTAATCCCTGTTAGGTCTGCATCTCTAAAGTCACATCCCTTTATTTTTGCATTAGCTAGAACAACATTATTTAGTCTACTGCCACCAAACTTAACTTTTTCAATATTGCACCCAGTCATATCTGCATAAGTAAAATCAATATTTCTAAGCTCACCACCTGAGAAATCATGGTGTTTCAAGTTGGTATATGACCAAACACCGCCTTTGATGGTTATACCTAGCATATTGGCTTCTCCAAAGCTAGAACCTGTCATTTTGCAATCGGTTAAGGATGTGCCAAACAAATCTGCAAAAGAGAAACGGCAGTTAGTAAATGCCGATTGAACAATTGATGCAGCATTGAGCCTGGCTGCTCTAAAATCACAATCAACAAATTCACACCCATATATCGACACTTCACCAAAATCCGTATCCTTAAAAGAACAATTGCTGAAGGTGCTTTTGCATAAATCTATATATTTATAGTCCTGACCATCAAAGTTTTCATTCATATACTTAAAGTTACTTTTCAACATGTATTTACCATTCTTCCATTATCGATTGTTCTTCTCTTTGTTACTAACTATAATCCCAATTAAGACACCGCCACCAACAACAAATATAAGAAAACCTAATACTGCCAGCAATAAAATAATACTCATAGCCTCTCCCTCACTTTCTCAAATAAAATTGCTTGTATCTGGGGGGGATATGTTAGATTGTCTGGTAATGACCCATCAAGCATCACTTGACCAATTTCAGAATCTCCAAGAGGTCCAAGTTCCGTAATGTCACAAAAATAGTATCTGCCATAGTTCTTTTCCCCCCCACCTCGTTCGACTGAGTAATCACATATGGCTTCAATTGAGAATTCTACAGCACCGGTTTCTTCAACCAACTCTCGCCTTGCTGCATCATCTGCTGCTTCTCCCTTTTCTATGTGACCACCTGGAATTTCCCAAGTCACTCTTTCTTTGTGCCTAACAAAGACCCACTTCTTATTATAAGACCCACTAAGGACGACATATTTAAGCCCACTGTCATCCATTTCTCCTACAGGATAAAATTCTACTTTCATCATTAACCTCTCAAAAATCATCTATTGCTCATACTTAGAATATCACTCATTGGACAGAAACACCTTCAGTTCATCAACTGTTGAGACGATATGTGTCGCATTACTTTCTATTAACTCTTCCGAAGTTCCATAACCATAAACGACACCTATTGAATCGATTTCATTTTCATTGGCACCAATAATGTCGTGTTTTCTATCACCAATCATAACAAGCTTATCCTCTCTTGTTATGGATAATTCATTTAAGTCCTTTTCATTTATGCCAAACTTTGCCAAAGAATATTGAACTGACTTGGTAATACCAATCTTAGAATCTGTAAGCGTCCCATCAAAATCAAAAAAAATACATATTCATATTTTCCCATAGTTTCTCCTCACCAATTGCCTAACTTTAAAAGGTCACATGATTCTCTCTAGAAATTACATCTATAGTATCATTAACATATTTATAACACAATACGATCCAACAAGAAAGAGCCAATAAAAAAGGGCCATTCATTTTCATGAATGGCCCTAAGAATTATTCTACAATAAGCCTTTTGTTTCTCTTGCAATAGCAAGTTCCTCATTTGTTGGAATGACACATGAACGCACTGTAGCACCTTCTGCTGAGAAGTCTCTTTCGATACTTCTACAGTTGTTAAGTTCATCATCAACCTTAACACCAAGGTAGCCAAGGTAGTTACAGATTTCTTTACGTACGACTTTGTTATTCTCACCAAGACCAGCTGTAAATACAACTGCGTCGATGCCGTTCATAGCTGCTGCATAAGCACCAATGTACTTAGCAACTCTTAAGTGGAATACATCCATAGTCAACGCTGCTCTTTCACTTCCATCATTAATGGCTGCTTCCAGATCTCTAAAGTCATTAGATATCTCAGAGATACCTTTAACACCAGATTCTTTGTTAAGAACATTAATAACTTGATTCAACGTTAAATGCTCTTTTTCAGCAATAAACTGAACAATTGCTGGGTCCATATCACCTGAACGTGTACCCATTGCTAGACCTTCAAGTGGTGTAAGTCCCATTGATGTATCAACTGACTTACCGCCATCTACTGCACATACAGATGCACCGTTTCCTAAGTGACATACAACAATTTTCATGTCTTTTATGTCTCTACCAAGGAATTCAGCCAATCTATAAGCCACATACTTGTGAGATGTACCATGGAAACCATACCTTCTCACTTTGTGTTCTCTATAGTATTTGTATGGAAGTGCATACAAGTATGACTTCTTAGGCATTGTTTGGTGGAATGCTGTATCAAAGACTGCTACTTGAGGTGTATTTGGCATAAGTGCTTCACAAGCTTCAATACCAATTAGGTTTGCAGGATTGTGAAGAGGTGCAAGATCCGAACAAGCTTTGATTGCTTCAACCACCTCATCATTGATGATTGTTGATGCTGAGAATGCTTCCCCCCCACCATGGACAACGCGGTGTCCAACTGCTGAAATCTCGTCCATAGACTTAATCATACCATCTTCATCATTGATTAATGAGTCAATAACATGCTTAACTGCTTCTTTATGATCTGGCATCGCTACTTCTTTTTTTAATTTTATCGTCATAACCTTTTGGTGTGTAGCCAATGTATGAACCTTCAATCCCGATTCTATCACAAATACCAATCGTTAGGACTTCTTCGTTTTCCATGTTAATAAGCTGGTACTTCAATGATGAAGAACCACAATTTAATACTAATACATTCATATTTTTCGCTCCCTATTATACGTGCGTGTGTGTGTGTGTTGCTTTTCTATTGAGCTTGTACGGCAGTGATTGCAACAACTCCAACGATATCAGATGCAAAACACCCTCTTGATAAATCGTTGACTGGTTTAGCCAAACCTTGTGTTACTGGTCCGTAAGCTTCTGCTTTCGCTAATCTTTGTGTTAATTTATAACCAATATTTGCAGCATCTAAGTCTGGGAATACAAGAACATTGGCATTACCAGCGATATCGCTACCTGGAGCTTTTGAAGCACCAACACTTGGTACGATAGCCGCGTCAAGTTGGAATTCACCGTCTATTTTGTATTCTGGGTATAATTCTTTGGCCATTTCAGTTGCCTTAGCCACTTTATCAACATCAGGGTGTGAAGCACTGCCTTTAGTTGAGTGTGACAACATACCAACAACAGGTTCTGCGCCCACTAAGCTTTCGAATGATTTTGCTGAACTACCAGCTATTGCAGCCAATTCCTCAGCATCAGGATTCTGAACCAATCCACAATCAGAGAATACGAATGTACCATTGTTGCCTAAATCACAATCTGGTACAACCATGACGAAACATGATGATACAAGTTTTGTGTTAGGTGCAGTTTTTAGGATTTGAAGTGAAGGTCTTAGAACATTGGCTGTTGAATTGACAGCGCCTGCTACCATACCGTCAGCATCCTCCATCTTAACCATCATAACACCTAAATATAAGGCATTAGAATTCAGTAATTCTGTCGCTTTCTCAGTGGTCATACCTTTTTTCTCTCTAAGTTCTACTAATTTAGCAATATAAGTATCCATTTTGTCAAATGAATTTGGGTCAACAATGGTTGCACCTGTAATATCAAGACCACTTGCTACATCGTTGATTGCATCTGCATCTCCAATTAGTACAACATCACAGATGTCTTCTGCAATAATTTGTGCTGCTGCTTCAACTGTTCTTCTTTCAAGAGATTCTGGTAGAACAATTGTCTTTCTCGATTGTCTTGCTCTGTCTTTAATCATTTCAATAAAGCTCAAAATTTGGTACTCCTTTCAGACTATAAGTTTCTGCTTTGGCTATCTATTTTTTTTACCAAAGGGTAATTCTCCCTAATTCGCATATGATACTTTTTCATATTCATTATATACGTTGTGAACATTGTATACAATGTTTTTTTTGTGTTTTTATTGTTTTTTATATGAACAATGATGGACCAAATGGCAGCCATAGTCCCTATATGCTATACTAATGATAATATATCTATAAAAGGAAGATGATTATGAACACTTGTGGTATTATCACTGAATACAACCCAATGCACCTTGGCCACGCCTATCAATTAGCAGAGGCCAAGAAAGTTACAAATTCCAAGAGAACCACACTGTTAATGAGTGGTAATTTCGTTCAACGTGGCGAGCCTGCGATCATTGATAAGTATCATAGAACAAGAGCTGCCCTTGAAAGTGGCATTGACCTTGTCCTTGAGCTACCTACCTATTTTGCAACATCCAGTGCTGAGTCCTTTTCTCATCACTCCATGGCTATACTAAATGCCTGTGGTATTATTACACACCTAAATTATGGCAGTGAACATGGTGATATTAATGAATTAGAAGCAATCGCAGATATTCTCTACAATGAACCCCCCCTTGGATATAAGGTATTACTAAACGATTATCTAGCAGAAGGCCATTCATATCCAAAGTCAAGAGAAATGGCACTACTTAAATATAACGACAACCATAAGATTCTTAACAAGGAAACAATCAAGCTCATTCAAACACCAAATAACATTTTAGGTATTGAATATATCAAGGCACTCAAAAGGCTAAATAGCCACATCAAGCCCACGACCATCAAAAGAATTGGTTCCACTTATCATGATGACAACAGTCAGGTAGCCATTCCGTCAGCAACGGCACTTAGAAAGCATATTAATGATACAGGTAATATAGATAGCCTCAGTTCCAAAATGCCTGAGCCTTCTTACCTTGAACTTAAGAATGCCATTGGCAATGGTAATGGACCCTTACTCTATGAGGACTTGTTCCAAGGACTTAAATACAAAATCCTTGTCACTCCGAAATCTCAACTCAAATTATATCAAGACGTGACAGAAGGTCTTGAGAATCGTATATATGAATCTGCACTTTGTGCTTCAAACTACGACGACTTAATATCAAAAGTCACTACAAAGCGTTATACTAGAACTAAAATTGCAAGGGCTTTATTACATATCTTCTTAGGTCATACCAAAGAAAACTTCCAAACATTGAATACCAATATGAAGCCCTATATTCGAGTTCTTGGTTTTACAGCCACAGGACAGTCTATCTTAAAGGAAATAAAATCATATAATGAAGACCTACCAATCATTGTAAATGTAAGACAAGGTTATAAGTTACTTGATGACATTCAACGCATCAGCTTTAAAGCAGACTTAGATGCTACCCTACTATATAACCATATGATTCATAGTAAATTTGGCACTCTAAATAAAAATGATTACCAACATCAAGTAATTATGATATAATAATATTTGCATTAACATGTAACTTTAGATAAGATATTAAAATGAATTTCAAGGAGGTAACTTAGTATGAAATTATTCAAATGTACAGTTTGCGGTTATATTTATGAAGGTGAAGAAGCTCTTGACGCTTGTCCAAAGTGTGGGGGGGCTCCAAAAGATAAACATGTGGCATTGACTGAGGAAGAAGCGGCAAAAGTTTATAACTCAGATGAAACAAATGACATCCATATGGAGTTAATCAATCTTGCAGCAGCAATGATTGAACTTAGCGAAAGAGGTATTGAGATTGATCTTGACCCTGGATGTGTTGATGTGTTTGAAAAAAAACTATCGCACGCGCTTGGGAAATCAAGTCATTAGCAAAAGCTGAACTTCAAGGCCATATGAATAAGGGTAAATGGTAGTTACAAATAAAATCCAATTTTCTTTGTAACAGCTTAGCGTGATTAATTTTCGTTTATAACGAAAAATCATCTGGGCTATGTTATGCCTTACTTATCTATAACAGCTTAGCGTAATTAATTTTCGTTTATAACGAAAAATCATCTGGGCTATGTAATTGTTTTGTATGTATCACTTACAGCAAAAAAAACCAAAGCCGGTGCATAATGCACCGGCTTTTTATATCTTTTTATATCATTATATATAGCCATCCAATAGCGTATCCACAAAATCATGGTATGCTTTGGTCAAACTTAATTCACCAAGTACTTTCCCTCTTATTGGCACACCATAAAATCCTGTAACCAATTCTTTAAGGAGTCTGGTCTCTAGCTCTTCGTCAAACCCATAAGTTTCTAAGGCATCTTTGAACAATTCGCATATATCCTTAACTCTAATACCCACGGCATAAGCTTCAGGTAAGCTAGAATAAAGTTCGTAGTCACTTAGCTGAATCAAGCTAAAATCATCTTGCTTAACAAAATGATGGATAATACCATACATTATGTGTTTGCCAGCTGGGTGTTCACTAATACTATCAAGTATATGGTATATAGCTTCTTTACCCTTAATACCATCTCTATGAAGCTCATAGGTCATCTTATACTGCCACCCTACAATATAGTGTTGTAACACTTCCTCTTTTGAGGAAAAATATTTAAAGAATGTCACTTTAGATATATCGACCATCTGGCAAACCGTCTCGATTTTAATGGATTGTAAATCTGTCTCAGCCATAACATCAATAAAGGTTTCAACAAACTGTCGTTTTTTTTATCTGATTTTTTTCTGGTCTCTTCTAGATACTTCTGGAATCATGTAGTCGCTTTCCTCTGCCTTGTCAGTAAATAACCTCGAATACCCATTATTGTTATTAGTGTATAGAATATCATTGTACTAAAACTCTTCATCAAAGTAAAACAATTTGCTACAAATATCACGCCATTATATTCAAACCCCCCCTTTAGCAGCAAGAAAATCATAATATTTTCTGCGTAATCACCTAATAAGATCCCAATAGCAAACACCCCCCCAATAACATTACTCACCTTGTAGTGTTTTGACAATACGCCTAGAAGACTTATTGCAAACAAGGTCTGAAACAAGGGATAGAAAATATCTAGAACCAATTGATAGTTTATGTAATAGTCCTTTGTTGTAATCGATATACTTTCAAGCAAGGCCCTACCTGTGTCAATACTGTACCCCCCCATTGGCCTCATATCAAATATTGCCATTCCAATACTGTTTTCAAGATATGGTATTGTCACCATAATCATGATTGCATAAAATACATTAGCGATTACAAAAAAAAGACCAATGTTCGTTTTAATGTTGCACCTTCAATTAAATGTTGCTTTAAAAGCTTTGCTATTTTCAACTCATCCACTCCCTTTCGACTTGGGTTAACCTCAGTAAACTTTTACACATTATATGTTAACTCAAGTTAATTTAATTGTCAATAAAGACAACAAAAAAAGACAGATGTTTTCACATCTGCCAATCCTATTGTTCGTCGAAGTATTTGACTTGACCACTTATACTCTTATCTTGCTACAGCAAAGCGCCATCCCATCATACCACCAACCATATTATATACTTCATAACCGTATTGTGATAAGTAGTTGGCTGCGCTAGTACTTCTACCTCCACTTGCACAGACAAGCACAATTCTCTTACTCTTATCCAACTGGTCCATATTATCTGGAATGCTTCCAAGTGGAATTGACAAGGCCACATCAATATGACCATTTGAGAATTCGTAGGTCTCTCTAACATCAATTACTTGTACGTCAATCTCATTCATTATCTTACTTACATCATCTGCACTAATATTCTTATAGGATTGTTGAAATAATTCCATATTGCACCTCTACATGATTGTCATTAATTTGTTGATTGCTTCTGCCAATTGATTACATTCATATATTACAATATAGAAAAGTATTTGTCAACATAATATTTGAATATTACGATATTGTTCTAGCTATTGATAAAAACTTTTAGTCTTTTTTACCAGCTAAATGGTTACGACTGGCTTGTAATTCCTCTTTATTGCCTGCAATAACCCTTATTTGTTGATCAATATAATGTTCAAACTTGGAGTAATGGTGATTGGCTTGCTCAATTGTATCTCTCATAGCCATTTCCACTTGTTCTACAAGATCTTCAACATAATCATATGCACCAAGCTTAATCTCAACTGCCACATTTTCAGCTTGATTCAAAATGCTATCGGCTTTTTCCTGAGCTTTCTTGCTGATTTCATGGTCATTAACAAGTTCATCTACCCTTGCAGCAGCTCTCGTCTCAGCTTGATCAGCGTCACGCCTAGCTTCATCTATGATACGTTCTTTTTCATCAAGTATTCTTTGTGAACGTTTTATTTCTTCCGGCATCTTAAGCCTTAAATCTGTCATGAATTCGTATATGACTTCCATATCCACAACAATTTTATTGGAAAAAGGTACTGATTTACATTCTTCAAAATACCCTTCCATTTCATCAATTAGATTAAATACGTCACTCATTTTGTAACCTCCATCTCATCATATTTTTCTTTGAGTAATTTCGCCGTCAAAGGATGAACCATTTTACTCACATCTCCGCCATACATGGCTACTTCTCGTACCACACTTGAGCTTAGAAATGAGAATTCATTCCTTGTAACTAGAAAGATTGTCTCCACATCTGGGTTAAGATTGTAATTGGTTTGTGCAAGTTGGATCTCAAATTCAAAATCAGAAACTGCTCTGAATCCTCTAATAATCACATTAGCCTTTTGTGCCACCATGAAATCCACCAATAACCCTTTAAAGGAAATGACTTCTACATTCTCTATATCTTTGGTCAATTCCTTTAGATGTGTTACTCTCTCCTCTATTGTAAACAAACTTTTTTTCTAATATTATTCAGTACCCCCCCTACCACCAAATGGTCTACTTGCTTAGCACTTCTTTGTATAATGTCCAAATGTCCATTGGTTGCTGGATCAAAAGATCCAGGGTATACAGCCGTATTCATTCAACGTCACATCCTTATAGTCAGCCTTCGGCTCTAGCTACTTTTTCTTTACAAAGGTGAATTTGCATGTGTTGAATTTCTTGATTTTCGCCACATCAAACACATCATCCTCACTCAAATAATTAAGATTCGTCTTGTTACTGCTTTCAATCACGATAATACCATCATCTACAAGCAAATCATACTCTTTAATTAACTCTAATGTAGCTTCCTCCATATCCTTTTCATATGGTGGATCCATATAAATTAGATCAAACTGCTGTTTCTGGTCTCTAAGCATCATAAGCGCTCTTGTATAATCATACTTCAAAAGTCTTGCTTTTTCAAACAATTTTGTAAAATTCAGGTTATGTTCAATGCATTGCATGGCATGACCTGAATTCTCAACAAAAACTGCCTCTTTTGCCCCCCCTCTACTCAAAGCTTCAATACCAATGCTACCAGAACCACTAAATATATCCAGTGTTTTACCTCCTGGAATATAGCCTGATACTATGTTAAACACGGTCTCTTTGTACCGATCTATTGTAGGTCTTACTTCGCTGCCTTCTGGTGTATGAAGTGGTAATGACCTTGCACTTCCCGCTATTACACGCATTCAAATCACTCCTTTATAAAGCAATATAGGACATATATTCGTCCATATATGTATCAATTTTATCTTTAAGATATGAAAAATCATCTTCAAGTAGTATACCATTCTTTTCTCGAATTGTCTTTGCAACTTCATTGGCATCTTTAAGAGTTCTGGCATCTTCCAAAATGTTGGCAATTTTGAATGCAGGAATACCACTTTGCCTTATGCCTAGAAGGTCTCCATGACCTCTAAGTTCAAGGTCTTTTTCAGCTATCACAAATCCATCAGTTGACTCTGTCATAATCGACATTCTTTTTTTGACTATTTTCAGTCTTGCTATCCGTAATTAGAACGCAGAATGATTTATGTTTACCACGACCGACTCTACCACGGAGTTGATGGAGTTGGGCCAAACCAAACCTTTCAGCATTTTCTATAACCATAACTGTAGCATTTGGAACATTAATTCCAACTTCAATAACGGTTGTTGAAACAACAATATGTATGTCACCTGCAACAAAGCGCTCCATTATATCATTTTTCTCTTTCGGCCTCATTTTACCGTGTAGATATTCAACCTTAACATGGCTCGGTAAAGCTTCTGCCAAGTCTTGACTATACGTGATGACATCTGTTAATTCATCTTCTTCACTTGCCTCTACTTTTGGACATACAACATAACATTGCCTGCCATCTTCAACTTCTTTTAGCATAAATTGATTGATTCTATTACGATAAGATGTGCCTACACTATAAGTATCAATTATTTGTCGACCAGGTGGCATTTCATCTATAATTGACACATCCATATCACCATACAAAATCAACGCCAGCGTTCTAGGAATTGGGGGGGTTGCGCTCATAATAAGTACATGGGGGGGGTAGTGCCCTTTACCAGCCAATACCTCTCTTTGCTTTACACCAAAACGATGTTGCTCATCGGTAATAACCAGTGATAGATTCTTAAAACCTACCCCCCCCTCTTGTATTACGGCATGGGTACCAACAACTACATCCAAAAGTCCTTCCTTTAATAGGTAATAGACATCCTCTTTTTGCTTCTTTGTCATTGAGCCTACCAGAAGACCTACTCGAACCTCAAGGCCTTCAAAGGCTTCTCTAAGAGACACATAATGTTGTTTTGCTAAAACTTCCGTTGGGGGGGCCATTAAGGCAGCTTGAAAACCATTTTCCACAGCTAGCATCATTGCTAGTGCTGATACGATGGTTTTACCTGAACCAACATCACCTTGAATTAGTCGATTCATATTGTGTGGACCTTTCAGATCTCTTAATATTTCATCCATGACCCTATTTTGTGCACCCGTTAAGGCATATGGTAAAGATGAAAGCATCTGAGAATATTTAAATGATTTTACAAATTCAAACTGGTTATCAATTTTCACCTGATCTTCTCTAAGGGACATAAGCCCTAATTGGAATAGTAGAAACTCATCAAATACCAATCTTCTCCTAGCCCTATTAAGAGATTCTTCTCCGTCTGGATAATGGACTTGATTTATTGCAAAATCAAGTTCAGCTAGATGATATTTGTCTTTGATGATTCTTGGCAAAAAAAATCTCTTATTTCATCTCCTGCATGTTCAATAGCCATGGCAATTGACAAACGTATAGACTTTTGTGAAACCCCCCCTTTACTCATTGGATAAATAGGCAATACGGATTTGTCCTTCATATACTCGAGGTCTTTTTTTGTTAGCAGCTTAGGCGATGTGAACTGTAACTTATTGTATTTATAGACAGCCTTACCTTTTAGTGTTACTTCTGTACCAAGAGTCAATTGCTTTTTTAGGTATGGCTGGTTAAACCATGTCACGTATACCTCGCCACTATAATCCCTAATCATTGTGGATGTCATCATGAGTCTACCAGCTTTTCTGGTATTGGTTTTTTTGACAAACAGTCCCTTTGACCATAAAAGTTTTGCCTTCGACCACTTCTGAAAGCAAAGAGAATCCCATACCCATTTCATATGTTCTTGGGTAAAATTCTATGAGGTCCTTCACTTTTGAAATACCAAGTCGCTGGTAATCCTGGGCTTTTTTTTCTCCGATACCTTTTAATACCGTTATTGGCATATTTAGATTCATACTCTCACCTTTATGCTTGCTAATTAAAAACACCGATGACGGATGTCATCGGTGTATGGATGTTATTACTTATTATTTAACCTATTCAACCGACATTATATAATAATATAATGGTTGTCCACCATAATGAACTTCAACTTCAACATCGGGATATTTCTCTTCGATGTCATCGGCCAAATTCTGAGCCGTTGATTCTTCAATATCTTCTCCGTAGTATATGCTGATCAGCTCACTATCGTCATCAATCAATGCATCAAACAAGACTTTTGCTGAAGATTCAACATCTGGCTCTACGGCCTCAATTTTACCTTCACCGATACCTAAAATATCACCTTCAGTAATGTTCTTACCTTCAATAACTGTATCCCTTACTGCGAAAGTCACTTGGCCTGAAACAACTTCTGATAAACACTCCGTCATAGCTTCTTCATTGTCCTCAGGTGAGATGCTAGCATCAAAGTTTATCATTGCATTGATGCCCTGTGGAATCGTCGTTGTAGGGATGACATGGATTACTTTATCTTCTACAATATCCTTGGCTTGTTCAGCCGCCAAAATGATATTCTTGTTATTAGGAAGAATAAACACATTATGGGCATGAACATTTTCAATGGCTGTTACAATGTCATCTGTTGATGGGTTCATTGTTTGACCACCTTCAACAATATGATCACAGCCAAGACCCTTGAAGATTTCTGTTAAACCAGACCCTATGGAGATGGTTACAAATCCATAGTCCTTCATTTCTTCTGGTTTTTTATGGGTTTCTTGGTCAACCTGTTCCATAGAAATCAATCGATTGGCATGTTCTTCTCTCATGTTGTCGATCTTCAAATTTGTTAATTCACCTATTGATAGACCTTTTTGAAGTGCCATCCCAGGATCATTGGTATGTACATGAACTTTGATGATATCCTCATCAGCTACTGCCACAATTGAATCACCAATCGTTTCAAGATAAGTTCTAAGACCATGAGCTTCTCTCTCGCTTTCATGGGTATCGCAATTCACATTAATGATAAACTCCGTACAATATCCAAATTTTAGGTCTTCTGGGCTTTCTTGAAGAATAAGACCAACATCATCACTACTTTCATCAGTTTCAAACTCAAGAACAAAGTCTTCTCCTGCTTCAAGAGCCATATATGCACCTCTCAACCAATACATAAGTCCTTGTCCACCTGAGTCAACTACACCCGCTTGTTTCAAAACTGGTAGCAGTTCAGGCGTGTATTGCAATGTTGCCTCACCATGTTCAATAATTTTGTCAATGAGTTCAAGCATATCATCAACTTCCATGGCTATCTCAACAGCCTTTTCGGCCATTTCTCTAATTACGGTTAATATTGTACCTTCTTTTGGTTTCATAACTGCTTTATATGCTGTTTCTGAACCTTTTTGAAGAGCATTAGCAAAGACCACGCTGTCTATAGCGTCATGACTTGCCAATTCTTTACAATAACCCCCCCTGAATATTTGTGATAGTATTACACCTGAATTTCCACGTGCCCCCCCACGTAGCGAACCTGAAGAAATTGCTTTACATATGGCACCTATATCATCTGAGTCTGCTTTTTGTACTTCTTTAACAGCAGCTAGTATGGTTAATGTCATATTAGTCCCTGTATCACCGTCTGGAACTGGAAAGACGTTAAGTTCATCAACATACTTCTTCTTTGACTCCAAAAGTTTTGCCCCCCCAGCAATAAACATGCTTTTTAGCGTTTTCGGTGAAATGCTTTCAATTGTCACTGGTATTCCTCCTCGGTTTCTAGTTTCTTAATCGTTTATAAGATTATTATCTTATTCATCTACATGAATATCTTCTACATAAACGTTGATGCGACCAACTTTTAAGCCAGAAAAAGTCTCCAACTTATAGGTCAGTGTACTAATAAGGTTGTCTGTAACAGCTTTTATATTAACACCGTATTCAATGACAATATGTAGTTCTATAGATATGACATTATCATCAACTGTAAGAGAGATACCTTTAGTGATGCTATCACCTTTTAGCAGCTTGGCAATACCGGAAGTAACATTCACCATAGCCATTCCAACAATACCATAGCACTCAATTGCTGTAACACCTGTGACCTTAGCAAGTACTTCTGTATCAATTGTTACTTGTCCATAGCCCGTATCGATTCTTGCGATCATATTAACGCCTCCTTATCCTATACTTCAATCTTATCTATTATATCATCTTTCATGGATATTTTGAACCTTTTTATCACTTTGTTGATTTTTTTTGAAAGTTATGCTTGCAATCATGAAATATATTTGTTATCATAGTTTTGTTGTGAAGATTTACGAATAAGGAGGTGCAGTTATGGCTAAATGTGCAATCTGTGACAAAAGCGTACACTTCGGTAACGCAGTCAGTCATTCACATAGACGATCAAACAAGCAATGGAAACCAAACATCAGATCTGTAAAGGCTATCGTTGATGGTCAATCACAAAAAAATCAAAGTTTGTTCTAAGTGTTTACGTTCAGGTAAAATCGAACGTGCATAAGTCATTTTAAATGATGCACTTCTATTTGGACACAAAATTTGAGCCAATAGCATAGCTATTGGCTTTTTTTATTGTTTCAACAGTCTTAATTAATCCCTTGACCGAATCACTAAAAGCAATCCATCCTTCATCTTAAGTATGGCCTTTTCTTCCAATATTTCATTGCTAACACCAAGGGAATCCATCATATTGAGTGTAGCCTTGTGTAATGGGTACTTCACTCCATTGAAATCAACCTCAGTAACTTTATTAGAAATTGGTAGTAGTGATATATAAGGGTAACCTTTTTTTTATCCAGAATACAGTCTGAATCAACCAAGCAAATATGATTGTGATGGTCTATCAACTCGATTTTAATCTGATTTCTATATTTGCCAAGGACAAATAGGTTACTCAAGCTGTGGTCCATACGATTGCCTGTAGCACCCATAATAGTTATTTCATGTAGCTGCATATCTATGGCTGTCTCAATGGCTAAATGGGTGTCTGTCAAATCCTTCTTGACGGGATAGCTGATGATCTGAACACCACTGGCCTTATATGTCTCAAGAACTCCCTTGTCACAAGAATCAAAATCACCAAGCATTACATCTGGGATTTTTCCTATTTGACTTAAGTAATCCATTCCATGATCAACACCTATGACAATGTCATAGGTGTTATTATTGTAAATCATATCTAGTTGTTTAAGGTCAATTACTCCACCGGTGACAATTAGACCTTTTTTTATTTTTTTCTCATACTCTGTAAGTTTTTCTTTATAAGCCAGAGCTGTTTCATAAACATCTTCTTGGCCAAATATTGAACTTCCAAGTACAAATATATTTACGCCTGCTTCGGCTACTTTGTCAATATTGTCAAAAGATAGGCCACCATCTATCTGAATGTCAAAATTATAATCTTTCTGCTCTCTAAGCTCAACAAGACGTCTAACTTTATCAAGTGATCCCTCCATGAAGCTTTGACCTCCAAAGCCTGGTTCTACAGACATGATAAGTACCATATCAATTAGTCCTAGATAAGGTTCCAACACATCTACTGGCGTATTGGGGGGGTTAATACTAAGTCCAACTTCAATATCATGTGCACGAATAGCTTCAATGACAGACATGACATCTTTAGCAGCCTCTTGATGGAATGTAATTAAGTTTGCTCCTGCATCAGCATAGGCATCAATATATCTAAGTGGGTCGACAATCATCAAATGTACATCAAAATAAGCATCTGTTGATTTTCTAATTGATTTAACGACAGGTGTTCCAAGTGAAATATTTGGGACATACATACCATCCATAACATCAATATGGATATAGTCAGCCCCCCCGGCATCTACTACTGTTTTAATATCCTCCCCCCCTAATCTTGCAAAATCAGCTGCAAGTATTGAGGGCGCTAGTTTATTGTTCATATTACCATCTCCTTGTGTCTCTTAATTCGTCAATTAGTTGCTTGTAACTTTCGTAGCGACTTTCGGAGATATCCCCCCCATCTTGAACCGCTTCTTTCACACCACATTTTGGCTCATTCAAATGGTTACAACCTTTGAACTTGCAATAAGGCTCATAAACTGCAAACTCCTTAAAATAGAGTTTTAATTCTGCCTCATCTATATGTTCTATACCCAAGGATGAAAACCCTGGTGTATCAACCACATAACTGTCTTCATGAAAACACATAAGCTCCGCATGCCTAGTCGTATGTTTCCCTCTCCCAATCTTCTCACTAACAATGCCAGTTTCAAGTACCTGGTCTGTTTGTATTAAGTTTAGGATAGACGATTTACCGACCCCCCTGAAGGACCTGCAAATACCGTCGTTTTATTATACAAGGCTTCACGCAAATTTTCAATACCATGTCCTTCAATTGAGCTAGTGGTATAAACATGATAGCCAGTATTCTCATATTTTGCAATAATGGCATCAACTTGTTCTTGATCTAAAATATCAATCTTATTAAAACAAATGATGGCCTCTATGCCCTTCTCCTCAATCATAACAAGAAAACGATCTAGAAGGTTATAATTTGGTTCTGGCCTACTAACAGCAAACACAATAACTGCTTGGTCAATATTTGACACTGTTGGCCTCACCAATTGATTTGACCTAGGCAATATCACATCAATATTTCCAAGCTTCTCACCCTCGTCTAATATAGCAATCTCCACATTGTCTCCAATAAGGGGGGGTTTTATATTGTTTTTTTCTAAAAATACCTTTAGCCTTACATTCATAGATATCATTGCTATGACAATGAACATAGTAGAAACCACCAATGCCTTTAATAATCTTTCCTATCACTGTGTAATCTCCTCTGTGAACTTAAGCTCATATGTGTATTCCAAGTTACCATCCTTATAAACCTCATAGGTTGCGCTACCTAGACCTGTAACCTCAATCATAATGGGTGTATCAAAATCAGAATGTGAAACAATACTATTATAGATTTCAACTTCTTCACCTTCAGCAATCAATATCACTTTTAGTAAGGCTGAATCTTCATCTTTGTCAAGGACATTATTAACTTCAATCACCTTAGTCACCGGTTTTATCTCTTGACCTAGACTAATGGTTATGTCAACTTCATACCCTTCTTTTACAGAAGAGCCTGCTTCCACTGTTATAGCAATAACATTGCCTTCTTCAACAACCTCATTATGTGCCTCTGTTACATTTTGACTAACAGTCAGACCCGCCGCTTTAAGAAGTGCAATGGCCTCTTCCAATGGTTTTCTTGTCACATCAGGTACAATAACATATTTGTCTTCTTTGCCAAGGCTTACAAGAACTCTTACTTCTGTTCCAGCAACAACTTCACTCGCTGCTTTTGGATGTTGGTCAAATACAATACCCACCGGCACCACATCATTGTACTCACGCTCAATAATTGGAAGCAACTTAGCATTGGAAATCAACTCTTTTGCAACATCAAACCTAACGTTCCCTGCTGTTACAAGGTCTGGCACTCTAAAGAGTTTCTGACCTTGAGATACAATAACATTCACAATTGTATTCTCGCCAACAATAGTTCCCGTTTCTGGCTTTTGAGCAATGATTACATCTTTGGCCACTTCATCACTGTATGTTGTTTCAGCTATTTGAAATGACAAAGTCAAAGGCTCTAGGGTTGTCATAGCTGTGGTCATATCCAGACCAACTATCTCTGGTACAATGACTTCAACCGGTATAATATCATCTTTAAATGAAGAGAAGACAAAATTGACTATGATTGCCACAACAAGTACAGCCGTTGCAATAGCTGACCCAATAACAACTTTATCTATTAATGGATTTTGGTCTTCAAGGACTTCACTTTCATCCCATATCTGACGCATCTGGGTCTGACTCATAACCATTGTTTCTGCTTCTTCATCGTATTTCTCGACTCTGACAAAATCTTCCTGTGGAAAGTTGGTCGCCCTCTTTAAGTCCGTTAACATTGCTTCCGCTGACCCATATCTTAGTTCTTGCTTCTTTTGGGTCGCTTTCTCAATGATTGTTGATAGGTTGCTATCAACCTCCGGGTTCAAGTCACTAATTTGAGGCAAATCATCGTGAATTTGCTTAAGGGCAACAGATACTGCCGAATCAGCTGTAAAGGGCACTTGTCCAGTAATCATCTCAAACATTGTGATGCCTAATGAATAGATATCGCTTTTTTCATTGGAATAGCCACCTTTTGCTTGCTCAGGTGGAATATAGTGTACTGAACCTGATGCCATATCTGCTGCAGGTATTGTAGCGCCTGTGGCAATGCGTGCTATGCCAAAGTCAAGAACCTTTACTCTCCCGTCTTTGGTTAATATAATGTTCTGTGGTTTGATGTCTCTATGAAATATATGGTTATTATGTGCGCAGTCAAGGCTGATGCAATATTAGCGCCAATCCTCATCGTTTCCTCATTGCTTAACTTCTCATGAACTTTGATGTGTTCTTTCAAAGTTAGACCATCTAAATATTCCATTACAATGAAATAGACTTTGCCATCATTGCCAACATCATAGATATTCACAATATTCGGATCTGATAAGCTTGCTGCTGCCTGTGCCTCAACTTTGAACTTGCCAACAAATGCATCATCGTAGCAATACTCATCTTTTAGGACCTTTACTGCAACGTATCGACCTAATCTTGTATCCTTGGCTTTATAGACCGTGGACATTCCGCCAGAACCTATTTTTTTCTTCAATTTCATATCGATCACTTATAAGCATGCCAATTTGTATCATTCTAGCACCCCCCCACTTCCATAACGCACTATAATAACAGTAATATTATCATTGCCACCACGTTCAAGGGCTCCATCTACAAGAACACTGACGACATTCTCATCATTGTCCTCATTTTGAATCAATTCCATCATTACGCTATCTTCCATCATTTTGTTCAGGCCGTCTGAACACATAACAATAAGGTCACCTTCGTCCATAGCCACTTTGAAGTGGTCAACAGCGACGGCGCCCTCTGCACCAATAGCTCTTGTTATAACATTCCTATCTGGATGAGCCATTCTTTCTTTTTCACTTATCTGTCCTGCTCTATAGAGTTCCTCAACAATTGAATGATCTACTGTGACTTGTTTTAGACCTTCTTCTTTATTCAGTTTATAAAGTCTACTGTCCCCCCCAACGTTAACAACATGAGCTGTATCTCCAACTATGCAGCATGCCACAAGTGTTGTACCCATACCAGAGTATTCAGCGCGTTCTTTGCCTTCATTATAAACTTGTTGGTTGGCATATAAAACTGCATCAGTAAGTAATACAGTCACGTCTGTATCTTCTGAGTCTTCAATATACTTAATCATATAAGCCACTGCTTGTTTTGAGGCAATATCGCCTGCATTATGTCCACCCATTCCATCAGCTACTATATAAAGATTTGGCAAGTTGCCTAATCTCTCATCACATCTGAAATAATGATCTTCATTGTATTCCCTTTTGAGTCCTTTATCCGTTAAACCAAAAGATTTCATGGCCCCCCCTCCATCTAGTAAATATCTATATTTATTCTAATGTCTGTCCATTCATAATTTGTGCCTATCACATCTATTCTATCATGTTTATAAATATTTTCAACTTATCCCTTATGATTACGGGTCGCTCTTAGCCTTAATTGACCACATGCTGCATCAATATCACCACCAAGAGAACGCCTAACAGTAGTTTCAACATGTAATTGATTTAAGACATCTCTGAATCTATAGACACTACTTTTATCAGTTTTTTTCATAAGCATTTTCGGTCACTGGATTCACAGGGATCAAATTCACATGGCATTTGAAATCCCTCTGCTTTAACAACTTTGCAAGGACCTTTGCCTCATCTGGAGAATCATTCACGCCTTTGATAAGACTGTATTCAAAAGAAATTCTACGACCTGTTGATTTAAAATAAGACTCACATGATTTTAAAAGGTCATCTATCGAATATTTCTTTGCAATAGGCATGGTCACCTGCCTAACTTCATCACTACTAGCATGTAGAGAGATTGCTAAGGTAATCTGCAATTTTTCTTTGGCCAAGTCATATATTTTATCAACCAAACCACATGTAGATAAAGTCACATGACGTTGGCTAATATTTTTGCCTTGGTTATCGGTTAAAATAGTCAGAAACTTAAGCACATTCTCGTAATTATCAAGAGGTTCTCCTGTTCCCATCAATACAACATTGGATACACGTTCCTTTGTGTCAGCTTCTATTTGATAAATCTGACTGAGCATTTCACCTACAGTCAAATTCCTTGACAATCCAAGAAGGCCAGATGCGCAAAATGTGCATCCCATTCTACAACCAGCTTGTGTAGAAATACATACAGTATTGCCATGTTCATATCTCATCAACACTGTCTCAATCAACTGACCATCCTCTAATTCATAAAGATACTTGATTGTTCCATCAATCTTGGAAGGTGATTTCATTTTTATGGATAGAAATGAAATCTTACAATTAGACTCTAGCTTTTCTTTAAGAGACTTAGACACATTGGACATTGCCTCAAAACTTTTAATGTTTTTTTGATGCAGCCATTGATAGATTTGTTTGGCTCTAAACTTCTTTTCACCAAGCTCTTCAAGCAAGACTGAAAGTTCATTCATATCAAGAGAAAGTATACCCACTTTATCCATATCTATACCTCAATTTTTCTTCTTAACTTAGCAATAAAAAAAAGCCATCAGGACCATTTGTAATTGGTAACAAGGTCACCATGCCCAACTTATCATTAACATAGGGGGGGCCTTCTATAACTTCTAGCTCGTAATCCTTATACGTCTCCAAAAACCACCTTACATTGTCTTCATTCTCAGCTTTAGTTATTGTGCAAGTACTATAAATCATCACTCCGCCTGGCTTTACATACTGTTTGACATTAGCCATGATTTCTCTTTGTAAGCCAACAAGTCCATTGACCTTTTCTTCACTTGCATGCCATTTGATGTCTGGCTTTTTCCTTATGATACCAAGACCTGAACAAGGCACGTCAGCAATGAGTAAATCGGCACTGCTTATTAAGGATGTATTTAATACCCTTCCATCTCCCAAGTTCACTTCTATATTCTTATAACCTAAACGGTCAATATTTTGCTTAATCAATGATAACTTATAATCAGATACATCATAAGCTTTAACCACACCTTCGCTACCAATCTTATCTGCTATATGAAGTGCCTTGCCTCCAGGCGCTGAACACACATCAATTACAGTCTTAACTGACTCATCATAGCCAATTTCACCAACCAGCATTGAGCTTTCATCCTGTACAACAAAGTCACCGTTCAAAAAGCATTGAAGTTTGGTCAATCGGTCAAAACCACTGATATGAAGGGCATCTTCAAGCCATTTCCCACGCTCGTAAGTAACCCCCCCTTCTTTCTTCAAGCCTTCAATAAGTTCATCTGTTGTTACTTTGTGATGATTGGCACGAATGGTAATAGGTGCCTCTTCATTAGATTTACTTAAGTATTTTTCCAAAGTTTTTGGGGGGGTCATTTCTTTTAGAAGGTATTTGGTCAGTGCTAGGTCAAAGGAATACTTTACCGACAAATACTTTGCAATATCCGCCTTCTTATCTGGAAGTTCAATAGATGTTTTCTTTCTAATGATTTCTCTTAAGACACCATTGACAAATCCAGTCAATCGAATCATCTTCCTTTTTTTGACCAACTTAACGGCTTCATTACACACCGCTGACTCAGGAATATTATCCATGTACAAGAGTTGATAAACTGAAAGACGCATAATATGCCTGATTGCTGGTTTCATCTTATCCACTTTAACCGAAGAAAATTGGTCTACAACATAATCTATATAAATTCTATGTTCAACAGATCCAAAGACCACTTTTTTTAATAAATCCACGGTCTTGTTTACTTAAATCAGTCTCATCTGTATATTTATCTACGGCATCATGAACAAAGATACCTTCAAACTCAATAGCATCCAGTATCTTCAGTACAACCCATCTTAAATTCATCGTCGACGTCCTCTAGATAACATTACAAATCTTAGGAAGTTCCCAAGCGCTACAGCTGTTGCAGCTATATAGGTCAAGGCTGCTGCATTTAACACACGTTTAGCAGGAATAATTTCCTCTCTATCAAGAATACCTTCACCTTCAAGTATATCAATAGCTCTTCTTGATGCGTCAAATTCTACAGGTAAAGTAACAACATGAAAAACCAATACAGCTCCAAACATAATAATGGCTAATTGAAGTATTAGATAACCAATGCTGTTAATATTGGACATAGCGCCCATTAACAATCCTAAAAATGCCAAGGGTGTAGCTGCCTTGGATGCAACATTCATAACTGGAATAAAAGTATGCCGCAATTTGAGGAAAAAAAATAAGCTTCCTCATCTTGAATTGCATGGCCACACTCATGTGCCGCAATTCCAATGGCTGCTAATGATTTATTATTGTAAACACCTTGGGATAATCTAAGGACATTATTTTTAGAATCATAATGATCAGTCAGATTACCTGCTACTTGCTCAACAACAACATGGTTGATGCCATTTCGCTCAAGAATCATTCTGGCAACATCTGCCCCCCCTGTATAACCATTGCGGTTATCAAACTTAGCGTATTTTGCATAGGTCGATTTCACTCTAGAGCTTGCATACATTGCAAGAAGTATTGCTGGTAATACATATATTAAGTAACTTGGACCATAAAACATGGTTCACCACTCCTTTTTATTTTATTCTTCTGACCTGATTTTACCCAGGATCATCCCTTCTTCCACATTGTAACCTCTTAGAAAGTCGCTGCAGCCATTCTTTTCTTACCTTGTAGTTGCAATGAGGTAACCAGTAATCCATTGTTGTTACATTTCACAATCATACCCTGCTTATTGATTTCAAAAATACTACCAGGCATATGGTCATCATCTTCTAGTACCACAACTTTGGCTTCCCATAGTTTGAGCATCTTGTCATTAAGGTATGTATATGCACTTGGCCATGGATTCAGACCTCTAACAAGACGTTCAATCTCAACAGCAGGTTTATTCCAGTTAATATTGCCCAACTGTTTATCAAGCATTGGGGGGGCATAGGTTGACGCATCATCATCTTGAGGTATACGTACTAAGGAACCATCTTCAAGAGATTTTATGGTCTCAAGAATTAAGGGACCACCAACAAGAGAAAGTTTGTCATGCAAGCTGCCACCCGTTTCATTGTCTTCTATAACAACCTCTTCCTTAAGAAGCATGTCACCTGTATCAATTCCGACATCCATATACATTGTCGTAACACCCGTTATAGTTTCACCATTGATGACAGACCATTGTATTGGTCCAGCACCTCTGTATTTTGGTAGTAAAGATGCATGAACATTCAAACAGCCATAGGTGGGCATCTCTAAGAAATCTTTTGGCAAGATTTGTCCAAATGCAATCACCACAGCCAAATCAATATCTAATAATTTCATTTCATCAATAAAACCTTCTTGTCTTATTTTTTGAGGTTGATATACTGCAATACCTGCCTCTATGGCTTTTACCTTAACAGGAGGCGCTTGTAATTGCCTGCTTCTCCCCCCCTTTGGCTTATCAGGTTGTGTAACAACCCCCCCTACGACTTCATGTTCAGATTCAATTAGGGCTTCCAGTGTTGGTACAGAAAAATCTGGTGTTCCCATAAATAATATTCTCATAATTTTATTAACTCCTTGATGCAATCCTATTAAACTTCTATAAAAGATTTTATAAAACTTTATAGATTACAAGTTCTCTTCTAAGTTCTCAGCTTTATCGATATACAATACACCTTCGAGATGATCATATTCATGACAAATAGCTCTGGCTAAAAACTCCTCAGCTTCTAATTCAAATTCTTTACCTTCACCATCAAGTGCTGTCACTTTAATATGGTAAGGTCTAAGGACATCACCTTGTTTACCAGGTACACTAAGGCAACCTTCCACACCAAACTGCTCACCAGAAGCTTCTACAATCTCAGGATTGATGAAAGTCATTGGACCTTCACCGATATCCACAACAAAGATTCTCTTAAGCATACCAATTTGTGGTGCTGCAAGACCGACGCTTGATTGTCATACATGGTTTCTATCATATCCTCAACGAGGTTTTTGATTTTATCATTAACTTCTTTTACTACTCTTGATTTTTTGCGAAGAATGTCATCGCCTTCTAATCTTAATTTTCTAAGCGCCATGGGCAGCCTCCTTAATATGACATCATTGGATTAATATCAATCTGTATCGCTCCAATATGCCTCGTATCTTCTTGTTTCATTATATCATACAGCTGACCTGCTACAGTGGTCAATACCTTGTAATTATCGGACTTAAAATAGATAACCCGTCTATAAGTGTCCTTTATTTTAGAAATAATGGCTGGCGATGGTCCAAGGATTGAAACGCCCTCTTGCTCATCATATTCAACCAATCTGTCTTTAAGGCGATAACTAAGCCTAATAATGTACTGCTCATCTGTAGCAGACAACAAAATTGTCATCATATTGGAAAAAGGCGCATAACGAAGCATTCGCCTAAAAGCGATTTCACTTTTATAAAAGCCAGTATAATCTTGAGCCTTGGCAGCAACAACACTATAATGCTCTGGACTATAAGTCTGTATAATTGCTTGTCCTGCCTTGTGACCTCTTCCAGACCTTCCTGTCACTTGGGTGATTAACTGGAATGTCTTTTCACTGGCCCGAAAATCATTGACATATAAAGACATATCGGCTGCCAAAACACCGACAAGTGTTACATTGTCAAAGTGGTGCCCTTTTGCCACCATCTGTGTCCCAATCATTATATCTGCTTCATGATTTTCAAATGCATCAAGGACTGTTTGATGTCCATGTTTACCTGTGGTAGTGTCATAATCCATTCTTATAACTTTGGCATCTTTGAAGGTCTCCTTAATATAAGCTTCAACCTTTTGGGTTCCAATACCAAATGACCTAATATGGTTGGAACCACAATTAGGGCAGTTCTTAACCATATGAATGTGGTCACCACAATAGTGGCATAAGAGTGTGTTTTTGTATTTGTGGTAATTATAAGCCACATCACAATGTGGACATTTTAATACGTGACCGCATTTACGACACGACACAAAACTAGAATGCCCTCTTCGATTAAGGAAGAGTATAATCTGCTCCTTTTTCTCCAAAGTATAATGAATGGCTTGGTGCAATCTATGACTTAAGATGGACTTGTTGCCATCTGTTAGTTCTTCTCTCATATCAACCGTTTCAACCAATAAGTCATTTGCTGCTTTGGCTTTGTCCGGTAATTGAAGTAAGTGATATTTACCTTCCATAGCCTTATAATAGGTTTCAACAAGAGGCGTGGCTGAACCAAGTATGATAGGACATTTATGATAATGTCCACGGTAAATGGCAACTTCCCTAGCATGATACTTAGGGGGGGGCATCTCAGACTTGTAAGTCATTTCATGTTCTTCATCAATCACAATAAGACCAATGGATGAGAAGGGTGCAAAGGCCGCCGATCTTGGCCCTATCATTATTTTGAGTTGGCCTTCTTTGGCCATTTGCCACTGGTCAAATCGTTCGCCCATAGAAAGCCTTGAGTGCATAACACCTACCACATCGCCGAACCGTTCAACAAAACGACGTACCATCTGTGGCGTTAGTCCTATTTCTGGAATCATGACTATTGCAGACTTGCCTTCTTCAAGGACTTTTTCAATGGCCTGCATATAGACTTCAGTTTTACCACTACCAGTAACACCATGAAGCACATAGACATCACTTTTACCTTGGTCCATACTAATTTCTATTGCACTTAAGGCATTTTGTTGGTGTTCATTTAACGAAAGCCCTCTTGTCACTTCAAAGTCTTCCACATCATAAGGCAAGCGGTTAACATTTTCACTTTCTTGTACGATTACGTGATTTTTAAGCAAGGTCTTTAGCACACCTACACTTGCTTCCGCCTTATAAAGCAATGATTTCTTAGCTATATAGTGTTCTTTCATCAAAACTTCAAGAACACGAACCCTTGATTCAAATCTAGCTTTGCCATCAAGCTGTTCAATCATAGAACTTAGCTGTTCAGGATTAAGCAGACATCTGATATATGTATCTTGCTTCTTCTTCACATCCACTTTAGAGGGGGGGATTAGTATTTTTAGAGCCGTCTGTAAAGTACAAGCGTATCGTTGCTTCATCCACATGGCCAGACCAATAAGTTCTGATTCCACATCAACATTTTCATAATGTCGATGGATAAACTTGACCTTGCTTTCATCAAAATCCAAAGTGTCCGTAAAACCCAGAACATAGCCTCTAATCATACGGTTTCCTGCACCAAAAGGAATCTCTACAACAGAACCAACGATCAGACTATCTCTCATCGTATCTGGCACACCGTATGTAAAGACTTTCTCCAAGTTTTTTTTACAGAAATCTGTGTGATAACACTTGCGTACTTCCCTATCATTAAACCAACCCTTTATAAGAATGAAGTGGTCGCATCATTGACTGATCGACCACCTATCTTCGCTACTTATGCAGTTATTACACTTCGCCGATATCAATTGTACCTTCATACAATTCATTGACTGCATTTGATAATGGTTTAGGAAGCACGTGTGATACCTTTGGCACCGCACCATCGATGATTTGTCTTGCTCTTTTTGATGAAGCTATAACGATAGAATAACGGCTCTTTAGGGTTATATCGTCATTTCTGTCATTGATTCTTGACATTAGATCTGAATATGATGGATGTAACATAATCATTCTCCTTTCAAAACTTCATTGAATTGACTTTCAAGGACCTGTTCAATACCGCCATAATGGACTGCATGGTGCTGTTCAGCTACGACAATACTGTGAACCACTTCAGCACACTCCTCTAAGATGTCATTTTCAACAATATAATCATAATCCTTTATGTAATGGGTTTCTTCTTCAGCTCTTTGAAGACGTTTCTCGATAACGTCCAAAGTCTCTGTGCCTCTGCCCACTAAACGCTCTTTTAACTCTTTGATTGATGGTGGAACAATAAAGACCATAATGGCACCTGGATATTGGTCTCTAACTTTCATTGCACCTTGAAGCTCTATTTCCAGTATAATGTTCTTGCCTTGTTCAAGTTGGTCAAAAACATACTGTTTTGGTGTGCCATAATAATTGTTTACATAGGTTGCATACTCAAGTAAATCATCGTTCTCAATCATTGCTTCAAAATCTGGTTTGGAAATGAAATAATAACTTTGTCCATGTACTTCTCCATTTCTTGGCTCTCTTGTCGTTGCCGAAATAGATAAGCTATAGTTGTCTTTGGTCTCTAGCAGTCTTTTTACCACCGTACCTTTACCGGCACCGCTAAATCCAGACATTACAAGTAATACACCTGGCTTCTTCATAATTAGTCCTCAATTATAGATGCTTTGCATCTACTCAATATTCTGAATCTGTTCTCTTATTTTCTCAATCTCTGTTTTAAGCTCTAAAGCATGGTTTGAAACCAAAATACTATTGGCTTTTGATAGGATTGTGTTAGCTTCTCTGTTCATTTCTTGTGCTAAGAAATCAAGTTTCCGCCCTATTGGTTGACCAAGATCCAAAGTAGAATGAACATGTTCAATATGACTGCGAAGACGTACAATTTCTTCATCAACACAACATTTATCTGCAAACATTGCAACTTCAACGGCCAATCTTTCTTCATCCACTTGTGGTTTACCCATAAGTTCTGTAATTCTATTTTCTAGTTTTTCTTTGTACTCAGTGACAACTAGTGGCGCTTGTTTTTCAATCTCTACAAGAGCATTTGTCATTATCTCAAGCTTGCCTAAGATATCCTTCTTAAGAAGTTCGCCTTCAGTATTTCTTGTTGATACCATTTTCTCAATAGATAAATCAAGGGCTACTTTCAGAACTTTCCACAGTAGGTCTTCATCATCCTCTTGCTCTTCTAAGCTAAGAACATCTGGGTATCTTGATAATTGAGATACTTTGATGTCATTTTCAAGAGAAAACTTGTCTGCCATTAGGCTAAAATACTTGAGGTATTCTTCGGCAAGGCCTTCATTAAACTTAATGCTTTCTTGCTTCTGAGAATTGTCTTCGTAAGTTAAGTATACATCGACTTTACCTCTTGAAAGACGTTTTTTTTACATATGCTTTGATATCATTCTCAAGAAAGTTAAGCTTTCTTGGTAATCTTACATTAACATCACAGTAACGATGGTTGACCGATTTCATTTCAACAATCATCTTACGGTCAGATTCTACATGCTCTCCGCGTCCAAATCCTGTCATACTATAAATCATATTTTCATCTCGCTTTTCTATATAGTGTCGAACTGTCAAGTCCTGTGGATGATACGTAAATAGTCTAATGTATTATAACTTAAAGTCCTTATAAAATCAACTCATTGCGTCACTACTTTTTCTTCTTATGGACATTACGAATGGTCTTTTTCTTCCTTGGTCGTTCACTCTTGCTTGGACCTTTAGCTGGTGACTTCTTTTGTCCGCCAGGGCCCTTACTCTTTTTGAGGGATTTCTGTTTGTTGTCACTGCCCCCCCCAACACCCTTTTTCTTCTTTAAAGAACTCAAGTATAAATCAGCATCTTGATTTCTTTGGCTACGTCCAGTTTTTTCTTTGATTAGGCATTTTGAGCCATTACCAATCAGGTCTTCTCTACCAGCAGCAACAAGAGCCTCTTTCACCAAATCATAATTCTGAGCTTTCTTAAATTGAATTAGTGCCCTTTGCATGGCTTTTTCCTTGGAAGTTTTTGCCACAAAGACTTCTTTCATGGTTCTTGGATCAATCCCTGTATAATACATAGTGGTTGAAGCTGTGGCAGGCGTAGGGTAAAAATCCTGAACCTGTTGTGGTTGATGACCAATATCCCTAAGATATTCTGCAAGCTTAATGGCACTGTGAAGGTCTGATCCTGGATGAGAGGACATAAGGTAAGGTACCAAGAATTGCTTCTTATCTATTTGCTTGTTTCTTTTATCATAACGTCTAGTAAATCCACTGTATACTGTGTGGTCTGGCTTGCCCATATAACTAAGAGCACAATGATCCACGTGCTCTGGCGCAACCTTAAGTTGTCCGCTTATATGATGTTCTGTCAATTCATTAAAGAATGTAGGGTCTTTATCATACATCAAATAATCAAACCTGATACCCGACCGAACAAAAACCTTCTTAACCTTAGGGATTTTTCTAAGCTTCCTAAGAATACCTACATATTCACTATGGTCGACTTCAAGATTTTTACATTTTTCAGGAAAAAGACACTGTTTGTTCTTACACACACCATTCTTAAGTTGCATTCTACATGAAGGTTTTCGAAAATTAGCTGTAGGACCTCCAACATCATGGATGTAACCCTTAAAGTCATTATCCCAGACAAAAGCCTCGGCCTCTCTAACAATAGACGATTCGGATCTAGATTGCATGGTTCGACCCTGATGGAATGTTAAGGCGCAGAAATTACACCCACCAAAACAACCTCTATTGGCTATTATGGAGAATTTCACTTCTTGTATAGCCGCAACACCACCAAGAGCCTCATAACTTGGATGGTAATTCCTTTCATAAGGCAGTCCATAGATTCGATCAAATTCTGATTGCGTCAATATACTCTTTGGTGGCAATTGAACAACAAATTCTCTGTCACTGTAAGGCTCAACAAGGGTTTTTGCCGTTATAGAATCTGTATTTTGAGCTTGAGCCTTAAAAGATCTTGCATAGTCTTCATTGTTTTGCCTAATGGTCTTATAAGATGGTAAAATAACAGCGTCATATAAGTCTTTTGTCGAAGTGGCTTTATAACATGTGCCCTTTACATATGTAATATGCTCAATCCCAATGCCAGATGATAAGGCATCCGCAACTTCAATAATTGACTTTTCGGCCATTCCATACACCAACAAGTTGGCTTGACTATCTAGTAATATTGAACGTTTGACTTGGTCACTCCAGTAGTCGTAATGAGCCATTCTTCTAAGGGATGCTTCAATACCACCAATGATAATCGGAACACCTTTGAAGGATTGACGTATTAGATTACTGTACACAATAGTAGCCCTGTCTGGACGTTTACCTGCCACGTTCCCCCCCGGTGTATAAGCATCTTCTTTTCGTCGCTTCTTCGTAACACTGTAGTGATTCACCATTGAATCAATATTGCCACCTGTAACCAGGAAAGCGTGCTTAGGCTCACCCAATCTAATGATATCACTGTTACTCTTCCAATCCGGTTGGCTATAACGCCAACACTATAACCTTCTGCTTCTAGAACCCTCGAAATAATCGCAGCACCAAAAGAAGGATGATCTACATAGGCATCGCCTGTGACGACAATAAAGTCAAGTTGTTCTATTCCCCCCCGCTCATCCATGTCCTTTTTACTAATAGGTAAAAACATGTTAGGCCTCATTTCTTTTTAACAAGCTCAGCACATCGTCAAAGCTCTCTATATAATAGTCTGCAAGCATTTTCTTTTCTGTCGTCAAAGCTTTTGAAAAGTCATCATAAATGGCACAGCTCTTCATACCTGCATTTCTAGCAGCCAGTATGCCATTTGGAACATCTTCAAAAACCAGACATTCTTCTGGTTTAACACCTAGATCTTGTGCAACTTTCAAATAAACGTCAGGACTAGGTTTACCCTTTTGAACTTCACAAGAGGTCCGAATAGCATGGATATAATCGCCAATTTCAAACTTGTCTATAATCAGCCCAACCAACTCTCTTGAATTACTTGTCCCTATGCCTGTCTTGTAGCTATTGTCGTTTAAGTATTTCAAAAAGGATGTGGCCTGTTCTTTCATGGTAACTTTGTGCTTGTAGTAGTCCCATGCCATTTTATTCCAATCTTCTTTGATTGTTTCAATATCATCTGGAAGGTTAAACCTTTTTTTTGAAATACTGGGCTGTTTCTGTAAAGCTATTACCTTCTATGTCAGACTGAAGGTCCTCAGGTAAATCATGACCAAATCTTTTAAGGTAATCAATATCTATAGACTTCCATAGCCACATAGAATCAATCAATGTACCATCCATATCAAATATGACCGCTTTTATATTTGTAAACATTATATCCCTGCTCTCGTATTTTTCTCTTCTAGAAGAAGCACTTCTTCTTTTGTTAATTCTCTATAGGAACCAAGTTTTAGTTTATCATCCAGTACAAGACCACCCATCTGTAGTCTCTTAAGATAAGTCACTCTACAAGCAACGGATTCAAACATTCGTTTAACCTGATGGTATTTACCTTCTTTGATGGTAATGCGGACTTTGGATTCATCCGATGCACTAAGAATTTCTAAATGTGCAGGCATTGTCTTATAACCATCTTCTAGTGTTAGACCCTCAGTAAATTGGTCTACCATTGCCAGTGTTACTAGCCCATCAATTTCTGCGTAGTACACTTTATCAACATGTTTCTTAGGTGATAATATGCGGTGGGCTAGCTGACCATCATTTGTCAGGACCAATAGCCCTTCTGTATCTTTATCTAGACGTCCTACTGGAAAAAGATCTTTTTTTCGCTTATGTCTTATAAAATCAAGAACTGTTTTATCTTTTGAGTCTGTCGTTGCAGTTATAACACCTGCTGGTTTATTTAACATAAGGTAGATATATTCACTATAAGAAACATGTTTACCGTAGGCCAATATCTTATCCTTTGTCTCATCAACATTGTGATTGATTTTCTTAACCACTTCACCATTAACCATTACTCGGCCATAAGCAATGGCCTTTTTCACTTCTGAGCGACTACCCACACCCATATTGGCCAAGTATTTATCCAGTCTCATTGCCACCTCCATGTTGCTTCCAGCTTATTTTTCAACCGCCTAGAAACAACTTTACCAAAACCAAGGCCAAGGCCATCAACTGTGACTAGATGCCAGCCATTGTCTTTATCTACACTCAACGTTTCACCCTTAAGGTATTTGATGACACTTGGATCGTCATGTTCATAATTAACGATTTTGTTCACTTCACCTTCTACCAAAGCACTAGCCATTGCCTGTGATGGTTCGAAGCGATTTTTCTTAAACTTGCCAAGCAACCAACCGCCTGACATGACCCTAAGTCCCCCCCTGGTATCAGGTGCTATTGCTGGAAGCATATACAGTGTATCTTTTATAACATTTAGTCTATCTATTGATGTATTCGATAATTCAAATCCAATAGCAGCTGCAAAGGCCTCGAATAAGTCATACTGATCTTTTGATATCTTTGCTTTACTTTGCCTTACTGAACTTGAGCCCGAGATGACACTGCCTTTTTTTAATTAACTTAGCAATATAATGTCCTTCACCTTCATGAAGATAAGGCCAAACTCTCGCAGTCTTACTAAGGTCGCCACAATTGTCTATTGGGAACCCTGATGATACACCAAGCTCATAGGTTATGTCAACCACTTCATACTCTGGATACTCGGTTAGGAACCATAGTATATTTTCTTCGTTCTCCATAGTATTGTAAGTACACGTTGAATAAACTAAGGCACCGCCTACTTTCAACATTCTATGTGCAGATGTAAGAATAGAACGTTGAGTGTCCACAAAGGCTTCAGGTCCATCATTTTCCCAACTACCAACTAACTTAGGTTCTTTACGAAACATTCCCTCACCTGAACAAGGGGGGGCATCGACAAGAACCTTATCAAAGTACTCAGGCCACTTATTTGCCAGCTTAACAGGGTCTTCACTCATCACTATAGCATTACGAATGCCACTAAGTTGAATGTTTTTGTTAAGATTCTTCACCCTACCTGGACTTATGTCATTACTTACAAGTAAACCTGTCCCATTGAGTTCACTTGCAATATGGGTAGACTTGCCACCTGGTGCAGCGCATAAATCAGCAACAACATCACCTTCGTTCACACCAAGGCTGATGCAGGTGTCATAGCACTAGGCTCTTGTATGTAATATGCACCTGCAAAATAATAAGGGTCCTTAGCTGGACGGTTTTCTTCCTTATAATAGTAACCACTTTTACACCAAGAAACTTGCTTTTTTCCTTGAGTGATTTTATCAAAAGATTTCTGGGTGTTTTTCAACCTATTTATTCTCAGCCCAAAATAACGTTGTTTGTCATAGGAATCCAAGAAGGCCCCCCCAAAATCTTCACCTAACATTTTTTCCATTCTATTTAAGTACTTTTGTGGTAATTTCATATAGCCTCTAACTCTATGAAACCAAGTCATCATCTTATGAGGACTTGGTTCATTATGGTCACACTTTAATTTAGTTAACAGTCAAATCTTTCTATGACAAACTTTGTGCTTTGTAATTTTCCGCAATAATATCCAGGCGCTTGTTAAAACTCTTTAGCTCATCAATATCGCCGCGTTCCCACAAATGGTAAAATTCATCCTGCACTTCTTGGACTTCCTTGTCGTCTTTCGATACTTTACTTATGTTCTGTATGTTATTAAGTATATCCGCTATGATGCTTGATTTGTATTGAAATGAATCTTGAGCATCAAGAACCTCTGATCTAATCTTTGACATTTCATCATCAAGATTATTGGCAGCTTCAGCTGCAGCAACCAGACGTCTGCGAATTGTATCTGGAATGTTATGTTTGTATTTATAATTCAAAGAATGCTCTATCGTCGCCCAAAAATTCATCGCCAATGTCCGAATCTGAATCTCAGCTTGAATGCGCTTTTCACCAAGAGCTGTATGGACTGTATAATAAACAATCATATGATAAGATCTATATCCACTACTTTTTGTATTAGCAATATAGTCTTTTTCATATTTGATTTCCATATCTTTACGACTCTTAATCAAATCTACAACCGTATCTATGTCTTCAACGAACTGACATATAATACGCACACCAGCAATGTCTTCAATTTCCTCTTCTATTTTGCCAAGTAAAATACCCTTTTTCTTTGCCTTTTCAAGAATACTGGCAATCTTCTTCACTCGTACAACTACATATTCAATTGGTGAATACTGAGCCAACTTATGGTTTTCATTGACAATGCTCTCAAACTTTACCTGCATTTCCTGAACCGCTTGTTGATACGGAATCAGTATCTCTCTCCACATTTGGGTTTCCATTATATCGCTCCAATCCTTATTTCTCTATACTATATAAATCATCAATCTTATCACTCATAAATCTACCTGCATCTTCAATGCCCATATTATAGAAAAAAAAGGGCCGAATTTATCACAGATAAAATCCAAAAATAATAAAGCAGCCAAATCGCCTAACTCTTCATCCCGATTTTTAACAAAATATCGTTTTATATGGATGAGTGCCTGATCTTTCTGCTCTTTCGATAATTCAAAATTATGATTCATTTATACGTCTCCTTAGTTTCAAGTACCCTGCACTTTATTATATCACAATTAAACAGTAATAAACTATGTTTATGTACATATTTCGTATATTTTCCAGATTGCTTTTGCCCGATTTCTATGGTAAACTCTAGATTGATGTTGTCAAGACACCTGTCCAATTAGGACCAAGAACTTGACACTCAAAGTTAACCAATAACGATATTTAATAGGAGTTCACATGTCTAAAGAGTTAATCACACACATCAAAGCACTTAAAGAAGAAAAAAAATGCAACCATCATCGCTCATTTTTACCAAATACCTGAGATTCAGGATTTGGCAGATTTTGTAGGCGATTCACTGGCTATGGCTAAGTACGGCAAGGAATCTGATGCTGATGTTCTAATCATTTGCGGTGTGAAATTTATGGCTGAATCTGCCAAGATTCTCTCACCTGAGAAAACAGTGTTGCTTCCTAATAATAATGCAGGATGTCCTATGGCTGATATGGTCGATGCCAAATCACTAAAAATGCATAAAAAAAGACACCCTGACCAATATGTGGTTTCTTATGTCAATACATCAGCTGAAGTTAAAGCTTTAACGGATATATGTGTTACATCCTCAAACGCCCTAAACATTGTTAAGCAATTAGAGGCAAGCGAGCTACTATTCTTACCAGACAAAAATCTTGGTGATTATATTGCCAAACAATTGCCTGAGAAGAACATTACACTGTGGCCAGGCTTCTGCTTTACTCATGACAGACTCAAACCTGAAGACATCGTTGACATGAAAGCTAAACATCCAGATGCAGAGGTTCTAGTACACCCTGAGTGTGACAAGGAAGTTGTTGCTTTAGCTGATTTCATCGGTTCAACAGCAGGTATTATCAATTATGCATCCACTTCAGATTCTATGGCCTTTATCATCGCAACTGAAGAAGGTGTTTTACACCGCCTCAAGCAAAATGAACCTGGCAAAACTTTCCACTTAGCCTCACCAAAGCTATTATGTCAAAACATGAAGCGCACTACCCTTGAAGACATTGCTAGTGCACTTGATAATATGAAGCACGAAGTGGCACTTGATGAAACGATGCGCAAAGATGCTTATAAAGCTTTAGATAGAATGTTGGAACTAAGTTAAACACTATCAATCAGAGGAATAGTTATGGACACGAGAATTGACGTGGTTATTGTAGGTGCCGGATTGGCTGGTACTTACACAGCCCTATCACTACCTAGTAATCTGAATATAGTAATATTAAGCGCCTATGAAGCCAATTCTATGCTTGCTCAGGGTGGTATTGCTGCGTGCATAAAAGACGACGATTCATTCGCCTCACATATTGAAGACACTCTTGTGGCAGGTCATTTTGTCAATGATTACCAATCCGTAAAAAGACTTGTAGAAGAAGGCCCAGACCACATAAAACATATCAAATCATTGGGTATTCACTTTGACCAAAATCCCAATGGCGAGGACAGTGCTACCCTTGAAGGTGGTCACTCACACAAACGTGTGCTTCATATTAATGGTGATCAAACTGGAAAAGCTATGATGGAAGGTCTCTACTTAGAGCTTCATCGTCGAACAAACATCACTATCATCTATGATGCCCATTTAATCGAACTTCTAACAGATAAATCGTCACCTTCAGTAGCTGGTGTTGTTTATAAACGAAATCACCAAATACATACTCTACCTTGTCAGCAAGTGGTTATGGCCACTGGCGGCATGGGCAATCTATACCAACATACGACCAATCAACATGGTAGTTACGGCACAGGTATATCCATAGCCATGGAAGCTGGTGCAAGAACCAGCGACCTTCAATATATGCAGTTTCATCCAACAGCTTATTATAGCCATACCAATAATCGTTTTTTTTCTTGATATCAGAAGCCCTAAGAGGCGAAGGCGCTTACCTAATCGACCACAATATGAAACGATTTATGATAAACCTTCACGAACGTGCTGAACTGGCACCAAGAGATATTGTGGCTAAGGCAATATTTGAAAGAATGAATGTAAGTCGCAAAAACTATGTCTATCTCGATACCAGACATCTAGACAAAAAAAATTCTTATCTAATAGATTCCCATCGATTTATGCCCACTTGTTGAGGCAAGACATCATATTAGGTGAAGATTTAATTCCAGTTACGCCTGTAGCCCACTATACAGTTGGCGGACTACAGGTTGACTCTGATGGCATGACCACTCTTGATGGTCTTTATGCCTGTGGCGAAGCAGCTTCTACCGGAGTCCATGGCGCAAACCGTCTTGCAAGTAATTCCCTATTAGAATGTCTTGTATTTGCAACAGAGTTGCCAAATCAATTTCTTCCAAAGTCAACTTCACCAAGACACCTGAAGACAAAGCCATCAAGTGGCCTGCTTGCAACCGCAGCATTATGCCTAACACCTTACCAGGTCAAGTCGATTATATTTTGGCCATTCAAAAGTTAATGACTAAATATGTAGGCATTAAAAGAACTAGTGAAGGTTTATCCTCCGCCAAGTATAAACTTTCAAGGTTGGTCACTACTCTTAATAAATCTCGATACGAATCACTTGATACATTTAATGCTTATCATATGGCTACTTTAGCACTCATAGTGACAGAAGATGCCATAAACAGCGATAGTATTGGATGTCACTACAAAGAAAACTCTTGCAAGGAGCAATTGATATGTTAGGACTACTAAACAAACACAAGCTACAAGCCAGTATTATAGATTGGTTAAATGAAGATATGCCTTATGGCGATATTTCAACCCAGAACATTGTTCCCTCAAATGATAAGACTACAGCCACCCTTGTGGCAAAGGAATCAGGTGTCTTATGTGGGCTTGAAGTGTTTGAGATGGTTCTTGCAACCGTTGATGGATCCGTTACCCTAAACACAACATATGTCGATGGTGACACAGTTCATAACGGTAATGTTATTGCAACAATAGATGGACCATTAGCATCAATTCTAATGGGAGAACGCCTAGCCCTTAACTTAATCCAACGCATGAGTGCCATTGCAACAAAGTCTAGTGCCTATGCTGATTGTGTTAAAGACTATAATGTTCGTATTGTGGACACCAGAAAAACCACACCTGGACTTAGGGAATTAGAAAAATACGCCGTTAGAGTCGGAGGTTGTTACAACCACCGCTATAGCTTATCCGATGCTGTAATGCTTAAAGACAATCATATCAAAGCGGCTGGAAGTATTACAAAAGCTGTCACTCAAGTCAGGGATAAGATACCCCCCCACACCACCACTATTGAAGTGGAAGTCGAATCACTTGAAGGTCTAAAGGAAGCCCTACTCATGGAGGCTGATATTATAATGCTAGACAACATGTCTAACGAGACAATGGCAAAAGCTGTTGAAATCGCTGATGGAAAGGCCATTCTCGAAGCAAGTGGTAATATGTCTTTTGAACGCCTTGTCGGTGTCGCCAAAACAGGCGTAGACATTATTAGCGTTGGCGCATTGACACATAGTGTGAACGCTTTTGATATTAGTCTTAAATTTCTTTAAATCATTTCAAAATAGATGCTTGGATTTACTACTTACTAAGTTATAATCAGTTATTTATTGCAATTAAGTACTGATTCTCAAGTAAGCCACCACAATTCCATAATTCGTCAAAATCGATACGCGTTCTTCGATCACCCCCCCATGTTGAGATGGTAACTTCATCTTCTTTATGGGGGGGTTTTTGACATACAATCTCTGTAATCATTACCCAATGAAATTGAAACTTATCAATACCATTTTTTAGAGATAAGAGCAAAACTGGCATGTTCCTACAAAGGCTTGCCTTAATAAAATTAGCGGCTTGCCCATCACTTGATGATATGGCTTTGATTCTCTCGTACTCAAACTTAATACCACGCTTCATGGCGTAGGTGTCTAGCCCATTTCTAAGTTTAGGCACAGAGACCCCCCCTGCACCTAGTTTATAAGCCTTAGAATAAGGATTTCGACCTTCATAATACTTGGGAAATTCAAAACCTGAATAAGGTTTGAGATAATGCCATAATTCTGTTGCGACCTCCATATAAGCCTTATGAGTAATATTGGCACAATCACCATCATACAATTGCTTGTACTTTGGAAAATGTGTTGCCAAATAAAAAAACAAGATTAGCTGCCGCTATAACGCCACAACCATAATTATTTCCTGTGCTGTCTTCATAATCACCACTTGACCACCATACTTGTGCACCGCCATAACTTGGTTCTTTGCCATTATAAAAAGGAGCGTCATCAATATTCATAATAGGTAAAAATTCACCATACTCACTAGCACTCAGACAATACTTAGGTAAGCCACTTACCTCATCGACGGTAATATTACTGCAGTCTGCTTCAGTCATATTAGACCTCATTAAAGCATCTTCAAGAAACATATAGCGATTAACCATATTTCTCTCTGCAATCTTCAGACGATTTCTTCTTCCTGCCCTCATTAGACCTAGTCTGTACCTATTCGATTTCTTCCTCATCATATCCACCTCTCAT